>Ga0315293_10007657_pt1 | contig 10019 bp, 4 predicted proteins | sample YL17G13_20_MG_FD_203071 | JGI IMG/M metagenome (GOLD analysis project Ga0315293, IMG submission 203071) | Sediment microbial communities from Yellowstone Lake, YNP, Wyoming, USA - YL17G13_20 | ecosystem: Environmental > Aquatic > Freshwater > Lake > Sediment | place: USA: Wyoming | collected... | reverse complement strand
GCCGACAGGAGGAGCGACAGGTCGTTCTTCTCGGTCGCCTGCGTGTGCAACTCCTGGAACTGTTTCCAGGCGACCTCGGCCTCGGCCAGCGCGATCTGGGCGACCGTGAGTTGCTGCGTGAGGATGCCGAGCCTCGCGAGGTGCTCGCTGCGCTGCTCGTCGAGGACGACGGCGCCGGATTCCTGCCGCAGGCGGGTCAACTGGCGGGCCAGGTCCTCCAACTGGCCGCGCAACTGGTCGCGCTCGTCGCGCAGGTCGGCCTGGCGCTTGGCCTCCGTCTTCTTGCGGTCGTCCTCGAGGTTCGTGGTGTACTCCTCGAGGACCGTCTGGACGACGGTGGCGACCTCATCGCGGTTCCGCCCGGTCAGCGTGACGACGATGTTCTGTGTCCGGGGAATGTAGGTGGCCTGGATCTTCTTGCCGAGGCGGTAGGCGCGGTCCTGGCCGACAAACATGGTCTGGCGGGGACCGAGTTTCTGAAGGGCGGCGTCGAGGTTCGTGTAGCGGGTGACGGCCATGGCCTGGGCGGCGATGTACTGGTCGAACAGGTTGGTGGGGACGACCGTGCCGCCCCCCTGGAACTCGCCGAGGCCGCCCGTCTGGCCGGGCTCTACCTCGACGACGCCCTCGGCGGTGTAAAACGGCGCGAGGACCCGCCACCCGATGAGCGCGGCGGTGCCGCCCAGACCCAGCACCACGAAGCAGGCCACGATCAGCGCGATCCGCTTGCGGATGATGCGCCAGACGTCCGCCGGTCCCAGGATGGCGGTGGTGACCTGCGGTCCTTCGGTCGGTTGGGGTGTCGTCTGCGTCATCGCTTCACTCCTCGTTCCATGCCGCAATCGCCCGTCTCAGACGGGGCGCGAGGGCTTCGCTCCGCGCCCCGGGGTTTCTCACCCGCCCAGGGTCGTCAGGCGCCGCTTGGCATCCGCCAGGTCCTTGCCCAGGAGGCCCAGTTTGATGGCCTGCTGATATTGCTCGCGGGCGTCCTCGGGGCGCTCGCGGGCCTCGTAACTCCGTCCGAGGTGGTACCGGGCATCGGCATTGTCGCCCTGCTTGATGCTGTCCGTCAGGTACTGCTGCGCCTGGTCGAGGTCGCCCCGGAGGTAGGCGATCCAGCCCGCGGTGTCCAGCACCTGCGGGTTGTTCGGCATCAGGCGCAGGCACCGCCGGATGAGGTCGGTCGCCTCGGTCAGGGCCTTGCGTTCCGTGGCCAGCATCCACGCCAGGTTGTTCGAGTTGGCCACGTCGGTGGGCGACAGTTTCCAGACGATCTTCGCCCAGTCGATGGCCTCGTCGATCTTCCCCAGCCGGTAGAGCGCGAGGCTGTAGGTGCCGAGCGGGCCGACGTACTCGCCGAGTTGGTCGGGATCGTCGGCCTCCTTCTTGCGGTCGACCTCGAACTTCTTCACGAGGATTTCGAGCCGCTCCTTGGCGATCTGTGGCTCGTTGAGGGACAACTCGATCTTCGCGAGTTCGGTCCGCATGATCACGCTGTCGGGCAGCAGTTGCAGCCCCTCCGCGAGGACGGCTCGCGCCAGGGGCACCTTCTTGTCCTTGATGTAGATGCCCGCCAGGCGGAGGCGCCCGTTTCCCCAGTCCGGCTGGCGCTCGATGCCCACGCGGAGGGCCTCGATCGCCTTGTCCTGCTCGTTGGTCAACTCGTAGACCGAGACGAGGGCCAGGCGCGGCCAGGCCACGCCCACGGGTAGGACGTTCATGACGTCGAAGACCCGCTTGATGGCCTCGTCCTTGCGGTTCAGGTAGACGAGGCTGCGGGCCTCGCCCACCAGCGCGCTCGGCAGGACCGGGTTCAGCATCCGCGCCTGCGTGTAGCGCTGGAGGGCCCCGCGGTAGTCGCGTTTCTCGACCAGCGCGTCGCCCAGGGTCACCAGGAGGTCCGCGTCCTTCGGGTGGTCGGCCACGAGGGCTTCGAGGACCTGGGCGGCCCGGGCGGGATCGTGGGCGGCCATGTAGAGGCCGGCCAGCAGGCGGCGCGCCTCCGGGCTCTCGGGCCGGAAGTCCAGCAGGCGGCGCAGGTCCAGGATGGACTCGTTCGGCAGGCCGCGCCGATTGTTGATAGCCGCCCGCAGGATCATCGACCGGTCGAACGCCGCATCCGTCGGATCGACGGTGTTCAGCAGTTCGAGCGACTTCATGAGGTCGGACCCCATCAGGAGGCGGGCCAGGCGGAACTTGGCCTCGCCATAGTCCGGGGCCGTGACCGTCGCTTTCTCCAGCAAGCCGACCGCCTTCGCTTCCTCGCCCTGCTTGGCCAGGATGCGGGCGATCACGACCATCGCCTGCGCGTCCTTCGGGTCCTTGGTCAGGACGGCCTTGGCGGTCTTGAGCGCCTCGTCGAGGTTGCCCTTGAGCATCTGGGCGTCCGCGAGGCGCAACTGGACGGTCACGGCGTCCTTGTCTTTGGCCCGCTTCTGGGCCTCCGTGTAGGCCTTGATGGCGGCGTCCCATTCCCGGGCCCGGCCGTACTGGTCGCCGAGCAGGATCAGCGGCATCGGGTCCTCGGGGGCCAGGTCGGCCGCCTTCCGGTAGTACTTCTCGGCTTCGGCCGGGCCCGCGATGCTGGCCGCATAGTCGCCGCGCAGGACGTGCGCGGACGCCTTGTCGGCGTTGCGGCTGACATACTCGTCCAGGAGGGCCGTCCCCTTGTCGGGCCGCCCGGTCTGGGCGTAGAACTCGGCAAAGCGCTGGACGAGTCTGGCGTTGTCGGGGGCCCGCTTGTAGGCGTCGGCGAAGACGGCCTCGGCCTTCTCGGGGTGGAGTTGCTGCCGATAGAGCGCGGCCAGGACGACGAGGTTGTTGATGTTCTCGGGGGCGACCGCGCGGATGGACTCGCGGGCGTCGATGGCCGCCGCCCAGGCGCCCTCGCCGGCATGGGCGGCCGCCTTGAGTTCCAGGGCGGCCACGAGGCGCGGCGAGTGCTTGAGCGCCTCGGCCGCCTCCAGCACCGCGCCGGCGTAGTTGCCGCGAATCATCAGCAGGCGGCAGAGGGAAAGCCTGGCGGCCACCAGGTTCGGCTTCAGTTCGATGGCCTTCTGGAACTGGACCACGGCCTCGTCATACTTCCGCTGCTGGGCGAGGACCTGGCCCAGGAGGAAGAAGCCCTGCGACGACGCGCGCCGCTGGACCGCGTCGCGCAGGAGGGCCGCGGCCTCGTCCAGTTTCTCCTGGCTCAGGGCCACCAGGGCGCTGGCGTAGGCCGCCTCCGGCGCGTCCGGCGAGACCTCCTTCAGGCGATCCACCAGTTTGGCCGCCTTGTCGTACTCATTGGCCGCCAGGTGCACGGTGAACAACTGCTGCCACGCCTGGCGCCAGTCGTTGGAGTCGGTGGGGAGTTTCGCGAGGAGGGCGTTCAGGAGTTCCACCGCCTTCTCGGGCTGCTCGGTCGTCCGGTAAACCTCGGCCAGCCTCAGCGCGTCGGCCACGCGCGAGGGGTCCTCCTCGACCCGCTTCTTCAACTCGCGCTCGAGTTCCTCGGAACTGGCCGCCGTGATCTGGTACCAGGTGTCCGGCAGGGCCTTCTTGGCCTGCTCGATGGCCTGGGCCAGTTTCTCCTGCTGCTTCGTGTCGCGGTAGAGTTGGATGAGTTGCAGGTAGCCCCGGGCGAGGTCCTTGCCCGTGGCGATGGCGCGGCGGATGGCGGCCTCGGCCTCGGCGGGGCGGTCCTTCTTGAGGACGCCGGCCATCATGAGATGCGCGTCGGGGTCGTCCGGCTTCAGGTCGGCCGCCTTCTGGATCTCCTTGATGGCCCCCGCCGTGTCGTCCTGCGCCAGGAGGGTCATGGCCAGCAGGAGCCGCATCTCGGTGTCATCGGGCCGGGCCTCCAGAATGGTCTTGGCGTTGGAGGCCGCCCGGGGATACTCGCGGAGGTTGAACTGAATCTGGGCCAGGGCCCGTCGGGGGGCCGCCCATGCGGGCAAGTCGCTCACGATCGAGGCGAACTCCCGGGCGGCGGCGCCGAGTTCCCCCGCCATGTTGTAGGCCTGGGCCAGGAGGAACCGCGCCTGCGGCGTCGGCTTCCGCTCCACGGCCGTCTGCAGGAGCGCGCTCGCCTCGTGCGCTCGCCGCTCCATCAGCGCCCGCTTGCCGCGCAGGTAGTAGGCCAACGCGTTTTCCGGCGAGGCCTTCTCGACCTCGGCGATGGCGGCCGCGGCCTTCTCCATGTCGCGCTGGTCCAGGTAGATGTCGGCCACCTCGGCCCGCAGGGGGACGGACTCGGGCAGGACCTTGAGCCCCTGCTCGAGCGTCGCCAGCGCCGCGGCCTGGTCCTGATCGATCCGCTGGAGGCCCGAGAGGCGAATGTAGGCCGTCTCCAGTTTCGGGTCGGCGGCCATGGCCTTCTGGAGGCATTCCCTCGCCTGCTCGGTGTCCTTTTTCCTGAAGAGGACCTCGGCCAGGGTCAGGTAGAGGATGCCGTTGTCGCCGATCTCCTGGAGGCCGTGCTTGAGGGTCTCGATGGCCTTGTCGACCTCGCCGGCGGTGGTCTGCCGGGCGGCCTTCAGGCCATAGGCCTCGGGCGACTTCGGGTTGTTGGCGATGGCGAGGTTGAGGACCTCGTCGATCTTGTCGGCCTGGTTGAGTTTCTCGTAGGCCTGGGCGAGGAGTTGGTAGAGGGCGATGGTGGCGGGGGCGTGCTCGATGCCGGCGCGGCAGCGCGCGACGGCCGCCTCGTAGTACGGCGGGCGTTGCCCCAGGACGGGCTCGCCGTCGCCCTGCTGGAGTTCGAGGATGGCCCCCCACATGTAGGCCTTGCCAAACGTCGCGTCCATCGCGATGAGCCGGTCGATCTCTGCCCGCGCCTCGTTCCAGCGCTGCGCGCGGGTGAACAACTCGGCCAGGTCGCGCTGGGCCTCGAAGAATTTGGGGTTCAGGATCACCGCGTTCCGGTACGCCACCAGCGCCGCGCCGACGGCGGGCGGCTCCTGCTTCATGGCGATCTGCCCGGCCTGATACTGGATCGCGGGGTCCTTCGCGCCGCCCTCCTTCAGCGCCAGCCGGATGCTGATCCAGGCCTTGGACAGTTCGCCCTTCTCCAGGTGCTCGTTGGCGGCCGCGACGTAGGCCTGCGGATCGCCGTGGCGGCCGATCACCAGCAGGACCAGGCCGGCCACCGCCAGCGGGAACACCAGGAACACCAGCAGGTTCACCACCAGGCGTTTGTTGAGTCGTCGCGCCATGCCCGCTCAACCTCCTTCGGCCCCGGTGAGGTCGGGGTAGTAGTCCTTCTCCAGCAGAGGCACCACCAGGTTCAGCAGCGCGGCCCCCACCTGGTAGGCGGCGCTGTCCTTCGCCATCGGGTCGGCGGCGTCGTGGGGGCCCAGGGTGATGGCCACCTGGGTCTGCGAGAGGTAACTGCCGCGGCGGCTGAGGCTGCCCGTCGTGGCCAGGGCCCGCGCGACCTGGCGGCTTCGGGTGTAGGTGCGCCCGACGTTGAAGTACTGGAACATCAGGGCCCGCACGCGCCGGCCTTCCACCTGCTTCTCGAACAGGAGGACGTTCACGGGCACCTCCCTGGCGGGGAGCGCGGCGATCCCGATCTCGTCCTCGCGGTTCCCCACCATCTCGAAGCCGCTCTGCGTCATGCAGACCCAGGGGACGTGGGGGATGTTGCTCATGGCGTTGGCGCTGTAGGTGATGAAGACGGTGGCGATGCGGCCGTCGGCCGACTGCATCTGGAGGTTCAGGTACTCGTCCGCCCCGAGGGCCTTCCGCGTGATCTCGTCCAGGGGCACGTGCTCGCCCGTCCAGGGGCCGAGCGTCCGCGGAAAGGTCGCGACGAGCGGCCGGGCGATGGGGACGGGCTTGGAGGCCGGCGGCTCCCAGAACTGGAAAAACAGGGCCGCGCCCCCCAGCGCCGCCACGCAGGACGTGTACTGCACGCGCTGGGGCAGCGCCCGGGCCGCCGCCAGGTAGGCCCCCGCCAGGGCCAGGCCCGCCGCCAGCCGTATGACCGGCAGGACGTCGCCCGTGATGGCAAGCCCTCCCATGTAGAATAGCAGATACACCGTCGGCAAGACGGCCACGGCCACGAGCCAGGGCGCGGCGGCCGACCGAGTCGACGCCGCCAGGAGCCCCATGCCGACGGCCGCCGCCCCGACGCCCACCCAGGCGAAGGCCGGCTGCGCCTTCTCGGCCAGGGCCTGCTGGAGCGCCAGGACCAGCGCGAGGGCGAACAGGCCCGCGCCCGCCCACAGGGCCCTGCGGCTCAGGTTGTCCTGGGATGCTGCCATGCGACTCCCATCCCGCGCCGGACCCGGAACGCCCCGGCCGGCCTTCCGCGCCGGCGAATCAGGCCGCGCCCGCCGCCCGCGACGCCGGCCCCTCGTCCGCGACGAACAGCCGGTCGATGAAACCCAACTCCAGGTACAGCAGGACGAACGCCAGCCCCAGCATCAGGAAGCCGAACGACTGGTGCAGGGCGCTGGAGGGGTCCAGGACGTTCGTCCGAAACTGCTCCAACTGCTCGGGCGTCTGGTAGCCGAAGCCCCACCCGCCGGTCACGCGCGGAAACCAGGTCGACCACCCCGGATGGCCCTTCTCGAGCGCCTGCCGCTCGTAGTAGATGGCGTCGCTGGCCACGGCCATCAGGAGCACCCGGATGAAGTTGCAGAGCACCGCGATGGGGATGCTCGAGGCCATGATCACCAGCCGCTCCCAGAGCGGCCGGCGGTACAGGTACGCCATGAAGACGCCCAGCGCCACGAACGCCACCAGCAGCCGCAGGCCGCTGCACGCCTCGGCAATGTTCAGGGGGCCGCTGTCGAGTTCCAGGACGTTGCCCGACCGCACGACGTACACCCCGAACAGGCTCAGGACCCGCTCGACGAAGACGGCGCTCATCCGCTGGAGCGGCAGCGCCAGGCCCTCGTAGTACTTCGGGTCCCACGGGATCATGAACCAGAGGAACGCCACCGCGATCCAGAGGACGCGGAACATCCGCTTCCCAAGAAGCCAGAGGACCGCGCCCCCGACCACGAGGAGGAACGTCACCTCCCCGGGATAGGAGATCATGATCAGGCGCGACCAGACGCGGATCAGGCCGCCCGCCAGGATCAGCACCAAGCCGCCCACCCAGGGCTCGATGCGCGGCGGGGCCCGTTCCTTCAGGCGGTAGTGGGCGATCAGCGCGGCCATCACGGGAATGAGGAAGCCGTGGCTCCAGGCGTCGTTGTGCGACCAGGTGGCCAGCCAGTAGCCGCGCAGGTCGATCGGGTTCAGGTACGCCCAGTAGGCCCACACGATGAGGGCGGCGACGACGAGCAGCCGGAGGACGGCCCGCGGCGTCAGGACGCGGTTCCAGTTCCACTCGGGGCGGACCGGTTCCGGGACGTCGCGCTCAGCCGACATGGCGTCGCTTGCCACCTGTAAGCCGACCACTCGGATTCCTTTCCACCCACCGATCCGGCGACGCGCCGCCGGCCTTCCAGAGCCCGGTCCCCGCGCTGCCCGAAGCCGACGCTACTCGTTGATGATCGGGCTAATCGTCCGGCGCCACGGGTAGAACTCCGCGAAGTTCGTGTCATACACGGCGCCAAGACCGTAGGTGGCCCGGAAGGCGTTCCGGAGTACCGCGTTGAAGATCGCGCCCTGGTCGGTTCCCACGCGGATCAGGTCTTCCGGCTGGACGTAGAAGTCGGGGGCGTCCCCGCGTGCGATCTTGGCCAGGTCGACATAGATGATCTCCTCCTCGGTCTCCGAGGAGCGCCGGACGACTTCGGTGCGCCAGGGGACGGCGACGGCCGTCGTGCCCCCCGCCGCCGCCACGGCCTGGAGGAGCGTGATCTTCCGCCCGGTCAGACTGTACACGCCCGGCCGCGCCACCTGCCCGGCCATGTAGAAGTCGCCCACGGGCGGCGACGGGATGGTGATGATGTCGCCGTCGCGCAGGACGATGTTCTGGGTCGGGTCCCCTGCCTGGAGCGTCTGCACGTCGAACCGGATGATGCGCCGCAGTTGCCCGCTGCCCTGGACGACACCCAGGCGGCGCAGTTTCTGTTCCAGCGCGAGCCGCTCGGGGCTGACGGGCGGCGCCTCGGGCGGCTTCGCCTCCTCGGGCGCCGCCTCGGGCGGCTTCGCCTCCTCGGGCGCCGCCTCGCCGGGCTTCGTCTCGACCACGCGGGTGTCCCCTTCGGGCGGCGGGACGGCCTCCTCGGGCGGGCGTTCCGTCTTGACCTCGATCCAGCGGCCGTCGGACCAGACCCATCGGCTCAACTCGCGGGCGTCGGCGGGGGCCTCGGCGGGCGCGGGGGGCGGGGTCTCGCCCTTCGCCTCGGCCGCTTCGACCTCTTTGACGTCGGGCCTTTCACCCTCGGCCATTTTTTCGAGCACTTCGCGGGCGGCGGCCCGGTCGGCCTCGTCGATGCCCTTCGCGCCGGCCGGCTTGGCCGCCCCGGGCGCCGCGGGCGCCTCGCCTTCCGCGGGGGCCTTCGGCGCCTCGGCGGCGCCGGGCTGGCCCTCGGCGGGGGGCGGCGCGCTGCCCTCGAGCATCAGGAGGTCCGCCTCCTCGGGCGCGTACTCGCGGATCACATACCCGTAGTCCTCGACCAGTTGCAGGACGCCGCCTGCCTGGGCCAGCACCTCCAGGAGGGTCGTGTCCTGCCTCAGGAGCGGGTACTGGCCGGGCCGGAACACGCCGTTCAGGAGGGACACGTTCAGGTTCCGGAACTCCATCACGAAGACGTTGACCTGCGGGTTGACGAGGTAATCCGGTTCGAGCATGTCCGCCAGTTTCTGCTCGACGCCCTGCGTGGTCAGACCGGAGCACTTGACCGACCCGATGTACGGCAGGGTGATGACGCCGGTCTGGCTGATGCGCTGGGCGCTCTCGTACTGCACGCCCGGCGCCAGGAGTTCGAAGATGGTCACGCGCAGCAGGTCGCCCGGCCCGAGGATGTAGTCCGTCTCGGGCGACTTGAGGTCGGTCGGCGTCGGGCCGGGGAACTGTTCCTGCGGCTGGACCTCCCGCTGGACCCAGTAGTTCTCCGACTTGACGATGTCGTTGCGGATCCGCTGCGGGCTCTTGATGAGGGGCATCCCGTAGCCGTCCGCAAAGCGGCCCGTCTCGTTCTGCGCGCAACTCGCCGCCACGATGGCCAGGCCGGCCAGCAGCAAGCCCCCGAGGAGAACGCGCGACCCACCCTTCCCCTTGCGGTGGAGCATCCGATGACCCGCCTCACGTCGGCTCATGCCCACGTCTATGCTCCTTTGCCCAGAGGCCCAGCCGAAAGACCCCTGCCGGGGGCCAAGCGGCTGCGGCCCGCGTGGTTCGTCAGCAAAAACGCGCGGCGTCGATGCAACCAAGGGTTCGCTGGAACGATGACGCCCTGCACTCGCGTCGGCCCGCTCTCGGACGCCGACGCCCCCCGGCGACGAGTCCATACCGCATGATGTCAACCCATTGTAGCGACACGCCCCAGGGTGTCAAGCGCGCCCACCTCGGGCCCGCGGCGCGTGTGCATCGGCCCGTCCGCGCCCGCGGCCGCACCTGTGCGCGCCGCGCTCTGGGGGCCTGACCGGACAGGCCCCTGGCGTATCGCATCGGCGTTTCCGCAACGGCCTCTTGACCCAAAAGACGCCGCCGGGACCCCACGGATGGAGGCACGCCCGCCTAGTACCGCAGCAGCGCGCCGCCGCTCAGGCCGAAGTCGACCACGTTGTAGGCGTCGCGGTAGGCCCCGGAGTTGGCGCTGCCGTGGCCGAACCAGCCCGTCGCCCCGACGAACGACCGCGGGCCGACCCAGTGGGACTCCCCCTCGTCCAGGTGGTGGGGCCCCAGCGTGTTCCGCAGACTCGTCGTCAGCGTGACGGCCAGGTGGTTGCGTCCCCGGCGCAGCAGCGCCCCCACCGGCAGCACGTACGGCGTTTTCCAGACGGTCCCGGCCTCCTGGTTGTTGACGCGGACCGTCGCCGTGACCGCCTCGAACTCCGGGAGTTCCAGGACGGCGTGGGGCGACGGAACGGCGTCCAGGACGATGTCCTTCTCGAGCGTCATCCGCCCC
>Ga0315293_10007655_pt1 | contig 10020 bp, 8 predicted proteins | sample YL17G13_20_MG_FD_203071 | JGI IMG/M metagenome (GOLD analysis project Ga0315293, IMG submission 203071) | Sediment microbial communities from Yellowstone Lake, YNP, Wyoming, USA - YL17G13_20 | ecosystem: Environmental > Aquatic > Freshwater > Lake > Sediment | place: USA: Wyoming | collected... | reverse complement strand
CCCATCCTGGTGATGGATGTCTTCGAGCACGCCTTCCTGCTCGACTACGGGCTGAAGCGCGCCGACTACATCGAGGCGTTCTTCCGCAACATCAGCCGGGAGGCCGTCGAGGCCCGTCTGAAGTAGGCCGGCCCGCCGACCGCGCGCCAGCTAATCCGCGAGGAATAGACAGTACCGGCGAGTCCCCACGGCCGCAGGCGTCGGGGGAATGGGGGAAGATACGAGACGGGGTTGTCGTCGGGGTGAAGCCAAGGCCCCTTCCCGGAATAGGCGCTGCATCTCTCAGCCGTCCAGAAGGAGGGTCTTGGGGCGGGCAGCCTAGGGGAACCGGAGGTCAGCGACCTCTGGTGGGCGGCCTGCTGGAGGGTCTGTCGGCGCGTTTACGTGCCCTTCGCACCGCCTTAGCGCGGGCCAGCCGGCGCACCTCTGATCGGGAGATGAAGTGACGCCTTCTCTTCGCCTCTCTTAGAATGCCGGTCCGCTGCATCGTCTGCCGAAAACGGGTGAGTAGGTGCTCCTGGGTTTCGCCTTCTCTGAGCTCTACGAACAAATAATCTCCCTTCTCCAGATACCGGATCTTACACCTGCTCTCCGTAGCAGGCGCTCACCGAAGGGTACAGATCGCCTGCTACGGGCCTCATAGCAGGCGATCCGTGCCGGGATTGTGAAGGTCAGCTTCTACTATCGCGTTGACGACCGCTTGGAGAAGCAGTCCAAGCAATATACGGGCCGGTCGCCCCGCGGTTCGAACGGGACCTCGGTGTTCTGGCCGCACTCGGCGCAAACGGCCGGGTACATCTGCCGCTGGGACGAGCCGCCGCCGCCGCCACCGCCACGCTCGGCCTTGCGAGCCTGACGGCAGTCGGGACAGCGCTTCGGCTCGTTGGTGAACCCGCGGCTGGCGTGGTACTCTTGGTCCTCGGCCGAGAAGGTGAACTCGGCTCCGCAATCGACGCAGGTTAGGTTCTTGTCGGTGTAAGGCACTCGACGACCTCCTTTGTTTTGAACTTCCTTGTCATCGAGTGCGAGGCGAATCAGAGGCTTCTTCGCGGCGACTGAAGACTCGGAATTCTAACTGGTATCGAGAAGTATATCACATAAGTCAATCCCCTAGCAACATACCGCACTCGTTTACGGTGAATTGACCAAGGCGCTACCATGGGGTAGGCTGAATCTCCAGACACGGCGCGGCGTCGCTGTGGGCGCGAAGCCATGGTGAAGGTATGCCCCTGGTCAAGGGATAAGATCGGACGGGAACTCGAGAGAAGACAATGGACCTGGAGACCATCAAGCAGCGAGTCATCGAGGGGGACGCAAAGGGGACAGCAGCTCTCACCCAGCAGGCGCTGGACGAGGGGATGCCGCCGCAATCGATCTTGAATGACGCGTTGATCCCCAGCATGGGGGTGGTGGGGGAGCTGTTCGAGAAGAACGAGTACTTTGTGCCCGAGCTCCTCCTCGCGGCGCGCGCGATGTATGCCGCCCTCGACCTCCTGCGCCCTCACCTCCAGGCGGGAGATTTCGAGTCCGCCGGCAAGGCGGTGGTCGGCACCGTCCAGGGGGACCTTCACGACATCGGCAAGAAGCTGGTTGTGATCATGCTCGAAGGGAACGGCTTCGAGGTGGTAGACCTGGGGAACGACGTGCCGCCGGAGCGCTTTGTCGAGGCTGTCAAGGAAGGCGGTTCTCAGTTGGTGGGGCTGTCGGCGCTCCTCACCAGCGCCCTCCCGGCCATGGAGAAGACGGTGCGCGCCATCAGAGAGTACGACCCTTCGGGGAAGGTGAAAGTGATAGTGGGCGGCGCACCGGTGACACAGGCATTCGCCGACAGTATCGGTGCCGACGGTTTCGGGCGCGACGCCACGGCCGCCGTCACCCTCGCCCGAAGGCTCCTGGGAGATGCCTGACCCCCAACCGGAGCGGCCCGTACGCGTCAAGCTGGAGGGGATAGGCCTCGAGATCGAGGTCAAGCCTGGAGTATCCCTCTTCGAGGCGGTGCGCAAGGCCGGCCTGGCGATCGATTCCGATTGCGCGGGGAAGGGGACGTGCGGGCAATGCCGTGTTCGTTTTCTAGAGGGCGTCCCTCCCCCCAAAGCAGAGGATGAGGCGCTCCTCGCCTCCCAAGATGTGGAGGACGGCTGGCGGCTGGCCTGCCAGTCCTACCCCACCACCGATTGCCGCATCCTCATCCCCCAGACGACCCCCCTGGCCCGCCGCCAGATCCGCGTGCTGACGGCCGCTGCCGGCGAAGAGCTGCCGCCTGCCCCGGCCCGACGCCCCACGGGCGTGGGCTACGGGGTGGCCATCGATGTCGGCACCACCACCGTCGTCTGCTACCTGATGGACCTCAGCCGGGCGCTACAGGTCGGGGTCGCCTCCTTCGCCAACCCCCAGACGGCCTTCGGCCCCGATGTCATCTCCCGTATCACCTATGCCCACCGCGGCTCCCGCGAACTGAGGGAGCTGCAGAGACGCCTCATCGTCGCCGTCGAGAAGAACCTGCTCGCCCTCTGCTCCGAGCGCAACATTGCGCCCGCCACCGTTTCCGCGATGACCGTCGTCGGCAACATGACGATGATGCACCTCTTCCGGGGCGTCGACCCCTGGCCGCTGGGGGTGGCGCCCTACGAGCCCGTCTTCCGCGAGTCGCTGCCTCTGACGGGCCATGAGCTTGGGTTTCGGCGGTTCGCCGATGTGCGGGTGCAGGTACTGCCCGGAGTCGCGGGACACCTGGGGTCGGATATCGTCGCGGGGGTCGTGGCGCTGGACCTACCGCACAGGCGGGGGGTATCGCTGTTCATGGACCTGGGCACAAACGGCGAGGTCGTCCTCTGTTCGGAGCGGGTCGTGGCCGGCGCCTCCTGTGCGGCGGGGCCGGCGTTCGAGGGCGTGCACATCCACTCGGGGATGGCGGCCTTCCCCGGCGCGATAGAACGGGTGGATGAGGAGGAGGGGGCGCTTCGCCTGGATACCATCGACGGTGTGGAGCCGGTAGGGCTGTGCGGCTCCGGCCTCGCCGACGCCGTGGTCCTGCTGCTGCGCCGCGGCCTCCTCCTGCTGTCCGGACGGTTGGTGGCGCCGGATCAGGTGCCGCCGGATGTGCCCGCTGACCTGCGCGCGCGCGTGCAGGAGGACGGAGAGGGACGGCGCTTCCTGCTCTATAAGGACGGCGAGCGCGGCGACATCATCCTAATGCAGCGGGACATCCGCGAGGTGCAGCTTGCGAAGGCGCCCATGCGCGCCGGGGTCGAGATGCTGCTCAAGGAGTGCAAGCTGGCGGCGGAGGAGATCGATGGCGTGTACGTGGCGGGGGCGTTCGGCAGCTCCATCCGCTCCCAGACCCTCCTGGCGCTGGGGATAGTGCCGGAGAGCGTCCGCGGGCGCATCCACGCCGTCGGGAACACCGCCGGCCTGGGGGCGAGGCTGGCCCTAACGTCTCCCAAGCATATGAAGGAGGCGGGACGGCTGGCGCGGAGCATGCGGCACGTCGATCTCGTCCTGCGGGAGGACTTCCGCCAGTCGTTCGCCGAGAACATCCCCTTCCCCGCGCTGAGGGAGAGCGACTGACGCTGGCCGAAGATCCGCTAGCCGGCCCTGGCGAGGGCGTTGGCTATCGCCTCGACGTGGCGGGGCGTCCCGCCGCAACAGAGGCCGATGAGCTTCACACCTCTTTGAGCGCACCAGAGGGCGTATTCCGCCACCTGCTCGGGCGTCGCGTCGTAGATCGTCTCGCCGCCCTCCACGCGGGGAGCGCCTGCGTTGACCTTCATGATGAGGGCCGCGCGCGGCGACGCGGCCAGGAGCCCCTCGACCACGGCCTGATACCCTTCGAAGCCGCGGCCGCAGTTGTCGCCGACGGCGAAGAGCCCCAGCTCGTCCCCTTTTTCCACGAGTTGCGCCGGAGAGACGCCCATCATCGTCCGCAGGCCGGCCTGGGGGTTGCCGGTATCGAACGAGAGAGTGAGGGCGATGGGGAGCTGCGAGACGCTCCGGACCCCCTCGATGGCGGCGATGGCCTCGTCGATGTCGGCCATCGTCTCGATGTGGAAGAGATCGACGCCGCCCTCTTCGAGGGCCCGCGCCTGCTCGGCGAACGCCTCCCTGATCTCGGCGGCCGTGACCTCCTCCGTGATGAGCAGCTTGCCGCTGGGGCCCAGCGAGCCGGCTACGGGGACCGCGTTGCTGGCGGCTTGTCTGGCGATCTGAGCGGCCCGCGTGTTTACCTCCCGTACCTTGTCGGCAAGGCCGTACTTGGCGAGGCGGAAGCGGTTCCCGTTGAAGCTGTTCGTCTGGATGACCTGCGAGCCGGCCTCGATGTACTCGCGATGGCATCTAAGAACGATCTCGGGCGCGAGGAGGTTGAGCCACTCCGTGATGTCGGAGGGGGCTTTGCCCACCTTTGACAGCGTAGGGGAGAGGAAGATGCCCTTCGAGCCGTCATAGACCGTGGGTCTGTCGAGCGGAGGGATTCTCAAGCTTTGTCTCCCTTCTCAGCGATGCCTGACAAAGCTATATTTACCATAAAACCGCCTGCCCCGTCGAGCCATGACGGACGCCTTCCCGTGGGCGCTGTGGGGGTGTGACACAATGGATTTGACATAAAAGCGGCTCATCCCCTATGCTTTCTAGCAGATATTGCCTCTCGCGACCCCGCAGGCGCCCAAACTATGCCGGCGCCGACAAAATCCCCGCACTTCCACCGCAAGGACCAGCGGATCAAAAAGAGGGTGGGTCAGCGCAGCCAGAGAGGCACGCTGTCGATAGGGGAAACACCCTATTTTCCCTGGTCGATGGCATTCCAGAGCACGGCTTTACCGCTTTGGGGCGTAACGTCTGCGGGGTAAGGCCGTTAAAATGGATGAAGGAAAACGGGGGAGCGACGGCGCTTCCCCGTGAGAAGGCGGGCGCGGCCAAGCGCCGCGGTTCCCGCCCCAATCGTGAAGCGGGCCGCACGGGGCCCATTGGGAAATGGAGGATGTGTCTCTTTGTGATCGGGCATGAGGCCAGCAATGGCCTGGGATTCCTCTTCTTGGTCGCCCGGTCTTCTCCCCAAAGAGACGTCTTTTGGCTAAAGCCACTAGCAACAAGGAGCGCGGTGCCCCGCGGGGACGCAACAAGGGGGCTCAGCTCCTCCCATTCTCAGCCCTAGCCGCCGGACTTTCGACGGTGTGGGGCGGATGGGTAGCGATATGGCGAAGGGCCCGTTCCCGGTCGGCGTCGGTGACAAGCGCCTGGGGGGCCTTGTCGGCGCTGCTGCGGCCAGTCCTCCCCAATTCGGGTGGTCTTAGGAAGCCCGTCTTCATGGCCTGCGTCGTGGGCCTCTCCATGATCGGTGGTCCCAGCGGCCCCGGTTCGGACGGACTGCTCAGCCTGCAATCGAGGATCTTCTTCGGCCTCTTTCAGTCGATGCCCCGCGCCGCCGTTCAGATCCATGAGATTCAGGCGGAGGCGTGTTACTCTGCGGTCATGGGTGCGGCGGTGCTTCCCAATCCGCAGCCCCTGCCGCCCCCTCCCAGTCCCCCGCCCGCCCCGCCGCCCCCGCAGGCCCCGGCAGCGGCCCCGCCGCCGCTAGCGCCGCCCGTCGAGAATGCGCCCGTTACATACGGCATCGCCACCTGGTATGGAGGTGTCGACGGTTTTGACCTCGGAGATGGGATGGCCGACGGCTCTCCCTTCAACCCGGACGACCCGACGATCGCGGCCAGCAATCAGTGGCCTCTGGGCGCCAGGCTGCTGGTCTGTCACGGAGAGCGCTGCATACAGGTCTGTGTCCGCGACCGGGGTGCGTTCTCCCACTCCCTGGACCTCTCCCGCGCCGCCTTTGCTATGCTGGAGCCTCTGGGCACAGGCGTGATCGACGTGGTGGTGCAGAGAGTCTCCTAGCCTATCCTCAGCCCGTCCGCGAGTCGCTGTCCCCGGTTGACACTATTCCCGTACCCGCCCCACAATGTCGTTGTCCCCAGCTTCAGCCGAACCTGGTCGGGTCTTGCCGGGAGGCGCTGGCTGGGCGTCCACCGTCAAGGGGGGAGGGCTATGAGGGCTCGCGCCAACGGGGTCGTGATGAACTACGAGCTAGTCGGGCAGGGGGAATGCCTGACGCTGATCCACGGCGCCGGCGACAACCTCCACATGTGGTACGAGCAGGTGCCCGTCCTGTCGCAGCGCTTCCGGGTCCTTACGTATGACGTGCGGGGCTTCGGTGAGACCGAGCTCCCGGAATCGGAGGTGGGGTTGGGGGTGCTGGGGGAAGACCTGTATCAGCTCTTGCAGGCGCTGGCCATCGATAGCGCCTTCGTCCTTGGCTACTCGATGGGGGGGCGCATCGGCCTCCAGCTAGCCCTCGACCATCCCGATGTGGTGAGGGCGCTCATCCTCGCCAATAGCGCTGTTGGGGCTACCCCTCCCGCGCCGGAGGCTGTGGAGAGGCGGAAAAACCTCTTTGCGTTGCTGGAGCGGGGGGACATGGAGGCCGTCGCCGAGCAGATGACAGCCGCCTCCTTCTCGCCCGGCCTCAAGGAGCGCGACCCCGCCCGGTTCCAGCGCTACAAGGCGATCAAGCTCCAGAACGACCCCCGACGCTTCGCGCGCGTCTGGGGTGCGCTGGCGACGGCCCCGCCGCCGGAGCTGGGGCGCCTCTCCTGTCCGGTGCTCATCGTAGCCGGCGAGCGGGACAGCTTCGTGACGCTGGCGGCGGCGCGGGCCACCCACGCCGCCATTCCCAACAGCCGCCTGGAGGTCCTGCCCACAGGGCATGCTGCCGCCATCGAGGCGCCGGCCGACCTCAACCGCATCGTCCGCGAGTTCCTGACCGGAATAGGAAGCCGGGCGGAGGGCTGACATCCGACTGAAGCGCCGCTGTCCAAAGGGACGGCGGTTGTCATTGAGATAAGGAGCCAAGAGAAGGGATGGCATGGGATAAAGCGTTCGACCGCGTCTTTGCTCCCCGCTCCATTGCTGTGCTCGGCGCCTCCAGCAAAGGAAAGCCCGGGGGCGTCAACATGTTCATCGATGGTCTGAAGGACATGCGGTATAAGGGGAGAATATATCCTATCAACGACCACGCCGACGAGATCGGGGGCTACAAGTGCTACCCTTCGCTGGCCGCCGTGCCGGAGGTGCCCGACCTGGTTATCGTGGGCGTCAACGCCTCGCGGGCGGAGCAGGCCCTCGAGGAATGCATCGCCAAGGGCGCCCGCAACATCCACATGTTCACCGCCGGCTTCAGCGAGACCGGTGAGGAGGAGGGGGCAGAGCTTGCCGAGAGGCTGCGCGGGATAGCGGCCCGGGGGCGGCTCAACATAATCGGGCCGAACTGTATGGGGATCTACTCCCCGCGCGGGCGCATATCCCCCTGGGGTCAGCTTCCAGCCAAGGTGGGCCCGATCGCCTTCATCACCCAGAGCGGTGCTCTGGGCTACGAATTTACCCATCTTCTCCCTGACCACGGTCTCTTCATGAGCAAGGTTATCTCCTACGGCAACGGCTATGTCATGGACTGCACCGACTTCCTCGAGTACCTGGAGACGGACCCCGACACCAAGTACATCGCCATGTACCTGGAGGGCGTGCGGGACGGCAAGAAGCTCCTGGAGATGGTGAAGCGGATCTCGCCCAAGAAGCCGGTCGTCATCCTCAAGGGAGGGGTCACGAGCGACGGCGCCCGCGCGGTCGCCTCCCACACCGGCTCTCTTGCCGGTGAGGGTGCCGCCTGGGACGCCTTCTTTGCCCAGTCGGGTGCCATCAAAGTCGACTCGATAGATGAGATGGTCGACGTTCTTCAGGCGCTCGTGCGTCTTCCCCCCTGCACCGGCCGCGGCGTCGGCATCATCGGCGGCGCGGGGGGCAACAGTGTGGTGGCGGCGGACGTGTGCGCGCGCTCCGGGCTCGCCGTCCCCGCCATCTCCGAGGCCACTCAGAGCGAGATGCGCAGCTTCATCCAGGTCGCCGGCACCAGCGTGCAAAACCCCATGGACATAGGGATGCAGATCCGGAGCCCCGAAGACTTCCTGCGCGTGTTCCAGCTCCTGGCGGACGACCCCCGGATAGACATTATCCTGGCGGTGGTGAACGTCTTTCCCAGGAGGATGGGCGCGCGGATCTTGTCGAAGATGATGCTGGATTCCTTGCTGGACTACTGGCGTAAGTCGCCGCACTGGAAGCCTCTCTGCATCTCTATACGCAACCCCGCCGAGAAGGTGGAGGCGGAGAGGTATCGGCTGGCGCTCACCAAGCTCTTCCTCCAAGAGGGCATACCCGTCTTCAAGAACGTCGAGCGCGCCGGCCGGGCGCTCTATCAGTATACCGGCTACTACCGCCGTCTGGCGGAGACGCCGCCTCTCGCTATGTGATACGATCAATGGCAGGGATGTCTGGCGCCGGCGGGGGCGGTCGAGAGGTTGTTCTGCCCCGTTTCCAAGCATTGACAAACAGGCGCTGCCCCTTAGAATGACCTCTATGTCTGAATCGCCGGAACAAGGATCGACGGCGGGCGCTGAGTCTGCCGACCGGCGGGGCAGCGACCACCGCCGGGTAGCCGCGCCTCAGTCCGGGGCCTTCCGCGCCGAGAGAATCGCCGTTGTCGGGGCGGGTCCCGGTGGCTCTACCGCCGCCCTCCTCTTGGCCCGCGCCGGGAAGCGCGTCACCTGCTACGACCCCCGCGACATCCTCCGGGCGACCAGGCCTTCCTGCACCGGTTGCGCCGGTCTTATCCAGGATAGCTGCATCACGGACCTGGAATCGATCGGCCTCGTCCCTCCCGAGGCGGTGGTGCAAAGGAGGCTTCGCGGCTACGTAGTCCACCTTGGCCACGGCGCCAAGATGACCATCCTCACCAAGCGCATGATCTCCGTCTACAGGGGCTTCGGCCCCCTCGAATCGTCACAGCGCGAGATCGAGGGCTTCGACGCCTGGCTGCTGTCCGAGGCGATCGCGGCCGGGGCGCGATTCGAGGCGGCGGCGGTGAACAAGATCGAGACCGATGTGAGGGGTGAGGCGCGGCTCTCGACCGCAGTCGGGCCGGATTCGGCGGACTTCGTAATAGGCGCCTTCGGGCACAGCCGCCGGTTGGCGGACAGCGTCTCCGTTGCGGAAGGGGAGCGCCTCGATCAGCCGACCGTCCAGAGGTCCAGTGTCTTCGAGTTCTCCTTCGGGGAGGACTTCTGCGAGAAGACCTTCGGCGACTTCGTCCACGTCGTCATCGTTCCGAAACAGCTCTACCCCCAGCTCAACGTCTGGTTCGCGGCGTTCGTCCCCAAGCGGCCGGGCTCGGTCAGCGTTGTCGTGATGGGCAGGCGCGACGTTACCATCAGGGATGCCCAGGAGTTCTTTTCCGCGCCGCTTACCCAGCCTCTGCTGCCGTCGGCGTTCGCCGAGGGCGACCCCAGGCTCATCACGACCCTCACGAGCATGGGAGGCCGTCTCCAGTGCGTCTGCACCAAGAACACCGTGACCGTCGCGCCGCCCGCCCGCTTCCTCCTGCCGGTTAAAGGAGGGATAGCCTTGGTGGGCGACGCCGGGCCGACGCGCCCCTTCAAGAACGGGATAGGCGCCGCGATTGACCTCGGCGCGAGGCTGGCGGAAGGCATCATCGCCGGCGACCTGGAGTCCTTCCGGCGGTACGCCGACAGACACTATCCGCCGGATGACTACAAAGTCGCCCTGCAGCTTCTCCATCTCCACGACCGGGTCCTCTCCTTGCGGCCTATCGAGGCGCTGCTGGCGGCGCTCGTGCGGCACTCCATCCCCTTCGTGTCGGGATCCGCCAGGGAATACGCACAGCACATGCTGGCGGCGGACATCGCCTACGGAGAGATCCTGCCGCCGGGGGTCCGCACCGTCTTCCGTTCGGTCGCCCGCCGCCGGACGATCGGGGAAGGGATCGAGTTCGCGAAGAGGAAGCCGGAGGGCGAGTAGGGGCCTTAATCTCTCGCTACTTATGGTATAGGGCCAGGAGGGATCCTACCCCCTCTGCCGGGGGTATGGGGGTGTCCCCCAGAATCTCATTGACTTCCCTAGGGCGGG
>Ga0315293_10007654_pt1 | contig 10021 bp, 5 predicted proteins | sample YL17G13_20_MG_FD_203071 | JGI IMG/M metagenome (GOLD analysis project Ga0315293, IMG submission 203071) | Sediment microbial communities from Yellowstone Lake, YNP, Wyoming, USA - YL17G13_20 | ecosystem: Environmental > Aquatic > Freshwater > Lake > Sediment | place: USA: Wyoming | collected... | reverse complement strand
TGATGATGAAAAACAAATAAGATACAAAGAGCAGCGCAGTAAAGAAGCAATCGCTTTGGCGATGCAGGCCAGCTGGCAGGCAGCCGTTGACGTCAATAAGGAAATCCTCGAGAGCTTTCCGGAAGATGTCGATACCTTAAACCGCCTGGGGCGCGCTTATATGGAACTGGGACAATATAAACAGTCAAAAGAAGCCTACAGCCGGGCGGTAAAGCTGGACCCCTATAATGCCATTGCCAACCGGAACCTGCGGCGCTTGAATGACTTGAAAGAGTCGGGAAAAACCGAAATCGAGACGGACAAGGTTGAGCCCCAGCAGTTTATCGAGGAAATCGGCAAGGCGGGTGTGGTTACCCTCCAGGACCTGGCGCCCAAGGAAAAGCGCGCCAGTACTGTAGCCGGAGATAAAGCGGTTTTAAAAGTAGAAGGCTCAAATCTGATTGCTAAGAGCAGACGTAGCGAATACCTCGGTAAAGTTGAGCCGAAACATGCCCGGCGGCTTATCAGGCTGATGCTGGGCGGCAACCGGTATTCGGCTGTAGTCGTCAAGTCATCCGCAGACGGAATGACGGTCATGGTCAGAGAAGCCTTTCAGCATGCCAGCCAGGCCGGGAAACTGTCTTTCCCGCCGAAAAGAATGGCCGAGTTCCGTTCTTACGGCAGCGATAAGCTTTTGAAAATAGAATCCGAAGGTGAGGACGAGGACGATTCCGGCTACACCATTATCGGCGGGGATGAAGTGGAGGTGTTGCCGGATGAAGCCGGAGGAGCGGATGATGATACGGGGAATGATGACGAATAGGAGGCACAGCCGCTGATGGTATCAGGCAAAGTCAGATCTGTAAATATAGAAGACGAAATGAAGGGCTCTTACCTCGACTATGCGATGAGTGTCATCGTGGCGCGTGCCCTCCCGGATGTACGTGACGGGTTGAAACCGGTACACCGGCGCATTCTCTATGCCATGAATGACATGGGTATACGCCACAACGGCCCGCACCGCAAGAGCGCCCGTATCGTCGGCGAGGTGCTGGGTAAATACCATCCGCACGGCGACGCCTCGGTCTATGACGCCATGGTCCGCATGGCCCAGGACTTTTCCATGCGCTATCCCCTGGTGGATGGCCAGGGCAACTACGGCAGTGTCGATAACGACCCCCCCGCCGCCATGCGGTATACGGAAGCCCGCCTGGCGAAGATAGCCGAGGAAATGCTGGTTGACATCGAAAAAGAGACCGTGGACTTCATGGCCAACTTCGATGACAGCCTGCAGGAACCCAAGGTGCTTCCCGCCAGATTGCCTAACCTGCTTTTAAACGGCAGCTCCGGTATCGCCGTGGGCATGGCTACCAATATCCCCCCGCATAATCTTAATGAGGTCTGCGACGCCATCGGTTATCTTATCGATAGCCCCCAGGCAACTATCGAAGAACTCAGCAAATTCGTGAAGGGCCCGGATTTTCCCACGGCGGGCATTATCCAGGGTCGGGAGGGCATCAGAAACGCTTATGCCACCGGCCACGGTAAAGTGGTGGTACGCGCCAAGGCACATATTAGCAGCGTCAGCGCCGCCGGAAGGCGCCAGATAATCGTCAGCGAGCTGCCTTACCAGACGAATAAGGCGGCTCTTATCGAGAACATGGCCGAGCTTGTCAAGGATAAAAAAATCGATGGCATCAGCGACCTGCGCGACGAGTCCGACCGGCAGGGTATGCGCATCGTCATCGAGCTTAAGAGGGAGTCCCAGCCCCAGCAGGTCCTCAACAACCTCTTCAAACATACCGCCATGCAGTCGTCTTTCTTTGTGAACATGCTGGCGCTGGTAGACGGCCAGCCCAAGGTAATCAGCCTGAAGGAAGCGCTGCAGGCTCATATTGATTTCCGCCGCGAGGTAATTACCCGGCGCTCCCGCTACGAACTGAAACAGGCTAAAGCCAGGGCTCACATCCTGGAGGGACTCAAAATCGCGCTGGACAACATCGACGCGATAATCAAGACTATCCGCGATTCGGAGACCGCCGAAGCGGCCCGCAAGAACCTGATGACTAAGTTCGGGCTTTCCCAGCTACAGACGCAGGCAATTCTCGATATGCAGCTAAGGCGCCTCGCCAGCCTGGAAAGACAGAAGATTCAGGAAGAATATGCCGAGGTGGTGAAAACCATCGCTTACCTTGAAGATTTACTAGCCAATCCCAGGAGAATTCTCGCCCTGATAAAAGAAGATGTGACCGAGCTTAAGTCCAAATACGGAGATAAGCGCCGCACCGAAATCGTCGACCAGGGAAAGCTGGATTTTACCGAGGAAGACCTCATACCCCACGAAAGAGTCGTGGTCACTCTGAGCAGTCGAGGTTTCATCAAGAGGATACCTTCACGCCTTTACGCTTTGCAGCACCGGGGCGGCAAGGGAATCATCGGGCAGGTGACCAGGGAAGAGGACGCCGTCATGATATTGACCGTGGCGGATACGCACGATGACCTGTTCTTCTTTACCGACCGGGGCAAGGTTTTCTACCTGAAATGCCATGAAATACCGGCCGGCAGCACCCGGACCTCCAAAGGACTGGCGATAATCAACCTGCTGTCCATCACCGAAAGAGAAAGGGTCACGGCGATGGTGGCCACGACCGGTTTTATGCCGGGCACCTATATGGTGATGGCGACCAAGATGGGAGAAATAAAGAAAACAGCGGTGGACAAATTTACCGCCGTGCGGAGCAGCGGGCTCATCGCCATGGACCTGGCGCCGGCTGACGAGCTGGTGGCCGTCTGTCTGGCCAAGGATAAGGATGATGTAATCCTGGTAACCCGCCAGGGGCAATCGATACGTTTCGATGTTGGCGGTCTCCGGGCGGCTTCCCGGACTTCCGGCGGCGTGCGCGCGATGCGCGTGGCTGAGGGTGACGGAATCATCGGGATGGACAGGGCCGAAACCGAGGGCTATGTCCTGGTGGTCACGCAAAACGGCTACGGCAAGGTTACCCCGGTTGCCCAGTATCCGAAGCAGCACCGCGCCGGCAGCGGCGTGAGGACGTTTAAAATAGTTGACAAGACCGGCGATATTACCGCCTTCAAGGTAGTGGCGCTGAAGCAGCAGGTTATGCTGGTTTCCGCGGAAGGCATGATGACCCGCACTCCGGTGAAGGAAGAAGACCCCAGGAAGGGCATCACCACCCAGGGCCGGAGCACGCAGGGCGTTAGAGTGATGACGCTTGAAGAAGGCGATAAGCTGGTGGCAATTACCACCTTCGAAGAAGAGGACAAAGGGGACTAGCCGCTAGTCAAGGATTATATTGGATTTGTTTACTCTCCCCTCCGTGGGAGAGGAGATTTTTCCCGACAGCTTTCCGTGTGCTCGAGGCCGCAGGCATTACAGGCGTTATTCCGGCAGTCGGGCGTTTCCTGTTCCTCTTTAGCCCGCTGTAGCTCCCGCTTTAAGAATGCTTCGGTTACCCCTGCATCGATGTGTGACCAGGGCAGTATTTCGTCCGGAGAACGCTCGCGGCTGGCATAGAATACGGGTTCGATGCCGCTATCGGCAAAAGCCTGGAGCCATTTATCATGATTATAATGTTCGCTCCAGGCATCAAACCTGCAGCCAAGCTCCCAGGCGCGATAGATGACTTTTCCCAGCCGCCGGTCCCCCCGCGACATCGCGGCTTCCAGCAGGCTGACTCTGGGGTCGTGCCATGACAGTCGGATGCCCTTGTGCTGAAGTCCATTCTGGAGAATTTCCTGTTTGGCTATTAATGACGCCTCATTTTCTTGGGCGCTCCACTGGAAGGGCGTATGCGGCTTGGGGACGAAGGTAGAGACACTGACCCTTATCATCGGCTTTTTACCGCTGGCCTTTTTACCCTCGGCACGCACCTTTTCCACCAAGGTGACGATGCTTTCGACGTCTTCGAGAGTCTCGGTGGGCAGGCCGACCATAAAATAAAGTTTTAAACTCGTCCAGCCGCGCTCGAAAGCGGTGGCGGCCGTTTCCAGCAGGCTTTCGTCCGTCATGTTCTTGTTGATAACCCGCCGCAGTCTTTCGCTGCCGGCTTCCGGGGCGAAGGTAAGCCCGGTGCGACTCCGCGTGGGCAGCGAGCCAACCAGCTTGACGGAAAAATTATCGAGTCGCAGGCTGGGCAGCGATAGTGTCAGGTTGGGGTAACGCTGGGAGAGACTTGCCACCAGTTTATCGATGCCGGAATAGTCGGAAGTGTTCAGGGATACCAGCGAGACCTCGTCATAGCCGCAGGAGGAAATGAGCTCGCCCGCCGCCTGAATTACCTCTTCATGGGGTCGTTCCCGCACGGGACGGTATATCATGCCGGCCTGGCAGAAGCGGCAGCCGCGACTGCACCCGCGCTGCACCTCGATGGCGCCGCGGTCGTGGGTTACCTCGATATAAGGGACCACCGGCTTTACGGGCGGCGGCGGCAGCCTGGACACAATCCGCCGTTCAATCCTCGGTTTTGCCCCGGGGACGGTGGGAGTAATACTTTTAATCAGGCCGCCGGCAGCGTATTTAACCTCGTACAGGCCGGGCACATAGACGCCGGGAATCGCCGCCAGCTTTTTCAGTATTTGTTTTTTACCTCGCGCCTTTACCTCACGGTAAGTATCGATAAACTCAAGAATGACGTCCTCTCCGTCGCCGATAACGAAAGCATCGATAAAGTCGGACATCGGCTCCGGGTTCAGCGCGCAGCTTCCCCCGGCGATTATCAGCGGGTGGGAATCGCCTCTTGCCGAGGCGAGGACGGGAATTCCGGCCAGGTCCAGCATGTTCAGCACGTTGGTGAAAGTGAGCTCGTACCCCAGGGAAAAACCGATGATATCGAAGTCTTGAAGCGGGCGCTTGCTTTCTAGGGTGAAAAGGTGGATGCTGTTTTGCCGCATCACCGCTTCCATGTCCGTCCAGGGGGCGTAAACCCTTTCGGCGAGGACGTCCGTCTGGCTGTTGAGTATATCGTAAAGGATGGGGATAGCCATGTTGGACATGCCCAGTTCGTACGTGTCCGGGTAAGCCAGCGCCACTTTAATGGGCGTCTTTTCCCAGTCCTTAACGACGCTGTTCCACTCGCCGCCGGTATAGCGGGCGGGCCTATTGACTTTATGCAGTATCTCGTTGGTGAGCAAAAGCGCCTCCAGACTTTAAATTATAGGGGTTAATAAGGCGCAGGCGCAAATGAGGGTATGATGAGGCCTGTCATTCTGAAGGAGAGAAGCGACTGAAGAATCCGTTATTCATCGTACAGTTACGGATTCTTCCCCTTCACTACGTTCAGGGTCAGAATGACATAAGTACTTTCAGAGAAACATGAGTATCTGCGTAATTGCGCAAGTGAGATTTTTATAAGCCCGCTTAATTATTTCGGCTTGATAGTAGTAACTTTCTCCCTTTGCGGCTTAGGGGAGCCGGGCACTCTGAACTTTTTATTGTCGATGCGCGGTATAGCCGTTTCTTTCGGTTTTTCCGGCAGTGGAGCCCAGGAATAAGGTACGCGGTAGGCGCGGTATAACAGGTTTATCTTCAACATACGGTGGTTGTAGGGGCTGAGGTATTCCCATAACGTTTCATGAGCCGCCGTTACCTCGATAATGCGACCGCTGTTGCCTTCCGTTATCAGCGTATTGCCGTTGGGGAGACGCTGGGCGGAGCTGACAAAGCTGCTGTAGAAACGGTTTGCCCCGGGACCGGGAGGGGGGTATTGCCAGATAACTTCGAGGGTTACGGGATTGAACTCCAGTACCCGCGAAAAGTCCCGCCGGGCGTTATCGATGCCGGAGGGAGCGCCGGGGTTGGAGGCGCCGTAGCCGGCCGAGCCGCCGTTATCGAAGACCAGGATATTTCCTTCCCCCGGGAGTCCCCGGGGAATCATGTGGGCGTGGTGCTGGCCGATTATCTGTCCTATTTTACGGAGAGCCGCGGTAGCGGTGAAATAGGGACCCAGCTGCCAGACTATTTTACCTGTTTTCCTATCGATGATGGCGGTGATATTCGTCTGGCGGCCGTCCCAGATGACGTTGTCCGGGTGAAAACGCCCGTCGCCGTTATCAAAGAAACGATTGGGACCCAGGGTGGACATTGAGTTCATGTGCATCCAGTCGCCCATGCCGCCGGCGGGTTTCATGCCGGGATTACGAGATAATGTCTTTTTTGCCCTCACGCTAAAGCCCATCTCCCCGAAGTGCTCGCTGCAAATCCATTCCCAGGTAATTTTTCCCTGACGGTCTACCTCGATTATCGTATCGTCAATCAGCAGCTTATCGCTTAGGCGGGGGTTCTTTAGGTTCTTATGGCAGAGTATCAAAGTATTGCCGCCGCTAACCCGCGGTTCCATGCCAGGGACATAGTAGCCCACGGGGTTGCCTTCTCTCTGGTAATCATGGTGCTGCCGGGCCATCCACCGCGGCAGTTGCCTGGGGTCTTTAACCAGCTCGTATTTATCGAATGTCCAGACGATATTGCCTTCCCAGTCCACTTCCACGAGGTCGACCATATCCTGGTAGCCGTATTTGAAATTGCGCACGCCGGTGCTGCCCATGACATGCCCGCCGGGGAGCATTTTGTTGGGGAAGCCATCGAGGCCCTTCCAGCGGTTGACGACGTTGCCATTCATGTCTATCAGGACAGCGCCGCGACTGTTGTCGCGGTGTAGCTCGGACTGGAACAGGGTGTAGCCGTTCCAGCATTTCTCCGGATAGTAAATAGTCGTGCCTGTTGGATATACGCCTGGCGGCATTGTTAACATCCTCCCCCTGAACGGCAGATAAGTACCTACATCATAACCAAACCGACGTGATTTTTCTACCCCGCCTTTTACGCCTGTCATTGCGAGACCATTCACGGCGAAGCCGTGAAGGCGTGGCAATCTCTATCTCTGCGTCGCCATCTTTCAGGGCTTTCTGCCATCCTTCATGCCTCCCCCGTTGTCATTCTTAGCGCAGCGAAGAATATCGTCACAATATGTCATTCCAGCGAAAGCTGGAATCCAGGGTTGGGGGGATTGAGCATATGCGTAATTGCGCAATAATTACTATAATATTAAATTAATCTGATATGAGTTCAGCCTCACCCCCTGCCCCCTCTCCAAACGGTTCGTTGGTGCAGGTCTAGGGCTTTATCTGTTTGGAGAGGGGGTGAAAAGAAAGAGGGGTCTGCACCCCTCTTAGACGCACCGTTTGAATGGAATAATACTGAAAGTCTCCCCCCTCTCTGCTAGCGGAGAGGGGGAACTAAAGAGGGTGAGGTTAGTCCCCACGTGTCATTCCGACGAAGGCCGGAATCCAGGAGTGAGGGAAAGAGTGGGGCGTTCCACTTCTCCCTTTCGTAAAGGGAGATTGAGAGGGATTTTGTACCAAACAAAAGAGGGGGTATTTACGCCCCCTCTCGAATAAAAAACTAAACTAAAAAGTATAGTGTAGTATAGTTTAGGATTACACCTCTCTAAACTCGCCCTCTACCGTGCCCTCGTCTTTGCCGCCCCCCGGTGGAGGTTGCTGTCCTCCCGGAGGTGGCGGCGGCGGCTGACCGCCGGGCGGGGGTGGCTGCTGCTGGTACACCGCCTGGCCTATCTTCTGCATGGTCTCATTCAGCGACTGCGTAGCGCTCTTGATAGCGTTGACATCCGTGCCCTGCAGGGCGCTCTTTACCGCGGCTATCCTGGACTCGGCCTCTGCATTGAGGTCAGCGGGAATCTTGTCCTTGTTATCGCGCAGCGTCTTTTCCGCCTGGTACGCCATAGTATCCGCCATGTTCTTGGCTTCGATTTCCTCGCGCCGCTTGACGTCCTCGGCGGCATGCATCTCCGCTTCTTTCTGCATTTTGTTGACCTCGTCTTTAGAAAGGCCGCTGGAAGCGGTGATGGTTATCTTCTGCTCTTTGCCGGTGCCTTTATCCTGCGCCCGCACATTGAGGATGCCGTTGGCATCGAGGTCGAAGGTGACCTCAACCTGCGGGACACCCCGTGGCGCCGGTAAAATGCCGTCCAGCATAAAGCGTCCCAGCGTCCGGTTATCGTTAGCCATAGGCCTTTCGCCCTGGAGAACGTGAATCTCGACGCTGGGCTGATTATCCGCCGCCGTGCTGAAAATCTGGCTCTTGGCGGTGGGTATGGTGGTATTCCTGGGGATAAGGGGCGTGGCTACGCCGCCGAGCGTTTCGATGCCCAGAGTCAGCGGCGTTACGTCCAGGAGCAATACGTCTTTAACTTCTCCCTTAAGCACGCCAGCCTGTATGGCGGCGCCGATGGCGACCACTTCATCCGGGTTGACGCTCTTATTCGGCTCTTTGCCGAAGAACTGTTTCACTTTATCCTGCACCAGCGGCATGCGGGTCTGGCCGCCCACCAGAAGAACTTCGTCAACTTGTTCAATGGGAGCCGAGCCTTTCTTGGCAGCCTCAAATGCTTGGACGCAGAGTTGTATGGTCCTTTCCACGAGGTCCATGACCAGCTGCTCCAGCCTGGCGCGGGTCAGCGTGATGTTAAGGTGCTTGGGCCCGCTGGCATCGGCGGTGATAAAGGGGAGGTTCACCTCGGTCTGCTGGACGGTCGAGAGCTCTATCTTGGCCTTCTCCGCCGCTTCCTTGAGTCGCTGTAAAGCTGTCTTGTCCTTGCTGAGGTCGATGCCCTGGTCTTTCTTGAATTCGGTCACCAGCCAGTCCATAATCCTCTGGTCGAAGTCGTCCCCACCGAGGTGGGTATCACCACTGGTGGTTTTGACCTGGAAGGCGCCTTCACCAATCCCAAGAATGGATATATCAAAGGTTCCGCCGCCGAGGTCATAAACCGCGATGTTCTCTTCCCCCTTCTTGTCCAGGCCGTAAGCCAGAGCCGCCGCCGTGGGCTCGTTGATGATGCGCAACACGTTCAAACCGGCGATGGCGCCGGCATCCTTGGTCGCCTGCCGCTGCGCGTCGTTGAAATAAGCCGGCACGGTGATGACCGCCTCCGTCACCTTTTCCCCGAGATATGCCTCGGCATCTGACTTTAGCTTCTGTAATATCATCGCCGATATTTCCGGCGGACTGTACTCTTTGCCGCCCATCAGCACGCGGACATCGTTGTTAGCCGCCTTTGTCACTTTATATGTCTTACGCTTGGCGTCTTCCTCGACTGGCAGTTCACGGCCCGCCGGCTCTCCCCACTTCCGCCCCATGAAGCGCTTGATGCTGTATATCGTGTTTTCCGGGTTGACGATTGCCTGCCGCTTGGCTATCTGGCCTACCAGGCGCTCGCCGTTTTTATTTATAGCCACCACCGAGGGAATCAAACGGCTGCCCTCGGAGCTGGTGATTACTACCGGCTCGCCCCCCTCCAGCACCGCCACCTCGCTGAAAGTAGTCCCTAAATCAATTCCTACTGCTTTTGCCATATTATTCTTCCTCCTTTGTCTCTACCTCACCGGTGCCGACAACCACGCGGGCGGGCCGGAGAAGTTTATCATGCAATGTATAACCTTTCTGTAATTCGGCAATAACAATGCCTTCTTTGCCTTTTTCCTGCCGCAATGCTTCGTGTACATTGGGGTTGAAGGGTTCGTTCAGGGCACAAATAGGCTTGACCCCCTGCCCCTCGAGGACGGTCTTGAACTTACGCTCTACGAGCCGTACGCCCTCCACCCAGTCGTCCCCGGAGAATTCCTCCGGTATGGCGTTGAGCGCGCGCTCCAGGTCATCGAGGACGGGTAAAATGCCGCAGAGCAGATTCGCGTTGGCGAAGCTGTTGAAGTCCTGCCTTTCCTGCTCGGTGCGCCGCTTGTAGTTGATGAAGTCGGCCTGCGCCCTCTGCCAGTTAGCCAGGTATTCCTCGGCCTTTTTCTTTTCCTCGGCCAGCGCCTGCTCGAGAATCCCCGTCCCTTCCGGAGCGGCTTCTTGAGGCAAGTTTTCGTTATTCTGTTTTTCTTCCGGGTCTTTTGGCATCATTGTAATGAGTCCGTATTATAAAAATTAGCTTTGTTCGCTGTGGATTTCCTTGCCGTATAGTCCCCCTACCAGCTGGCTGAGCACCGAGGACAGGTAGTAGAC
>Ga0315293_10007652_pt1 | contig 10023 bp, 9 predicted proteins | sample YL17G13_20_MG_FD_203071 | JGI IMG/M metagenome (GOLD analysis project Ga0315293, IMG submission 203071) | Sediment microbial communities from Yellowstone Lake, YNP, Wyoming, USA - YL17G13_20 | ecosystem: Environmental > Aquatic > Freshwater > Lake > Sediment | place: USA: Wyoming | collected... | reverse complement strand
CACCTCCTGCTGGATCAGGGCCATGGGGAAGAGCGGCGCCAGGTCCTGGGGGCCGACCGGCTGCTTCGTCCCCGGATGGAGGACGGGCGGCAGCGGCTCCGGCAGGTCGGCCTGGATGTTGTACCAGGCGGTCGGCAGCTCCTTCTCCGGCAGCAAGAATTTCGTGTACATGCTTTCTCCTTTCTCTCTGTCTTGACCCAAGCAATGACCGAGGGCAATCTCACCAAACAAAAAACCCCCCGCCCGTAAGGGCGAGAGGTCTTCTCGCGGTGCCACCCTACTTGTCCCGTCCGGCCCGCTTCTGGGGGAACGATCGGGACTTCTCTCGTCAGGTACGTTCCCTGGTCGGGGAAGATACCCTGGGCTCTGATAACGGTGCCCCTCCGACAAGGCCTACCGTCCACCGAGGTGGAGTTCGGCTTGCGGCTCCCAGGTCCATTCAGCGCGCCGCGCCGGCGCCGGTTCTCACCTACTCCGGCTCTCTGCCTTCCGCCGGTGGGCGGAAAACCTCGCTTTGCGGCTTACTAGTCCTGTTCGCAGCCTTTGTCGATATTCGGATGTGGGGAGACTATAGCAGCCCACCAGAAATATGTCAAGCGTCATATTCAAGAACGGCTCATCGAGGGCGCTCGTTACAGGCGATGGGGGAAAGGCTGCGGACGGAGAGCCCCCGCCCGCAGGCTGGGAGTTCTCGCTACTATTGGCGACATATCCCGCTGCTCAACGTCCCCTGTCTTGTTAAAGAAACCGCCCGTAAACTATAATAAGATGAGTGATGTTCAAGCAAGGTTTGAGAAGATGAAGCCGGAGGGTTTCCAGAGCAGCTCGGCTGGCGCGGTTAGGCGACATCCCCTGGGTTATTGGACGTTCATACCCAACCCTCTGCCGCCTCCCATTCAGCTTACGGACAACCTTGTGAACCGGCTTTCTGAGGCTGACCGCGCTCTGGGAACGCTGAATGGAATGGGGGCGACTCTTCCCAACCCCCATCTTCTGATCGTCCCCTTCACGCGGCGTGAGGCTGTGCTGTCGTCCAAGATTGAGGGCACGATGGCCTCTCTCTCCGATCTGTTCCAGTTTGAGGCTGGGAGAGAAGCTGCCGTCCCCGGGGATGTCCGCGAGGTCTCCAATTACGTTCGAGCCATGGAGTATGGCTTGCAGCGGTTGTCGGAGTTGCCTCTGAGCAGCCGGCTGGTTCGCGAGTTGCACGAACAGTTGCTTACGGATGTGCGAGGAGAGCATCACACCCCCGGCGAGTTCCGGACTAGCCAGAACTGGATTGGCACGCCCGGCTGCACGCTCGATGAGGCTACCTTCGTCCCGCCGCCACCCGATGAGATGCCGGCCCTACTCAGCGACTGGGAGCGGTTTCTCCATGCCCCCTCGCGCTTCCCGCCGTTGATCGAATGTGCTCTGATGCACTACCAGTTCGAGGTCATCCATCCCTTCCTGGACGGAAATGGGCGGGTGGGGCGGCTTCTCATCACGCTGTACCTGGTAGCCCGCGGGCATCTCGGCCAGCCCCTGCTATATCTCAGCGCCTTCTTCGAGGGACGCCGGGATGAGTACTATAGGCGGCTGCTCGCCGTCAGCCAGCGCGGCGACTGGGAGGGCTGGCTTGAGTTCTTCCTAAGCGGAGTAGCAGAGCAGTCAGGGGATGCCGTCAAGCGCTCCCGTCGCATACTAGAACTCCAGGAAGACTACCGCGCGCGACTCTACGCAGCCAAGGCACCATCCTCGGCTATCCGGCTTGTCGATTACTTCTTTCAGTCGCCGGTCGTCACCGTCCGCGCAGCAGCGGCCGCGATTGGGGTTACTTACGCCGCGGCCGCGAGCGCGCTGGATAGGCTGGTGCGGGCAGGAGTGGTTAGGGAGCTGGGTCCGTTCAAGCGCGGGCGCATGTTCTTTGCGGAAGAGTTGGTGCGCAGGATTGAAGAAGATATCTGACCAGCCTGCGCTATTATACAAAACGCCCGAAAACTATAATAACTTTCCCGCAGTTATACTGATCGATAATAGAGCACCAGTGTAAACAGTTCCCGGCGGGAGACAAACTAAAGGGCATCTCGCGATGCCCCTCACGTCAAGCTCCGAAGTAACGGCGGGTCTACGAAGTCGGCGGTTTGCGCTTCTCGAAATCGTCGAGGTCGAGGCTCTCGATGAAGTCGCGGAAGGCGGACATTCTCTCCAGCTCCTCCGGGTCGACGGTGTCCTTGTCCACCACTCTGTCGCCGTCCAAGACAACGCCCGCCTTGTCCAGCACCGACTCCTCGGCGAAGATGGGGACATCCGCCCGCACCGCCAGGGCGATGGCATCGCTGGGGCGGGAGTCGATCTCTACAGACTTGCCGTCGACGTCGAGGAGGAGGCGGGCGTAGAAGGTGTCATTGGTGAGGTCGTTCACGATGACGCAGTTGATCTGGGCGCCCAAGGCGTCGATCACGGAGCGCAGGAGGTCGTGGGTAAGGGGCCGCGCCACTGCCACCTCTTGCAGCCGCACGGCGATGGCGTCCGCCTCCGCCGGCCCTATCCAGATCGGCAGGTATCGCTCCGCCCCCTTCTCCTTGAGGATGACCACCCGCTGATAGTTCACGAGGCTAACGCGGATGCTTTCGATGCTCATCTCAATCATGCCGCCACCTCCAACTCACGGGCGGGAACTCCAATTTCAGTCTAGCCCAGCCCCTCTGTCCTGTCAATTGAACCGGCTGTGGCATCGCGTGTCCGCCTATTATCCGCCAGCGGTACATGAGGCGCGTCCACCCGCGCCACACCCTGTCCCTCGACCACCAGGCCCTCCCCGCTCCTCGTCAGGAGAACGCTGACGGCCGCCGCCACAGCCACCACCGCCGCAATCGCCAGGAGCACAATGCTTACACCGTATAGATCGACCACGGCGCCCACCAACAAGAGGGGCACTATGGCCACGACGCTCGCCAGGGCAAGCTGGGCGCCGAAGATGCGCCCGCGCATCTCCGGCGGGGCCCGCTCGTGGAGCACCGTCTGGGCGGGGGCATTGACCATCGCGTAGGACAGCCCCAGCGGCCCGGCGATGAGCATCGCCAGGGCGACGAGGAGGGAGAGCCCGCCCAGCCTCTCCCGGCCGAAGGGGTTGAGAGACTCCGTCCGCTCCAGCAGGTCGGCCATGCTCTCGACAAGCCCCATCCCTACCAGGCAGAGGGCGAGCCCGATGAGACCAAAGGCAACCAGGCGGTCTTTCCCGACCTTCCCCGCCAGCCAGGGCAGAAGGCGCAGCCCCAGGAGGGCGCCGACGCCGGTGGGGGCGAAAACGTAGACAGCGTCATCGGCGCGGATCTGCAGTACCTCCCGCATGAAGCGGGGCACCAGCACGGCGAAGAGGAGCACGAGCGAGCTGCTGAGCGTGAGCTGCACCATCGCCAGGCTGGAGGCGCGGTCGGCGCGGACGAGCCGCAGCGCCCGTCGGAGCTCTGCCGGCGCCGCTTTGAGGAAGGCCCCCTGCTGGGCGGCATCGAGATCGCCGTCCTTCTCGATCTGGGGCAGCAGGCGGGTGAGGACAGCGGCGACGAGGAAGAGGACGGCCGTCGCTATGAAAAGGGCGTCCGAGCCGTAGGTCTTCAGGAAGATGGGGGCGAGGAAGACCATCCCCGTGAACTGGCTCGCCGTCCAGGCCAAGCTGACGAGGCTGTTGGCGGCGATGAGCTGCCGTTTGGGCACGACGAAGGGGACAGTGGAGACCTCGGCTGTCGTGAAGAACTGGCCGACGGTGGAGAACCCCAGGTTGATCACGTAGAGCAGCCAAACATGATCGCTCCCAAAGAGGAAGGCGATAGCCGCGCCACAGCGGACGGCGTTGGTGGCGATAAGGACGCTGCGCTTGCGCCAGCGGTCCACGAGGACGCCGGCCACCATCCCGAAGAGCACCGACGGCACAACGTAGGAGAGCACGAGGATGCTGGTATCGGTGGTGGAGTTGGTCTTGTTGAGCACGAGGACGAGCAGGGTGAAGAGGATGGCATTCTGCCCGACCTGGGAGAAGATCTGCGCCAACCAGAGGACGAGGAAGCGGCGGTTGGCCAGCACCGACGCCCGCTCCCGCTCCTGCGGCTCCGCCATTCCCACCATGACTTCCTCAACCATAGGCGCCTCCGGGAGAGGCAAACCTGACCCGCCATGCCGTCCAAATGACGAACAGCGCCATAAGCGCGGCAACGGCTACCAGCACCGGCTGCACCCCCAGCCAGTCCGCGAGGGCGCCCGCCAGCAACAAAGGGACGATGGACGCCAGGTTGGAGAGGACGGTCAGGGCGGCGAAGACGCGGCCCTGCATCTCCCCGGCGATACGCTCGTTGATCAGAGCGCGGCTGGCAACGCCGATCAGGGAGTAGGCGAACCCGGCGACGACAGCCGTCACCATGGTCACGATGATCCGCCCGCTGCGCTCGTCGAACGGCCCGGGGTCGAACAGGTCGAGCGGGTTCTGGTGCGTCAGGAAAGCGCCCAGCTTGCCGACCAGGCCGAAAGAGAGGAGCGACAGGGTCAGGAGGGCGAAGCCCAGGCTTACCGTCCGCCCCTTCCCTAGAAACCGCTCCAGCCGGCCCACGAGCCGCAGCCCCAAGAAGAGACCGATGGCCGCCGGCGAGAACACGAAGATGAGGTTCTCCGTGGAGACGTCAAGGATGCTCTTGGCATAGCGGGGCAACAGCGTGATACCTACGAGGAGAGAGGCACTGCCGACAACGGCCATTATGAGGGCCATATAGGCCTGGTCGTCCCCGCGGAGGGCACGCCAGGCCCGGGCGAACTGGGTCCTCACACCAGCGCTGGAAGGGTAACGGGGGGCATAGGCGGCACCCAGCCTGGGCACGGTGGCGATGATTACGGCGGCGGCGGCGAACAGGGCTCCCGCAAGGATGAACAGAGGGCTGGCGCCGACCGTCTTCAGAAAGATGGGGGCGAGTATCGCCATTCCTCCCGCCTGGCCCGCGAGACCGCCCAGGTTGAACAGGGAGTTGGCGCCCGTCAGCTCGTCCTGCTCGACGACCTGGGCGAGCGCCGCCGACTCCGCCGGCCCGACGAACTGCATCGAGGCGGAGAGCAATAGCGAGAAGACGTATAAGATCCAGACGCTCTGGTCGGACGCCACCAGCGCCAGGCACATGAGCAGCCGCAGCCCGTTCATGACCACCAGCAGCCATCCTCGGGAAAAGCGGTCGACGATCACACCGGAGAGAGGCCCCAGGGTGGCGGAAGGGATCGCGAAGGCGATGACCAGCAGGCCGGTGTATATGCTGGCGTTCGTCTTCTGAGCCACCAGCACGAACAGGGCATAGAAGATGGCGTTCTGCCCCAACTGGGCGAGGACGCGCGTCATCAAAAGGCGCCGGAACCCCTCCTTCTGGAGGAGGGCCCTCCCCCCCGTGAGGTGCCAGAGATCGATCCTACGCGCCCGAGCCTCTGCCATACGCTTTCACAGGAGGATCAGGCCTCCTCTTCCTCCTCCCCAAAGAGCAGGCGCTCGAGGGCGGGGTCGGGGGCTTCGCCGCGGGAGACGAACCCTTTCAGTCGCTTCTCCAACTCACGCCGCTCCATGAGAACGCGATGGTTGCACTTCTGACAACGTATGCCGATGTCGGCCCCCAGACGCACGACCCGCCACTCGTAGCTGCCGCAGGGGTGGGGCTTGCGCAGGCGCACCACATCACCGAGGCGAAGCTCCAGGGGCATCGCTAGGACTCCGCCAACGCCCGTTCCCGCTCTCGCGCGATCTCGTCCCTTAGCTGCCGGGCGGCCCCCGCCGCCGCGACGGCGAAGTCCTTCTCCCGCGAGGCGTAGAGGACCTGCCGCGAGACGTTGATGATCAGACCGCGGCCGGCCTTATCGAGGCCGTTCCTCACCACCGCCGCCACGTCTCCCCCCTGGGCGCCGACACCGGGCACGAGGAAGGTCATCTCCGGACAGAGCCGGCGCACGCGCTTGAGCTCCTCAGGGTAGGTGGCGCCCACCACGAGACCGACGTTGCCGCGGCTGTTCCAGCGGCGGGCCATCTCCGCCACCATCTCGAAGAGAGGGCGCGCCTCCCCACCACCGGGCGCCGTCACCAGCAGGTCCTGCAGGTCGCGGGCGCCGGGGTTGGAGGTGCGGCAGAGGATGAACGCCGCCTTCTCCTCCCGCTCCAGGAACGGCTCGACGGCGTCGCCGCCGAGATAGGGGTTCACGGTGGCGGCGTCGACGCCCAGCTCGTCGAAGAGGGCGCGGGCATACGCCTTGGCGGTGTTGCCGATATCGCTGCGCTTGCCGTCGGCGATCACCGGTATGTCAGACGGGATCGCGGCGAGGGTATCGCGCAGGGCGGCCAGCCCCCTCTCGCCCAGCGCCTCGTAGAAGGCGAGGTTCGGCTTGTAGGCGCAGACAAGCCCCGCCGTCGCCTCGATGATCGCCCGGTTGAAGGCCGCGACGTCGGAGACGGGCATCCGCGCCGGGTCGGGGTCGAGGCCGACGCAAAGAAGGCTGCCGTTGCGCTGGGCAGCCCGCTCCAACTTATCGAAGAAGCCCACGCCTCACCTCAACGAATCCAGACAACGGCGGATGGGGTCAGGATGATGGTATCGTCGCCGGGGGGCCAAGTCAAGGAAAAAGCTCCGCGCTTGACACGAGCCCGCCTCTGGGGGTACAGGTGAACGCATGAAGCTCGACGTCGCCTTCCTGCCCCGCCTCCTGTCCGACCCCGAGGCGAGCGTATGCGTCGTTATCGACGCCCTGCGCGCCAGCTCGTCGATAGTCACCCTCTCCGCGGGCGGCGCCCAGGAGATCGTCGTCGCCGAGAGTCCGGCGGCCGCCCGGCGCATCGCCCGCCGGGAGCCGGGGCGCTACCTCCTCTGTGGCGAGGTCGACGGCCTGACGCCGCGCGGCTTCGACTACGGCAACTCCCCCAGCGAGTTCGCCGCCCTGGACGTCACAGGCAGGCGCATCATCCTCTCGACGACGAACGGGACGCGGGCCCTGCAGCGGATGGCCATGTCGCCGCTGGTGCTGGTCGGGGCGCTCGTCAACGCCAGCGCCGTCACGCGGACGCTGCTCGCGGAGGCGGGGGCGCGCCGGCTAGACGCCGCACTCGTCTGCGCCGGCCTCTCGCAGGGCAAGCGTCTGAGCCTGGAGGACGCTGTTGCCGCCGGCGCGCTGGTCGACACCGCACTCAAAACCGCCCGCAGCATAGCATCCCTCGAGCTGACGGACGGCGCGCTCATCGCCCACCGCCTCTACCGCGCCTACCGGGGCGACGCCCTCGCCGCCTTCCGCCGCTCCGAGCACGGCCGCCACCTCACCGCCCTCGGCTTCGCGCACGACCTCGACTTCTGCGCCCAGGCCGACCGCTTCGACGCCGTCCCCCGGCTGCGGCGCGAGACCTCCGGCCGCCTCACCTTGTTCGTCGAAAAGATGTAGAATACCGGCGAGTCTGCCAATTCAAGGAGAGCGCATGAAGGCCGAGATAATCGCCGTCGGCACCGAGATCCTGCTGGGCGAGATCACGGACACGAACTCGCAGTACGTCGCCGCCCGCCTGCCGGCGCTGGGCATCGACCTCTACTGGATATCGCAGGTCGGCGACAACCTGGGCCGCCTGAGCGAGGCGCTGGAGCGCGCCTGGGGCCGCAGCGAGCTGATAATCGCCAGCGGCGGCCTCGGCCCCACGGAGGACGACCTGACACGCGAGGCGATCGCCGCCACGCTGGGCGAGGAACTGACGGTCGACCCGGCGATGGAGCAGGCTCTGCGCGACCGCTTCGCCAGCCGCCGCATCAAGATGCCGGAGCGCAACGTCAAGCAGGCGTCGCTCATCCCCTCGGCGCGGGCGATCCCCAACCCCCGCGGCACGGCCCCCGGCTGGTGGGTGGAGCGCGACGGCCGCATCCTGATCGCCGTGCCCGGCCCGCCGGGCGAGATGCGCCGGATGTGGGAGGCGGAGGTCGAGCCGGAGCTGATGCGCCGGACGGGCGGCGGCGTGCTCGTCTCGCGCACCCTAAAGACCGTCGGCGTGACCGAGGCGGGCGTCGACGAGATGCTGGGCGAGCTACTGCGCTCGACGAACCCCAGCGTCGGCGTCTACTCCCGCGCCGACGGCATCCAGGTGCGCATCGCCGCCAAGGCCGCCGACCGCGAGGAGGCGGAGGGGCTGATCGCGCCGCTGGAGGCCGATGCCCGCCGCGTGCTGGGCGACGCCGTCTGGGGCGTCGACGAGGACACGCTGGAGAAGGCCGTCGGGGCGATGCTGCGGGAGCGCGGCCTCACCCTGGCGACCATGGAGTCGTGCACGGGCGGCCTCCTGGCGAGCACGATCACCGACGTGCCCGGCAGCTCCGACTACTTCCGGGGCGGCCTCGTCTCCTACGCCACCGAGGTGAAGATGGCGCTGGGCGTCAGCCGCGAGGTGGTGGAGCGGCACGGCGTCGTCAGCGCCGAGTGCGCGCGGGAGATGGCGCGGGTGGCCCGCGAGCGGCTGGCGGCGGATATCGGGATCGGCGTTACGGGCGTGGCGGGCCCCGACCCGCAGGAGGAGAAGCCGGTGGGGACGGTGCACGTCGCGCTGGACGATGGGAGGGGGACGCCGCGGGTGGCGAGCTACGCGATGCCGCAGAGTCGGGCGGACGTGAAGCGTCGCGCGGTGACGACGGCGCTGTCGCTGCTGCGCCGCGCCCTGCTGGAGCGGGCGGCCGGCTGACGTCAGAGGGTTTGATTGACCGTTGTTTGGCGAAAATGTTTTTCTTGCGAATCTGAAAAGGGCGGTTTTGGTTGATTGACTGCGCGGGTGGCCGTGGCCAGCGAGACGCGTGATGTCGTCATGGGGCCATGATAGCAGAGCGAGGGCAGGGGATGTAAGGGAGATGTGGCACCGTCGAATGGGGGCGGTGACGACGTCGCTGTCGCTGCTGCGGGTAACGCTACTGGCACTACAGACATAGCAATCGACAGACCGCAGGGAAAGCCGATATCAGGTTGAGGTTTGCACTCGTGAGAAGACTAAAAGATGGACTGCACTCCCTTTATCGGAGTGTGCTAGACGACTGGATGTGGGTGCGCATTGTCTTTGCCTTTTCTTGCGTTGCGGCCGCCTACGTCATTTGGCTCGTCGCCTTCGAAAGGGCATGTCCAAAGCGACAAGACATCGCGCCAATTGCCACGCTCACCATCGCCGTCTTCGGCGCCGTGCAAGTGTTCCTCCACTGGATCGCTGTTCCAGACCCGACGATCGAACGCGGGAAGCTAGTCCCCGTGAAGGACAAGTTCGGGATCTTGCACATTAATGTCTGGAACTACGACGTTCCAAGCTGGCTTAGGCCGCTCGTGGCGCGGACGGCGCCCGAGGGTTGCCAGGTGAGGATACGCTACTTGAGGGAAAAGGACGTGGCGCTCGGCTGGCTACTGGGAAGGTGGAACGAGAACTTAGAGCCGCTAGACTACGCAAAAGGACAGATCGACATCAAGCTGATGCTGCAGAACCGTCGCCTTCCCAAGCTCTTTCCTATCGATAGGCTGAGTGAATTCGCCGAACCCTACGAGGTGGCTTTCGCGGTGAAAGAGGACAGCGTGGCCGAGTTTCACCACTTCAACGACGAAGCATATCTTCGGGGAGAGGGCTGGAAGAACCAATCGTGGGCGTTGCCCATCGGCGCATACACTGTCGAAGTAGTAATCACCGGCTACGGCCTAATCCGTGCAGCGCGCGCTTCGTTTCGACTCCGCAACGGCAGCACGAGCCTGAAGGACTTTGGATGGTTAGATTGACATGACTGACGGCTCCGCACGAACGGGGCACACAGCACACCTTGGACCAGGCATCGGCCGAAGACGGCAACAGGCGCCAGCGCCGCTGCGGCTAATCCACCACCGAGCGGTACTCCAGCGACGCCGTGAACGTTAGGTCGGGGTCGTCCGGGCCGGCGGCGTCGGCGCTGTCGAGCGTCGCGCTGAGCCAGCGGGTCGCCGAGCTGGGGGCATCCCACGAGAAGCCGGCCGTCGAGTTGTCGTGCTCAGGACTTTTCCCGC
>Ga0315293_10007651_pt1 | contig 10024 bp, 6 predicted proteins | sample YL17G13_20_MG_FD_203071 | JGI IMG/M metagenome (GOLD analysis project Ga0315293, IMG submission 203071) | Sediment microbial communities from Yellowstone Lake, YNP, Wyoming, USA - YL17G13_20 | ecosystem: Environmental > Aquatic > Freshwater > Lake > Sediment | place: USA: Wyoming | collected... | reverse complement strand
AGGTTTCGAGCGCGGATCGAACAAAGAATTCATCCAGTTTCTCTATATCGCCAAAGGCTCGGCGGGTGAAGTGCGCTCTCAGCTTTATGTCGCTCTGGACCAGGGTTACATCAAGCAGGAGATATTCGCTTCTCTGTCCAAAGAAGCATCCGAAATTAGCCGTATGATCTCTGGTTTTGTCTCGTACCTGTCATCGTCTGAAATGAGAGGCGCCAAGCGATGAATTGGCCAGATCAAAAAACCTTGAATTTTGAACCTTCCAACTTGGAACTAACCGCTCGGGGTCCCGTCGAATGCCTGGGAATGACCTTTGAAAACGACGACGCCCGCCGCACCTACTTCCTCGAAAAGTTACGTGAGCGGTTGCGCGACCCCGAGTTCCGCAAGATCGAGGGATTCCCCATCGGCTCGGACGAGGACATTCTAGCGCTGTCCGACCCACCGTACTACACCGCCTGCCCGAACCCGTTCATCGCGGATTTCATCAAGCGCTACGGCAAGCCCTACGACCCGAGCAACCCGTACAGCCGCGAGCCGTTCGCGGCGGATGTGAGTGAGGGCAAGAACGACCCGATTTACAATGCCCACTCCTACCACACCAAGGTGCCGCACAAGGCCATCATGCGGTACATCCTCCATTACACCGAGCCGGGGGATGTGGTCTTCGACGGATTCTGCGGAACCGGGATGACGGGAGTGGCGGCCCGGCTTTGTGGAGATCGAAGCGTAATCGCATCCCTTGGTTATCCGGTAACAGCGGATGGAAGCATCTTGGATGAAGACAAGCAGACGATCTCTCGATGTGGGGACCGAGTTCCTGTCCTGAACGACCTCTCGCCCGCTGCAACATTGATTGCCGCGGGTTACAACCTGACAACTGATTCGAAGAGGTTCGCGCGACTTGCCAAGAGGCTTCTGGATAAATTCAACCGCGAATACGGATGGATGTATGAGACGCGGGACCCCAAGACAGGCGCGACTTGTCCGATTGACTTCACTATCTGGTCGGAGGTCTTTTCCTGTCCCCATTGCGCCGGTGAATTGGAGTTTTGGGACTTGGCCTGGGATGAAGAATCAGGAACGTTAGCCGATCAGCCCACCTGTACTCATTGCTCTGCAGAGGTGTCCAAACGCGATCTCGTCAGACGCACAACCACCTATTACGACAAGGCGGTAAAGGCTACTCGGACGCGTCAGGTCTTACGTCCGGTAGAGATTCGATACCAACACCAGGGAACAAAGAAGAGCAAGAAACCCGATAAGGACGATTTCGCTGCCCTTGAGAAAATCGAAAGACTGATCGAGTCCATCGAGTACCCGACGGAATTGATGATGTTCGTGCCGGAAGGGGAAGAATGGGGCGACCTCTATCGCGGATATCACGAGGGGATCAACAGAGCACACGATTTTCATCTGCCGCGCCAGCTCGTCGCGTTCTCTCTGTTGTGGCAAATGGCTGATGACCTGCCCAAAGAGGAAATGAAGCGGCTCTGGCGGTTCACGTTGCAGAGCGTTGTCGTAAGCTTTACACGTAGGAATCGGTTTCGTGAGAAAGCATATTCTCAAGTGAACACGAACCTTAGCGGCACGTTGTATATTGGTTCGACAATCAGTGAACCGAGTCCGACCTACGTGTTGACCGGCAAGATAAAAAGATTTGGAAACGCTATTCCAAAGAGCGGCTCTTCGGTTGTCATAACAACACAGTCTCTCGCCTCCGTACTGATCCCGGATAATTCCGTTGATTACGTGTTCATCGATCCCCCCTTTGGCGACAACTTGCCTTACGCTGAGTTGAATTTCTTGTGGGAGGCGTGGCTCAGCGTATTCACGAACGCGGGTCAGGATGCTGTTGTCAGCGGAAAGCAACGAAAAGACCTGGCTGTTTACACGAACATGATGACGGACTGCCTGAAGCAGGTCTATCGTGTTCTCAAGCCAGGCCGGTGGGTTACGGTTGAGTTTCACAATTCCAAGAACGCTGTTTGGACCGCGATACAGGAGGCTTTGGGGTGCGCCGGCTTCATCATCGCTGATGTCAGCGTGCTTGATAAGGGGATGAAGACCAAGAAGCAGATGCATGCCAAGGCGGTCAACAAGGACCTTGTCATCTCCGCCTACAAACCGAACGGCGGTCTCGAAAAGCGATTCCAACTCCAGGCTGGAACCGAAGAAGGAGTGTGGGATTTCATCCGAACCCACCTTCGACAGCTTCCCGTGTTCATTGTCAAGGGTGGGCTGGGACAAATGATAGCGGAGAGGCAACAGGTCCTGTTGTTCGATCGCATGGTGGCCTTCCACGTTCAGCGCGGAGTCAGCGTACCCCTCTCTGCAGGCGATTTTTACCAGGGACTGCAACGTTTCCCCGAGCGTGATGGCATGTACTTCCTGACGGATCAGGTGGCTGAATACGAGCGTAAGCGGATGACATCGCGTGAGCTGCTTCAGCTTGATCTCTTCGTATCCGACGAAGCGTCCGCCATCCAATGGCTCAAGCAGCAAATCGTCAGAAAGCCGCAGACCTTCCAGGAACTCCAGCCGCAGTTCATGCGTGAGACTCAGGGCGCCTGGCAGAAGTACGAAAAGCCACTGGAGCTGTCGGAACTGTTGGAGCAGAACTTCCTCCGTTACGACGGCAACGGGGAGGTGCCGGGCCAGATTCACAGCTACCTGTCCACGAACTTCAAGGAGCTGCGCAACCTGCCCAAGGATGCCCCGGACCTTCGTGCCAAGGGCAGGGACCGCTGGTACGTGCCCGACCCCAACAAGGCCGGCGACCTAGAGAAGCTGCGCGAGAGGTCGCTGCTCAAGGAGTTTGAGGACTACCGGGCATCCAGCCAGAAGCGCCTGAAGGTATTCCGCCTGGAGGCCGTCCGCGCCGGGTTCAAGAAGGCATGGCAGGAACGCGACTACGCCACCATCATAACCGTAACCCGCAAGATTCCCGAGAACGTCCTCCAGGAAGACCCGAAACTCCTCATGTGGTACGATCAGGCGCTCACCCGCGCAGGGGAGGAATGAACCTCGGATGGACATGGATAAACACAGATTGGACCCTGCTTTTGATTTTGCTGCTTCTGAGATAAGTATTTTGCTCCATGAGGGCCTAGCCAAAGTCAGCATTAACGGAGTTGCCTACGCAGGTGATGGGGAAGTCCGTTTAGAGCTGCTGCCTCGTGCCAACATCCGTCTCTATGGGAAATTTCAAGGCGTTCCGCCTGCAGATGCTTTGATGCCAATGACTGGCCAGAAGACGATATCGTCGTTTTCAATAAATGATCGTCAAGTAGAAGGCTTCTTTCTGAATATTGGAGGCGATGTAACTGCTCAGGAAATGACGGTCAAATGGTGTCCGAAGTCCGAACCTATTTTAGGAATCGGTAACGACTCGACGACGATGGTGCAGGTTATATTTCATCTATTCAACTTTGTCGATCTTCATGGCGTGCGACGGTCAACGGAAAAGAAGGGAACGACGACGTATGCCATTGAGCATGTCGATCTGGCTTTTAATCAGTGGAAGGTCGAACTAAAGTCGTTGGTTGAAACGAGCGAAAATATTAAAGCGCTTAAAGCCGAAGGCGGGTACCGTTTAACGCACATTGGTCGTCTTGAGAGGGCAGACGGTTCTTCATTTACTGGCAAGGATGCCAATGAGTACCTGGAAGCTCTCCGATTTTTCTTGTCCTTTGTCAAAGGAAGCTGGTGCCAACCTATTTGTGCAGTCGGGTTTGATAAACCCGATAGCCGTGTATGGGAATCCTGGTCATCACCCAAAGAATCTTGGCATAGCTCGTTGTCTTGGTTTGATCCGAACATGAGTCGCCAACTTGCTGCGCTATTCCCTGGCTTCATGAGCCGTTGGGATAAGGAGGATTGGCGTGAAGCATTGCGTGAAGTCATTTACTGGTATTTGAATGCCAACTCTTCCTCACGGGGCATCGATGCTGGCATTATTTTGACTCAAGCAGCCATTGAACGCTTTTCATACGAATACGCAGTGAAAGATCGGAAGCTGATAGAAGCAAATGGCTTCAAAGATTTGAGAGCTTCTGACAAGTTTAGGCTGCTCTTCTCTTCACTCGATATTCCGATTGATATCCCAAGCTCCTTATCGGAAATCATAATACTTGCGAAACAATTCAGTTGGCTTGATAGCCCACGCGCTCTAACGGAGATACGCAATTCTCTAGTCCACCCCGAGCATAAGCGGCGTACCCAATACTCAGATGCCTATTTCGAAGCTTGGAACCTTGGACTCTGGTATCTGGAATTAGCGATGCTCCGTATTTTTGGGTATAGCGGATCGTACAGCAACCGTCTCGTCTCAAGGTGGGCAGGTGCCGTTGAGGACGTGCCATGGTAGAGTTGAATGCAGGCTGGTACTACAGCCCGGACCACGGGCAGCTCTGTCAGGTGATCGAAGCCCAGACCCTCTGGGGCGAGACGACCTGCCGGGTCTGGCTGCCCAGCCGCGACTCCGTGGTGCGCATCCCGGCTTCCCGGCTCAAGTCCCTGGAGAGCGCAGGCGCCGGTTCGCCGGACGACATCGCCTACGTCGCTGCTGCCGCGCGGGTGGCCGCCGCCCTGACCCAGGACGTCTTGCTCGCGCCCATAGAGTCCTCCGTCATCCCGCTGCCGCACCAGATTTGGGCTTTGTCTCGCGCTATCGCCAACGACCGGGTGCGCATCGCACGCGAGCGCGAGAAGGCCAACTATGCCTTTTCCTCCCGCCGCAAGACCGTCGAGCGGATCGGTCTGCCCCAGGTCCGCAACTATCGCCTAAACCTCCTCGCGCAGGAGGAGCGGAACTTCCAGGAGCAGCTTGACCAGAAGGCCCATGCCTTTCCAGAGATGGTGCCGCTACTCGTGATTCGGGTGGAGGGCGGTGGTCATGAGTAGCTGGCGCGATCAAATTCTGAAGGAGTTCACCCCAAAGGTCGCTCGACTCACTCTTGTGGCCGACCCCGATGGGCTTTTACTAGAAGAAGGGATTCTCGGAGGCATCCGCGAGCGAGGATTCGAGCTGATCCCGTTTGAAGACCACATCGCGTTCCGCTACGCCTACGAGTCGAAGTTCCGCTCCCGCTGGGACCGCGGCGAGCACACGGATCTCGTTGTCGTATTGCGCTCCCAGGCCAGCGACCTCAGTGGGTTGCCCTATGATCTCTTTCAGGCGGGCCGCAAGCTCTCCTTCAGTCTTGGAGATATCTTCCCGAACCTCAGTTATCCGGTGGTGACCGCGCTGGATAGGGGAGATCTGGATGCTTTGTACGAGGCCCAGCAGCGGTATGCTCCCGGCCAGTTGGGCGACAACGCCACCAAGGAATTCGTCCTCAGACACGTCTTTGAAATCGCACCGGAGCTGATCAAGCAGCCATCGGATCTCTTGCGCGTGCTTCTGCGGCGTCACTACCGCAGCCAGCGCATCCCGACTATGCTGGACGAGCGGTTCATCCAGCTCCTGCGCCAGAGATCCCTCTTCGACGACTGGCCGCTCGAGACGCTGGTTACGGATCGGGAGGCATTCTTCGCATTCCTCCAGGAGCGCTGGCCGATCTTCCTCGACCGCGAGGCAGATAAAGGCGAGTCCAGCATCCAAGAAACGGCAAAGCCCTTCAATCTGTCGATTTCTGGACCTGTCGATCTGCCATTTGACCACCATGACATCCGGGTCTACATCGACAACCTGTTCACCGAGGGGTTGCTGCACTCCGTGTCACACGATCATGCAAACACCCTGTCCAAAACCTGGGTAGGCATTGGCGTTCGAACCGCCCCAATCGAGGACAGGTCTCGTCGCCTGGGCAAGCTCATCGACAGCCTGCAAACATCCATTCCGGCCGATGACGCAAAGCACGCGGACTGGTTCCACTTTGCCCGTGGATGGGCGGAGCTGGTTCTGCTCATGAACGAGCAACCCGATTCCGTCCTCGGGGAGGCGAACGAACAAGCAAAAAGCTTGCAAGCGCAGGTGGACGCCGGTTTTACCGCCTGGCTCTTTAAGCGGTACGCCGGGCTTGTCAACCTGCCGCCGGTGCCTCCGGTCATGCTGCATCACATCCCGCGGTTTCTTGCCCGTCAGGTGGGAGAAGACCATAACGCGAAGATCGCACTGATCGTAGTGGATGGCCTTGCCATGGACCAGTGGCTGGTGATCCGTAGCGCGCTCGCCTCAAGGCACCCCGGTTTCCGATTCCGGGAGCAGGCTGTCTTCGCTTGGATTCCTTCACTTACGTCAGTTTCACGCCAAGCTGCCTTCGCCGGCAAGGCTCCCATCTTTTTCCCGAACAGCATCCAGACCACGGACAAGGAACCTGCACTATGGGCGCAGTTCTGGGCGGATCAGGGCTTCACGCCAACCGAGGTCGTGTACATCAAGGGACTGGGCGACGGCGGTCTGGAGAGCGTTTCCGAAGCGCTTTCTCATCCCAAGGCAAGGGTCGCGGGGCTGGTCGTAGACAAGGTCGACAAGATCATGCACGGGATGGAAATGGGCACCGCCGGGATGCACAGCCAGGTGCGCCAGTGGGTCCAGCAGCCCTACTTGAACACGCTCCTCGATCTGCTTCTGGCTCGGGGATTCCGCGTCTACATGACGTCCGATCACGGGAATATCGAGGCACAAGGTTGTGGCCGTCCGGCGGAAGGGGCTGTTGCAGACCTGCGCGGTGAACGGGTCCGCATCTATCCCGACGCGGCCCTTCGCGGCAAGGTGAAGGAACGCTTTCCGGCCGCGCTGGAATGGGGCCCAATTGGTCTCCCGGAGGACTACCTTGCTCTCCTGGCTCCTGCTCGGCAGGCGTTTATCCAAGAAAAGCAGCGCACCGTGAGCCATGGCGGCATTTCAGTCGAGGAGATTATCGTCCCTCTGATCCAGATCGAGAGGAGGGGCGGATGAGTAGAAATAGATTTACACAGATTGGTCTTGATCGCCTTGTTCGCCTTGCCTGGATGGAAAAGGTGTCATCACTGGTTCTTGCCGGGAACGATCCGAAGAATATCAAGACCATTCTTCAGAACGACTTTGTCGGATCATTTCGCTCTGCAAAGACCGACGTGCGAGGGTCATTGGATAAAACGATCACTATCCTGTTGAAGGTCTGGCTCACGGCGCCAATCGAGATCGAATCCCTGCGCGTCGAAGGACTGGAGCTGCTCAAGCGTGTTCCTCGACGCGATCATCTGGCCATCCATTGGGGGATGGTGATGGCCGTCTATCCGTTCTGGTCGGGTGTCGCGATACAAGTGGGTCGGCTTTTAAGACTTCAAGGTTCCGCGGCCTCAGTCCACGTCCAGCGTCGTATTCGTGAACAATACGGCGAAAGAGAAACCGTCTCACGTCGAACTCGTTATATCCTGCGCTCGTATCTGGATTGGGGCGTGCTCCAGGAGACCGGCACAAAGGGAATCTACACCGCCGGGACGACGCTGGCCGTTGATGATTCCCGACTGATCGCCTGGCTGGCCGAGGCATCCCTCCATGCCCGCGCCAACGGCTCGGCCCCGCTGAAAGATCTGATTGATAGCCCCAACTTCTTCCCGTTCCGGATCAAACCGATTCACGTCGAAAGCCTTGTGGCTTCGTCATCCAGACTCGACATTCTTCGTCACGGGTTAGACGACGACCTGGTCATGCTGCGAAAGCGGAATGAAGATAATTGTGTATCTAAGAGACATGGAAAATACGCATGACAAGGGCTAACAACCGGTTGCAGCGGACGGCGCTTTGCACCGCCGCTGAACCGGAGCGTTAGGCCCTCGGAAACGAAGGACTATTATGCCGACGGCAACTCTCCCAGAACTCCCTAAGGGGCGGGAGTTTGAGGAACTGGTGGCCGCAGTGTTCCAGTCTTCCGGCATGTTCGTTGAGAGGGACTTGACAGAGCGGGAGGAGGTCGAAGTTCTCCAGCTCGACGCGATTTCTACTGATTACAGGGAGCGTCCGCCCGTTCTTCACCTCGTCGAGGCAAAATCCGGTAAGTGGGGATTCAAGGATATCTTCAAGATCAAGGGTTGGATGACCTATCTGAACATACCCCGCGCCTGCCTCATCACCACGGAACCAAGGGAACGACCTGAAGCCTATAGGCGCCTTGCTGCGAAGATTGGAGTGAACCTCGTGGTGGTTGAGGACGTCAAGAACTGTCGAGAGGCACTCGGTCCTCTAGTGGGTCCCGGAAGCGTCGATGATGTCGATGTGTGGTCATGGCGATTCTGGCATTGGGCTGAACGAAGGATGATTGAACGCCTTCGTGCTCAGCATCGTGGGCAGCCGGAAGTGCGCAGATTCGACGCCATACTCGACCATGCATTCCGGATCAATAGTGGCGTCTTCTTCACGGAAACGATCGCCGAACGCGTTGAGGCACTCTATGCGACGTACAGCGACTATCGCAATCTGGCAGGTAGATGTGGGCAGGAGATGAGTGGAGGGGCTTTCGACAATCCTGACGCCCGAATACCCGAGCCACTTTTCAACGCCACGTTTTATGACTGTGCACTCAATGAGATCCAAGTCGCAACCTTCATGGAGCACAAGGCTCGTCTTACGCTTCTCAAGGCTGCGGTCGATTATCTTAGCTACAAGTCTGATGGGCAGGTGAATAAGGCTGAGAAGACGGTTACTTGGAAGCTCGATGGTAAGGACTACGTGATGTCTTTGGCCTCGTTTCCCGATCGTTTTGAGCAGGCGCTAGCGGAACTCGGCACCGAGCCGCACTTCAGGCGCTATCCCATCTTTTGGCAGTGGTTCCTCGGGGTGTTCGGTGGATTCATACTGAAAGACTACCAGGATCGCGACTACGCTCGCTTGGCGGAGAAATCTGGGATTCCAGTTGAAGCTCTGCCGCAGGCGTTCGCTGCCTTTGACAAACTATTCCCAGTTGACGGTGGCTGGTTTCGGGATGATCCGAACAGCAACGTACGAGTGTTGGTACTCTATCCCGTGCCTCTAAGGGGGGTTGGAGCAAACTACCGCCGAGCGCTGTATACCAAGGATCGCAAATTCGAACAACTTGACGTTACTAAGATACACACTCGGAAGGACCTATCGAAGTGGAACAATGCAGTTGTCGAATTGCTCACGGCGTGAGCGGGGCTGGAGCCGAGGGCCTAACAACGCGATGAACCTGCCGTCCGCTGACGCGGCCGGAGGTTATCGCGACCGTTAGGCACGCCATGCGAACGATGGCATTTCTGTCAAGGAGGGGATTCTTAATGGCGAAGCAAGGTGTACTGAGGCGACCATGTACCGAGAGGACGCCGCATCCAAACCGGGTCGCCGCGCGAGTTCGGGCGAGTGTAACGGTGCTGTGTCTTATTGCTATCAGCGACGGCTGCGCCCCCGGTCTCGACCACCGCCGCGCGGCGCCAAGCGCAACCTCTGCCACGACGCTAGTCATGGCAGATCGCGTCGACCATCTCGACGTGCTCGCACGTGAACCTATGGTCGTCGAGCATCCCGACGGCACGCTGTTCGTGAGCGGGTTCGGAGAACCCGGACCGAAACTCTGGCAGAGCCGGGACCGCGGTGCCACGTGGGCGCGTGTGAACGTCGGCAGCGAGGCCGACGGGGCGATCGGCAACTCGGACGTGGATCTGGCGGTGGGCCGGGACGGCACCCTCTACTTCGTGACGATGGGCTTCGACCGCAAGGTCAATGAGGGCACGCACGTCACTATCGGCGTCAGCAAGAACGCAGGGGCGACGTGGTCCTGGACGATGCTGTCGAAAACACGGTTCGACGACCGACCCTGGGTCGAAGTGGCGGCAGACGGAACCGCCCATGTCATCTGGAACGACGGCAGCGGCGTCTGCCACGCGGTCAGCTTGGATGGAGGCGTCACCTGGACTGAGCGGCCCCGGATCCATGCACAGGGCGGATCAAGCCATCTCGCCGTCGGCCCTAACCGTGAAGTCGCGGTGCGCGTGACTCCGGCGTCGGCCTCCGGCAACGTGTTCACCGAGGGTGTTGATCTCGTCGCTGTCAGCGTAGACGGCGGGACGACGTGGCGCAAGCACC
>Ga0315293_10007650_pt1 | contig 10024 bp, 8 predicted proteins | sample YL17G13_20_MG_FD_203071 | JGI IMG/M metagenome (GOLD analysis project Ga0315293, IMG submission 203071) | Sediment microbial communities from Yellowstone Lake, YNP, Wyoming, USA - YL17G13_20 | ecosystem: Environmental > Aquatic > Freshwater > Lake > Sediment | place: USA: Wyoming | collected... | reverse complement strand
CTGCACGATGCAATGCCTAAATGCCTTGACGATCAACTGCAAGCTCGCCTTATGCAACCGCCGCCACAACGACATCAGAAGAGATTCATGATGCACTTCTACGTGACACTGACCAACAACTGCAATCTCAAGTGCAGATACTGCTACGGAAAAGCCTGCGAGGATTTCGGCAGCGACTTTCATGACCTTACAGTCGACTACTCGTTGCCCAGCTCCATATCCTACGACACAGACGCATTGCAGGCGTTTCTGGAGAAAGATCGAGATACAGTTCTCGTATTCTACGGCGGCGAGCCGCTCCTTCGAATAGACAAGCTAAGAGAGATCATGGATCGAGCGAGGAACAGCAGATTCATGATTCAGACGAACGGGCTCTTGCTTGATAGACTGGAACCCGAGTATGTGAACAAGTTTGAGACAATCCTCGTCTCTGTAGACGGCGACGAGGCATTAACGGACCACTACAGAGGAAAGGGGACATACCGGAGAGTGGCAAACAATGTGCAAAGAATCCTCGCGAATGGATTCAGAGGCGAGATCATCGCTCGAATGACGGTCGGAGAGGAAACCGAGATCGATCGTCAGGTCCTCGCGTTGATTCACGGCAAAGATCTGCCGGTCTCATCAGTTCACTGGCAGCTTGACGCATTGTTTTGGCAGAATGATTTTCCGAGACGACAGTTCGCTAAATGGGCCACGGAGAGTTACAATCCTCGGCTGAGAAGCCTCATACAGGCATGGGTGGAACACATGCGAATCGATGGGGAAGTCTTGAGACTCTATCCCCTAGTCGGGGTCATGCAGTCTCTTCTGGTGAATGAAACGAGCCCCCTCCGCTGCGGCGCTGGCTGGATCATGTTCAACATCCAAACAGATGGGAACATAACCCCCTGCCCGGTCATGGCTGGCATGAAGGACTTCTACTTGGGCAACATTCGAGAGACCTCGTCAGAAAGTCTGAGAGATACCGCCTTCGTATCTGATCCCTGCACTCGCTGCGATATTTATGGGATCTGTGGTGGGCGATGCCTCTACGCCAACGCCACCAAGCTCTGGGGAGACAAAGGATTCCGACAAGTCTGTGACACCGTCAAAGGAATGATGGACTCGCTGCACGAAGCGCTGCCTGAGGTCAGGCACCTCATTCAAGAAGGAAAGATACAGCTACAGGACTTCGAGTATACGAAATACAACAGTTGTGAGATTATCCCCTAGCTGACGGCCCTCGTGAACAATCTCCTGCGAAACCTAGCTCGTGGTAAGCTCACGTTTGCCATGACAAGTGGAATGCCCCACGATGTTCGGGGGAAAGGTTTATTCCTCTTTTTGCATGAACTTGCGATTAGGGTAGTCGATAATGGCTTACTATTGCGTCCCGAAACCACCGCTTGCGTACACATACCTGTTGCCAATGCAGTACGTTGTTCCTCAGGCTCCTGAGGTCTACTATCAGCCTCCTCCTCAGGGGTACGTCTATCAGCCTCCACCGGTTGGTTGTGTGTATCAGCCGCCGCCTCAGATGTACCTCGTTCAGCAACCGGGCCAGCTCTACTACTACCAGCCACCAATACTCAGAGTGCAATAGCCCGGCCTCAGCCGTATTTCCTCACGGCTTCGATGAAAGCTAAGACATTCTCCCACTTGACACCGGGTTCGAGATCGTAAGCGGGACCTATCACGAGTCCTCCCCCATCGCCGACTGTTTCTATGCGTTCCTTCACTTCCGACGTGATCGTGTCAGGTGAGCCATAGGTCCAGTCTGAGGCGGTTCCGACGGTTCCCCAAAAGGCGAGTTTACTGCCATACTCCTCCTTGAGTCTCGCCGGGTCCATGACGTCTGGTTGGACAGGGTTTATCGCGTTCACGCCGATCTCAATGAGATCCGGAATTATCTGTTCAATGTTGCCGTCGCTGTGATAGAGAATCTGTATAGTCGGGTTCACGGCGCGTGCTGTTCTGATCATCTGAGTAAACGGATCTTTCAGGAATCGACGCCAGAGATCAGGACCGATCATCATCCGGGTCGGTTCACCCACATCATCATCAAGACAGATCACATCGACCCCAGCTCTCGCTAGAATTGCCACGCTCTCTGAGGAGATCATGGCGAGTTGTCTGAACAGATAGTCAACCAGCTCTGAGTTGTGAAAGAAATCGAACATCAGCTGTTCGAATCCCCTCAGCCTCTGAGCGGTCTCGAAGACTTCCCCACCTAGATGTGGCGGGCCACCAGCCACGGCCAACCTTCTTTCATGAATCTCTTGGACTCTCTCCGCCAAGTGACGATATCGTCGCTCGTCCAGAAGATTCGGAAAACGGAAGGATTTCAAGTCGTGTATATCGCGAGCGCCCGACAGAGGTTCCTGTCCAGGCTTCTCTGGATGATATCCCCACTCGAAATAGGTCCGTAGAGTCCTCAGATCACCAATAGTAATCTTGGCCGGCAGAGTCTCCAAATATCCCAGGAAGTCTACTTGACTTACTGGCTGGCTGAACTCCACAAATCGAACATCCGTGCTGAGCTCTTCATCTGTGTCCCTTCCGTCCGTTTGAGGAAGTTTGGTCGGATAGAAGGAAAGCGCCATCGGGACTCTATCGGGCCGACTGATCGACATCGCGGCCAGGACTCGCTCTCGACACGTGAAACGATCTCGCTCAAGAGAGCGACTCATCTGTCACGACCTGTTACCGAACTATCATTCACCAATGACTCCGGGAACAGTCAATCTTCCACTATTCACGGGATTGTGAAGTACATTCTTCGGTTGCTTTTGCCTTTGTTCTCAAATTTCAGCGGCTCTATCTTGCTGATTTCACCGAGGCTCTTGACGTGTACGCCACCGTCAGCTTGCAGATCATAACCTTCGATCTCGACTATCCTGAGGTCCTTGACGTCAGGTGGCATAACGCTCGCAAGCTTCGTGATACCCGGAATTTGAAGCGCCTCTTCTCTCTTCATGAAATACGTCTTCACGAGCGGGTTCTTCGTGATCGCTTCATTGGCTTGGCTACAGTAGACCAGCATCTTCTCTCTATCGAAATCGTCTAAGCTGAAGTCGATTCTCGATTTCTCGGGTTCTATCTGGTTTCCTGTGATTAGTGCGCCGGTCTGCTTGTGAAAGATGGCACTGAGGAGGTGTGCAGAAGTGTGCATCCTCATTATTCTGTGTCTCCTGCTCCACTCGATGACTCCGTGAATTTTGCTTCCAACCGCCAAGGATGCTGCTGACTCAAGCACGTGTGCAATGGAATCCTCGCCTACCTTGATGGCTTCGAGGACCTTCACTCCTGCCAATGTTCCTGTATCGCTCACCAGGCCCCCGCCGCGAGGGTTGAACGCAGTCTGATCGAGTACGACTTGGTTGCCGTCGATTGAGGCGATTGTTGCATCGAATTCCGTGGCGTATGCATCTTCCCAGAATAGTCTTCGTGTCATAAGACAGACACCCTCCCTAGGCGGCTCGGCGACAAGAAAAGGTTTACCGCTTGCGCTTCTGTGAAATACGAGTTGAACAGAGAGTGTCCTCACTGGTGGACCATGCCCAAGGGCACTGAGCTGATCGATGTCGCGTTGGGGAAAGCGCCTGCCGATCTTGTCATCAGAGGCGCCACACTTGTCAACGTCTATTCGCGGGAACTATGCTCGAGGACCACGATAGCAGTCAAGGGCTCAAGGATTGCCTCCGTAGGCGACCTCGAACCGTCGATCGCCGCGAGCACCGTAGTCATCGATGCAAGCCAGCTCTGTGCTGTTCCCGGTTTGATTGACGGTCACATACACATCGAGAGCACGATGCTGGATCCCGTGGAGTTTGCGAAAGTCGTGATTCCGAGAGGAACCACCGCGGTCATGATTGACCCACATGAGATCGCCAACGTGCTCGGCGTTGGAGGTGTTCAACTCATGCTCTCGCGGACAGAGGGCATCCCTCTGAAAGTGTACGTTCAAGCACCATCATGCGTCCCATCCACGATCAACCTCGAGACAGCCGGCGCAAAGATCGGACCAAAGGAAGTCCAGAGGATGCTCAAGTGGCCAAGGATCGTCGGGCTCGGTGAAGTCATGAATTATCCAGCAGTACTTGCCGGCGACCGCAAACTTCGCCTCATGATACAAGAAACACAAGAAGTACGGAAGGTCGTCGAAGGGCACGCGCCCGGCCTGCTGGGAAGAGAACTGAATGCGTATCTTTCTGCAGGAATCGTCGGGGATCATGAAAGCACAACCGAGCAAGAGCTGGTGGAGAAACTGCGTCTCGGCTGTGTTGTGGAGATAAGGGAGGGATCCACCTCACACAATCTCGCAACCCTCATCCGTGCCTTGAAGAGTCACCACCTCAGTACGAGACATGCTGTCTTGGTCTCTGACGACCGTCACGCGGGCGACCTCATGAAGCTCGGCCACATGGACTACAATGTAAGAAGAGCGATTGAGGAGGGCCTCGACCCGATCGACGCCATCACGATGGCAACACTGAACACGGCAGAGCATTTCAGAGTCGACACAGAGATCGGTGGAATAGCCCCGGGCAAGCGCGCTGACATCATCCTCACACCTGACATCTCGAAGATGAGGGCCGAAGCCGTGATCGCAGACGGGAAAGTTGTCGCAAGAAATGGCATCCTGTTGGCCAAGATATCTTCACCCCGCTTTCCACCATGGTCGCTCATGACAATTCACTTGAAACGGCGGCTCCAGCCCAAAGACTTCGTTGTCAGATCCAAGACAGAGAACGGCTCCGCACGAACATTGGTGATAGAGACATCCGGCGAGGTCCTGACCAAGAAGACAATCGAAGACCTACCAGTCAGAGACTTCCAGATTCAAAACGATCTTGAACGCGACATTCTCAAGATCGCAGTCATTGAAAGACACAAACGCACAGGCAACATAGGCCGAGGATTCGTGAAAGGCTTCGGCCTCAAGGCTGGAGCAATATCGAGCAGCGTCGCCCACGACAGCCACAACATATGCGTTGTCGGAACCAACGATTCCGATATGGTTGCGGCGGCAAACGAGGTCGCGAGACTTCAAGGCGGCCTAGTCTCGGTCAAGGATGGCACGGTACTTGCAGAGCTACCTTTGCCATTTGCAGGTCTGATGTCGACGCAATCGATCGAGGAAGTGAACCAGGTTGAGAAGCAGTTGTCCGAAGCAGCAAAGAGCTTGGGCTGTGCGTTTGCATCACCCTTCATGGTCATGTCATTCCTGTCTCTTGCCGTGATCCCTGAGATTCGTCTGACGGACAAGGGCATTGTAGATGTGAGCGCAGCGAAGTTCATCCCGGTAGTCTGCCAGTGATGTTGACCAGAATACTGCTTACGCCGTAATGTCGAAGTTGCAATCAAATCGAACAGTCAGAAGGGCATCGGAAAATCTGCTGCTCTGTAAGGGGACAGGTTTTAACGCCGCTCCGTGCTCCTCTCACACGATCTGATTTGTCGAAATCTCCCGATCCTGAGACAGAAGGACGAGCACTCGTGTACTTAGACAATGCAGAGACGACTAGACTAGATCCGGCTGTTCTCGATTTCATGAAGGATTTCATGGTCGACAAATACGGTGTACCCGCTGGCGAATTCGGCTATGGGCTTGAGGAAGAAGCTGGCGAAGCCATCGAGCAAGCTAGAGAGAGGATTGCCAGAAGAATCAACGCGAGCCCAGAGGAAATTATCTTCACTTCAGGCGGAACCGAAAGCAACAACATAGCGATCCTTGGAGCCGCACGATCCAGCTACCACAAGGGTAAACGTATTGTCACAAGCAAGATCGAACATACATCGGTTCTCCGGATCACTGACAAGCTCACCACGCAAGGATTCGAAAAGGTCCTACTTGATGTTGATCGCGAAGGCTTCGTCAATCCGGCCAATGTGAAAGCGAACCTAGGCGACGCGCGGCTAGTGTCCGTGCAGCATGGCAACCAAGAAATCGGAACACTGCAGGATGTGGCCGCGATCGGAGGGATCGCCAGAGAAAGCGGGGTTCTGTTTCACTGCGATGCAGTCCAGTCGTTCGCTAGAGAGAAGCTTGATGTCCAAGCGATGAAGGTTGACCTGCTTTCGATGTCGTCGCACTTGATTCATGGGCCGAAAGGTGTGGGTGCGCTTTATGTTAGAAACGGAGTCAAACTCGAACCCGTTCTCTACGGTGACGACAGAGAGAAAGGATTGAGGCCTGGAACCCCGAACGTCGCAGGAATTGTTGGCTTCGCAAAAGCCGCGGAGTTCATGACAGATCAGGACACGGTTAGGATGCGAGGGTTGAGAGATGAGTTGATCGAGTCGCTCTTGGCGATCTCAGACTCCCGTCTGAACGGGCCGAGAGGCGAAGGTAGACTCTGCAACAACGTCAACATCTCTTTCAGATTCGTGGAAGGCGAGGCGATTCTCATGCACTTGGACCTAAGGGGACTTGTCGCGAACACTGGTTCAGCGTGCTACAGTCAAAAACTCGAACCAAGCCATGTCATCCGAGCCATCGGAGGAACACTTGAAGAATCCCATAGCTCAACCCGTTTGAGCCTCTCGAAGTGGACGACTAGGCAAGATGTGGCCTACGCAACCGAAACGGTCAAGCAAGTCGTCGAGACTCTAAGAGCTCACAGCCCACTTGCAAGAAAGGCCTCTCAGAGGAGGTAACAACTATGCCGGAAAGCACTTTGGCGAAGAAGTTCGGGTATTCCGAGAAAGTGATGGATCACTTCAAGAACCCGAGAAATGTCGGCGTCATGGAGAATCCGGACGTCACCTCTAAAGTTGGGAGCGTCGCCTGTGGTGACCTGATCAAGCTGTACTTGAAGTTCGATCCCGACAAAGATCAGATTAAGGACATAAAGTTCGAGTCGTATGGATGCGCCGCCAACATTGCCACAAGCTCAATGATGACCGAGATGGTGAAAGGCAAAACAATCGACGAAGCTAGGAAAGTCACCTTCAAAGACATATCAGAAACTCTCGGCGGGCTGCCGCGAATCAAACTGCACTGCGCCGTGCTCTCGCGGCAGGGGCTCGAGACTGCTTTCCTCAAGTACGAAGCGAAGAGAGGACGCGTTAAGATAGACGAGGCATTCGTCAACAAGATTCTGCGCGGCGTACTTGACCCGATTCAGGGAGTTGACATAGTCTCCGCCAAGATACTTGAGAGCGTCACAGTGGAACAGGGCAAGAAGATATCGCTCGGTTTGAACGCGAAGACTGACAGTGAACTCGCAAAGAGCCTCAGAGAAGACATCCGCGACGCCTTCGAAGGCCTAGACATCGAGCTTGACCTGAAATTCAAAGACTAGCTTTCAGAAGTTCAGACGTTTCCCGTTCAACGTCAGGATTGTCTGCATGTGAACCGTCTTTTCTAGAGTGTTGTGTGCGTAGCACATCGACTCTGCTTCCCGAGCAATTTCCCTGATTGCGTCCTCAGTGGCGGGGCTTTCTATCGTGATATCGTAGATCATATCCGTGAAGGCTCCACCCATTCGCCTGTCGAAATGCCCACGAGCAACAGCCTTCATCGAGGTCAGAGGGACGGATTTCGCGATGGCAAGTTTCGCGTATTGTGTCATGAGGCATGATGCGGCACCTGCCACAAAGTAGGCAAGTGGTGGAAGCCCCCGGTCCGTTCCGCCCCTCTCGGGTGGCTCATCAATTGTGAAGCTGAAGCGGCCGAACGAGGCTTGGAAGCATAGTTGCTCGATCAGTTGGATGTCAATCCTCTGGGTTCCAATCCTCGACTCACTGAGGCTCCTGCGTTCACTGTCCTCGTTCCTTACGACAACGGCTGAGTCTGGAATTGTTTTCAAAGAACTCACTCATACAAGTGGCGAGTGTTCCTGTTATCGCCAGTATCTCACGTCGGTCTATAAGGACTCACGGCCTCAACACGCATCTGTCTAGACGAATTCCTTCTCTTCTACGAAGCCGCCGTGCCAGCTGTGATACCAGACATCCCCCGAGTATCCGTTCACACTGAGCATGCCGATGATTCTGCCGTCCTGTTCAAAGTCGATCGTGTAGTAGCCATAGAAACGAGCAATACCTTCCACATGTGCTCCCGGAAACCTCTGAGAGAGATAGCTTTCGGCGATTGAGCGAGCATCCCGCTCACTCAGCGGCATCTGGCCCAACGTACCAGACTGCCAGTTCACTCCCATCATGCCCCGCATCATGCTGTACTTTGTGTTCCACATCATGTTGGATCCAGGCTCCGGCACGACGACGCCAGCCATCATGCTACGCTGCATCATGTTGTCGCCCATTCCCATGCCGCCCCCCATGATTCGCGAAGACGGCGCCTGCTTCCAGATCAAGAGTTCAAATGCTCTTGTGCCTGTGCTCTTCTCGTACACGGTAGCGTAGAAGTTGTTCTCAAACTCCATGACCTCCAAGAGTGCTAGATCGTTGTTGCCGATCGAGGTTATGTAGTTCTGAAATTGCGTGACAGCTTCGTCGAATGAGATCGGAGCGTTTCCCGTGCGCGGTCTCTGTCCCATCATGCCGGGGTTCCATGAACTGCCAAGTCCATACCAGTATGTGGGATTGTATGAACCCAAAGCAGCATAGATTGGAAACGCTAGGATTCCCACGATTCCGACCGCTGTGAGGACTAGGGCGATTGTGCGTCTGTTCAAGATGAGATTCCACTCGACATTGAATACAACTACCCGTGAGACCACCTTAAGGCTGGACCGAGCAAGAAAGGAAGAATACTGAAACACAAGTTTTCAGGATGCAAAACAACTCAAGCCATCTCTTGCCAAAGACAAGATTTCCATGCCCGTTCTCCGGTTCTTCTAGGCTGGAATCTTGGATCTCATATCGTCAAAATGCTGCCTGCTGAGTTCCTATACGTTCATATCGAGGTTTGACTCGAACGAACGGGCTTGCACAAACATGAAAGTCCGAGAATGATAGATGGCGTGACTACCGATGATGCTTGCACTCAAGAAACGATCAACGCTATTCGCACTGATCGCAGTCTGTATGCTCTTGGTCACCTCAGTTCAAGTGTTAGCCCAGAGTCCAACCGAGACTTTCACGTATGACATGACTTTCGACCACGACGGCCTGACTACGGTGGAGATACTCTACGACAGTGGTTTCATTGGTTCAGGCACCTCATGGGTTGCGATCCCGAAGAACTTCACCGAGACCGTTGTAAGCCCGGTGAAGGGCAAGATTACGTCGATGATCCGCGTACCGTACCGTGTAGGCGGCAGTGGCTACGTCCATTCATTCTATGACAACTTGACATTCTCCTATGCTTCCAGCGACGAGCCATTCTCAATGCGTGCCACGTTCAACATGTCCAATGGAGCGATGATTGTCGAACCTAACGGCTTCTTCTTTTCTCCGCAGATCGGGACGCCAGCTTCTGCCAGAGTGAAAGCGAGACTTGTGTTTCCTGACGGCGTGGAGAGCCTGAGCGAGATCGAGCCGAATCCGATACGAATCGATAGCGCCGGTTCGCGAATAGAGGCCCAATTCAACCTTGATCCGGAATCAAGAATCGCAGTCACGTTCAAAGTATCATGGGCTAAGCAGACAAGCCATCTCCATGAGGACCGAATAGATGCTGATGTGCCGAGTCGGTATGCGGGCTTGGGCGAGAAGATTGTCGCGCTCTACAGGAACGCCGTCCCGCTGATGAACGATCTCTTCAATGATACTCTGGACCGGATCATGGTGAGATTCTTCGCGCCGCTTAGCCTGCCAGACCTGAGTGTGGGCGGCTACACTCCCATGGACCCCACCACATTCCAAGCGGGAGCCATCTACCTGAACCTCTTCTACTTCCGCGCATCGTCTGGCATAGTGGAGACGATCGCGATACACGAACTGACTCACCAGTACGAGGCGAAAGTAGGAATCTCCCCTGACCTTCTATGGATTCACGAAGGCCTAGCCAACTACGTCGCAATCCAGCTTGGAAAACCGCTCGACTATGATACTGCCTCCACTGACAAGGACCTTGGGGCCTCCGCAGCCGAACTCAACGGCAAGTACGGCATGATCCAGTACTGGACACCTG
>Ga0315293_10007649_pt1 | contig 10024 bp, 9 predicted proteins | sample YL17G13_20_MG_FD_203071 | JGI IMG/M metagenome (GOLD analysis project Ga0315293, IMG submission 203071) | Sediment microbial communities from Yellowstone Lake, YNP, Wyoming, USA - YL17G13_20 | ecosystem: Environmental > Aquatic > Freshwater > Lake > Sediment | place: USA: Wyoming | collected... | reverse complement strand
CCCTCGCGTGCGCTCGGGATCCAGGGCGAGGGGAAGGGGGTGAGGCCGAAGGCCTCGCAAAGTGCGAAGGACTTCCTCATCGAACTTCCGGAACGGGACACTAGCGGTCTAGCCCGCACCCCGGCAAGAGCAGATCCGATTCCGACGGACCGTGGGGAGCCCGCCGGACAATCGGGTCAGGCCAGGGAGAACATCGAGCCGTTCGGCGTCTTGCGCACCTCGATGCGGGCGGGGAAGGCTTCCTTCAACTCATCGATGTGGGTGATGACGAGAATGCGGTCGAAGTCGTCCTGGATGCTGTTGATGGCCGCCACCAGGTGCTCGCGCCCACCGGCATCCTGCGTGCCGAAGCCCTCGTCGATGAACAGGCTGCGCAGCTGGGCGCCGGCGCGCCGGGCGAGCAGCCGCGATAGAGCAATCCGGATGGCGAAATTGATGCGGAAGGATTCGCCGCCCGAGTAGAGCTCATAGGGACGACTGCCGAGCTCATCGGAGATGATGATGTCGAGGGCCTCGCGCAGCTCGCCGGTGCGGATCTCCTTCTGGGTCTCGATCCGCACGTGCAGCCTTCCATCAGTCATGCGGCCGAGCAACTCGTTGGCCGAGGCCTCGAGCTCGGGCACGACGGTCTCGATGATCATGGCTGGAACGCCGCGCTTGCCAAACGCCTGACGCAGGTCTTCGTACAACGCCAGGGCCTCGACCAGGGCCTGGCGATCCTTCAGCCGATCGCGGCGTTGCCGCTCAAAGGACTCAAGTGCGGCTAGCTTCTGTCGGGCGCCTCCGACCCGCTCATCGGCGAGGCGTTTCTCCAGCCGCAGCCGGTCGAGATCGGTCTGCTTGATTGCGGCTGCCCGAAGCATCCCCTCGCTGGACGTCGCCTGCTGCTCGAGCTCGTCTCGCTTCTCGCGATCGGCCTGGAGGTCCTTCTCCCAGCGGGCGATCTTCTTGTCCAGGGCCCCAACCTGCCGATCCGCTTCGCCGGCGTGCTCGACCGCGGCGCTCAGCTCGCCGAGCCGCTTCTCCAGTGCCGGGCGCTCCCGCAATCGAATGTTCAGCCCCGCAAGCTCGCGATCGAGCGCCGCCGCCTGCACCTCGATGTCCTTGATGCGGGTCTGGTTGGCCCGGTACCTCTCCCGGCGCTGCTCAATCTCCTCCCGCAGCTCAGCCAACAAGCGTGAGCGGTGGTCTTCGGTCAGCGGCTGCCCGCAGGTGGGGCAGATCGGCTCGGATGCGCCCTCCAGGGTTATGGCCCGGGTCTTGATCGGCTCGGTCTCCGGGGCCAGCGCCTGGTTGACGCCTCGCAGGTTGGCTGCCTCCTCGGCCAAGGCGATAGCCTGCCTCCCGCCTGCCTCGGTTCGCTCCTGCGCACCGGCCAGTTCGGCCAACACTCCTTCGACCTCGGCCAGGGCCGCCTGGAGAGCCTGCCGGTCGGCCCGCGTCCTGGCGGATTCCCGCTCCCGCTCCGCTTCCGCCACCTCGGCCTCACCCGCCCGGATGCGACGCGTCAGGTCATCGATCTGCCGTTGCGCGACAACGAGTTGGTTGCGAACCTGCTCCAGGTCGGCCCAGCGTTGCTCGGCTGTGGCCATCGCCGCCGTCGCCTGGATGGCGGCAGCTTCCGCCGCCTCCAACTCGGCCTCGTGGGCTTTCCGCTGGGAGAGCTCTCGATCGATCTCCTCCAGCCGGCCATCCAGGCGCTGGGTCTCGGCTTTGCTCTGGGCCACTCGGTCCTTCGCCCTCTCCTCGTAGGTCTCCCAGCGCCAGAGGCCGAGGATGTTCGCCAGGACCTGCTTGCGCTGGGCGGGCGTCTTGGTGGTGAACTCATCGGCTCGGCCCTGGATCAGGAAGGCCGAGTTGACGAAGGTCTCGTAGTCCAGCCGCAGCAGCCCATCGATTCTCTCCTGTGTGGCGCGGAGCGATCCCTCGGAGAGGCCTCGCCACGAGCCGCTGGCGGCATCCCAGCCCTGAAGCTCCAGGAGTGAGGCGCCTCGCTTCCCTCCCTTGCGCTGGCGGATGGCGCGAAAGCGCCGGCCTTCCTGATCGAAGGTCAGCGCCACGCGCATGTCGGTCTGGCCCTGGTAGATCAGCTCGTCCGGCGAGTTGCTGCGGGCCTTGCCCCACAAGGCCCAGGTGAGGGCGTCAAGAAGGGAGGACTTGCCGGCGCCATTGGGGCCCGCCAGGCAGGCAATGTGGATGCCCTCGAAGCTCAAGGGGCCCGGGTCGCGGTAGGCCAGGAAGTTCGTCAGCTCGAGCTCAACCGGAATCACGCAACAGCTCCTCGGCCTTGGCCAGAAGCGCCTGCACCCGTTCCGGCGTCTCCCCCCGGGACTGAAAATAGCGCTCGACAAGCTGCAGCGGCGTGAGGGATTCGGGGGCCAGATCCCCCAGCCGAGCGCGGGCTTCAACCTCGACCTCGCGCGAAACCGTGACGTTGGCCGCTGCCTCCAGGGCCGCCCCGATCTCTCGTTCTCGCAGCCCTGCCTGCTGATCATGCGTCAGGCGGATCTGGACTCGAACCACGGCGCCTTCGACCTCGGCCCCCCGCAACGCTTCCAGCGCCGCCGCAGTCGGATCTTCGGCCCCGCGGGCATCGAGGTGAATCGTCAAGAAGGGCCGCGCTTTCACCGGCACGAACTTCCAGTTCGCCCGCCCACGTTCCAGCTCCACCCAGCAGAAGCCCTTGGCCTCGCCCTCCTCGCCGAAATCGATGCGCTCGAGCGAGCCGCTGTAGACGACCGGCGGCCGACCCCCGGGGTTGAGGTCTTGATGCTGATGGATGTGGCCCAGGGCGATGTAGTCCCAGACCGGCTCGGCCAGGGCTGAGCGCAGGACGGCCACATCCTTGCCCAGCATCACCGTCCTCTCGGAGCCCAATCGGGCTTCGGCAACGGAAAGGTGCCCCGCCAGCAGGCGCGGCATGTCGTGCCCGGCCGCCTCCTCCGCCAGGTTCCGGAGCACGACGGAGACCTGCTGGCGCAGGGCGACCTCGAGCTCCTCGATCGACTTGCCCTGGTGCTCCTCCCGCGTCAGGAGACGGTTGCGCATCGGATAGGGCATCCAGGCAAGGTAGACCGGGCCGCGCCGGGTGGCCACAATCTGAGCCTCGGGCTTGTAGCCGACGATCACCCCGGGGACCTCCAACGCTCGGAAGATGTCGACGCTGCTGGCCTTGGCCGCCACGGCCGGCATGTCGTGGTTTCCAACCAGGAGCAGCGTCGGCATGGCATCCGCCAGACGCTTGATCCGCTGGGCGAACTCGCGCTGCTGGGTGGGCTCGGGGTCTCGGTGTTTGAAGGCGTCGCCAGCGAATACCGCCAGGTCGGCCTGGTGCTCGAGGGCGTAGTCGATAACCTCGTCAAGGCGGGTGAGGAAGTCGCGCACCCGCGTCGAGGTGCCGGTCGCCGGGTCCAGCCGGCCGTAGTTCTCCATGCCGATGTGGACATCGGCGAAGTGAAGGACACGAATGGCTTCGGTCATCGGGAAGGTCCGGGTCCGCCCAGGGCAATCGGAGGGGATTATAGCGCCCTTGCGTTGGGCGGTCTATCTACCGCTTCACCCAGCGCTCGAGACCTCGAGGGGATTGGAAGGTTGCCAGGCGGTCCAACAGCAACTCCGGCTCAGCTTCTTCGATCAGCAGGGCCCGGTGCTCATCATAGATGAAGCCTTCCTCCCGGGCGTGCTCGATGAGGGCGAGAAGAGGATCGAAGTAGCCCAGGGCATTGAGCACACCAACGGGCCGGGCATGGAGCCCGATCTGGGCCCAGGTGAGGATCTCGAAGAGCTCCTCGAACGTTCCGAAACCGCCCGGCAGGGCGACAAAGGCGTCGCCCATCTCGGCCATGAGCGCCTTGCGTTCGTGCATCGAGCCGACGACCCGCATCTCCGTTACATGGGTATGGGCCAACGCCGGTGTGTTGAAGCCCTCAGGGATGATCCCGACGACCGAACCGCCGGCCGCCATCGCCGCATCCGCCACCGCGCCCATCAGCCCCGTCCCACCGCCTCCGAACACCAGCGTCAGACCCCGCGCCGCCATCGCCCGCCCCATGGCTCCGGCCGCCTCGAGGTACGCCGGCCGAACCGAATCGCTCGAACCGCAGTAGACACACACCCGTCGCAGGCTGCTCATCTGACTCCTTACCTCAATGCACGTCCGGGGTTGCCGGGCCGATCCAGCAGAATTTCCAACTCGATCTCATCGCAAAGGGGAATCCCGAACATTCCGATCGCCGGAATGCCGGGCTTGATCCTGCGGCTGACCCCCAGCGCGTCCGGGTACACCGCAACCAGGTGGAAGCCGCGCCTCTGGTAGAAACGCAGAGCGTCCAAGTTGTCGTTGGTTGTGATCAGCCAGAGGCGCCAGCAGCCCGTCTCCCGGGCGATCTGCACGACGGCTTGCACGAGCGCCGTCCCAGCCCCGCTTCCCCGCTCCGCCGCATCCAGGCTGACCAACTCACGCTCGGGTCCCCTCAGATGGTAGGTCGCCAGCGCGACGGGGGATGAACCCGTGCAGGCCACAAGGCCGGGGAGCCGTCCAGTGTTGTGGACAACCCCTCGAGAGACGATCTCGACCGAACCCCATCGCTGCCGGATCAAGTCCGCCGCCCAGGCTCGATCCTCCTCAACCAACGGGCGAATGGCCACCCCCTCATCCCGTCGGGCGCCTGTCTGCACGTCGGCCATCCCGTCAGCCGGCGAGTGCCGACCGGATCCTGGCCGCGACTGTGTCCAGCTCTACCCGCGACGAGCGGTCCAGCTGCTTGGCCCGGCGCAGGCCAAACCCGTCACCGGCGAAACGGGGTAGCACATGCAGGTGGACGTGGAGAACCTCCTGGCCCGCGGCCCGCCCATCCGCCAGGTAGAGATTGACCCCCTCACAGGCCACCCCGGCGCCGCGCAGGGCCTGCGACATCCGCACGCCCACGGCGAACATCCGGCCACCGGTAGCCTCGTCCAGGCTGGCCAGGTCCGGGGTATGCTGATTGGGAACGACCAAGAGATGACCGGGGTTCACCGGCAGGATGTCCATGAAGGCCGTAACCGAGGCGTCCTGGTACACCAGGCTGGCCTCGGCCTGGCCCGAGCTGACGCGGCAGAAAATGCAGGCAGGGTCCATCGGCACGGCACTCCTCCGCAACGAGACCGGTTGCAGAGAGGAAACCACAAGTCGGAGAGCAAATCAAGGGGGAGGCCCAAGAACCGCACCGTGCCTAAGGGGGGAAAGTGCCGATGAGTGGTTGGGCGCCAGACGCTGGAGAGCCGGGGACGCCAGCCCCGGCTCTCATCTAAGGAGGAGAAGAGAATCCGCCCTTCCGATACTACTTTACCAAATCAGCCCCGGCCGTGCTGGTCGGCTGCCCTGTGCCAAACCTACGGAATCCCTACGCTGGGAGCGTTCTTTCAGGAGATTGCATCCGTAAGGCACCCTCTGCGGCGCGCTCCGGACCCCCAGGCGCCCCTGGACTGCCCTCAGGTATAATCTCCACGTTCCCGTTATCCCCGGAGCGTGAATGCTGCTGGATTGGACCCTGGCTGTTGCCCCGCTGCTCCTGATCGTCGTCCTGATGGTCAGGTTCCGGTGGGGCGTGGCCAAGGCTGGCCCTGTCGGCTGGCTGGCAGCGATCGTCATCGCCATCTGGCGCTTCGGTTCCGGTGCCGATCTGCTGGCGGTGGCCCACGTCAGAGCCCTCTTCCGCGCCCTCGACGTCCTCCTGATCGTCTGGGCAGCCTTCCTTCTCTACCGTGTCGCCGACGAGGCAGGGGCGATTCGCACCCTGGGAACCGCCCTGCCCCACCTCACCGCCGATCGAGGCATGCAGGCCCTGCTGATCGCCTGGACTTTCGCCTCCTTCCTGCAAGGGGTTGGCGGGTTTGGGGTGCCGGTGGCGGTCACGGCACCCCTTCTCATCGGCCTGGGCTTCTCTCCCCTGACGGCCGTGCTCGCCCCCTCGGTCGGCCACGCCTGGTCTGTTACCTTTGGCTCCCTTGCCTCGTCGTTTCAGGCGTTGATCGCCACGACCGGTATCCACGGCGAGATCCTGGCTCCACCCTCCGCTGTCCTCCTGGCCCTGGCGGGCTTCGGCTGCGGGTTCATGGTGGTTCATGTCGCGGACGGGTGGCGCGGTATCCGGCGGTTGGCGCTTCCAGTGCTGGTCCTGGCGACCACGATGGGAATCGTGCAGTACGCGCTGGCCAGCCATGGTCTCTGGAACATCGCCGGCTTTGGCGGCGGGATGGCCGGCCTGGCAGTTGCCCTCCTTCTCTCCCGCCATTACCGCGGACCGCAGACCCCTTCGGGGAACAGCCCTGGCCGTCGCCTGATCCTTCGGGCATTGGCCCCTTACTTTGCACTCATCCTCTTCACCCTCCTTATCCAGTTCGCCCCGCCCCTGCGCGGCCTCCTGGGGCAGATCGTGCTCCAGGTGCCCACCCCTGCGACCCAGACCTGGCGCGGCTTCCTGACCCCGGCCGATCCCGGAACCCAGATCGTCCTGCTTCGCCACGCCGGAGCCATCCTCAGCTACGCCTCGCTGGCAGCCTACTGGATCAACCGTCGCGCCGGCGCTTACGCTCCCGGGGCTGCCCGAAGAATCCTGACCGGCACCGTTCGGGGGATGGCCTCGGCGACTCTCGGAATCCTGGCCATGGTCTGCCTCTCCGTCGTCATGGCTCAATCCGGGATGACCGAAGTCCTGGCCGGCGGGCTGGCACAGGCCGCCGGCGCGCTCTTCCCCCTCGCCGCTCCCTGGATCGGGGCGCTGGGCGCCTTTATCAGCGGCTCAAACACCAACTCCAACTTCCTCTTTGGCATGCTCCAGCTGCGGACGGCCGAGCTGTTGGGGCTCAGCGCGCCCTTGGTCCTGGCAGGCCAGACTGCGGGTGCGGCGATCGGCTCCATGGTGGCGCCGACCAAGGTCATTGTCGGCGTGAGCAGCGCCGGGGATGGCGTGGAAGAAGGAGTGGTCATCCGGAAGCTTCTGGTCTACACCGGTCTGCTGCTCGCCGGCCTCAGCTTGGCGGTCTGGTTCTGGCTCCAGATCCTGGCAGGCTGAGCGGCGAGGCAGCCGCGCCTGCTCGCCGTCGCTATCCCACAGAATCCCACGCTTATCCCACATCCCGGCGGCACGGGCAGTTCATCTGATGTACAATGCCCGGCATGGCCGAAGTGCCCGTTCTGATCACGCTGCCCTTCCCTGAAGGACTCGTCGACCGCCTTCGGGCGGTCTCCCCTCGACTGAAGATCCAAGTCCATCCCGCCCAGAAGGCCGAAGAGCTGCCGGTCGATCTCCTGCCGGACATCGAGGTCCTCTACACCCATCGCGCCCTGCCCGACCCCGAGTCGGTTCCCAGCCTGCGCTGGATCCAGTTCCATTTCGCCGGGATCGACCATGTTGAGCAGCACCCTCTCTTGAGTTCAGACATCCAGGTGACCACCCTCAGCGGGGCGGCCATGCCGCAGATGGCTGAGTTCGCCCTGATGTCGATCCTTGCCCTCAGCCGCCGCCTGCCGCTGATGGTAGCCGATAGGGCGAAAAGGCTTTGGGCGGACGACCGCTTCGAGCGCTTCCGGCCGCTGGAGCTGCGCGGCAGCACGGTTGGCCTGGTCGGCTACGGCAGCGTGGCCCGAGAGGTGGCCCGGCTGTGCCGGGCGTTCGGCGCCAGCGTGCTGGCCACCAAGCGAGACCTGATGCGCCTGGAGGAGGACGGCTACAGCCTCAAGGACCTGGGGGACCCTCGGGCCGAGTTGGTCGACCGCCTCTACCCTCCTCAGGCGCTTCCCTCCATGGTCTCTCTCTGCGACTTCGTCGTGGTGACCGTTCCCCTCTGCGCCGAAACCCGGGGGATGGTCGGCAAGCGCGTCTTTGCCAAGATGAAGCCGACGGCGTATCTGATTGACGTCTCGCGCGGCGGGGTGGTGGACCATGGAGCCCTTATCGAGGCACTGACCGAGAAGCGGCTGGCCGGGGCCGCCCTGGACGTCTATCCCGTCGAGCCTCTGCCGGAGAACAGCCCCCTGTGGGAGATGCCTGGCGTGATCCTCTCGCCGCACGTCGCCGGGGCCTCGGCGCACTACTACGAGCGAGCCGCCGACCTCTTTGCCGAGAACCTGCAGCGCTACCTGGTCGGTCACCCGCTTCTCAACCGCTACAATCCCAAACGCGGTTACTGAGGCAGACGAGATTGCCTCGATCCGGGGGCTGGTTTGCCGCGTGGGCGCTTGGGGCAGACACCCACGCCGGGGCCTTGTGGTAGTGGAGCGAGGCCCAGCGCTAGGAGCGTGATGAAGAAGCTTTGTTCCCGAGAGGAAGGTTCTCCTCTTCGGGCAAGGCGCTCTTTCATCACCCTGCGAGGGCTGTGACTGTGATAACCGGGTGGTGCAAGTGATTCGCGGTGTGATCTTCGACCTTGGATCGACCCTCCTCTCCTTTGACGCCGTCTGGGGGGATGTCATGCACCAGGCCCAAGAGGTGCTGGCCGAGCAACTACATCGATCCGGGCTCAACCTCGACCCTGCGGTCTTCGCCGCCCGGTTCCGGCAGGAGATGGATGCCTACTACCACGAGCGCGAGGCCGAGTTCGTCGAGATCACGACCGCGCACGTGCTCCACAAGGTGCTGGCGGACATGGGCCATTTGGCGATTTCCGCCGAGATCGTGCACAACGCCTTACAGCAGATGTACGCCGTGAGCGAGGCGCATTGGCAGCCGATGCCCGGGGTGTACGAGGTGCTGGACGGGCTGCGGCGGTCAGGCCGCAAGCTGGGGATGATCTCCAATGCCGGCGACGATGCCAACGTCCAGCGCCTGATCGACCGCGCCCAGCTGCGTCCCTACTTCGATCCGATCCTGATCTCGGCCGCCGTCGGGCTGCGCAAGCCGAACCCGGCGCTGTTCGCGACGGTCCTGACGGCCTGGCATCTGCAGCCTGTGGAAGCCGTCATGATCGGCGACACCCTGGGAGCCGACATTCTCGGAGCGCAAAGCGCCGGCCTGCACCAGATCTGGCTGACGACTGAAGCGGACACGCCCGCCAATCGCGCCCATGCTGGTACAATCATCCCCGAGTTTTCAGCCGCGAGTCTGGCCGAGCTGCCGGCCCTGATCGACCACATGGGAGCCACGAGCCTAAGAAGCGGACCCAATGCCTGAGTTCGATACCATCTCCGAGAACATCTTCCGTCTGGAGCTTCCCTGGCGCCTGTTCGGGCTGGTGACCATCCCCGTCGCCGTCTGGCTGATCCGCGAACGCGAAGGGTGGACGCTGGTCGACTCCGGGCCACCCGAGACCGCCGATCAGGTCGTCGCCGCCGTCGCCCGCACCACCAATGGACGCGGCCCCGGCCGCATCCTCCTGACCCACGCCCACTACGACCACGCCGGAGGCCTCGCCGCCTTGCGCGCGGCCTGGAACCCCGCCCTGCTCTGCCACCGCGACGAGGTCCCTTTCGTCACCGGCGAATCCGACCATGCCCACATCAAACCCCGCAGCGCGGCCTTCTGGATCGGCCGCTTCCTGACCAAGCGCACCCGCTGGAACCTCCCCGTCGCCCGCGACCTTGAGAGCGGCCAGTCGGCCATGGGCATGGCCGTCATCCACCTCCCGGGCCATACGCCCGGCCATGTCGGCTTCCTCCACCCGACCGACCACGCCATGATCTGCGGCGACGCCGTCATGAACCTCGGCGGCCGCCTGGCCCCTCCCTTCGCCATGTCGACGCCGGACCCCGCCGCTGCCAGGGCCTCCATGCAGCGTCTGGCCGAGCTCGATTACCTCCATCTGCTGCCCACCCACGGGCCTCCCATCCTCGAGCACGGCCGACAGGCCATGCTCGACTTCCTCAGCCAGAAGGAGCCAGGGCCTGAGATACGAGAGTGGTAGCCACCTCCAGCGCGGTCGGTTCCGCTGATCGAGTAGGGAGGATGGGTTGCCCATCCTCCCTCTCACACCACCGGACATGCGGGTCCGCATCCGGCGGTTCGTCGGGGAACATGCAGTTGGTGGTAGTACTCGGTGAGGGTAC
>Ga0315293_10007647_pt1 | contig 10024 bp, 9 predicted proteins | sample YL17G13_20_MG_FD_203071 | JGI IMG/M metagenome (GOLD analysis project Ga0315293, IMG submission 203071) | Sediment microbial communities from Yellowstone Lake, YNP, Wyoming, USA - YL17G13_20 | ecosystem: Environmental > Aquatic > Freshwater > Lake > Sediment | place: USA: Wyoming | collected... | reverse complement strand
ACCTTCAATTTCTCAGAAGCCTCCATATCATCGAAGACCACCATCTTTTTTGAGCCCACGATGGTGATCCTTCTTAACTTATGAGGATCCAACCAACTTAAGTGAATATTTGCCATTTTGCCGTCGGAGAACTGGAGGCCAAGAAACACCACATCCTCAATCCCCTTTTGGATATAGCTTTCACCGTGAGCGGTGACCGCCATAGGTTCTTCTTCGAGGAGGTATAGGATGACAGACAGATCATGGGGAGCAAAGGAGAGGAGGGCGTTTTCGTCCTGGCGGATCACACCGAGATTGACTCGCTGAGTATAAATATAATAAATCCTCCCTAATTCACCGGAGTCGACCATTTCCTTCAGCCGGTCCACGACAGGATGATAGATCAGAAGATGGCCAACCATCAAAATTCTTCTCCTCTTCTCTGCGAGCTTCAGCATCTCCTCCGCATCTTTCGTATTTAAGGCCATCGGTTTCTCAACCAACACATCTTTGTCGGCCATCAATATCTCTTTCGTTAAGGGGAAATGGGAAAGGGCTGAAGAGGCCACCACGACTCCCTTCACCTCTGGGTCCTGAAGAATGGGATTCAACTCCTCAACCATCTTCGTTTGGGAGTAGGTCTTCTGTATGGAGCGTAGTTTAGAAGGATCCTGATCACAGACATATTTCAATCGAACATTGGGAATTTCAGAAAATACCCTGATGTGATTCTTCCCCCATGCTCCAGCTCCCACTACCGCAATGCCAACCATAGAACCTCCTTATAAATACCATTGAAAAATGACTAATTAGCATTTATCAATTAGCAGTTACTCTTTTATTAAGGCTAATTGTAAGAAACATTTTGCATTGTTAATTTTGCAATGACTATTTTTCAATGATCATTGTTCCGGTTTCAGACCCATTCCTTCAGGACATCCTTTGAAGTGCCACCAAAGTAGATAAGCATAATTTGACAATTTATTTCTCCATTTTTTTACTGCAAAACCTGTTGGGATGCAAGCAATAGCCATAGAAAGAAATTCAAACCCCAATTTAATCAGCAGCCCAACGAGGAGAACCAACCATTGTAAAGTTCCCCTGTTTTTCTTAAAAAAATGATAGCGGGAGCGATAAAATTCTACCCTGGCCCTCTTTTTCACTGTCTCACCACTCTTCCCTTGAAAATGATAGACTTCGGCCTGGGGGACATGATAGATCTTCCAACCCGCCTTCTTCATCCGATAGCACCAATCTGTCTCTTCAAGAAAAAGAAAATAATCTTCATCCAATAAACCAACCTGATCTAAAGCATCTCGTCTCACCATCATACAGGCACCGATCACCGAATCCACTTCGATCGGTTCAGGATAATCTTTCTCCTTTCCTGGAAACTTTTCTGGGAATAACCATCTCAAGAGGCTTTTGTTGAGCAGTTCTGTGACCAAGGATGGAAAATTAGCAATTGAATTCTGTTTCGATCCATCCGCATTGAAGAGTTGAACTCCTGCCACCCCTGCTTCCAGATGGGCGTCTATAAATGACACTAATCGCTCAATCGCTCCATGCTTCACTTGAGTGTCCGGATTCAGTAGGAGGACATATCTCCCTGATGCTTTTTGAAATCCTTGATTGGCGGCTTTTGCAAATCCCAAGTTTTTCTCATTTTCGATGAGATGTACGAAGGGAAATGCCTTCTTCACTTCACTCCCGCTTCCATCCCGGGAGCCATTGTCGACAACTATGATTTCCCGAGGCATTTCCATACCCTTTTGATAAATCGATTCGAGGCAATGGAGAAGATACTCTTTCGAATTCCAACCAACAATAATGATGGATAAATCCGTCATAAAGTAATAGTCTTAAACTGAAAAGATTTTACCCTTCTTTAATTCCTATCACCCGATATTGAATCACTAAAAAATCGACTAAGCGATTTAAAGCCATTCTATTAATAAATTTCATTGCCTTACTGCACCGTTTCTTCTTGATCACCTTTTCAATTTTGAAACCTGTTTCCCGAAACATATGCTGAACCGTATTCAAGGTAAAAAATCGTAAATGGGTCCTGTCTAAAATGCCAAGGTCAACATATTCCCAACGTCCATTAAATATCAAAGATTTTAAAAGTTTATAATAACGGACATTAGGAATGCTACAGATTATTGTTCCATCATCCTTTAGGATTTCCCTGTGTCTCCTTAGAGTCCCCCATGGATCGATCAAGTGCTCTAACACATCCCCATAAAGAATACAGTCAAAAAAACCTTTGTCAAAAGGAAGAATGCACTTCTCTATATCGCCTAAAATTACCTCTTTATAGTATACTCTTGCTTTCTGGGCCGCGATGGGATTAACTTCTATCCCAAAAATTTCTTCTAATCCTTTTTCCCTCAAAATCTTCCCAGTTGCTCCCATACCACAACCCACATCCAATATTCTTCTCGCCCCTTCTGGAATGAGTTCGATCAGATCCTTTCTGGGAAGCATTTTCTCGAAATAATCTAACTCCATTGGATGTACAATTTCCTCGTACACCATTTCGCCTCACCTTCCCTTAAGTGCCTCTCTGGTAATCATCAAAATTTCTTTATCTTTAAGCTTCTTTTCATTCTTGTTTATCTTCTTGTCTGCTTGTCTCTTAAACGTACGCCATGCTCTTATGGCTTGGATGAGGCCCATGGGATAATTCCATTTCCCTTTTAGCAAGGAATAAATCAAGAGGAAAGGGAGGTAAAAAAAATGTTTGAAGACCATTATTGGATCTGAGATGCCATACCATTGGAAAAGAAACCGGTTGCGTTCTCTAATAATTTTTAGCTCCTTTCGGGTAAAAACTTGAGTGAAAGAGGTCCCTAAATCATGATATACCCAGCTCCTGGGCTCATAGATCGTTCGCCATCCCCTCCATTTCCATGCTCGATAACCTAACTCCAGATCTTCACAGTAGAGAAGATCCAAAAGTCCACCCAGCTCTAAGTATTTCTTCCTGTCAAAAGCTCCTGAACCTCCACTTGCGAATAGGCAGGGTACCGGAGAAGAATAAATATCCTTGCTAAATTTTGCCTTAATAAGCCCATAATGAAAATAAGCACTACTTCTGCCTATCATTAACGTCTTTCCATCAAGTCCATACACCTTTGGTCCTATGGAAAAAACCTGAGGTTCATTAAAATGGAAAACAATGTGTTTTAAAAAATCGGGGTGAACATAAACATCGTTATTAACCAGAATCACGATATCACCTTGGCTTTCTTTTACTCCTATATTATTCCCCTCGCTAAACCCGATGTTCTTTTCAAGTTTAATGAGCTTCGCCTCAGAGAATTCTTTTTCAATGAGAGATACACTCCCATCGCTGCTACCATTGTCAACGACGATAACCTCTCCTTTACCTTCATAATTCTTTAAGGCTATCAAAATTGAATTCAGACATTTAAAAATTATCCTTTCTCCATTCCAATTTAAAACCACAAAACTGACCATTTTCATAATTTTCACTTTGTTCTGAGATGAAATAACTATTAAGGAAATGAATCGGGAAACGATCCAAACTTTCTCTTCAGAGACCTATCCAAATTCAAACCCCTGTGCTTACCCTTAAGCCAAACCTTTCAGAAAATTTAAAAGATCCTGTTTCGTCCTTTCCAGAGTAAACCCTTTGGCCACCGCTATCCCCCTGTCTCGATACCCCTCCCTCAATCCCCTATCCTCTATTAACATAAGGACCCCCTCAGCAATTCTGTCCGGTCGATGCGTCGGAACAAAATAAGCAAAATCTCTCCCGGTGTCAAAATTCTTATAACTCGATATTTCGGTGAGAATGGAAGGGACGCCAGAGGCCAGGGCTTCCATGGCTGGCAAACCGAACCCTTCGCCCTCAAGAGAAGAGGAGATAAAGATGTCCACATTCCGGTAGAGCTCTGCCATCTCTTTTTCCTTTAAGTTGATGTAATATTGATCTACCACTTTTCCCACTTCCTCTCTTTCTGAAGGAGGATGAGGGGAAACTCTTATGAATTCCAATTTTATTCCTTTATCCTTCAATATTTTTATGGATTGGAGGGTATCTGGAATACCCTTGAAACCGACATCGATCGGACCCACAGATAAAATCCTTATCCTCCCCTTTTCACCCCAGATCCTCCTTTCGTCAGGATAAAAAATATTTGGATCGATACCGTTTTGTATGAGAAAACATCTCTGGTGAAATCGCCTTTCGATCAACGCCACCAGATGTTTTGAGACAGCGGCTTTCACTGTCTGGAGTGCATAAATCGATTCTATTTCCTTTACCCTCTTTTTAAATTTCAATATGTCTATATACCTCCTAAAAATCGAAAAGGTCCCTCTCCTTAAATATCTTTCCGTGATGGCCTCGCCTTTAATCCTTGATAGATAATCGATCGGTTCATAACCCTGACAAAGATGGACGACCTTTCCTTTCCCTCTCTGAAAAAGTCCCTTCATATCACTATAGAGGGACCCGACATAGACATCACAATCTGGGATATCATCGTCTGTCTTCACAAGGGTTGGCTTTTCATATAAATTTAACTCCGCCAAGTTCGAGTCTCTTTGCATCGTCCTTGTCATGAGGAGTGTCTCATGGCCCATTTCGTTGAGCAGCTTCACATGTTGAGAAACCACTTTTACTCCTCCTGATATGGCCGACTTGCCATACCTATCTTCCAAGACATAATTCCTGATAAAATATCCTATCTTCATCCCTGATCCGTCTTCATTTCTTCTTTCTCTCCTACCAAGATCAAGGTTGAGGACGAAAAATTCTTTTGAGGCGAGTCATCCTTCGTCTTAACTTTTTTAAGATTTGGTCATCACTCCCAACTTTCCTCAGCGGAGGAAGTTTACCCCATTCCTCTGAATGAGAAGTCTTCTGAGCCGTAACCCAAATCCCTTTAGGTCTCTTTAAACTCTCCTCCAACGTACAATCGAGAATTTCAAACCGGTTCAACAGCAGTTCAATCCCATCGGGTGCAAATCGCCAGTAGTCCCTCGGAAAACGGTGAATTTTAAAATGCATCACGGTGGTCAATATTAACAGTCCGTTAGGGCGAAGAACCCGGTAAATCTCATCGATCGCTTTTTGAGGATAAGGAACGTGCTCAAGGGATTCGAGGTTTAATACCAACCCGATGCTCTCATCCGGAATCGGTTTCATATCGGTAATGTCACAGAGGATATCAATGCAGGGCGGATCAAAGTCCTGCATATCCTGTTTAATATACCTTTTTCCTGAAAAGAGGGGCTGGTAAAAATTCGGCTCCCATCCGGCGCAGGTGTCGAGGATGGGCTCCTCAAAAGGGAAACGCTCAATCGCCCATTTAAGATAATTCACAATCGCTTCTCTCAATGAGAAATCCTTTCCTTCGATGGCTTCTCCGCCACCCGACTCAGAATGGAAAACAGACGGGGCCCACAGGCCTGGTAGGTATAGTTTTTCAAAACCCTTCTTCTCCCCTCCTGGCCCATCCGTTCCCGCAATTCAGAATTTTCAATAAGCAGGGAAAGCTTCTCTTCCCATTCCTTTGGGGTCATCGCCCAATATCCATTAATCCCATCCTCGACCAAATCCTTGTTGATCCCCACAGGGGTGCAGACCACCGGGAGCCCTACTCCTTGATACTGGATAATCTTAAGGCCGCATTTCCCCCAGGACCATGGATCATCGACGAGAGGCATCAGTCCAATATCAAATCCTTGAAGATCGTCCACTTCCTCCTCTGAACTCCAATTTTTCTTAATCACTTTCATCCAATCACAATCAAAAAATGTGTCGCAGACAATTTTCAATTCCGCATGGGGATATTTCTCGCTTATTCTTTCGAAGATGGGTTTCATTTTTTCTAAATAATGAACGGAGCCATGATCCCCGATCCATCCGAGGGTCACCCTCTCTTGCTGAACTGGATAAGTTTTTAGATGATATCTTTCCTGATCGATGGTCGTTGGGATCACCTCGACATTTGCATTAAATGGAAGCACCTCTCTCTTCAAGAATTCATTTCCGGCAATGACGAAGTCAGAGTTTTTGACCATCTGGACAAAACGCCTTCTCCGGGTTGAAGAAAGTGGATCTCTGGCCTTTGAGTTTCGATACATCACCGAATCATCAAAATCATAGATGATCCGTTTCGCCCTTTTCCTCAATATTCCGAGCCGGGGTTGGTTGAATCTTTTCCTCTGAAGAAAGAGGATGTCATATTGAGGGAGATCTTTGAAGAATTGAAAATTCTCTTTCAGGGTCCTTGGATAGAGGCTGACGGTAGTCTCCATCCCTTTGGATTTTAAATAGGGAATATATTGAAGCACTCGATACCGACTGGCGGCTACGGAAAAACCTTGAATCAGAAAGAGAACCTTCATCTTACATTCCATTATTCCTGATACTTTCCCTGAAGATATATTGTAGGGGCTCAATTCATTGAACCCTATTAATGGACTTGATAAATCAAGCCCCTACTATCTTTCACCCCGACCGAGGCTTTGGAGAACTTGTAAAAACTTTTCAGAGGTAACTGTTAGGGAGTACTCTCCTTCCACTGTCTCTACCCCCTTTAACCCCATCCTTAACCTCAGATCTGGATTTTGGATAAGGGTCGATAAACGGTCTATCCATTCCTGATCATTCGTTGCCCAAAAACCATTTTCGCCGTCTTTGACAATATCCGAGTTGATCCCTACGGGAGTGCAGACGACGGGCACCCCGACACTGAGATATTGGATGATCTTCAATCCACATTTCCCTCTTGACCACAGATCATCGTTGAGGGGCATCAGACCAATGTCAAAAGAAATCAGGTCTTCATTCTCATCTTCCAATTTCCAAGGTTTCTTAACAATGGGAAGGTGGGAGGAGTCATAAAAATCATTGCTCACAATTTTTAATTTGACCTGGGGAAATCTTTGGTGGAGGGTCTCAAAAACAGGCTCCAATTTTTTAAGGTACTTTAAATTCCCTTTCGTCCCAATCCAACCCAAAATGATCTCCGGACGTTCAGAAATTTTCTTTTTTTGTGGATAGAGACTTGTATCGATGGAAGTCGGGATGACAAAGACCTTCTTCTCCCGATCCACTTTGAGGACCTCATTCTTTAAAAACTGGTTTCCCACAATAACGACATCGCTTCCTTTCACCATCCATCTAAACTTCAACCACCTCGATAAAGAATGAGGGCGAGGGGAGCTGGAAGATCGGTACATGACAGCATCATCGAGATCGAAAAGGACCTTCGAAGACTTTTTTCGTATCCAATAAAATTCAAAAGGAGACAATAACCTCCTTTGAATACAAACCACATCGAAGAAAGGAAGTTGCCGGTAAAGGATGAGCCGCTCCTTCCATGAACCGGAGAGGGGTTGCCATTTCGGTTCCACCTGGTGAGCGATGAGATGGGGGAAATACTGCTCTACCCGAAATCGGTGGCCCTGATCACTGGAATGAGTGAGAAAGATGATTCTCATTTTGTCCCACTTATTTTTTTCTCCGCCACGACTAAAATGGACTTGGCAAAGTCGATGCCCAGATACCGATGGAGAGGGGCCATCACATAGAGCCTGAAGAGATAGCGGTGGAAGGCATCGCTGTAGGTCCGATACATCGCCTTGATTTGAAAGCCCTGGGCAAGGAGGAGGCCGCCCAATTCATCATAACAATAGGCCACTTTGTGCGTGGCATCCCTCCAAAACCGGCTGGGGTTAAATACATTGGGAGTCGTCAGGATCAACCGTCCTCCTTCGTTGAGGAGATCATAAGCCCTCTTTAAAAGCTGGACCCCTTCTTCAAGGCCTAAATGTTCGATGACCTCAAAAAGAAAAACAACATCAAAGGATTCTTGAATTTCATCCAAACTATAAAAATCGTGAGACTGTTCCCGATCCACGTCCATGCTTTTGTAGATAAGATTAGGATAATGTCTCTTCAGCCTTCCTTCGAGATTTCTGTCGGAAGCCCCAATATCAAGGATCTTTTCCCCATCCCGAATGTTTTCTACCATCAAAGGAAATCTCTTCCGGAGGATCTTCAAATCCCAGACCTCCGGATACTTCTGGTGAATCTTATCCCGGTAATCAAATAGCTTTGACCAGGAAATTCCCCTATCCATACACTCTCACCCATTTCCCCTGATTAAAATCGTACTGTTTGACTACCCTGGCCGGTGCCCCTACCGCTACGGAATAGGGAGGGATATCTCGATTCACCACGGAGAGCGCGCCGATGATACAATGTCTTCCGATCGTAACGTTAGGGAGGATGCAGGCATTATAAGCAATCAAAGAATCGGCGCCGATATGGACATAACCTACCTCAAGCTCCTGATCCTTAATGGGATAACGCACATCCCCAGGTTTTCGTGTGTTGTCAATGATCATCACTCTTGGTCCGATGATGACATTTTCCTCTATGATAATCCTGTTCAACGCACTAATCACACATCCTTCAGAGATGATCGTATTCTCCCTGATAAACAATAACCCTTCTTTTGACTTCTTATCCCTTGGGTGGAGGTTGATACTGGTATTTCGCTTGATCCGCACATGATTCCCTATATGAACATACCGTGGCCGATTGATCACAACCCCAGGTTCGATATAAACATCCTTCCCGTAGGCTCCGAAACGGAAACGATTTTTAATATTGGCCACCGGATACCAGAACCACTTTTTCTTCACCCTTGGATGACTCCTTCTAAAAATCGCCCCAAAAAATAATCGAGTCCAAATCAATAAATGTAGGGGAGCCCCTCTGTGGGCTCCTCAAGAGGGCGGCCACAGAGGGCCGCCCCTACGGGAGCAATCAATCCATTTTCATTGTTCGAAGGGTAACAACCACGTCATGAGAAACTCTTTTGAAAGATATTTTTCATCTCTCTCCAGTTTCTTTCGAGAGAATAGGATTCTGCCAATTGGCGAGCGGCAATGGAAGCCCTCTCCACCTTCTCACGGTTTAAAAAGAATGAGATCTTTTCTACCAAGACCTGATCATCTCGAGGGTCAGAAATGACAAAACCCTCCTGGCCTTCGGTAATGATCCCACTTGCCCCATTGCAATGAGTAGTGATCACCGGAAGGCCACTCGCTAAGGCTTCTAATACGGTGAGGGAACAAGCATCGTAGAAGGTAGGGTGTACGAGAAGGTCTGCTGCCCCGTAATACTTTTCTGGCTCATCTGTAGAACCTGCAAAAACAACCTCTTCAGAAATCCCTATTTTTTTTGCCAGGCGGAGGTAGGGTTCTTTTCGATCTCTTCCCAAAACCAGAAGTCTTAAGGAAGGATGATCCTCTTTCTTAACTTCGGCCAATGCCCTGATGAGGAAACCCAATCCCTTCATCCGAAAGTTATTGGAGACAAAGAGGATGACCAGTTCCTCCCCAATACCATGCCGTCTTCTGATCTCCTCCCGATATTGACGATTCCGGGGATGGAAGTGCTCAATATCAACCCCATTATAGACCACGGTGATCCTTTCCTCAGGGATCTGATACCAATGCATCATGTCCTGTTTCACCATATCGGAGATGGCAATGATCGCTCGGAGGCGCTTCGCTCGATATGGGGCATCCTCCACCCAACCGCTCACCCATTGTTTCGGGCTGAAGACCCTCCCTAAAAATTTTACCGCCCACAGAATCGGATGGTCGTAAACCCTGAGACTCCGCCAAAACCATGCCCAATGGACCCCTCCATGGGGTTGAAGAATATCGGCCTTCAGTGTATTTCCCACTCCGAAGGTGATATCATAATTTCCATTTTCTATCTCTTTCGTCGCCCGGATCGCAAAAGAAAGGAGTCGAAGGCTCTTGGGGAACGGAATTGTCCTGACCGGATGGAAATAGATCCTGGAATCCTCTACATCCCATTGCTCTGCATAAACATGAACCTCATAGCCCTCCCCCGCCATTCGAGTGCATAAGTCGACCAAATATCTTTCGGCTCCCCCCCTCTTTTTAGAAAAATCCAGAAGGCCTATGGCAAATCTTATCTTCTTCATCGTTATAACGAATGATACCCCCCACCCTCCCC
>Ga0315293_10007646_pt1 | contig 10025 bp, 8 predicted proteins | sample YL17G13_20_MG_FD_203071 | JGI IMG/M metagenome (GOLD analysis project Ga0315293, IMG submission 203071) | Sediment microbial communities from Yellowstone Lake, YNP, Wyoming, USA - YL17G13_20 | ecosystem: Environmental > Aquatic > Freshwater > Lake > Sediment | place: USA: Wyoming | collected... | reverse complement strand
CCCGGAATCGATCTTTTTCTTAAGAGGAACCCGGGCGCGCGGGCCTTTCTTATCGGAGGCGACGGGATGCGGTTTGAGGAATTTTTTTCAAGTTCTGCCGCCGGCCTGGTTGGATAAGGCAAGGAGAAAGGCTGTGCCCGAATATTCAAACTCCCAGCTCGGCAAGTTCGAGGGGATGCGCTACGCCTGCAAGGGGGTCATCGACCGGCTCATGCTGGCGCCGGACGGCGCCTTCGAGATACACGATTACAAAACGGGGGCGGGCCTGCCGGCGCAGGCTGAGCTCTACAGGGACAGACAGCTGGCCCTCTACCAGATCGGGGTCCAGAAACTCTGGCCCGAGGCAAGAGAGGTGCGGCTCGTCTGGCATTTGGTCGCTTTCGATATGGCGAGGTCGGTGCGGACTCCGGATGCAAACTCAACGGTTCTCTTAACCTCCAGAAATTAAAGTAATAGCCTGATTTATCAGAGATTTACAATTTAGTCCGAGGTATCTGCAGGTATACGAAAGTATGCCGAAGTATACCCAGGATGGTCACAATTTGGTCACAAATTTTCTGCACTTATTTTTTAGGTGGCCAAATCAGAGGGGTAAGACGAAATAGCTTGATAATCTCGCTTTAGGGGTGGTACATTAAAACCAATATTTTAGCAGACAACGCAGGGCTTAAACTGTGAGCAACTATAATTTTGAACACGCCTAGATTTGATGTTTTTTGGTTGAGCATTATTAACTAGCATTGGATATTTAGGAGGTTGATGATGGACGTAAGAATTCTAATAATTCTGGTACTCGCATTATTGTTATTAGTTGGTTTAATCCTACTTATTAGACAAAAAGCAGGCCTTTCAGCGCTTCGAAAAAAATATGCTGATGTCATTAACCTGGGTGATTACAAAGATAAACTTAAAACGGAAATCTCCACAATAGAGGGAGATAGCTTGAAGCTAAGAGGGGAGTACCAGCAAAAAAAGCAAATCTACGACGCTCTCCAAAAGGAGCTATCTCTCTATGAGGAAGAAATTGAAATAAGTTCATATGGCCTCTATAAGCCACATTATGAGTTCAATTCTTCAGAACTATACAAAGCCAGGCTTGAACAGATCAGGGATAAAGAGAAGCTATTAATAAAAAATGAACAGGCCTTTTTTTGCCAGACGACCTGGACTGTCCAAAATAGTCGGACAGAAGGCAAAAAAATGACTAAGCAATACGGCAAATTGATGTTGAGAGCATTTAATGGGGAGATTGACGCCCTTGTCTCTAATGTTCGTTGGAACAATATTATGAAGTCCGAAGAACGGCTCGCCAAAGCTTATGAAGCAATTAACAAACTAGGCGTGACACACGCAATTCTGATTACAAAAGAATATTATAATCTTAAGCTCGAAGAGCTAAGGCTTGCATATGAATATGAGGAAAAACGACGCCAAGAAAAAGAAGAACAGAGACGGATTCAAGAACAAATCAGAGAGGATGAAAAAGTTCAAAGAGAAATAGAAAAAGCCATGAAGGAAGCTGAAGATGATGAGAAGCGGTATAATTTAGCCCTTGAACAAGCACGAGCGGAACTTAGCTCGGCCCAGGGAGAGAAGTTAAAAAATCTAAATTCAAAAATAGCAGCTCTGGAATTACAACTGAAGGAAGCTTTGGAGAAAAAAGAGCGTGCTATTTCACAAGCTCAACTAACGAAGTCCGGACATATTTACATCATTTCCAATATTGGCTCTTTTGGCGAAGATGTCTTCAAGATCGGGCTGACACGTAGGCTGGAGCCTTTGGACAGAATTAGGGAACTTGGCGATGCTTCTGTTCCCTTCGAATTTGATATTCATGCAATGATCCATTCTGAGAATGCGCCAGAGCTTGAGTACAACATTCAAAAGCGCTTTGAGGATCGAAAAATAAACCTTCTTAATAACAGAAAAGAATTTTTTAAATTAAGATTAGAAGAACTCGAGAAGGTAGTGCATGAATATAAGGCTGATATCGAGTTTACTAAGATAGGCGAAGCTCGAGAGTTCCACGAAAGCAAAGCGATGCGGGAACAGCTTCTAAAAAAAGGTGCAGGAGAGGATATAAAAAAGCCAGAGGAATCGATATTCCCTGAGAGCATATAGCGGTGGCTTGGCCCCGCAATTAGGTTTAGCGAGAGCTGTGAAATATTAGAACAACGGACTACGCCTCCGCCGCCCTAAGAACTAAATACCCCTTTCTTTCAATGAAATACGCCTGGGGGTAGACGCAGGTTGTGACCGGATTGTGACCGGCAGGGGAGAGCTCTATTTCGTCTTCTGAGTGTCCTTCTTAAGGGCCAGGAATGCAAACGCGGCCCTTGTGATCCTGTACCTCGTGAATCGCTTATATCGTCTGCCCTTCAACTAGAAAATTGAAGGAATCTTTTCACATATAGTAAAATAGGCGAGATCATGCAAGTACGAAGGGGTTAATATAATGAGCATAAGTAATCTTTTCAAACCTAAACCTAAGTGGAATCATCCTAATTGTGAAATTCGCAAGGAGGCTGTTGAGAAGCTTTTGGATCAGGCGATACTAGCAGACATTGCCAGGACAGACAGTTATGCTACTGTGCGCGAAGCCGCAACGAAAAAGCTCACCGACCAAGCGTTGCTCGCTGAAATCGCCATAACGGACAAGGCGGCGGTTGTTAGAGAAGTTGCGGCAGGCAAGATCACCGACCAAACCCTGCTCTCCAAGATCGCTAGGACAGATAAAGAGTGGCAAGCTGGCATGGCTGCGGCGGCGAAGATCGCGGGCCAGACGTTGCTCGCTGAGATTGCTAAGATAGCGAGTAACCATGTCGTTCGGCTAACTGCGGTGCACAAGCTCAACGACCAAGCAGTGCTCGCCGATATCGCTAGGACAGAAGAAGACGTAGCAATGAGTGCGGTGGAGAAGATAAAGGACCAGGCGTTACTCTCTGAAATCGCCAAGACTGCGAATTCAACAAGTGCGCGAAGTTCAGCCCTTAGGAAACTCACTGACCAAATAATGATTGCCGAAATCGCTAAAACGGACAAATTTGGGATCGATGGAAGAGCTGCAGTGGATAAAATCAGGGATCAAGGCCTGCTCGCCAAAATCGCTAAAACTGCAAGAAACGAAGGTGTTCGCGCGTATGCGGTAGATGAACTCACTGACCAAGCCCTACTCGCCGAGATCGCCAAGACAGATAAGGAGTGGATTGTGCGTAGCTCTGCGGTGGAAAAGCTTACTAACCAAGCGGTGCTAGCTGAAATCTCCAAAACGGAGAAGGACGAGCATGTAAGAGAGAAGGCGCTTGATAAGCTTGCAGGTGGCAAGAAATTACGCGAAATATCTATTTCGAAGAAGAGGAGTAAGAGGAGAGCTGTTTGCGCTGTGTGCCGGAAACCGCTGACCCTAGAACCTGCGCCGCCCTCCTGGGACATGCTTGCCTCTAAAATGCCTCGAAGTTACCTTGGCACTGTCTGCGACAGTTGTTCTCATGTTGAATGTTATCAGTGTCGTGGCGGAGTAGGATTAGCATGCTCGCATTGCGGTGGCTCAGTATCACCGGCGTTTGTGGATTTGTTCGAGTAAATCCTGCCGCACTTTGACCGGCCCCCTTTAAAGAGGTCCATGTATAATAAAAAGAGGTTGTCGCAGATGGCATCCGTCGCTCTCCCAATCAATTCTTTTATTACCAAAGAAAATCTTGAGTGTACAAATTGACTTTGTGACCGGAATGTGACTGGTCTATGGCCCAAAAAATGCGCTGGATTCAAACATTCTCCAGAAAAGAATTTAGGGATATCTCGTAAATGCTCCATTTGTCAGCAACTTGCTGAAAATTCAATTTTTTATCGAATTTCTTTATACAGTGTAATGTTACGACCGGTTGCATTGTTTGTAGAGCTTGATGCAAAAAGGAGCGCAAAAGGGACGCAGTGGGAGAAGGAGCCCGGCGAACCCAGCTTGACTGACATTCAAGTGGTTACCAGTTCGATCCTGGTCAGCTCCAGCATCATCGCACCCGCAAAGAGCCAATTGATGTCATTGGAGGAGCAACATGATCAAGATATCGACCTTATTCGCGAAGACTGAATGCTCAAGCTTGTTTGATCTCGAAGGTCAATGCAAGGGTAGTTCTTGTCTCTCCAGTGTCTCGAATGATGCACTGCGAAGTTGAAAGAGTTGTTCTCAAGCATCTTGATAAGGTCTTTGCACGTCAACACGTTCCCAATTATTCTGTAGCCGTGTTCTTTTGGCAGTACGACATCTCCGTTGGCGGAGATGTCGACATAGGATTGCATTGTCCCAAGGAGTGCGTCCCTTGCGTCAATTGAAATCTCGACTCCATATTTGCCCATCAGTGAATCCGCAACGCTGCGAAAATGTGAGACTGGCAGTGCGAATTGCCCGCGCAGGGCATGCGCTTTTGCTATTGGCCAAAATTGGAACAGCTTCCATTTTCTAACTTCATGCCGTATAAGTAGTTCGGCAAGAGAGTCCAGGCTTTGCCAATTCACGGCACTAACAATAGTTCCCACATCAATCGCAAAGGGATATGGCCTCAACAGCTCGAGACGCTCCAGAACAAGTTCAAAATGATTTCTCGATCCTCGGCCCAATGCGTGGATTGAGGAGGTAGATCCATCGAGAGGCAATGAAATCTCGTCAACGAACGAGCATGCTTCATTAAGCCATTGCGGAGTAAGCAAGATCGCATTAGTGCTCAATCCTACCTTGAGGCTCCGGGCCTTAGCATGACGAGCAACCAGAAGGAGGTCTTTGTATATGAGTGGCTCGCCGCCGGTGAGCATGACCTTCGTTGCGCCGGCGTTGGCTATACGATCGAGGATTTCACATTTCGTCGCCAGACTTGAAACGTGGAGGCTTTTAAAGCTGTAGCACATGGGGCACGCCATATTGCAGGCGTGTGTGACCCGGAAGCATACGCCTACGATCGACCGGGAAATTTCCTTCATGGGGTACTTATGCGCGCGAGAATCTGATCGATTCGCCAGGCGATGAAATCAGGCATCGGCCTCCCTGCGCTCTTTGCTTGAATCGAATTGTATTTCTGGATATCCGCAAACGTAATATCAAAGCTCTTAACAGCCTCCTCGACCTGATCCTTTGAACGAGTGACATGTAAGCGATTGTATGACTTGATATTGTGGCCGACTTTTTTGCTTTCGAGGCAGACCTCGGTGCCGAATATCCCGATGTTTGAAGTTATAGGAATACCACTATCGACGACCGTCACTTTGTCCGCATATTTTGAGAGATTACTCTTCAGACAATTTAAGCGATCGAGGACTTCTTCCCGAGGATAGATATCAAGCATCCACTCGGTATTAAGGCAAAGAATACATTTAGCAGAAGCGCCATGCTCCAATAAGTCCATAAAAACTCTGGTTGCTTCTACTTCTAGAGCAGTAATCTCTTCAGATCCATAAAGTGACTTATTTCGAGGCCTGAGTGGTGTGGCTAGAGGGCCGAGATTTGACCGGTTTCTGATCAGAAGACCTTTTGCCTTTGGCAACATCGCCCGGTTCTCTCGGATAAGGATCATCATTCTGGTTTTGGAATCTGACGCTGACACAGAAACGGCCTCTGCAAGATTCCTCAGAAATTCATATGTGGCATCCTCTTTTGTCCTCGCACGATAGATAATTGGCCGTATTCCTTGTTTCGCATAGTATTGAGTGTAGAACAGATCGTGGTTGGGCATGAATATGTACGCATTAGTGCTAAGTTTTGTCAGCCTTCTCCGAACCTGATTGAAAACATACTTGAAATCAAAATCTGAGAAGCTATATCCAAGGAACAGGACAGTTGATGTGGCGACCATCACACCGATGATCTGTTGCAACAGTGGATTGGAATAGATTGCGTCGTAGTAGTCTGACTCCGCAAAGACAATAGAGGCCGGATCTGAGACTGTTCCGTGTATCTTGATAATCGCATTGTGTGAGCTTAAAAGAGGAACTTGCTCGTCCTTCCATATCGGCACAAGCGGTGTGCTGTGAATCCGTTCCCAATAGTCCTCAAATAGAGAGTCCCAATTAGTAGTAACTATTTTCGTAAACGGCAGTGCCATGATTAAAGAATGGATCCTAGAAGCATTACTTTTTGCCAGGTGCAGATGTTTTACAATAGTATCCAAGACAAGTTGTCTGCCGCACTCATTATAAAGGTATTGTGCCTGTTGCAGAGGATCGAGCTTGCGGAATAGCTTTTGTTGCAAGCGAGTGAGGGTAAGAACCTCGCCTTTGACGCTTAGAAGTAGGTCACTCCACGATGGTAAGCCCGCGCAGATTGATATCCCACTCCCGATTAAGAGGGTAACGTTGCCTGCGCGGAATTCTTGAATAAGCGATTGCGGAATAGTGTCTTGTTTTTTCATAATGATTACCCTAATTGTGGAAAGCTCGGACGCAAACTGAGTTGACAAAGCACACGTCGAAACAGAAAGTTGGGCTCGACTTCCCGCCGCACCCACTCTTGGGCTTCATAAAAAATTGCTTTTCGGTTGCGCCGTTTCGCTGTCGCATTGTCTTAGCGGTCGTCCCACCCAACCATTATGATGGAGTATAAATGAGAGCTCGGGAGGCGTCAAGCACGGTTCGAGCAGGGGATGGTAGATCCGAATCGTACCAGGGGTGCCCAGTACGGCGGAAATCTTCCGGACCTCTCCCTGCTCTGAAAAAAACGAAAAATATTCGACCGCTAAATCGATAGCCATCATGTTATGAAAATCGGACATGCGGTCCATCGCCTTTATTCGCTTAAAAGGGCAATATTTTGGCCTGGAAAAGCCTTTCACGGCTCACCTTGTGACCAAAATGTGACCGGAATGACTACAATGATAGAGCATCAGGCTGTGGATCCGAAGGTTGGGGGTTCGAGACCCCTCACTCACCCTGCCTTATTTGCTTCTCGTAGCAATCCTTTGCCTTGTTTCTTTCTTTCAGCTCTAATTCCGTAGTTTACGCGCTTTTCAACCGAATCTGTGACATATTTGTGACAAGGGGAGAAATGTGTCTTGAGCCCTTGACTGGCAGTCAAGGGGTCGGCGGTTCGATCCCGGTCAGCTCCAGCATCTTATTTTATGCATCCCAACTCATTTTTAGGCATTACCTTAATTTCAATTTTTTAGCCTGAGTCACTTAAACTGAGCCATTTTTAGCGGTTTTGTCCACACCGTGTCCACAGGGAGGTTTATGATCTGTCTGATATTTTGAGACGCAAAGGACTTAAAATCCTCCAGGGAAGAATTCAGGGATTTCTCGTAAATCCCCAATTTGTCAGCAACTTACTGAAAATTAAGTTGGTTACAGAAATTTGAGGTGTAGTGTACTGTTCCCACCGTTTGCATTGTTTGCATGGTTTGATGCAGAAAGGGGGCACAAAAAGGACACAGTGGAGATGCCGGCTGTTTGCAAAAGGGGGGCTGATGATGGGACTCTCTCCAGCCAACCCAACAAATCTTTAAATGAAAATAAGGAAAAATAAAGCAACAAGATTAGAGGGAGGATTATTGTTCTGAGTATCAATTTTAGTGTGTAATTTCCGACTAAACCGAAAAAGATATTAAAAAAAGGGGTTGAGATAATTTTGATTAGAAACTGAAGAAGGAAGCTCTCTTTCTTGGCAATAATTCATTGTTAGGGGGATACGATGAGAGAGAAAAAACTGATAATCCTGAACTGCATTTTATTGAGTTTTGCTGTCATGGCGGCACTAATTCCTCCGTGTCTCCATGCCGACGAGCAACAGAGCAATAAAACGAATGAAGCAATTACAGGTAACAATACTCTTATTATCGACCTTTCTTTAGGCATATCATCCTCATTGAAGTTAGAACCCCAAAAACAATACTTGATATATTTAAAAGGGGTGACCATAGATACAAGCAGGGGTGAGCGCGTAGTATTGATAGGAAGATACTATGATTATAAAACCGGCAAATATTCAAATTCTTTTGTTTTGAATGATCTAAAGAAAGGAGACGATGTTCCAGTATTTACGTTATATACGGAAAGGGAAAGCTATGGCTATTACAGCATTCGATTTGTAAAGGTGAAGGAAGGATACGAGAAGGATTTTCGGGATCTCTTGAGAGAAATCGATAGGGAAGGGAGAGACCCTTCCGCTGTATTTGCGACATGTTTTGCGGGCATGCGTTTGTATTTAGAAGGCGCTAAGCCGCCTGAGATTGTTCAATTCGACTATGGATGGTCCATGCTGTTCAATTTTAATGAAGGCAAAATCGATGGTCCTCATCATTTCTTTGTTTTAAATGCATATCCAGGGGCTTGGCTTATGAGCTATAAAGATGCTGCAAAACGCGAGTTCTTAAGCAAATTATCGATTAGCTTTGGCCTGGGGCTTTCGAATGATGAAGAAGAGAGCAAAAATTGGTTCCTTGGAGCAACAATTCCGGTGGCGTATGACTTCGGTATTGTACTGGGCATAATATTGACTACGGGAGATTCTGAAAATACGAAATTCACGTTAGGGATAAAAATAGGGCCAGAACTTTTGCTCAAAGCAATAGAAGCCATGAAATTGAAAAAGCCGCCCGATTTTTAGCTTTATCGCTTTATTTGTATTTCATGAGAAGCGAAGAGGATAATTGAAAAGGCCGGAATAAGATTGACAAATTCCCGAATTGACATGATGCCACATATGAGCCTATTTAGATCTCCTGCAATGAGAAGGCTGTCTTCTTGGTGGCCTGGGCAAAAGAGTTATTTTGATACGGTGGCCCCGCTTGAGGACCTCAATTTTTGTTTATTTGACAAATGTCAAAATATTCTATCTTTAGTACAATAAAAGGGAAATTTATCATGACAACTTACAGAAAAAGAAAAGACAGCGACACGTGGCATTGGTGTAAAAATTGTTCAAAGTGGCCTACTAATGATTAAGATGAGCGGGATTCCAAACCTTCCTCAGGCGAACTTTGTAACGAATGTATAGCAAAAGATCGAGAACGGAATTGTAGAAAATAGTAACTATCAGAATTTGAGACAGGTAGAGACCTGGTCTTTCAAGACCTCCCGATTCCTGAAAAGACAGCAGAGCTTAATTTTATGCCTCGATGAAATCAATACAATTGATCTTTTGATTTACCTGTCTGGCACTATGTATGCCGGTTCGAGTTCGGCTGTCGGCACCATTATTTAAATCTAATCATTTTGAATTGAGCAGATTACTACAAGCAGGCCAAACCAGACCAAAGCAGACCTGAACAAACCCAATTTGGTCTGTTTTTGAATGACATCGTCTCTGAAACGTCCCTGGAACTCTGGAAGACCAGGTAGCTCTCTGCGCACGCCAAGATGCCGGCTGTTTGCAAAAGGGGGGTTGATGATGGGAACCAAAAAGGTGGGGGCTTTCTCCAGCCGGCGCAAGAAAGCCGTTAATATTATATCATATTTGCAAGAGTTCAAGTGTTCTTCTTGGTGAGGCAGGCGGAGGCCGGGTTTCCCCTGGCCTCCCGGTTATGACCTGCCCCCCTCAGATCGCTTCAGGTATAATGGGAAAAAACCTGGAAGAAAGGAGCCTCAATGGGCAGGATACGGTTCACTCCGGAACAGATCATCGGCAAGCTGCGCGAGGCCGAGCTGCTGCTCGGTCAGAGTTCAAGCGTCGGATATGGCATCCGTCTCCTTTTGACGCAAGTACCCCGGTAAATATGGCCTAATAACGAGGCCACAAATCTTTTATGTGACCAAATTGTGACTAAATTATCGGAATGGACAATATTGGGTCCTCTCTGGCCGCCGGTTCATCGAGGACTATTACAGACGCCATCAGCCCTTCGCCGAGGGACGGGTCCTGGGCCTGGAGCGGTATATCCAATTCCCTCTGGCCGAGGGGACGCGCTACGCCTGCAAGGGGGTCATTGACCGGCTCATGCTGGCGCCGGACGGCGCCTTCGAGATACACGATTACAAAACGGGGGCGGGCCTGCCGGTTCAGGCTGAGCTCGACAAGGACCGTCAGCTGGCCCTCTACCAGATCGGGG
>Ga0315293_10007645_pt1 | contig 10025 bp, 6 predicted proteins | sample YL17G13_20_MG_FD_203071 | JGI IMG/M metagenome (GOLD analysis project Ga0315293, IMG submission 203071) | Sediment microbial communities from Yellowstone Lake, YNP, Wyoming, USA - YL17G13_20 | ecosystem: Environmental > Aquatic > Freshwater > Lake > Sediment | place: USA: Wyoming | collected... | reverse complement strand
ATCGTTACCGTTGGAATAGTCACCTACGATGATTGCAGAACACGATATGCCACCGGCAACCGGGATGGTTAAGCAATCCATATTCGTCATTACGCAAGCATCTACTGAGGGGGTGGTGAAAGCTTCGATGGAAGGCATATAGTCCATCCGGACTAACTTAATCTTAATACCGTACTTGGCGGCCCATTTGTCCATGATGCCCGAAGTGCCAGCATACGACCAGGGATTCCAGCCAGCATAGATGGACCAGACGATTGTGAACTCCTTCGGTGCCGGAGCGGGTGTTTCCTTCTTAGGAGCAAGCCAGGTAAAGGAACTCATGGCCAAACCGATAATAATCAGTGATAACGTAATTATTACTACAAATGGATTTTTTATTTTTTTCATCTTAATATTGAATTTTCTGATTGTCTGTTAAAAAGAGTTATTTACTGCTAGATTTCATCATCAGCGGTGATGTCCACGAACGCTTTCTTCCTGACGTCTTCACCTTTCTCCATTCTTTCGATGGTATCACGTCCTTTCTTCGTCAGGTCTTCCAGCTTGCCAATAGATTCCTTCATGCCAGCTAAGGCATTAATTCTAAAGGTGGAAAGGTCGTCAACGGCTTCATTCAGTTTGGTGAACGCGCTGGCTAAGACCTCCACAGCGATTGTTGGCTCAGTGGCACCTTTCTGGATCTCAACGCCCTGTGTCTTCAAAGTCTCCGCATTACCTACCAGTATCTTCTCAGTGATCTCCTTAGTTCCTTTGACTGCTTCGAGTACAATGCGCTGCTTGTTCAGGGCGAACTGTGCGGTCACTCCGACACTTAATGCAACGGTGGTGATAGTCACGCTGCGTTCAACACCTTTGATGAGCTCTTCGTTGTTTCTGATAAGCAAGTCGTAGGTAATGACTCCCTGCTGGTTCACATTCAATGCGGTCTGCAGGTCGATGATACGCTGTCGCAACGGGAAGAGTACTTCCTCCTGGAGGAACCGGTACTCCTCGGGCTGTTCCTGTTGGTTCATCTCATGGAGCTTCGCTTCGAACTTCTGATCAAGCACCTGACCGACTTTAATTGCATGGGAAAGGCCATCGAGCGTTTCCCGCAAAGACTTCTTGTCCATCCCGAGGATATTGTTGTCATCCTTCAACCCTTCCTTTCCCGCGAGCAAACTCTGCGTAATGTCTTTCAACACGATGCTCCCTTTTTCATACCTTTCCAGGTACCTGCTTATCGGGTTCTTCTTTCCTATAATTGTTCTGAAGAACTTGGCGGTGGCGCTTGTCGGAGCTGTGAGGTTGTATTGGTGAGGGTTCAATACTTCGACCTCATTCCTCAGTAATAGCAGATCTTTGGCGACAGTGCCTCCATCCTGTGTCTTGGCAAGCATCTGCATGGACTGATCAAGGATGGCGTTGTGATTGCTCAACCTTGTCTGATGCTTCATGCCCAGGTCGTTGATGCACCTTTTCTTCTGCTCCTCGTTATACGTGCCGTTGAAGAAGTTGTCAATAATGGTGTCGGTCAGCTGATCAATTTTTGGATCGATAACTTCCTTTTTATCTTTGGTCAGACCGAGTTGTTGTTCGAGTTCCTCTTTGAGTTCAGCCTCAGTGGGGACATTATACTCCGCTTTCTCGATGTTTTTTATATCCTGGGCATGTTCCTGCAACTTTTGTTTGAGTTGCGGGTCTACTGTTTGTTGTTGTTGTTTACTCATTTTACTTATGGATTTATATGGTTTTAATGTGAAAATTTGTATGACTGCTGTGCTATGCGGTGCAGTTGCTCTATAGATGCTTCCATGTCAAGCTGGCTTTCATTGTTTGCTGACCGTTTGATATCCTGTACCTGTACGATAGCTTCGTCCAGCTTGCTCAAGGCTTCTTCGTTCTGAGCCATCAGGTTCTTAATATCTTGCTGCTGGTCCTGGTACTGTTGCCTGCTTTGCATCAATGAGCTCAGTTCTCTTTTCATTGCAGCATCTTGCTCCCGTTTCTCAAGCCTCTGCAGACTCCTCTCGATATAATCTATGTCGATAGCATCAAGCGTTTTATGGATCAGTAATACCTCATTAAGATTATCGATGCCAGAGAGGAATACCTCTTGTGCAATCGTGTAATACCGGTTGTATGTCAGCTGGTTCTTATCAGGGAATTTCATATCGAGAATTTCAATGAACACCTTGATCTTAATCTGGAACTGTTCAAGTTGCTCGCAGGCATGCTTGTTACCGTATGCTTCAAGCGATCGCTCCAACTCGTTACGACGTCGTTCAGTATCCTCATCAAGGAGTTGCCGCAGGTGGTCCCGGTATTGGTCAAAGAACTTATCTCCTTTAAAGAATCGCCTCCACGCCCATGTCCCTCCTCCGAGCAGGAGTGCTCCCCCGATGATAGGTATGCCAACACCTGTGCCCAGGAGAATGGCAGTCAGAATCCCTACTGGGATGGCTCCTATACTCGCGCCGACGAACCAATTGTCCATAATGGACTTGTTGAGGGCCTTGATGATAGCTTTCTCTTCAAAATCCTCTATCCGGGGGGTGAATACTGCTTTCTCCTCTTGTCGTTTATTGTTTCCTGGGCGCGTCATGTACAAACTTAATTTCTCATTGTAGCAGGATGAACTCAACTCGTTGCATCCGCAAGCGGTAGGCTCGTTCCGACTCACCATTCTTGCGTTTGGGAGGTCGTTCTGCCCCGAAGCCTTTTGCCAGGATGCGATCTTCGTCAATGTTATACACGGCTATCAATTGCTGTCGAACGATATCCGCACGTTCCTGTGATAGTTTCAGATTCGCTTCAGCGTCACCGTAACCAGTGTGGCCTGCGACCAGGACGCGATAGTTTGGGTAATTGAGGATGAGCTTCTGTGCAACGTTATCAACGGTCTCTTCACCATCATTGTCCAATCGGCCGATACCGCTTTGGAATGTTATGTTCTCTACCCGCATAGTCCCTGATTCCTGTAACTTCTCCCATTGACCTTTGCTCAACGCTTCGAAGTCCCTGACATTGTCTAACTTTGTACCGACGGGAGCGACTGCCGTCGAAGCCAATCCTTCGATGAATGTCTTGTTCAGGATCTCGTATGGGTTATCCACTTCGATATCCTTTTTCATCAGACGGTTGACGTCGTTCCAGGCGTAGATAGTCTTCACCAGGCCTTCATCAGCGTATGATCCTGCGCTCGAAACTTCCTGGATGCCGAACATAAGGTGAGCATTCTCCTGTAAGTTATACCACTTGATATTGTCAATGAAAGAAGGCACCATAGTTCTCTTAGCACCGGTCACTGACCTGAGTTCATCGAACATCTCTTCCTTCCGGGCCATGTAGTAGTCCACTACCTCGAAATAGGTGCGGAGGATCTCTCTGACTTCCTCTTCCTTGTTGTTCACGTACTTCCTGTTGAAGACGAACACGTCAACAATATAGTTGCGGAAGTTGTCCGATCCCCATATCTTCTTCATACCCAGGTTATCGATAGCGTTTGATACATCCGGCTCCCACATGGTATAAATGCGCTTGCCTTTCGCAGGATCGTTTTGGTCGGCTTTAGCTTGCTTGTAAACGGCTTCCGAGCCGCTGGCCTCGATCATCCAATCCTGTCTGCCCTGCAGCTCGTCAAGGTCGAAGTTGGTGATGGTCAGATTGACCAGGTCCTCACTTGGCGAGTCAGGCGTCACTACGATCTTGATCTCGCTGTCGTTGAGGTCGTTGACCTTAGTGAATGGGAAATCCTTGAACGCTAGTATGGCATCGGCTCCCCGGGATTCGGAGATAGCTCCTGTGATGACCCCCGGATACTTATATTTGTAGCCATGCTCCATATAGGAGCTGATTGGCAGTACGATGAAATCATACTCGCTATCATTCAGTTTTTTCAGACGGTCAGCATACGCCCCGCCGTCGTCGGTGAAATCGAGCACGATACCCTTCCTTGCCAGTCGTTTCCTCATCTCTGTCGACTTAATGAAAGCGTAGCCGGCATAGCTATCGCCTGCCCATTGCACAGTGTGTGTGGCACCTCCTGAATCGGAGCTCTTCGTTCTCTTGATCCCATCGAGCCATGTTGTACCGAAGTAGATGCTGAGCACGACGATGGTTCCGAGGAGCATGAAAACGATTATACCTTTTGATCTGTTACTCATAGTTTAAACCTACAAATTTTTGAGTTAAAAAAATAGTACTCACAAAGCTGATGCCCTGTTTCCTCTCTCAAAGGTTAGTGCTGTCAGCTTTGTACAAGTTCTCATCAAACAGGTTTGCGTCAAATACGTCTGATTCAGCAGTCGCCTCAACTAATGCCTGCTCCAGTTCCTCGTAGTTATTCGCGTCACGGTAGGAGAGTGAATACTTCTTCAATGTGTGCGAGCTTTTCATGCACAAGCCTATCGAGTATAGTCCAATGAACCCATGCTGGGCGAGGTAGTTACAAGGTTCCTTCAGATCAATTCCTGTCTGCTCTCCGTCAGTGATAATGATAATGCGGTATGTACCGTAGCCCAGCTGTTTCTTGTATTGCTCGACAATCTTGTCGACACTCGCTGAGAGCGCCTCTCCCAGTGGTGTTCCTCCGTTTGGCTGCAGCGTGTTGATGATTTCAAGGAACTCCTCCTTGTTCCCGGAAGCAATTGGAAGTGCTTCAGCATAATCGTCTCCCTTTCGGGTGCCGAGGAGCATCAAGCCTATGTTCACATCATCAGGAATGTTCTTCATGAATCTTGTGACAGCTTCCTTCGCACCATCAATCTTCCTTTTCCCTGAACAGGTCCTGTCCATACTACCGCTCATATCGAAGACGAAGTAAAAGTTAGACGCGGTTGAAGCAACGCCTTCTGATTCATCGAAAAGAATAGTTATCTGGGGTATTCCTGACTCCTGATCTTCCTGTTCTGACCGAGCTTCCTGTTGGCCTCCTGGTGTCGATTGAAGACAGGAGCTGACGAGGAGGGCAAGCACACTTAAGTTTATGATGTCTTTCATGATAGTTATAACATAATGGAATATCTACTTGTATATTGACGGGTCGAACCGGATGGACTCAGATTCAAGTTGCTTGACTCTGAAAACGACACGGAAATTCTGTTTCCACTCTTCCTGAGTTCTTGGCTGCATGAATTTGGGCGACTCGATACCTCTACCGACAACGGTAATCTGTGAAGCGTCGAAGGTGATTCCTGATTGTTTGCAGTAAGCAAGGAAGCTTTTCTTCACGTTTTCAGCTCTATCCCTGGAGAGGTTCTTTGCCACTTGCTCGATCTGTGCAACTTCCTGGCTGCTGGCGCCACTTTGCCTTGCTTTCAGAACTCCTCCCCTGTCGGAGTGTCCTTCAATAACGACGATGGCACCACCATAGGTCTGCGCGAGCTTGAGAGCTTCTTTAAAATCAGCCGAGTAGTTGGCAACCGCGAAGTCTTCCTGGTTCGGCTGGAAGTAGATCTCTACATTAAAAAGTGTTCCTTCTGATTCCCAGGTTGTGGCTTCAGCCTTGATTTTGTTCTCGACTACCTGTGAGACTTTCTTCTCGTCAAACCTTGGTGTTATTGTGCTCGCCCCTGCCTTAGCGTATTTGAGGTTTGGGACAAATGCGTTATAGTCCCAGTCAGCGCTTAAGACGTTAGTTGCAGAGGTTAGAACGCCCATGGTAATAAATGCTTTCTGAATCTCTGCGTCAATGATCTTCTGGTTCCTGGTTGTTCCTTGTCCGACGAAGAAGGTGACGTTGCCGGCGTGGCCCACGAATTCACATCCTCCCTCAAGCATAGGCTCAACATCTTTTGTGGCAGTGGGTGTGCCAAAGAATAGCTCTGATGACCTGCTGATCACCTTGTTGTACTCGCCCATTTTTGAGGCTTTAGATTTCAAGAGGTCGCGAAGACCTTCTTCTGCCTGCATAAGTGCGAGGGTGAGCTTCTGTATCTCGTTCTTGTGGGTGTCAAAGTAGTCTTTCCTTACGGCGTAGACGTCTGCAATGATGCGGTTCGCTGATTTCGTGGTCAGCCCTATAGTGGCTCCTTTGACTGATCCTTCGCTGCCAGTACCGGTAGTGCCGCCAGAGGTCAGGTTGAGGGCGTCAGGTATGATGCAGAAGACTGCATCCAGGGTAGGGTCTGCTACGAATGCTTCTACCGGGTTGTTGTTCGTGCCATTATCGTTCAGAGTAAGCTCTTCGAGGTATTTGAAATTGATATCCTCAAGTTTTCTTTTGGCGCTGGTGAAAAGGTTGGCGGCGTAGTCCATGTGCGGTCCGTAGAGCTGCAAAGCAACGTTCCTGGCATTATTGATGTTTTTGCCTGTGCGGAAAACGACTGCGTCATCGCCATTCGAGTAACTGATCTGGTAGATCTCCACCAGTTCAATACCGGCTGCTTTGAACGCGTCGCTGGCCATTTTTATCATGCCTTTTGTTCCTCTCAGGTACGGTGTTTCACCGTTGATACATTGTTGCACCTGATCTTTGAAATTATCCTCGTTCCGGAGAGTGAATTCGAGGCTGTTTTGTTTGAAGATGCCGTTAATCTCAGCATAGACCGTTGCAATGTCGCCTCCCCAGGTAATAGTGGGTAAGGTTATCGCACCGGATGTGCGGACGGGTTTCAACGAGGTTGATACTACCTGCGACATCGGTTTTAACGGTACATATTTAACCTGTGCGTGGAGTGCGATTGTGGTGACCAAAAGTGCTGCTACTATCACCATTCTGTTGGAAGAAGATGGATTTTTCATAATTAAAACAATTTTATTTAATTGTTAGAAATGAATTTTTTGTTTTTCTGTTGGATGATTTGAATTTAAGAATTATTGAAGAAATATGGGAATGTCATTTTTACATTTTTAATATTGACATATTGGGTAATTCCGGATGGTAAAGTTAAGGTATTTTCATAATTGGTTCTTATGAAAAACAGTCCTGATGAATAATAATTTTTCCCTATTTTTGAGGGAAGTAATAATTTTAAATTATAAAGACGAAAAAATGAGAAATCCTAAATTCTTGAGTTTTATATTCTTATTGTTGATCATAAATTCCATGTCTGTTACACACGCGCAAAACTGGCCTTCCTGGCGAGGTCCTAATGGAGATGGAACCAGTGTGGAAACCAACTTACCCGCACGGTGGGATTCAATTACAAATGTAGTTTGGAAAATCCCGGTGCCTGGTAAAGGATATTCTTCACCAATTATCTGGAGAGATAACCTTTTCCTAACTACAGCCCTGCAGGAAACTCATGAGAAAGTTCTGCTTTGTTATGATTGTAAAAGCGGAAAGCTTTTATGGCAGAAAACTGTGCTCAATACGCCGTTCGAAAAGAAACACGATAATAACAGTTATGCTTCTGGCACACCTTCAACTGACGGGATCAGGGTTTATGTGTCTTTTTTAGATAGTAAGGATGTTGTGGTAGCAGCTTACGACTTTTCAGGAAAGCAGATCTGGATTCAGCGACCCGGTACATTTTTAAGTCCGCATGGTTATAGTTGTTCTCCGGTGCTGTACAACGACAAAGTGATAATTAATGGTGATAGCCAGGGGGATTCTTTTGTTGCCGCTTTGAGTAAAACAGACGGACATATAATCTGGAAAGTTTCACATGACAGACCGGCGCACAGTTTCAGCACACCTATTTTTAGAAAAATGGCCGGAAAGATGCAGATGATTTTTTGCGGGAACAAGGAAATTGCTTCCTATAATCCTGACGATGGATCAAAGTATTGGTTTGTAAGCGGCCCTTCAGAGGACTTCTGTTCAAGTCCGGTTTATAATGAAAAATACGGTTTGGTGTTAGTAAGTAGTTCATGGCCCCTGCGGAATCTTGTTGCGGTAAAACCTGACGGCAAGGGTGACGTAACCAAGAGTCATGTCGTTTGGCAATCCAGAGAAGGTGCCTATTACGTGCCGTCACCTGTTTGTACGGATGAATTTCTGTTTACCACTATGACCACTGGTAAGGTCCACTGTATTGAAGTTGCTACCGGCAAGATCCTCTGGGTGGAAGATCTGGGCATGCAATATCCTTCTCCTGTTATGGCTAACGGATTGATTTACATGCCTAATGACGACGGTGTGATTACAGTAATAAAACCGGGTCCAAAATTCGAATACGTTGCAAAAAATTCTATCGGTGAAAAAATGTTTGCATCACCGGCTATAAGCAACGGGAAAATATATCTGCGAGGGTACCAGCACCTATTTTGCATTAGAGTAAATGGTAAACTTTAAGTAGAATAAATAAAAGCCTGAAACGGTAAATGAGGCTTGAGAATACAAAACGAGAATGCTCGCTTTAGCTTTTACTCCCGCTTTGTTTCTGTATCCCTGACCTTCGAAGGTGCAACTATTTAAGGGACCTTTTAGTGTTAAACAAATGTGGTTTATCTAAAGAATACTAACAGGGAAACAACAGAAAAATTGATGATGTTAAATTTGTAATTATACTATGCTAAAAATCGATTATTTATTAAGTTATTTTATGCCAAATTCATGTTAAATATGATCTTGAGACAGATTACACAATAATTTGAAATTATCTAAATAATAAATCATGGAATTATTCTTTGTTTTTCTGTATTCAATTGGTTTGATACTTCAGGCACCTTATTCGATTCAAGCGAAGGACAGCAAAAAAGTTAGTGCGATAAAAATTAAAGTCTCACTTGAAAAAAGGATTTCTTCCGACTATAAAACAGGGTCCTATACTATAGTGAATGAGATACAGGAATGGAATCCGAAAGAGACTGCCATTATTATTTGTGATATGTGGAATGAACACTGGTGCAAAGGGGCTACTGACAGAGTAGCTGAAATAGCTCCGTTTATGAATAAAGTGATATCCGTTGCCCGTGAAAAAGGAATCCTGATTGTTCATTCCCCCAGCTCATGCATGGATTATTATAAAAACCATCCGGCACGGATACTTTGTCAAAAATATAAAAGCCAGAAGGCAAAAGGCCTGATTAGTAATGATTTATTGAATTCAGAAACAGGCGCTGTCTGGCCTATAGACCAAAAAGACGGAGGTTGTGATTGTGATCCACCCTGCAAACAAGGAAACCCCTGGACAAAACAAATTGATTTAATTGAAATTAACAATCTGGATGCAATAAGTGATTCCGGGGTCGAAATTGCAGGTCTTTTCGAGGTAAAAGGCATTAAGAATGTAATCTTAATGGGTGTTCATGAAAACATGTGTGTAATTGACCGTTCATTCGGACTAAGAAATATGATTCGTCTTGGAATGAACGTGGTAGTAATGCGTGATCTCACGGATACGATGTATAATTCAAAACAATGGCCTGTTGTTCCCCATTTTACCGGAACCAGTTTAATGACTGAATATATTGAAACGTATGTTTGTCCAAGCATGGCCTCCAGTGACCTAACAGGGCAGAAACAATTCAGGTTTAAAGATGACACCCGCCCTGTTCTTGCGTTTATTATTGCTGAAAATGAATACCATGCTAACCAGACTTTGCCTGAATTTGCTCATGAATTGTTGCTTACAAAAGGTGTGAATTGTGAATTTGCATTAGGAAAACCGGTGTATACAGGGGAAGGAATACATAATATAGAAAACCTTCAGTTACTCAAGGATGCTGACCTGGCAGTGATCCAGGTCAGGCGTCGTGCATTAAGCTCAGAACAAATGCTCCTTATTAGGGAATTTGCAAATAGCGGAAGACCTATTCTTGGTCTTCGTACTGCAAGCCATGCATTCAACGCAAATAAAGCTGTACCTAATACAATTAGAGCGATTGATCCGGCAAGCGGGAAAGTATCTGATTTTTTAGATCAATGGCCTGAATTCGATCAGGATGTTTTAGGAGGAAATTATCAAGGTCATTATGGAACACTTGATGTCCCGATAGTGTTTTCAATCGTACCGGGAATGGAAAAACATCCGCTTTTCAAAAGTATTTCTCCTGAAGATTTTACAGGTCCGCTTGCCCCGCTTTATTCACTTTATAAAAACAGACCTCTCAGGTCTGCTGACATACAGGTCCTACTTTTAGGAAAAATTCCAGATAAA
>Ga0315293_10007638_pt1 | contig 10028 bp, 9 predicted proteins | sample YL17G13_20_MG_FD_203071 | JGI IMG/M metagenome (GOLD analysis project Ga0315293, IMG submission 203071) | Sediment microbial communities from Yellowstone Lake, YNP, Wyoming, USA - YL17G13_20 | ecosystem: Environmental > Aquatic > Freshwater > Lake > Sediment | place: USA: Wyoming | collected... | reverse complement strand
CTCGTTTGCCTGGGCGCGACGCTTGAGCGCCTCGCCGGCTCGGAGCTCAGCCCGTCGATGGACGACCTGGACAGAGTCGGCGAAACGGGTCAGGAAGAGGCCCTCCTCCAGGGCGCTGTCTCCCCCTCCCACGACCACGACCCTCTTGCCCCGAAAGAAGAAACCATCGCATGTGGCACAGAAGGACACGCCCCGCCCGATCAACGCCTCTTCTCCGGGAACCCCCAGCCGCTGGGGCGAGGCCCCGGTGGCAACGATCACAGCCCGGGCCTCATAGGATTCCCCGTGGGTCTTCAGGCGAAACGGCGACCCTTTCCGGAAGTCGACTTCGGTGACTTCATCGATCAAGACTCGGGCCCCGAAGCGCTCCGCCTGCTTCTGCATCAGATTCACCAACTCCGGCCCAGTCGTGCCTTCCGGAAAGCCGGGGTAGTTCTCGACCTCGTAGGTGATCGAGACCTGGCCCCCGAGCTCGTTGCCCGAGATCACAACCGGCTCGAGACTTGCCCGCGCCATGTACAAGGCAGCGGTCAACCCCGCCGGCCCTGATCCCAGGATGATTGCCTTCTCGTTCTGCATTGGCCTCCTCCTTGCGAGGTCCACTTCGTATCGAGGCTAGCCTTGTTCCACGGGCTCTGTCAGGCGTGGGACACTGTACCGCAGCCACCAGAGCGGCGCGCGGGTCCGCACGCGACCTTGGGCGTCGATCAATGGGCGCCGGCAGGGATCGTCTGGGTTCCCCGGACGGCAGGAGAGGCGTTCCCCGCCGCACCGCGGACATGCTCCTGGAACGTCCCCTGCCAGCAGGCAGCGTGGGCAGAGGTACACCTGGGTCAACTCCCGTTGCTCCATCCTTCTCCCTCCTCCGCCTGCCTCGATTCCACCTCGCCCGCATCGGCTCCCGACCCGGCTGCCCGATCGGCGCCCACGGATCGCCCGCCCCTGCCCGAAGATGAGAGGCCATTGGCGATCTGTCTCCCGCCTGAGAACCCCACGGGTCGAGGCCTCTGGAGTGCCAGCAGGCCTGCCTGCACAGCCGCCGTCACCCATAGGTTGCGCGTCGCCAGGAAGAGAACCGTCGACAGGGCCATGCGGAGAAGCAGCGTCCGGGTCTCGGCCGGGAGTCCCGCCCCACCCTTCCACAGAGACCCGGGCGACCTCAATTCGGATCGTGAGAGCTGCTTCCAGGGCTGAGAGGCAGCCGCCGACTCGAGGCCGCACAGGGCCAGTCCGATGAACACACCGGGGACCCACGCTCCTGTCCAGAGCACTCCGGCCGCGCGATACAGCGCCCAACGCGGCTCATCCACCATCCCGTGAAGTGGCGGCGGCAGTTGCAGGGACAGCGGCTTCCACCACAGCACCAAGGCCGCGGCAATCAAGGCTACGCCGCAGGCCAAAACGGACACCGCCCATTCGCCGCCGGTAGACCCATACAGGCCTGCGTCCCGGCCCGAGACCGCCCCCGTCACCACCGCCAGGTACGCCGGCAGCAGACCGTGGACCCAGCGGCCGAGGGTCTCCGCCGGTCGAGCCCATTCCCCAAACCGCGGCCCGAGGCGGGGCCAGATCCAGCCGGCCAAGCTCGGCGCGCCAAGCGCCACTCCCACCCACAGGGCTGCTTCCCAAGTCATCTTCGACATCGACGCGGACTGCAGGCGCCGCGATTCCCCGCTCGTCTCAGCCGGCGAGGCCGGTCCGCTGGAGACGTTCGGCGCTTTCCTCGGTGAGGGGCACGGCCACAAGGATGCGCGTCCCCACCCCCTCGGTCGACTCGATCCGCAGCATACCGTTGATCAGTTCGGTACGCTCGCGCATGTTGACCATCCCCAGACTCCCGCGCTGTTCATAGTGCGCATCCACCGCGCCGACATTGAAGCCCACGCCGTCGTCCTGGATTTCAAGGAAGAACAGGTCGTCTTTGCTCTTCAGCCGGACCCAGACGTGCCGGGCCTCGGCATGCTTGCGAGCGTTGTTAACCGCTTCTTCGACGATGTAGAAGACCACGCCCTGCTTCCCGATCTCCAGTTGCTCGACCGAGCCGGGCTGGGATTCGATGATCACATTCTGGGCATGGGTCTCTCGTATCTTCTCGGCCAGCTGGTTCAGGGCAGCCACCAAGCCTTGCGACTCGAGGATCAGCGGGCGCAAGGTGAAGAGCATGTGGCGGATTTCCTTCGTCGTCCTGCGCGCCAAGTTCTCGACCTTGTACAGTTCGTCCGAGGCCGCTTTGGCGTCCCGCTCCATCAGCCGCCGGGCGAAGTTGATGCGCATGGCGATGGCGGCGATGGACTGCGTCGGGCCGTCGTGCAGGTCGCGCGCCAGCTTCTTGCGCGCCTCCTCCTGGATTTCGGTGATGCGCTCCTTCTCCTGCTCCAGGTCCCGGTAGAGCTGCGCGTTCTGCAGGGCGACCATCGCCTGGTGGCCGACGGCATCCAATAGCTCTCGCCGGTCCTGGTTGAAGTAGTTCTTCTCCGGGTGGCCGAAGAGGAAAGCGCCGTAGGCTTCGAGGCCGGCCGCCAGGGGGATGCACAGCGTCATGCAGTTGTGGAATGCCACCAGCCGTTGAAGCTCGACATCGCGCGCGGGCTCCTCACACTCCCCTGGATCCCCGCTCTGCAGCGCCTGGCCGATCACGCCAGCCTCGCCCGGCAGGGTTACCCGCATGTCGGAGTGGGTCAGGCGTCGGGCGGAGGCCACCCTTAGATGGTCGCCGTCAAAGAGCAGCAGCGCGCTCACCAGCCTTTCATCCGCGCTGCCCGAATCCGAGAGTGCGCTCGCGCTCAGATCGAGCGCCATCTCGAGCACGCGCTCGTAGCTCAACGTGGCGTTGAGCTCGGAGGCCAGGCGGAAGACCGTCCGGATCCGCTCGTTCTCACGGGCAGGCGACCGGCCGAGCTCACGGGCCGGCTGCCCCCCTCCCGCCTGGGCGACGCTCCGGGTCTCGTCTGCCAGCCAACCCAAGCAGGCCGAGCCCAGCATCAGACAGCCGGTGTACAGACCCAGGGGGATCAGGATCCAAGGTCCAGCCGAAATCAGGGAGAGGGTGACGACCGCCGACCCGATGACCCCCAGCCCGGCGACCGTCAGCGCCGCCACCATCCCATAGGCCAGCCCGGCACTCACCGGGCCGATGAGCAGTGCCGCCCAAAGGGGGCTTCCCAGGAGTCCGGAGAGGGCAATCGCTGCCAAAGCGAAGGACACGTCGGCGACGGCCAAAGCCCAAATCAGCCACGCCGGCCGCCAACCGGAAGCCCACGCCAGGCTGATGCCCAGGGTCAGTGCAGCCCACCCGGCCAGGACCAAGACAAGCCCAAGCGACAAGTGTCCGGTCAATCCCGCCGCGACCGGCAGGGCGGCCAGCGAGCTCCAGCGGACGGTCAATAAGATCCAGTCGACCGGAGCAAGCGGAGGCCAAGGGCGCTGACGAGGCATGGTATCAATGATAACCGTCTCCCTTGCGTTTGCAATAGCTCGCCTGGGTGCTCATACTCGTGAGCCCGGGGTCAGCTCAGCTTCTCTGCCAGCTGCTCGTCGGAGGGCTCGACCAGGACTCCGCCGTCGGGGAAGACGATGGTCGGGACCGAGCGCAGCCCCCGGTTGACCTTCATCACGAAGGCCAGCCCCTCCGGGTCTTTGTCGATGTCAACCCGGCGGTAGGGGATCTGACGTTCTTTCAGGACTCTGCACGAGCGCGTGCAGTCCGGGCACCACTCCGTCCCGTACACCACAATCTCTGAAGGCTCACTCGCCTGGCACATTCTCTGCTACCCAAGAGACCAAGGCGCGACCCATGTGGCCCGCCGCTCCTCAGGCTGTACTGGATCGTTCCTGCCTGCGCCGTGCCCACGACCACACGAAGCCCCGTCCGGGGGCCAAGGCAAAGACCAGGAAGAAGATGGCCGTCTCGATCAGGACGATCGCCGGGCCCGAGGCGACGTTCCAGTAGAACGAGAGGTACAGGCCGAGCACGGCCGATAGTGCCCCGATCCCTGCGCCGGCCAACATCATCGCCGGCAGGCGCCGCGTCAGGAGATAGGCCGCCGAGGCCGGGGTGACCAACATCGCCAGGACCAAAGCCACCCCCACCGCTTGGATCGAGACGACGATGACTACCGCCAGCAGCACCAGCAGCAGATTCTGAAGGAAGTTGACCGGCAGACGCAATGTCGCCGCCAGGACCGGGTCGAAGCACAGAACCAGGAACTCTTTGTAGAAGGCAAGGACGGTGAGCAGGACCAGGAAGCCCAACCCGGACGCCAGCCACAGGTCGGCATCGGAGACGCCCAGGAGATTCCCGAACAGAAGATGGGTCAGGTCCACGGCATAGCTTCGCTGCAATGAGAGCAAGGCAATGCCCAGGGCAAAGGCCCCGGCAAAGACGACCCCGATGGCGGCGTCCTCCTTGATGTCGGTGCGGCGGCTGATGGCCCCGATCACCAGGGCGGCAAGGATGCCCGTGACCAGGGCGCCCACCCCAAGCGGCCAGCCGAGCAGGAATGCCACCACCACGCCCGGGAGAATGATGTGTGCCAGGGCGTCACCGAAAAATGCCATGCCCCGCAGGACAACATACGTTCCCAAAACCGGACAGATGATGCCAACGATCAGCGAGGCCAGGAGTCCCCGGAGCATGAACGCGTAGCCGAGCGGCTCTGCCAGCCACGCCAGGACCTGGCTCATGCCGCCTCCTCGCCGCCCTCGCAGCAGGTGTCGGTGAGCACCATCATGCCGTTGGCGCCGGGAAGCAGGTGAACGTGGTCGCCGTAGGCCTGGAGCAGGTGGGCAGCGGTGAAGACTTCGCTGGGCGGCCCGAAGGCAATCAGGCGCTGGTTGAGCAGCATGACCTGGTCGAAGCGTTCGGCCGCCAGATTCAAGTCGTGGGTGGTGAGCATAACCGTGACTTGGCTCCGGCGGAGCTCGTCCAGCAGGCCGAAGATGGCGTTCTGACTGGGCAGGTCCAGTCCCGTCAGCGGCTCGTCGAGCAGGATCAGCTCAGCCTCCTGGGCAAGGGCCTGCGCCAGGAAGACCCTCTGTTGCTGCCCGCCGGAGAGCTCGCCGATTCGCCGCTCGTCGAGCTCCGCCATATCCACCCGCTCCAGGGCTGTGTGGACGAAGTCCCAGTCGCCTTTGCTCGGCCAGCGAAAGAGCCCGATCTTGCGCGCCCGGCCCATCATCACGACTTCCGCCACCGTGACCGGGAAGCTCCAATCGACTTGGGTTCGCTGCGGCACATAGGCGATGCAGACGTGGCCCCCCGGCCCATGCCCGTAGACGCGCACCGAGCCGGACGAGGGGCGAAGCGTGCCGGCGATCACCTTCAGCAGGGTGGTCTTGCCGGCGCCGTTCGGCCCCACCACTGCCGCCCGCGCCCCGGCCGGAAGGGCGAAGCTCACCCCGCTCAACGCCTGGGCGCCGTTGTAGCGCACAGCCAGGTCTTCGACCTCCAGAGGAGGGGCCGTCCGATCGTGTTCGGCAGGTCGGCTGATCAACTGATTCATCTCGGGTCTCGGCCGCCGCCAGGTTCCAGGACTCTACCTCAGGGCCTCGACGATGGCGTTGACATTGTACTCCATCAAAGTCCGGTAGGAGGTCGCTGGCCCCTCCGGACCGCTGAGCGAGTGGGTATAGAGAGGGACCAGGCGCACGCCGGTATCCTCCGCCACCCGGGCCGCCATCTCCTGGTTGACCCCTGTCCCGACGAACACGGCCCTCGTGCCCAGCTCCCGGATGGTCGTTTCGAGCTGGGACAGCTCCTGCGCCGAGGGCTCGGCCGCGCTGCTGTAGGCAGGGATCAAGGCGCCCACGATCTCAAATCCATAGCGGGCGGCGAAGTAGCCCAGCTCGTCGTGGTCGGTGACGAGCTTCCTGTCTGCCTCGGGGATCTGCGCCACCCGGTCCCGGATCCGGGCATCAAGGTCCCGAAGCGCGGCGGCGTAGGCCTCGGCGTTGCTGCGGTAGTAGTCTGCGCGCGCGGGGTCCAGGGTCGCCAGCGCCGCGGCGGCGTTCTCCGCCCAGACCACGATGTTGTTGGGGTCAAGCCACACGTGAGGATCCGGCCCGCCCGCCTCTCCCTCGAGCCGGAGGGGTACGATGCCCTCGGAAAGCGAGACGATCGGCGCCCCGCCTCCGGCGTTGCGAACGGTTTCGGAGAGAGTCTCCTCCAACCCCAGGCCATTGAGAAAAACGACGTCCGCCTCGGCGATGGCTCTCATGTCCTGCGGTGAGGGCTCGTACGTGTGAGGGTCGATCCCAAGGGGAAGGAGTGCCGTCATTTCGATGCCGTCGGCGCCAACGTTTCCCAGCAGGTCGGCAACGAGACTCGTGGTGGCGACGACCTGCAGTCTGGCTCCTTCCGCCAAGGTGGACGGCCGTAGGGCATCGATCTCGGTCAGCCAAGTCGGCTGGCCGACCGCGCCTGTCGTGGATGGGGAGCAGGCTCCCAGGGCCAGCGCAACGGTCAGGATGCCGGCCGAGACCATGAGAGCGTCTCGCTTCATGGACATGCCAGAGCTCCTTAGCCCTCTCGAGGACCGTCGACGATTCTGGCGGGAATCATCACTGCCAATTGATGCCATGCGACAAACGGCCGCCCAGACAAAGGGCGAGTGCCAGGATGGAGTCAGGGAGTCGGTGTCGTCGACGGGCCGGGGGTCACCGTGGCCAAGAGGTCACCCAGGAGCCAGCCCACCTTGCCCGCGGGGGTGCGCACCTGCCACCAGTAGCCGCCATCGGCGGCCTGGGGCCCGGCCAGCACGGCCACAACCTCTCCCTCCAGCAGGAAGCCGACCACTGCGCTTCTCAGCCCGGGCGCCTGGCGCAGGTTGGCGCCAAGCCCACCGGTCTGGACGACAACGCCTGATGGCGGGGTGGGGGTTGGCGTCTCAGTGAGGGTGGAGGTGGCGGTGGGGGTGGGCGTCCGGGTGGAGGTGGCGGTTGCCGTCCCCGTGGCCGTTGAGGTGGGTGTGGCTGTTGCAGTGGGGGTGATGGTCGGGGTCGGCGTCGGGGTCGGGGCAGCTGCCAGGACGGAGGCTCCCAAGCCCAAGGCGCTGAGGAGGCCGACGAAGGCCATCAAGGCAATGGCGACAGCCAGGGAGTGGCCGCTTCCAGTCAGGGGACGGAAGCCAAGGATCGTGAGCGTGGCCACGCCGGCCACGACCGCCCAGGTCAGATGCAGCACGCCAGTGAGCAGCGCGCCCTGCCAGAGCTCCGGATCTCGGCTCAAGAGACCGACCCCGGCAGCAGCAAAGGGGAGCAGCACCTCGTAGGCGACGGCGACGCTTGGCAGGGCAGCAATCGAGCGGGTGCGAGTGTCTTCGTCGCGTTCCCGAGGCAGGCCTCGTACCATCCAGATAGCCCCAGCCAGCAGCAGACCGAAGTCGACCAGATTCAGCTTGACGTGACCGGCGGCCAGGATCGAGCTGGTGCCTGGGGGAGTCGCCAACCCGCCGGCCAGCCCGGCCACCAGGCCAAGCAAGACGAGCGCCACCAGCACGCTGGCCAGCAGACGAAGGAAGAAGCGGAATGAGCCCGAGATGGCCGCCAAAGCGAGCCCGGCCACGGGCGCCATGCGCGGCGCAAGCAAGACGCCAGCCAGGAGAAGAGCCCGCTGGTCGAAGCGGAATCCGAGGCCGATGACCACGGCTGCCAGGAGGGCATAGAGGTAGAGATCGATGCCGGGCGAGACCTGGTGCGCCAGGTCCTCGAGGAACGCCTCACGCTCGTCCGCTTGGAGCTGGGTGAGCATGCGGTGCGCTCGTCGCCGTCGAGCGCGGGAGGTGCGTTCAAACTCAGGCAGGGGCTCAGCGGAGAATGAGGTCATCGTGGCAGCTTAGGGACCAAGCGGATCGGATTCTCAACCGGCGCCAGGCGCAGTCCCCTCCGCCCGGATCGCGTCTACCGGCCATTATAGCATCGGGGCACAAGGGGGACAACGCGCCCACGCCTGGTGGAACCCACGGGGATTCCGGCCGGATCTCTGCGGCCGCACCGCGGTACCGGAGCGAGGCCCGTTCGTCCGGTCGACGAGCAGAAGTGCCCCCGGGTTTGTCGCGACAAAGAGCCCGGACGCCTCGCTACGTCACGCCGGTCGGTGGGTTCTTTACGGCACGGGTGTGGATGCCGCTTCCGGTTCCGGCCCGACCCTTGTGCAGCCGTCTCTGCGCCTCATTGCACCACACCAGGCCGGCAGCATCAGGGCAGGCACGGCGAGGATTGCGATCAGGCTGGAAAGGCCGACCGCCAGACCCGAGGCCATCAACATCAGCCCCACGGAACCCGGGGTCCGGGCCACGCAGCGGAGATCTTCCCAAGCCGACCTGGCCCGCCCGCTCCAATCCAGGCCGTGGCTGCCCTCCAACTCGCGGCGGCACCGCAGCCGCAAGGTGAGCCCTAAGAGAGTGCTGAAAATAGCCGATGGATGGAGAAGGCGGGATATCCATGGTGGCGTGGGCTCCGCCCACACCACCATGGATATCCCATTACACTCCGCACCAGGGCCTTTTCAGCACCCTCCTAACCCAATCAGCACCAGGCCTGCCAGCTGCAAGGCTTCGGTTCGTGGCAGCCTAGCCGGCAGCAGCAGGTACTCGAGCGAGGCGCCGAAGAATGCCACCAGGAAGGCCGGAGCCACGAGCCAGAGTGAGCGGTCCGTCATCCCCAGGCGAGCGCCCTCCTCTGGGCCGACGATCGCCAGGTAGACTGCCCCGCCAAAGAAGTACGCCATGCCGACGAAAGCCAGCAGCCATCCTACGGGATTCCGCTCACCAACCGCCAGCCCGAGGACCGAGAGGGGCAATCCCACGACCCCGCCGGCGGCGACAAGCAGGACCTTGCTCACCATGAGGGAGGCAGACATGTCGATGCCCTTCCTTCCTCGGCCACAGGTCAGCGCTCACCTGGCCCGACTGCTTCAGTCCCTGTGGAGGCGGTTACTGATCGCTTTCCCGATCTCCACCACCACGATCAGGGACAAGGCCACACCCGCAACCAACCCCCATTGCGCCAGGCTCAGGGGAACGATCCCCAAGAGGTTGCGAATCGACGGAACCAAGAAGGCAACCAGCACCAGGAGAAGCCCAGCCGCGACCGCCCAGATCAAGGGCTTGTTCTGGCTGAGAGGGTTCATCCGGACCATGGATCGGCGCATGCTTCGGTAGGCGAAGATGTAGATCATGGAGTTGACGGCGAAGCTGGCGAAGACCAGGCTCCGGCCCTCGGCCGGATCGCCATGGGCCATGAAGTAGTGGGCAAACAGCCACAGGGCCGTGATGGTGCTGGCAACGCTGATGATTCCGATCAAGGACAGGCCCAGGTGCGTCAGGATGGGTTCATCCTGCGATTTGGGCTTCTCGTCCATGATTCCCTCTTCCTTCGGCTCAAAACCGAGCACGATGTCCGCAGGCCCGTCACAAATCAGATGGATCCACAGGATCTGGGCGACGGCCAGGGGAGCCGGCCAGCGAAACAGCATGGCGGTGAAGATCGTCAGCACTTCGGCGAAGGAGTTGGACAGGGTGTAGGCCACAACCTTGCGGATGTTCTCGAAGATCACCCGGCCTTCCTCGATCGCCGCAACCACCGTCCGAAAGTTGTTGTCGAGCAAGATCAGGTCGGCGGTCTCCTTGGCGACGTCGGTGGCGCTGCCGACCACGACGCCAATGTTGGCCCGCTTCAACGCTGGCGCATCGTTCACGCCATCGCCGATCATGGCTGTGATCTCGCCGTTCGCCTGCAGCGCCTTCACGATGCGCAGCTTGTCCTGCGGACGGATGCGCGAGAAGATCGCCGTATTCCTCACCCGGTCTTTCAGCTGGGCATCGTCCAAAGTCGCCAGCTCCTCCCCCTCCATGATCTCGTCACCTTCGCTCATCAGGCCGATGTTCTTGGCAATCCGCTCAGCCGTCCGGCGGTAGTCACCGGTGATCATCTTGACCCGGATCCCGGCCCGTTGCGAGACCTCGATCGCCTCGTGGACACCCTCTCGAACGGGGTCCTGCATGCCGATCAAGCCGAGCCAGGCGTAGCCG
>Ga0315293_10007636_pt1 | contig 10030 bp, 8 predicted proteins | sample YL17G13_20_MG_FD_203071 | JGI IMG/M metagenome (GOLD analysis project Ga0315293, IMG submission 203071) | Sediment microbial communities from Yellowstone Lake, YNP, Wyoming, USA - YL17G13_20 | ecosystem: Environmental > Aquatic > Freshwater > Lake > Sediment | place: USA: Wyoming | collected... | reverse complement strand
TGGTCATGGCATGTTTGATCTCGATCATACCCTGAGATGCGTCGAGCTTGCCTGGATAGTTTCTGGTGAATCCGTAACCAGCCAGGCCCTTCTCAAGGCCGAACTCGTCACAGTTCTGCAGTAGGAGCTGACCTTCCGGTGCCATCCTGGCATACATGGGATCGTACGACATGTAACGACCGTGTGGCCAAATCAGGCTAAATATGTACCCGGCATCATCTTCACGATCTCTGACGTTGAAGTAGAGGGTCTCGTAGAACCTGATGGCCATTTCGCTGACCCCGACCATCTTGGCTATGCGGACGTAGCTACACTCTTTGGATGGCTGGAGCAGACATGCGTTCACCACCGCGGCCAACCGGTTGCCCGGGTATGCGAGGTAGTGAGCTGCAGATATGGCTCCGTCGGTGGGTCGGTCACCCTCGGCCGCCATACGCTCATACGAGTAGGCTAGTTCGAGCAGGCTCTGTTTGACAAGCTTGGCGCGGATCGGGAAAGGAGCACCCGTGTCTATCAGGGTGCGGATGAAGTTGAAACCGAAGCGAGGATCACCTAACGCCATGTACTCTACATCGATCCACCGCTGGGCCGCGCTCGCATCCCCGGAGGCAGGGATACTGAAGCGCGTGGCACCGACGGGGATCAGGCGACATAGTCTGGTGATCTCATCCTTGGTCATGACTTCATGGTGGAACTTCCACTTTGACGGCGCTGGCTCTTGAGGAGAAGCTCCAACACCATGTCGCCCAACTGTTTGAAGTTCGAGAGAAGCTTGTTCTCCAGATCAACCTGGTCGTCTGATCCGTACGCTTGTGCGAAGTCTTCAGGCTTCCAGTAATACAGGAAGAGGATTCGTCCGATACGGTCGAGACCTTGTTCCAGATCGGGTATGTACTTGTCTACCAACGCGATAGAGTCGTACGTCTTGGTGAGAGATCCCACCACGCCGTGCTCGAACAGGTTGCCGACGCCGCGCGACTGGCTCAGCTCGTACAGCTGGATCGGGCTGGCAGTCTGAAGCATGTCGGACGGGATGTTGGACTTCGGGTTGGCCACGTTGTCCTGGTTGTGCGCTTCGTGCCGAACGGAATCGCCAACCCGGTTACGCTCAATGAGCGGGATGTCGCGGTGTGCGATCAGATCGTGACTGTTAAGATTCTCCGGCTCTTCCATCACGTTATACGCATCGTTGAACTGTGCGTAGAACTCCGGGTAGGACTGTGCCCGAAGGTGCAGTGCCGACTTGTGGAAGAACTTGTGACAGCCCTTCTCGGCTCTGTCCAGGACCTCATCTGCAGACTCTACACGCATGCCGCATTCGGCCATGAGATACAGACGGGTCGCGATCTTGGTCATGTGGGGAGACCAGCGACCGCGCTCGTCATCCGTCTTGACCATGAAGTGATTAGCACCGGCACGCTGGATAGCGGCCTTCTTGTACCCGTCTCCGTAGATGATCGAGTCGAGAGCAGAACGGTTACCGAGCATGAGTTCCCCGGGGAACTTGAGGCAGCGGTAGGATTCTCCGTCCTTACCTTCCAGCTCATGGCTCACGCTGATGAACTTGAAGTGCTTGCCGAGCACGCGATCGGAATCGTACGCACCTTCGTAGTCGGGGTTGTGCAGGACGAACTCCGCATTCTTTTCGTCGTTACTCCAGCTGGAGTAGTAGTAGCAGTCCAAGCCGGCCGGAGACTTCTCTTTCTTGACGATCAGGATTGGACGGCTGAACGATCCATCCTTGCAGCAGTAAACCCGGTACGCCTTGCCGGTCTCCATGGAATCCTTCAGCTTCTCGCACTTGTCGATCGGGAGCAGGAACTTGCCGAAGATAGGCTGCTCTCTTTTGTTCTCTGCCGAGCATCCGTCTTCGAGATCGATGACGAGCATTCGGGGGAGCTTGTCCTTGGGGTTATACCTGGAGTAATCGAGCAGCTCGTTGCCGGCATCATGGGGGTGTGTACGCTCAAGCATGCAGCCATCCTGGGTGGCAACGACGCATTCACGTTGTGCGCCATCGGCCATCAACACTTCGTACACACCAGGCTCGGAGATCGTATTGAGCGACGTCTCGGAGGCTTCGACGATAGGATTGATCGAGGCTTCCTTGCGGTTGTCCTCGATCGAGTACCCACGCTTGAGGTCAGCAGCACTGGCCTGCTTGACCCCGGGGTTGTTGAGAAGGTTGAAGTGTACCACGAGGGACTCTACGTCTGGAGCAGCCGCTGACTTCTCAGCCGGGATGTCTGGCATGTAGTTTGCCTCGCTGCTGCCGTAGAACAAAGCCTTCGCGAATGCCTTGTCCGCTTTGACCGTGTTAGCGATCTTTTGAATCGCATCTTCCTTGCCGTCCTCGACGATGAAACGCTTCAGCAGAGATTCAGTGGAAAGCTCCGCTGCGGTCTTCTGCATGTCGGTCCACGCGGCCTGGGTCTCAGGACTGGATGCAAACTTCCGCGTCTGACCACCCGCGGTGGGGGGATTGATGATGCGGTTGAAATCCATGTTGGACGGCGTCGCCTCAAGCCGCATCTTCGGCTCTACCGAGTAACCTTCCTCGGTGGGGGAGAGGTTGAGCAGATAGTCCACCCACTCGTTGGTGAGCGGGATGAAAGTCTTGGTGGCGTGACGGTAAAACAAGTCCGTACCCTTGATGGCGCCGTTGATGAAGAACACTGGCGCGTAGTACAGGTCTTTGCCGAGCCGGAACACGAAGATGCCGACCATGCGGGTGTTGGCATCGTTCTTGTGGACGATCTCGAAGCCAAGCCGGTACGGCGGCTTCATGATCGGGGTGGCCTTGTTCTGGATGGACATGTAGGCTTGATCGAGAAAGTTCTTCTCGATGTCACCATCCGGCATTGTCTGTTGTGCTGCTTGTTTCCAATTCTCGATCATAAACGTTAGTTACATCTGGTTGACGATATTAGGGTTCATCAAGAACGAAAGACGTTCCATGAATCCCATCTGGGAGGCACGACGCTTCGCTTCGGCTGCCGCGTCGGCCTGACCTTTGACATACGTGCCGCCGGCCAATGCTGCACCTCCGCCGGCTATACCGGCACGCTCCATGACACTACGACCAAGGTCTGCAGGGTTGAGAGGGGATGCACCGTCGAATCCAGGACCAGCCAGCGCCCGTCGCCCAAGTCCAGGTTGCATGCCGCCTACGTACTTACCGACCCGGTCCGCAATGCTCATGGGAGCACCAGCGGCCACGGAGGCGGCGGTAGGGGCGGCGGCACCAGCGGCAGCAGCGGCAGCAGCGGCAGCAGCGGGGGCGGCAGGAGCGGCAGGAGCGGCAGGAGCCGGCTTGGCTGCAGCCGATGCACGATTCTTCAACGCCTCGGTCTGAACCTTACGGGCGGCACCGGTCTGTTCCAAGATTGCCTGGTCCAGTCCGGGTAGTTTGATCTTCGAGTGCGATGCGAACGAAGGATCAAGTCGCACCTTACCTTTAGCCTTACTGGCCAGGTTCTTGCCGGCTCCAACGAGCTTGGACAGCATGTTGGCTTGCTTGGTGGCAGCCCGGTGGTCTGCCGTGAGCTGGGCCATCCGGTGCGAGAATGCGTTGAGATGTGCGTTCTGTACGTTCATAACTATTGGTTCAAAGCGGAGTTCACGTCAGCGCCGAGCGAAGACGGGGAGAAGACAGATTTGAGGGCGATACCGAGGCGATGACTGAGCGGCATGCTGGGCAACCCGGACTCGGCGGCCTGCCCGATGTCCCGACGTTCATTCAAACGACCCGCAGGTTCACCAAGAAGCTTTGCACCTCCGTAACCGCCGGCACCAAGTAGTCCGAGCTTACCGACCGTTTTGGCCCTGCCTTCTCGACTCGCGGCTGTCTCTCCAAGAGCCGACAGTGCAGCGTTCAGCGAGCCGACATCCTTTGGACTGTGCTTGAGAACGTGATCAATGTTGTACAGCTGACTGTCACCGCTGATGGCACGAGCCCATAGCCGAGTTGCCGCAGAGTTGGGATCTGTGAAGCGGCGCAACACGTTACGACCAGCAGCGCGGACGGGATCAGATTCCAGACCGTGGGCCAGCGCACGAAGAGCTTTGACGTCGAAAGCAGAAACTTTCAGCATTGTGATAAGGTATCTCGAATTGTGGGCACAATCAATCTCAAACATCAGCCCCACATGGGAGCACCAGGACCCATCATGCCGGGTTGCTGGAATGCCTGGCTGGGATTGTAGTTACGGGCCGAGCTAGTCATGCTTTGCATCCTGCTTACGATGTCTTCGTCACCAGCTTTGGCTGCAGCCTGTCCGGCCTGGCGCATGTCCCCTGCCATTCCTGCTCCCATACCGCCGAGTGTCATCTTGCCTGTGTTGTTGGCCATCATACCACCAAGCCCGCTTCCTACCATCTTCTGACCAAACTGTGTGGCCTCCGGAACCATCGTTTTATAGGCGGCACTACCGACGGCTTTTGCACCACGCTGGACACCTCCGGCCAGGGTGGGCGCATATTTCATAGCCGCAGATCCGAGACCCTTTACGGCCCCGATTGCCTTGGCACCCAGCTGGGTTCCACCCAAGAGTTTGCTACCGTACTGAAGACCTTTGCCAATCCCTTTGATCGCGGTACCTCCGCCGAACAGTTGGGCACCACCCATGGCTAGATCTCCTACGCCCTTGAGGATGTTACCCTGGGCAAGATTCTTGACGCCCTTGATCGCCCCGGCACCAGCGCCGACGAATCCAGGTACCCAAGATGCTGCATCTAGTGCGGTGTCCATCTTGCTCGATTGCTTGGCCATCCAGTAAATATCAGAGTGTTTCATTAAAATTCTCCAGATTCGTTAACCTTGTCTCCGAAGCCCATTCCGACCGCTAGCCGCGGCACAAAGTGGACATTCTTCTCGACGTTTGTATCCCGGGCGCGTTCTGCATCGAGGCCGATGTTGCGGCTGATGTTCGAGGCATGATGCTTGGCCAGCCAGTCTGTGCCGGCGTACTGGGAACCGCGCAGCCGTACCATCTCGGGGACGAACGGCGGTGCATCCTCATGTGCCGTAACGTCAGTCACGCCAGAGTCTTGCATCTCCTTTACCATACGGCCTGAGAGCTTGGTGCCGATGCTGTAGTGCAGGGCCGGGGCGTGAAGATATAACCCCTTGGCTGTCTTGAGCGGGACGTTCTTCACGTGGGCCGGCGGACTGTAGGTGACAGCCAGATGGTTGTAGGACCCGAGGTCGTCAGGCAGGTAGCTACCGACCCCGTCGTCACTGGTGACCCTGACGTGATCGAGTGCGCCTCGGGCGATCAACTCAAGGTTCCGTCGGCTGGCGTTGCCGGCGCCAGAATCGGACAAAGCTTGCTGGACACGGTCCACGTAGTATCGGCGACCCTCGCCGAGCCCTCGCAGCCTCACCACGTCGTTCACGTCCATGATACCGTCAGAGAGTTGATCACCGGTCTCGACCGTGTCGCCCTTCTTCACGATGGGCTCGTAGCCTGGCAGGGCATAGTGCTTCTGACCGCCGACGGTGATGTACTTGCCACCCTGGGGAGCATCTGTGATGTCGTCTACCCGACCTTCCAGTTCCGAGACGGATGCGCGGTGCGGGAAGGTTTCGGGCGACTGCATGAGCTGATTGATCACGTCGAATCCAGCGAATGTTCGACGTTCGCCCTTGAACGCTCCGGCTTCGTGCTTCGTCGAAAGAGCACCCTGTGTGAGCGGCTCGGCGATGGCCTGGGCGGCCGTGATACCGGCGGCGAACCCGATGGGTGCAAACTTTCCTCCTGCCTGTTGACCCAGGCAGTGAGAACAGACCCCCTGCTGGGCCTGGCAGGTCAGGGCCGATCTGGCGATGATGTTCTTGACTCCTGACGCGCGTAGATCGTTGGCAACGTGACGGTCGATAACCATGCCAGCCTTGAACTTCCCGGTGTCCCGGGCCAACACTCGACCGACGGTGTCACGGTCGTCGATGCTGGTGGAGATGCCGTTGGCGGCCCCACAGTCGTCCTCCGTGACCAGGAGGTTACTGGACGACTGGACAAGTTGCTTACCAAGGTCACCGGCGTCCGCGGTGGCGTTCTTGGTGGACATGACTGACAGACGAACACCGAATGCTCCGGCCAGGTAGTCTGCAGGTCGGACCCCCTCGCCGAACGAGTGTCTGACAAACCTGGAGATCGTTCTACCCTTGTAATCAGTGTACAGGGCCGGCGTGGTGATCATACCGCGGAGCTGCACGGTAGAACCCCGGGCGCCTGAGATGACCGTGTTGGCCAGGTTGTTCTTGCTGGCGATCGCGGCGGCGATGGTTTGCTTCTCCAACTCACCGGCGTACTTGCCGTAAATCTTCATTCGGGCGGACTCGAACGCTTCGCCCTGCGTGGTAGCCTTGGCCATCTCGATCTCACGATCCATCTGGTCAAACACCTTTGCCTTGTCGATCGGGCCGCGCATGTCGGACAGCGTCAAGGTCTCGCCCTGCCGGTAGGCCGCGTTACGACCCACGTCGGAGATCTTCTTGGCCAGCTCGGCATACCGGGCTGGATGCTTGTTGGCAATGTCAGCCATGAGCTGATCGATGGACTTCTTGTCCCAGGTGCGGTCGCCTCGTAGATCTTCAGGCAAGATCGAGTTGAGCAGGATGTCAACGGCTTTCATTATTCTTCCGTGAACTCCACAGTAATCTCTGCCGTAATGGTTGAGCCACCTTGGCTGAATATCCGAATCGCTACACCTTCGGCGACACCAGCCCGCAGCGTGACAGGCTTAGCCTCGCGTGTGTTTTCCCATACATAAATAGGCTGTACTGCAAACAAGTCGGGGGACTGCGCACCGCCACCGTTCGCAACAGAATGTGCCGTGGTGATGAAGTATGAGCCCTCGCTGCCTTGCGTGGTGGGCAGAGCAAGACATGATACTTCGTGCGAAGCATCTCCGGTGTTTGCCAAAGCGGCCGTGATAACAGGATTTCCAGTCGCTGGAGCCGTAGTTGCTGTGAGTCTGAGCACCTCAACACGCATTAGGTTGTTGTTGGAACTGTTATCGACGAACTGAAACCAAATACCCCGGATCTTTACGGTCTTGGTGGACCCGACGGTATGGAACAACGTGGCGTATTGTTTTCCCGTGTTGGCCGTGAACGTGTTGGATAGTCCGATAGCGGTTCCGGTTGGCTTGAACACCGCACGGTACATGGGGTTCTGTGTAGCTCCTGAAACAGATACCGAACCTGCACCTATGTTAACGTCAAGCCGACCTCCCACGAGGGCTGCAGGAAGTTGACCGGCCAAGACGGTATTGTAGAAGTTGGTCCCGTCAGATAGACGAACCGCGTACGGACCAGCAGCGGTGGTACGATCCGTGGAGGCCCCGGAGGGGAGAGGAAGGGATACGGCAGAAACTGGCTGAGTGACGGCAGATCCGTCGACTTTAAGTATGCCAGCTGTGGTGACCTGGACGGTTTGTAGACTAGTGCCGTCGTCACCAAGAATCAGCTGACCTGTTTGATTTGTCTTGGCTGATCCGTCTGGAACCCCAGGCCCGTCGGCAATGTTGAAGTCGTTAGGCATAACGCCTCAACATTACCGCACGGGAGAAGATTATTCCAGGTAATTCACGCCGACCGAGTAAGTAGTCGCCGTAGCATTCGAGTGCGTGACACTAAACCTCCACGTCACCGGCAGACCGTCAGCAGCGGTCTTGTTGTTCACGCCCGGCAGACCAGGATGTAGTTTGAGAACATACGTGCCGACAGAACTCTGGGCGGTTCCAACCAGGAGATCGTACCACTTACTGGACGTAGCGTCGAAACCCTGCACCCTGGGGGTCAAAGAGGTTGCACCAATGATCGTAACGTCCCAGATGATGTGCGCACCTTGGGCTGACAGGTTGGTCTGGTCTGCGCTGGTCGTGGTGGCAGTACGGGACAGGCTGGCCAGCGTGGTGGCAGCACTGTTCCGCTCGTTAGCCTTGATGTCGGTAAGATGACCGAGGAGGCGCTTGACGAACGCCATGAAGCTGAACGTACCGGTGTCAGAACTGGCAGCCGCGTCGGCCTGTGCGCCGAAGTTCGTGTTGAGCGTGGTGACCTGGGTGGTCGTGTTTCCAGTGTTGGTGGCGATCGTGGAAGCTGTTGCCTCGCTGGCCCTTGTAGAAAGTGCAACGTCCAGGGTTGCGTCGATGCTGGCAACCGTGGTCTCGCTGGCCCTGGTGGCCAAGGTGGCCTCAGATGCACGGGTCGCCAAGGTGGCCTCGGTGGCGCGGGTAGACAGGTTGACGTCTATGCTACCGTCAATGCTGGTCAGACTGGCGGAGGCGGCGGCGAGGGTGACCTCGGTGGCGAGGCCGGCGGTCTGGGTCTCGATCGACGCTATATCAGCAGCAAGCAGCAACAATGTTGCCTCGCTGGCTCTGGTAGAAAGGTTTACGTTGAGCTTGGCATCGATCGACGCGGTACTGGCCTCAATGGCATCAGCACTTGCTTCGAGCGCGGGGTCGGTGAATGTGAATCCAATATCTAGTAGGTTAAAGTCATCAGCCATAATTAAATGATGACGCTACCGGCTAGGATTTGCAACAAAAAAAAATGCTAAATCTGAAGCATGGCCGTAACGCTGTAGTCTATGGCGTCAGCGTTCAGGTGTGTGGCAGTTACGCGGAACAAGGCAGGAAGGAAGTCGGCGCTAACCTGGGCCACTTGACCCGGGAAGCCTGGATTGATCTTCAAGACCACCACGCCGGTCATTACGATCGGTGTGGAGACCAATACCGGGTAGTAGGTGCCGGTGAATGGATTCTTGGCTTCCACGGTGAAGATCACGCTCGGGCTGCCGGTTATCGAGGTGGTTTCGATGACGAAGTGGGCGCCACGCCATTTCCGATTGGTCTGGTCTGCGCTGGACGTGGTGGCAGTCTTTGCCCCGGTGGTGATCAACTGGACCGCTAGGTTGGTCACGTCCTGGTCGATCAGTACGGTGAAACGCTGAAGGAGGCGTTTCATGAACGCCATCAGGGTATCGTTGGCCGTATCGCTCGCTGCTGGCGGATCGTTCGTGAAGCCGATTACGGCATGAAGGCCAACCAGCTCATCCAGCTGAAGTTGGATTTGCTCAAGTTGACGCTTCTGGAACGCCACCAAGGAGAAGGAGCCGATGTCGTTTGTGGCTGGACTATCGGAGACATCTCCCTGCGTGACGTCCAGATGGTCCAAGCTGTCCAAAGCAACCTGAAGTTGCTGTAGACTTCGCTTGAAAAATGCAAGGTACGTCCAGGTGCCGGTATCGTCTGGAGCCGGGGCGTTGGACGGGATACCGAATGAAGTGTTGTAGGTCTGGAGTTCACCTACGGTCTGCAGGGTGTTATCTATGATCTCCTGCAGGTGTTCAAGATTTCGCTTGAACAAAGCCATGAAGGTGAACGATCCGGTATCGTTCGTGGCAGGCGCGTCAGCCTTGTAGCCGAACGTCTCGAATGCACCGTCTGCTATCGTGACAGCACCGCCTCCACCTCCGCCGCCGCCTCCGCCGCCCCCTACGACGTATACGAGAAGACCTCCCGTGATAGGGTCGATCCTGGCATCGGCAACGTTCCCAACTATGCCGGCGTTAGTGCCCGGTCTGAGAACATGAGCCTTTATGATGGCACTGTCTGACACAGGTTAGGTTTTCTGGTTTACAGCCACGTACAGGTCGAACGTTGCTCCACCGGTTTCAACCTCCACGGCGAACTTGTACTCATAGCCCAGAAGTGCGCTTAATTCAATGAGCTGAAGTTCGTCGGTCAGGTCAGTTGACTTGTGCAAAACCCACGAAGCGTTGATTGCCGCGGGAGCGTCGGCAAACTTAACGTAGGCTTTGAGTTTCAACCTTCCGGTGCCAGCGGTCCGTTTAGCGACGAAGTGAACCACATTCCTAGTCGCCGAAGGGGACCTGATAAGGTTAACAGACTCGACGAACGCTACCGGTAAAGAGTCTGTAGCTACGCCAGATCTGTGAAGAGTGAACTTTGTGAGAAAGTCTGCACCCGGGTCTTTGATGTTTAATTGTCCAGCCAT
>Ga0315293_10007633_pt1 | contig 10032 bp, 11 predicted proteins | sample YL17G13_20_MG_FD_203071 | JGI IMG/M metagenome (GOLD analysis project Ga0315293, IMG submission 203071) | Sediment microbial communities from Yellowstone Lake, YNP, Wyoming, USA - YL17G13_20 | ecosystem: Environmental > Aquatic > Freshwater > Lake > Sediment | place: USA: Wyoming | collected... | reverse complement strand
GCGCGTAGCGCTCACGCTTCGCAAAAAAAACGGGCGGTCCCGCCTTGCGCGGGAACGCCCGTGGTTTTTTTGCTTCAGCTACTTGGTGTATTCAGTATCGTCCGGCTCGGAGAGTTTCAGCGTCACCGTGTACTGCCCGCTTTCCGTCAGCACTATCTCGTCGCTCTCCTTGAACGGCAGCATCGTCGAAGGACTCGCCGTGAATTCCTTGTTCGCCTCCTCGTTAAGGTACTGCAACTCAACCGACAGCACGAACTTGTCAGACCCTTTCAGCGCTTTCGTGCTGCCGTCCACGGAAAACGTGTTCCGGCCCGTAACGGCAATATCCACGCCCGACTCTTTCCGCGTATATTCCTTTCTTTCCTCGTTGCGGCTTTCAAAGTCCTCGCCGATGTTCACCCGCTGCACCAGCTTCATCAGGTCCTTTGTCACCAGCGCGCCCCCGCCCTCCGTCGATGCCACTTCCTCTCTCAGCGTAATCTCAACCGTGATGCTCCTGGACGCCGCATTCCCCCTCGGCGGAAACCCGCGGTGCGACGCGCAACCCGCCAAAATCGCAACGGCAAGGACCGCGACTAAAACGAATAACGCATACCTGTTCATCGTCAACTCCTTTCGATGAAAAAAGGTCGCTGATATTTCGCGTCTTCAGTATGTCCATTAAGGTGTGCTATTTTATCGGCTATTATGGCCCATTTCCTTGATTTGAAAGCCATCCCCGTCGGAGTGTTCAGCCCACCACCCCTTGCACTGTTCAATCGCCTCCGCCCGCGCCTTCTCGCTGAAACGATACTCGTAGCCCTCGATTCTCCCCGTGATTTTCTTCAGCGCCTCAAACATCTGGCCCTCCGCGTCGCTCTCAGGCCTCGGGCTCCCCTCCAGCATCTCGATTATCAGCGGCACCGCCAGCGGGTCCTGCACGTTCGTCAGCGCCGACGCCGCTTCGCTGCTGACGAACCGGCTGGCGTCCCTCAGCGCCGCGACCAGTTCCACCGTCGCGTCAGGCGCCTTCAACTGCCCCAGCCTCCGCGCCGCATACTCCCGTATCCGCGCCGATTCCTCCCCACCATCATTGAAACGCAAGGCGTCCAGAAGGAACTCCCGCGCCTCCATCCCCGCGTCCTCAATCCGCCCAGTCGCATCCTTCCACTGCGTCTCATCGCCGCTGTCCATCGCCCGAAGCAGCGATGTCCCCTCCAAGGCCGCGGGCGCCCCCTTCCCGACGCCATCCGGCTCCACCGGCGTGCAACCCCCCGCCGCCAATGCCACCAGCGTCGCGGCAACAATCATCAGTGATGTCCGGTTATGCCTCGTCATGTCTCTCCAACTCCATTGTCAGCGCGTCATTCTCAAAAAATCACTCCTCTTTGTCAAGCAATTCCCTTGCCCCCTTCGCCAGCAGTTCTTCCGCCACCCGCCCGCCCAATGCCTCCGCCTCGCCCACCACCCCCTTCCCCTGCGCCCTCAGCATCGTCTTGCCGTCGCGCGAACCCACCAGCGCCCGCAAAAGTATCGTCCCGTCGGCGCCCATCTCCGCCACCGCCCCTATCGGATTCGCGCACCCCCCCCCAAGCGCGGCAAGCAATCCCCGCTCCGCGGCCACGCAAGCCGCCGTCGCCTCGTCGTTCAGCGCGCCAACCAATTCCCCAACCTGTCCGTCCTCGCGCCTTATCTCCACCCCAAGCGCACCCTGCCCCACCGCCGGTATCATCACGTCCAGCGCAAACACCTCCGAAATCCGCTCCGCAAGCCCCATCCGCTCAAGCCCCGCATAAGCAAGAACAATCGCGTCATACCGCCCCTCCTCAAGTTTTCGCAGCCGCGTGTCAACATTGCCCCGAACCTCCGAAATCTCCAAATCCGGCCGCATCGCCAAAACCTGCGACGACCGCCGCAAACTGCTCGTGCCCACCACCGCCCCGCTCCTGAGCGCGGTCAGCGTTTCGGCGTGTCGTGACGCGAGGACATCGTTCGCCTTTCCCCGCGCCGGCAGCGCCCCGATCCACAGCCCCTCAGGCATCACCGTCGGCAAATCCTTCATGCTGTGCACCGCAACGTCAATCCGCCCCTCCAGCAGCGCCTCCTCGATTTCCCTCACGAAAATCCCCTTCCCCTCCGGCAAAGGCACGCCCGCCGCCGAAAGCCGGTCGCCCAACGTCGTCATCCCGGCCGTCTCGAACTCCCGCCCGGGCCATCGCCCCCGCAGCGCGGTGATGACAATGTCCGCCTGCGCCATCGCCAGCCGGCTCCGCCGCGTCCCCACGCGAATAATCCGCGACGCCATCATCGCACCCCCTTCCGTTGCAGTATTCTTTCGTACGCCTCCGCGATTTGGCTCACCATTTTTTCGCTGTCGAACATTTCCAGGCAGCGCCGCCGTCCCGTCTCACCCATTCGCGCGGCGAGGGCGCGGTCGGTCAGAAGCCGCACCAGCGCCTCCGCGAGTTCATCCACCGATTCCGGCGGCACAAGCAGCCCCGTCTCCCCGTCAATCACCGCCTCGCCCGCCCCGTCAATGTCGTACGACACCACCGGCACCCCGCACAACAGCGACTGCGGCAAAACCCGCGCAAGCCCCTCCCGCAGCGAACAATGCGCCACCACGTCCGACATCCCAACGCACCTCCGAATCTCGTCCGGCGGCACAAGCCCAACGAAAATCACCCGCTCCCCAATCCCCATCTCTCTCGCGCTCCGTTCCAATTCCGATTTCAGAATCCCGTCCCCCACAAGCGCCAGCCGCGCCGACGGAACCGCCTCGACAATCCGCTTCATCGCCCTCAGCAGATACCCATGCCCCTTCAGATGAAACAGCCGCGCCACCTTGCAGATTACCGCCGCATTCGCCGGAATGCCAAGTTCCGCGCGGAACCGCGCCCGCTCCTCCGCCGTCAGCGGCGCGTACTTGCCCACCTCAAGCCCGCTGTAAATCGTCCGGAACTGCTCCGGTCGCCCCACGCCCGCCGCAAGCGCCTGGCGCGTCATCGCCTCCGCCACCGTGATTATCAGGTCGCTCGCCTTCGCCGCTCTTCTTTCGAGGAAAACGTACAGCCGGTTCTTCACGAAACTTTCATACGGATGAAACGGCAGCCCGTGAATCGTATGCACGATGCATGGGACGCCGCAGCGCCTCGCCGCGAATCTCCCGATAATCCCCGCCTTCGAACTGTGCGTATGCACCACATGCGGCCGGTATTCCTTAATCATGCGGCACAGCGCACGGTACGACGCGGCATCGCGCCACGGGTTTATCGCGCGGCGCATGTTGTCGAGGAGCGCCACGTTGACGCCGTTCCGATGGGCGCGGGAAAGCAGTTCGCCCTCCGGCCCAAGCGCCGGGCCTGTCACAAGGCGCGCGTCCCAACCTTCGCGCCGCTGAAGCCCCTCCACCGTCAGCAGCGTGTTCTCCTGCGCCCCGCCCAAAATCAGGCGCGTGATTATGTGCATTACTCTTGTCTTTTCCGCCATGCCACAATTCTATCACTTTCCCCCATTCCGCAAAAGTCCGTCTTGCCAAAAATAATATGCGCAGTATAATCTCTGTCGCACAATAACATTCTGCTTGTACCGAGAGGACACAATGAAAAAAATCGTAGCGGTTGTCGGCGCCACCGGCGCGGTCGGCATCGAAATGATTCGCACCCTCGAACGCCGCGGGTTCCCCGTCAAGCAACTTATCCCCATGGCATCCGAACGTTCCCGCGGCAAAAAAATAAAATTCATGGGCAAGCCCGTCGCCGTCCAGACCCTCTCCGAAGACAACATCCCCGCCGTCGACATCGCGCTCTTCTCAGCGGGAGGCGAGAGAAGCCTGCGCTTCGCCCCGCTCTTCGCCGCGAAAGGCGCTGTCGTCATCGACAACTCCTCCGCCTTCCGCATGGACCCCGAAGTCCCTCTTGTCGTCCCCGAAGTCAACCCCCACGCCATCGCAAAAAACAAAGGCATCATCGCAAACCCCAACTGCTCCACGATTCAAATGGTCCAGGTCCTCAAACCGTTGCACGACTTCGCGAAAATCAGGCGCATCGTCGTCTCCACCTACCAGTCCGTCTCCGGCGCGGGGCTTGAGGCGATGGACGAACTGATAAAGCAGACCAAGGCGGTGCTGGCGAAAAGGCCCGTCAAGTGCAAGGTCTTCGCGCACCAGATTGCGTTCAACGTCCTGCCCCACATCGACGCCTTCGAGCCGAACGGCTACACGAAGGAAGAAATGAAGATGGTCAACGAAACGCACAAAATCATGGAGGACTACGGCATCGCCGTCACCGCGACAACCGTCCGCGTCCCGGTCCTCCGCGGCCACAGCGAATCCGTGAACGTGGAGTTCGCGCGGAAAATCACGCCGGAGAAAGCGCGCGCCATCCTGCGGAAATTCCCCGGCGTCGTCGTCATTGACGACCCCGCGAACGCAAGATACCCGCTGGCGATTGACGCGGCGCACGACGAGCGCACCTTCGTCGGCAGGATACGCCAGGATTTCTCCGTGAAGCATGGATTGAATATGTGGATTGTCTCCGACAATCTCCTCAAGGGCGCCGCCCTCAACGCCGTCCAAATCGCGGAACTGCTCTGACGCGATTGTTGTCTGACGCGTCCGACTTGTCCGACCTGTCAGACCCTTATCCCCGCGACCAGCGCGAACCGCCCCGCCCTCCCCGCGTCGCGGCGATGGCTGAAGAACAAATCAGCGCGGCACTTCGTGCAAAGTTCCAACTGCTCGATGTTCCCCGCCTTCACGCCCGCCGCAACCAATTGCCCGCGCACCACGCCCCGCAAATCCAAAAGGTATTTTCCATTTTTCAATTGCGTCAGGCATTCGCCGTGCTCCCGCGCGAATCTTTCCGCCACTTCCTCCCCCGCCTCATAACAAGCGCGCTCAATCGCGGGCGCCGTCCCCGCCAGCATTGCAGCCGCCGCGCAGCCGAACCGCTCCTTCATCGCGCCGATTGTTTTCCCGATGACGCCCTCCGCAAGCCCGCGCCAGCCGCCGTGGCAAATCCCGATTGCGCGCCGCCCCGCGTCCGCAAGCAGCGTCAGCGGACAGTCCGCCGCGAACATCGCCAGCAGCGCGCCCGGCACGTCCGTTATCATCGCATCATATCCCGTGAGCGCGTCATTGCGCGAAAACGCGCCCCGCCCCGCGCTCTCCTCGTCGATAATCGCGACGCGAGAACCGTGCGCCTGCTCGCAGCACGTGAGCCGATCGGCCCGAAATCCAAGCGCCTCGCACAGGCGCCCGCGCCGCCGGACCACCGCGTCATTATCGTCAGAAACATGAAGGGCAAGATTGAATTCGTTTCCGGATGCGTCAAATCTGGTTGTAACGGCATGAACCAGGAATGGAAGCGTGCTCAGTTTTGGAAAGCGCAGGAGGATAATCCCGTCCTGCTCAAAGGGATGCAATTGCGCGGCCATAAAATCTCGGCGATTGATGACACCGTGCTAGTCCGCGGGCCGCCACGACTTGCGGTGCTCCGCCTCGCCCTCGAACGCTTCGGCGAAATCGTACACGTTCTTGAAGTCCTCCCGCGTGTCCGTGTCGGTCTTGCGCATCAGGCCGCCGTCAACGAGGTTGAACACAATCTCGCCGAAGTCCTCAGTGTGCCGGACGCCCCATGTCTCGAAAAGCGTCCGCGCCATCAGCCCGAACTGCTTGATCGCGTACCGCCGGATGCCTTCGAGGAGTTCCCGGCCCGTGACGTGGAACATCGGCCCTTCGGGCTTGCGCGTTCGCACGACCATCCGCTGCGCGTATTCCAGCGCGTTGAACATGAACGCGTACGCCTCAAAGGCGTAGCGCGGGTCGTGCCTGACCATGTCGCGGATCTTCGCCTCGTAATCCGCGGGAAATTCTTCTGGTGTCGTCTTTGCCATGTGGCCCTCTCACGCGTTAAACCAAATCCATTCACTTGGTCCAATTGTTTGCGCTCGAGCCGCGATTTATACCCGTCTTCCCGGTTTTCGTCAAGCCTTGTCGTCAGGGCCGCCGGACTCCTTCGCGGGCGCGGCGGTCTTCCCGTTGTCCCTGCCGGCCCTGTCGTTGCCATTGGGCCTGTTGTTTTCATTGGCCCTGTTGTCCGGGGGTCTCGCCGGCTCCCGCTGATTCCGCGGGCTTGTGTCGCGGCCCGTCACGTCATTGGCGGAGACCGTCAGCCGCCGCCGGTCGTCCGTCTCTATCGTCACCGTCTGAGACAGTATATCATAATTGACCACTTCGCCAATCCCCTTGGCCGTTATCACGCGGCTGCCCTTCTTCGGCAGTTTCCGCTTGTACTCCGCGTAAATCGCGTCCTCATAGCGCAGGCAGCACATCAGCCGCCCGCAATGCCCGGAAATCTTCGACGGATCCAGCGTCGCCTTCTGGTTCTTCGCCATCTTCATCGTAATCGGCTCGAACGACTTCAGGAACGCGCGGCAGCACAACTCCATCCCGCACCGCTCCTTGTCGCCCAGCAGCCGCGCCTCGTCGCGCACGCCGATCTGCTTCATCTCGATCCGCGTCCGGTATTCGCGCGCGAGGTCTTTCACCAATTCACGGAAATCCACCCGCCCGTCCGCGAGAAAGTAGAAGATTATTTTCTCGCCGCCGAGAAGGTGCTCCACATGCACCAGTTTCATCGGCAGGTTGAACTCGCGTATCTTCTTCTTGCAGTACGCCGCCTCCGTCTGGCAGCCTTTGCAGCGGAGTTCCATGACTTGCGCCATGTCCTCGCTGCCGGCCTTTCTGAGAACCTTGCCGGGGGCCGTTTGCGCGGATTGCGGCTGCCCTCCGTCCGAGGACGCCGCTTCCTGCGGCGCGGGATTTCCAGACGCATCCCGAGGCGTTGCCTGTTCCGGCGGTTGCTTTGCCGGGGCTTCAGAGGGCGGTGTATGCGGCGCCGGACTGGATAGTATCTTGCCCAGTTCCGTTCCGCGGTCGGTTTGCAGCACGACCACATCGTCCCGCTTGAACTCGCCGTTCTCGCAGAGAAACTGCCCCGTCATCCGCATGTCGCTGTATCTTGCATTCACCAGGTACATGGTGTTACTTTGCCTTTGTGCTAAAGACCTCCTGCGCCAGGCAGTCGCAAACGAGGTCAATGTTCAGGTTCTGCCCCACCCGCCGCTGCATGTCGGCACACGCCAAAAGAAGGTCAAGCAGGTTTTCCGTCGAAAACATTCCCGCCAGCGCCTGGATTCCCGCCGCACCGCCGGGGGCCTTTCCATCAGAGCCAGAAACAATATTATACATGTTTTCCGAAGATATGTCCAGCGTGCCGGCCAGCGCGTCCCGCAGCAGCGCCGCCAACAAGTCGATGGCGTCGACCGCCAGCACGCGCCTCTCCTGCGTATCCTCGCCCTGCGCCGACATCTCCTTCAGGCAATCCGCCAGCGCAAGGTCCGCGTCAGACTCGTCGCTGAGAATCGAAGCCGCCATCATGTCGTTGTATTTGCGCGCATTGGCCTTGAGAAGCCTTTCCGCGCGCGCCGCGCTCCCGCGGGAAAAACGCGCGCCCCATGCCGCATCGTCCGCCGCAATGTCCTTGTTCCCGGCAAGGCGCGCGCGAATATCTTCTTCCGACAGCCCGCCCAGCCGTATCACCGCGCACCGCGATACCACCGTCTCCATCAAACCCGAAATCCCCGCCGCAAGCAAAAATATCACCGTCCCCGCCGGAGGCTCCTCCAACACCTTCAGCACCTGGTTCTGCGCCGCCTCCGTCATCTTGTCCGCCTGCTCCATGATGAATATCTTGTACCGCCCCTTGAACCGCGCCATGTACGCCTGCCGCCGCATCTCCCGCGTGTCCCCTATCAGCACGTTCCCCCCAGCCGACCGCGGATAAATCACCTCAACGTCCGGATGATTGCCGCTCGCTATCTGCTTGCAGACAGGGCACTGTGGCGCGGCCGCTTTGCATCCGCTCTGGCACATGAGCGTCCGCGCAATCTCGAGCGCGAATGCGACCTTCCCGGAGCCTTCGGGCCCCAGCAAAATATACGCATGCGCCAGCCTCCCATGCCGGATGCTGTTCCGGAAGATGCCCCGCGCCGCATCCCGCGGATTCTCAGTGGATGGTTCAGAGCAAGACATTGTCCACTATCCTCCGAATATCTTTCTGCACCTCGTCCACGGAACGGTTGCCGTCCATGACATGCACACCCTTCACGCCCTTTGCCACGGCGCGGTAGCCCTCAATCACCTTGCGATGGAAAGATTCCCCCCGCGCCTCGATGCGGTCCGCCTCGACCGACCTCCGGGCCACCGCCGTCTCGTAAGCGACGTCAATGATTATCTGGACCGCCGGCTGGATGTTTTCCGTGGCGAAGGCGCCTATTTTGTAAACAATGTCCACGCCCAGGCCCCCCGCGTATCCCTGATAGACGACGCTTGAGAGGAGGTACCTGTCGCAAATGACCGTCTTGCCATCTTCGAGCGCGGGCCGGATTACCTCGCTGGTCAACTGGCTGCGGCACGCCATGTAGAGGAGAAGTTCGGTCGGCGCGGACATGCTCTTGTGCGCGGGGTTAAGCAGCGCCCTCCGTATTTCCTCCCCCAGCGGCGTGCCCCCCGGCTCCCGCACCAGCAGCGCCGCCCTGCCCTTGCCCCGCAGGTAGTCGGCCAGCAGCCGCGCCTGCGTCGTCTTGCCGCACCCGTCCGCCCCCTCAATCACAATCAGACGCCCCTTCAAATCACGCTGTGTTGATTTCACCTCGCGCTCCCACTGTCGGAAAATTTCTAATAAAATCGCTTGACGTTGCCGATTTAAGATTATAACATCAGCCATCGCGCGAGCAAACACAAAAGGAGGCCTCGGGCGCTTGACGGCAAGAAGACTATTTGGTAGAATGCTATCTATCTCGATAATGGGAAGCGGAGGAGTACTTGGAAACCGTCAGCTTTCCTCTATTGTCGTGGAGATAGACAGATGGCGAAAACGCCTCTTGATGGACGCTTTGCCGTGATATTGCCGTACCTCAACGGCTATCCGCTTGAGGAAATTAGGGACAAAATCGCGGAACTGTTCTCCGTGCTCAAGTCCACCGCCGCGCGCATCATTCAGTCGGCGCCAATCGTACTGCTTGAAGACGCCACGCCCGAAGAAGTGGAGCGCATCCGGCGGCTCCTCGGCATTGAACTGACCATACAGCCCGCCGTGCAACTGAACGGCCAACTGCCCAAACTCGCCTGGCCCAGGCGCCCCTCGATAAACATCCAGGCCGAACACAAGGCCGGCTACGAGAACGCCGCCCGCGGCGCGGAATTCGGCGACGTGCGGTACGTCGAAAACTCCGACAAGGTCAGGCAGATTCGCTTCCGCGAGTCGGGCAAATCCTCAACCGCGACAACGACGGCCAGCGCTTCCGTAAAGGCCGCCCTCAAGCCAGCGGCGCCAAACCACGAGTGCGACTCGAACGGCGAGCCAAAGCCGGCCTACGGCAACGGACGCGACGCCAACGACATCTTCACCTACAACCTGTTCCTCGCCAAGATCACCTCCGAAGGCAAGCGACAGCGCGCCATTGAACTCATAGGCAAGGTCCGCAACGTCTCCGCCCTTGAAGCCGAGGAAATAATGGAACGCACCATCGTCCCCATAATCAAAGGCGTCACAAAAAAAGAGGCCGACGAAATCCAGGCGATGTTCAAGCACGACCGCATCGCCGTCCAGGTCCTCAAAAAACCCAAGTGACCGCGCATCAATAAAAAAAGCCCCGTCCTTCCGGGGCTTTTTTGTTTGCCATGTCATGTGACACAGCCGCCCTCGGCTGTGCTTTTCCACTTTCTACTCTCGACCTTCCAGCCGCCCTGCGGCTCTCGGCATGCCGATATTTATGTGATTGGTGAACAGCCACGGCACCCCGCCAATCCTCATCTCCACGCGATACGCGCCCGGCGCCGGGTCGCGCATCTCAAACAACTCCGTCGTCTCCACCGCCGCCACCGCGCCGTTCCGAATCAGCGTCACCTCCGCTCTTGCCGGGGCGCTGATGCGCAACGCCTTCGCCCCGCCCTCCAGCCACTCACCCACCACGTGCTCACCCCCGTCC
>Ga0315293_10007632_pt1 | contig 10033 bp, 9 predicted proteins | sample YL17G13_20_MG_FD_203071 | JGI IMG/M metagenome (GOLD analysis project Ga0315293, IMG submission 203071) | Sediment microbial communities from Yellowstone Lake, YNP, Wyoming, USA - YL17G13_20 | ecosystem: Environmental > Aquatic > Freshwater > Lake > Sediment | place: USA: Wyoming | collected... | reverse complement strand
AGCGCGCCGACGTTCTGGAGCAACCAGGACAAGGCGAAGGGCGTGGTCTCGGAACTGAAGGGCATCAAGAGCATCCTCGACGTTTACGGGGACCTGTTGAAGCGGCTTGAGGACTGCGAGGTGATGGCGCAGTTGGCGGCGGAGGAGAAGGACGCGGAGGCGCGGGCGGCGGTTGAGGGCGACATCGGGAAACTTGAGCGCGCGCTCGGCGATTTCGAATTCAAGGCCATGCTGAACGAGCCGAACGACCGGATGGACGCGTTTGTGAGCATTCACGCGGGAGCGGGCGGGACGGAGTCGTGCGACTGGGCGGAGATGCTTTTGCGGATGTACACGCGGTGGATGGAGCGGCACGGTTACCAGGTGCGGCTAGTGGACCAGTTGGAGGGGGAGGGGGCAGGGATAAAGAGCGTGACGCTTGAGGTGAGCGGGCCGTGGGCGTACGGGTATTTGAAGAGCGAGTTGGGGGTGCACCGGCTTGTGAGGATTTCGCCGTTCGACGCGAACGCGCGGCGGCACACGTCTTTCGCGTCGGTGGACGTTGTGCCGGAGTTTGAGGAGGTGGAGATTGAGATAAAGGAATCGGATTTGCGGATAGAGCGGATACGCGCGGGCGGCAAGGGCGGGCAGCATGTGAACGTGACGGACAGCGCAATCCGCATAACGCACGTCCCGTCCGGCATCGTGTCGCAGTGCCAGAACGAGCGGTCGCAGCACCAGAACCTTGAAGTGGCGATGAAGGTGTTGAAGTCGCGGCTATATCGGATGGAGGAGATGAAGCGGGAGGCGGAGTTGAAGAACGTTTACGGCGAGAAGGGCGAAATCGCGTGGGGGCACCAGATACGGTCGTACGTTTTGCAGCCGTACCAGATGATAAAGGACCACAGGACGGGCGCTGAGACGGGGAACGTGCAGGCGGTGCTGGACGGGGACATTGACATGTTCATTGACGCGTACCTGAAGCAGAGGATAAAGAAGAAGTGACGGAGGAGCCATGAGGAGAAGCCTGATAGCGCTGCTGGTTCTGGCGATGGCCGGGACTTGCGGTTGCGGCCTGTTGCGGGCGAAGAAGCAGCCGATGAACCTGAAGGATTGCGCGGGGCTGAGCGCGGCGCTTGAGAAGGCTGAGCTTGCCGAATCCGTCAAGGGCAAGGTGCTCGTCGTGCTGTTCTGGACGCGATACAATCCGCATTTTTCGATGCAGACGCTTCCGCACATGAAGGCGCTGTACGCCAATTACAAGGATTCGGGGCTGGAGATTGTCCTCGTGAACACCGACAGGTCTTCAAATCCCGATGAGGCGGCCGATTTTCTGGCGCGCGAGCGCGTCAATTTCGCGAACATCCTTGATGATGGCAGCATTGGGAAGGATTTCGCATTCAGGGATGAGCCGATAATTTTTGACCGCAACGGCAACCATGTGAAGGCCGGTTCGCATACGAGCGATACGGTTGCATTTGACAAGAAGATTGACGAGTTGACGGGAGAGAAGTAGGGGGGCATTGTCGCGGAAAATCAAGAAAGCGTCTCGGCCGGAGCGGATGGCTCCATGCCGAGGCGTTTTTTTCTGAGTTAGGGTTTAGCGCTTCGAGTACTGGAAGCGCTTGCGTGCGCCGGGCTGTCCGTATTTTTTGCGTTCCTTCATGCGGCTGTCGCGCGTGAGCATGCCGTGCTCCCGGAGAACAGGGTCGAGCGTCTCGTGCGCGCGGAGGAGGGCGCGGGCGATGCCGAGTTGGACCGCGCCGGCCTGGCCGGTGAGGCCGCCGCCTTCAACCTGGGCGATAACGTCGTATTCCTTGTCTTTTTCCGCGATGCGCAGGGGCTTGACGACTTCCAGCCTGTCACGCTCGCGGCAGAAAAAAACGGGCATTTCGCGATTGTTGATTACTATCTGGCCCGTGCCTTTTTTGAGGCGGACGCGCGCGACGGATGTCTTTCTCCGGCCCGTGCCCCAGAAGTACTCTACTGCCACGGTGTCCTCCGTATTACAGTTCCAGTTTTTCGGGCGCTTGCGCTTCGTGCGGATGTTCGGCGCCCGTGTAAAGTTTCAGTTTCGTCAGCATCTTGTGGCCGAGGTTCGACTTCGGCAGCATGCGCCTGACCGCTTCCTTGAGCAGGTGCGTGGGCTTCAGTTGCAGCGTCTTGCGCCAGGTCACAGTCCTCTGGCCGCTCGGGTAGCCGCTGTAGTATTTGTGGAAGCGCATGTCCAGTTTCTTGCCGGTCACTTTCACCTTGTCGGCGTTGAGAACGACGACGAAGTCGCCGGTGTCAACGTGCGGCGTATAGGTGGGGCGGTGCTTGCCCATGAGAATATTGGCCAGTTTCACCGCGAGCCTGCCCAGCACCTTGCCTTCGGCGTCCACGACGTACCAGCGAGGCACGAATGTCTCTTTGTTCGCGATGTATGTCTTCATCTGTTTGAGCATTGTTCAACTCCACGTATGCGGAGAACCTCTCCGGAAAAGCACGGTAATATATCAGCGCGGACGCGCGATGTCAATGGAATTTCCGGCCTTCAGGCGGGGAATTTTCGGTGCGGTTTTCATTTCGCCTGGAACACTTCTATTGCGTCGGCCATGCCGGGGCGCGGTCGCCTGGCGAAAACCAGGCGCATGCCTGAGAAAACGCCGCGGTAAAAGGTTTCGCCCTTTTCATTGACGGAGGCGGTGAGGGCCGACTGAAGCGCCGGGTCTCCGTCCTTCCCGATTGCGAAGATTTCAAAAGGAAAGCGATGGCTTTCCGGCCCTTCCGTGGCGCACAGGAGCGCCGGGATTCCCTTGATTTCGCCGTGCCATTTTTTACAGCGGGGGTGCGCGCTTTGCGGCCAGAGGATGCCGAGAGCGCCGGGCGTTGCTTCGAATGCCGCTTGTTTCCCGGATGCCGGCTCGGCGGGCTGTTGCGCGATTTCCGGCGGCATCGCGTCAAGGATGTCCTTCAGATGGTTCAACTGCCGGTGCGTCATCGCGGCGTGCGGGTCGGGGATGCGGACGGCGAGACGCGCCATGTCAGCGAGGAATTTCCTGTCCGCGGCCTTCAGCACGCCGTGCCGCGACAGCCGCTCAAGCGCCTCCGCGTTCCATGCCTTGAAGATGTTCACTTTTGTTTTCGCTTGAGGAGAAGCGCCTGCGAGCCGTCGGGGAGCGTGAATTGTTTCAGTGGGACGTATTTCATTTCGGCGGCGAGTTTTTGCGCTTTCTCCACGGGGATGTCGCGGTGGGTCGCGTGGGCTTCCATCTGCTTGCCTGTTTTGAAAATGGCGTAATCCGATTCGGCGAGGCGGAGGCCGACCTGGATGAGTTTTGCCTCTTCGCTTTCGACCTCGCCGACATAGACGACGTTGAAATCATGGCCGTCAAGGAGCGCCGCAAGGTCGAAGCCCTTCGCCGTGAAAAGCGCGTGGTTCGCCAGGAACGCCACCGTCGGGCGTTTGTCTCCGGCCTCCTTCGCGATGGCCTCCGCGATTTCCTTCAACTTCCAATCGCGCTCTTTCGTAATGTCAACTTCGCGGATTTGCGTCAGCGGCTGCGAGAATGCGCCGTAAAGGCCCCCCGCGCAGGCGAGCGCCAGCAGCGCGGCCGTCACCGCGACAGCGGCCTTCCATCGAATCGAGGCAATCAGCGCGCCGAGCAGTATCGCCGCGCCCGGCAGCAACGGCAGCAGAAAGCGCGTCTGCTGGTCGCGCGTCAGGTTCAAGAAGATGTATGCGGCGGCGACCCACACGACGATGAGCCAGACGTCGAGCGGCTTCCGCGTCGGCGCGTTTTTCTTTTGCGCGCTCACGCGCGACAAGAGCGCGAGGATTATCGCGACCGCCGCCACGACGAGGAATCCCCAGCCGATGTCGCCAAGAATCAGTCGCGGATAAAGCGTGAACCACGGATGGCCCTGTCGGAAAGCCTCGCCCTGCGGGCCGAATCCGTAACCGAGGAGAAACTTCTGGATCTCCTCCTGGTTCGGCAGGTACCAGACTTGAGCGATTCCAAACGCGACCGCCAGGCCTATCACGAAGTTCACGATGCGCAACGGCTCGAGTTTGCTTTCGGCAAGGCCGCGCACCAGCGCGTAGAGCGCTGGCGCAAGCAGAAAGACCATCGCGATGGGATTAGTCAGCGCGGCGACCCCGCAGACCGCGCCCGCGGCAAGCGTCGGCAGGAACCATTTGAATCTTTCGCTGCTCTGGATGCACAGTATCGCCAGCGCGACCCACGCCGCAAGCGGCAATTCCGTGCGGGAAAGGCGCATGTATTGCAGCACGGGAATCAGGCACGCCACCGTCACAGCCGCAAGTACGCCCGTCGCGAGCGATTTGCGCGCGCCGATGAAATACACGCTTACAAGAAGAACAGCAAGGCATATCACGTTGAAGTCGAGCGCCGTCTGCACGGAACGCGGGAATATATAATAAAGGAAGGACGCGCCGAGGGAGGTGAAGGGGGCCTGGTTGGGGCTTCCATTGACGAAGTAGTTGTAAGCGGCGGCGGGGTCGCGGCGCATCTTGTCGTTCAGCCGGATGCTCATGGAGATGAAGTGCGCCTCGTCCCACTGCTCCGGCAGTTCGTCGAGACGGTTCCACTGGCGCCAGTGCGCGTTCCATGCGCCGAGCACAAACGCGACCAGCACGAGCGCAAGCGGCGCGACGACGCGCCAGCCGCGCCAGATGTGGGTTTCTCGGATGTTTGCTTGCTGAATTTCCGGCATTTCACGCTCCGGGTAGTTTCGTCAATGATTATCCAATTCACGCGCGCAAAGTCAAACGCCCTTCATAACTACAAACAAAGGGGTCTACAAACAAAGGGGTCAGACCCCTTTGTTTGTAGTTATTGGCCGTGGGCCGTGAAAACGAAAAAGGACGCGCTTTTCGACGCGTCCCCCTGTGTTTGGCGCGGGCGGTTATTCGAACTTGATGGCTTCGACGGGGCAACCCTCAGCGGCCTCCTTGATCTGGGCCTCGAACTTCTTGAAATCAACGCCCTTCTTCACGGTTGACATGTCGTTCACCTTGAACACATCCGTGCATATCTCTTCGCAAAGGCCGCAAGCCGTGCAAGTATCCTCCACCCATGCTCTCTTGATTGCCATGTATCGCCTCCGGGAACATTACTTATCTTCCGCGACCGGGGTTCCCCTGCAGGGGTCCGGAAAAGCGAGGTATTCTGCCACGATGGAATGTCCATGTCAAATCAAAAACGCCGCTCCCGCCGCGGTTACACCTTGTACTCGATTTCGAATATCTTGAGGTATTCCTCGATGGCGAAACGGTCGGTCATGCCCGCGATGTAGTCGGCGACGATGCGCTTGAGCGCGGCATCGTCCGCCTTTGCGGGGATTTCGGCGGCGACGTGGGCGGGGAGGATTTCCGGGCGGCGGATGTATTCGTTGAAGAGGCGCTCGATGATTCCCTCGCCCTTGTTTATCATGCGGACGATGCGGTAGTCCTCGTAAAAATTTTCCATGAGGAACTTGCCGAGCGTCTTGATTTGCGCCTCGACGGGTTTGGAGAAGGCGATGACGAATTCGGGCGCGCGGCGGACAGCGTCGAGCGATTTTACCGAGTGCTCCTTGAGCCGCGCTTCGGTGTTGGTCAGCGCGTCGCGCACGAGAAGGTCTATCAGCGCGCGGGTCCTTTGGACGGCCTGGATTTTCTCCGGCAGGCCCGCGACCCGCCCGGAGACCGACGCCCACAGCCCAAGCCCGGCCTTGTCAATCCGCGGTATTGTCACGATTCCGAGGCGGAGCGCGTCTTCGAGGTCGTGGGCGTGGAAGGCGATGATGTCCGCGGCGCAGACGACCTGGGCTTCCATGGCGGGGCGCATGCCGGGGAAGAATTCGCTTCCCGGCGACGGGTGGTCGTACGCCGTCTCGTGCTTCTGGATGCCTTCGAGGACTTCGAGGGTGAGGTTGAGGCCGTCGAAATCCGGGTAGCGTTTTTCGAGGAAGCGGAGCATTTTGAGGCCGTGGTCGTTGTGGTCGAAACTGTGGGCCAACTTGTTGAGCGTCTGCTCGCCGGCGTGGCCGAAAGGCGGGTGGCCGATGTCGTGCGCCATGGCGATTGCCTGTGTGAGGTCTTCGTTGAGTCCGAGCGCGCGGGCGATGGAGGTGGCGATTTGGACGGTCTCAAGGGTATGGGTGAGGCGGTCGCGGGATGCGTCGTCGCCCTGGCCGAAGGGAAAGACCTGGGTCTTGAACTTCAGCCTGCGGTAGGAGGGCGAGTGCGCGATGCGGTTCCAGTCGCGCTGGTAGTGCGTGCGGAATTCCGGGGCTGGCTCGTCGTGCTCGCGTCCGGCGGATGCCGCGGACGTGGCGGCGTAAGGGGCGAGGTATTGCTTCTCGCGTTTTTCGAGGTCTTCTCTGCTGAATAGCATGGTTTCTCTCTCTCGGAGTTTGGGTTGCCACGGAATTATAACTTCGGCGCTGAATACCACAATAGGGGAGGGGTCTGACCCCCCAGGCCATACCCTCCCCCTGCGACAGAAATCTTTCCGTTTGTGAAAAATACTTTGAACCTTTCCTCCGCTCGCCGGTTCTATATGGTGGATAAAAGATCCGCGGAAATCTTCAGACGTCTTTCAACGCGAAAGGAGGCGGCAAGCCAAGCGCATTTCGTTTGTTCCTGGTTGAGACATTATCGGCGTACTTTGTAAGGAGACTTTCAATGAAGCGATTAACAAAAGTATTCGCGGCGGCCCTGATGGGGGCGATGTGCCTTTTGCCGGCCACGTGGGGCGAAACGGGCGGGAAGATTTCGCCTGACGATTACCAGAGGATCGTTGAGGAGCAGGAAGCGATCCGGCGGGAGTTTCTGGAATTTCTGGACGTGCTGGACGCATGCGCCAGGCAGAACAAGGACCCGGAAATTTCCAGGCGCCTGCAAGATGCCATTGAGTGCGCGAGGAAGGCGGACATCGAGAAGCAGATGGACCTTATCGCCAAGTTTGCGGCAGAGGGGGGATGGTTCGACGCCGAGGCGGGCGCGCTGAACGTGAACGGCAAGTTCGAGGAACTCATCATGCTGCTTACCGGGCAGAACAGCAAGAAGTTTGAACTTCCTCGCATAATACGCGAACTTGAGAATATTCAGAAAGAGATGGCGACGACTAATACGCGGCCTTTCGATTTGCCGCCGCAGTTCGGCGACGCAAGCGACAAGGCGGGAGAACTGCTTGAGGGACAGAGGGAAGTGAAGGACGGCCTTGAGAACCCGGGCGGCAAGCCCGTCGACCCCAAAGACCTGGGGGACCGCGAACGCGCACTTGAGCAGGGCGCCAAAGCCCTGCAGACCGCGCTCGAAGGCATGGGCGACAAGGCCGGCCCAGCCGCGCAGTCAGTGAAGGACGCCGCGGAAAGCATGAGCCAGGCCGCGAGCGCCCTGGGCCAGATGGCAAACGGCAGCCCCGGCGCTAAGGCACAGGCCGGCGGCGCGATGGACAAGGCGGTGAAGAACCTGCAGACCGCGATTGCCCGGATAGGAGAGGCAAAGGCCGCCGCCGAGCAGGACCTCAAGAATTCCAAGTCTCTCGGCGCGCTGTCGCGGCAGGAAAAAGAAATCGCCAGGAAATTGAATGACATTCGGAACGAAATCGGCGCCAGACTTGGCCCGGATTCTCCGGCAGGCAAAGCGCTTGCAAGGGCCGTGACGAAGTCGGGCAGCGCCGCGAGCAAGGCCGGCAAGGCCGCGCAGAACGGCGGCAAGAGCGGCTCCGGCGGCGCATCAGGGGACCAGCAGGCCGCACGCGCCGCCGTCGAGCAGGCAATCAAGGACCTGCAGGACGAACTGGACCAGATGATAAAAATCGAGCAACTCGAAGACGCCGTGAAGGCGCTTGAGCAGATGCTCGCGGACCAGAAGGAAGTGAACGGCGCGACTGTCGCGGCGGACGTGGAGCGCATCGCGTGGGATGAGAAGAACCCCGGCCGGCCGCGCGAATTCGTGCGCGCCACGCTGGTCGGCATTCAGAGGGCGTGCAACAAGCAGCGGGACATCGCGGAGAGGGCGAGAATCCTGACCCGGATGCTGAAAGACGCGAAACAGACCGTTTCCTCGAATGTGCTGAATGGCGTGCACGGCGACATGGTGCAGGTGGCCGGCAAACTGGACGTCCGCGACGTTGGCGATGAGACGCAGTACGTCGAGGCGAGCATTGTCCAGCGGCTGGAGTGGCTGAAGGATTCGGTGGCTATCGACCTCGAGAGCCTCAAGGAGAAGAAGAACGAGGGCGGCGGCAACAAGGGCGGCGGCGGCGGAAAGCAGGGCGGCGACCAGAAGAAGCCTCCGCTCCCGTCACTGGCTGAAATCAAGTTGCTCCGCAAGATGCAGATGGACGTTCACTACAGGACGACGCAACTTGCGGACTACTACGAAAAGAGAATGGCCGCAATCGAGGCCGACACCAACCTGACTCCTGAAGCCAAAGAGCAAATGAAGAAGACGGTCGAGGAACAGAAGCGGCTAATCGGGCTGAGGCTTGCGTCAGCGCAGTCGCGCATCGCAACGCTCGTCAGCGGCATCATCGACAACGCGTCGGCATCCAATTAGGAGGAACGACAATGAGACGCATAATTACGACATCACTGGCCGTCATTATGATACTCGGCCTTGTGAACGCGGCGCGGGCCGAGGACGGCAAGGACCCGATGGCGCTCTTGCGGGAGGCGCGCGGCCTGATGCAGGACCTCGCGGACAAGCGCCTGCCCGCGGGCGATTGCGGCGATAGCGTCCGGGCGGACGAACTCAAGATAGTCAACAACTTCGACGCCCTCATCAAGATGGTGCTCGACCAGGAAAGCGGGCAGAGCGGTCAGGAAGGCGGCCAGCAGGACGGCAAGACGGACGGTTCCAGCGACGGAAGCCAGAAGCCGCCCAGCGGCCAGCCGGCGCAGCAGCCCGGCGCGGCCGGCTCTCAGCCGGTCAGCAAGGGCGCGGGCTCTTCCGCCCCCGCCACGAAGCCCGGCGGCGTCAGCACCGGCAATCCGGCGCCAAGCGTCCTCCCGCCCTCCGACGACGATGGCGGCGCGTGGGGCATCGAGCCGCCGCCCAAAGATTACCACGGCACCACGATGACGAAGGGCACGACAGGCGTTTCGGGATATGAAGACCTCATCAGGAAAGTCCGCGCGGCGATTGCGCGCGAAGCGGTCAAAATCCGCTGACGGCCTTTCGGCAAGTTGCCGCAAAGTTCCAGCGCCGCAATGAAACCGGGAACAGAAGGACTGCTCCTCCTGTTCCCGGCTTTCCCATGGTTTCTCATTCTTCCATCCTTTCTCCCATCCGCATCCTCCTACGATGCCACAGGCCGCCGCGTCCTTAAAACCGTCGGCTCCGCCAAAACCCGCTACATCTACGACGGCTGGCAATGCATCGAGGAATACCTCGCCCCCACGGCGGCATCGGGCTTCATTGACGCGCCAAACCGCCAGTACGTCAACGGCAATAACATGGACGAAGCGCTCCAATACAAATACCGCGCAATGACCGACCCCGCCGACGTCTACGCCATCAACACGCAAACGGCAACCGTCACCGTCGTCGGCGAATACGACGAAGACACCCTCAACGGGCACGACATCGTGCTGTGGGACTCCGATACCGGCGCGAGGATTTACAGCATCGCCGACAACGCCGAACACTCCGGCGGCAACACCGCCATTACGGTAACAAGCGGCACGGGCCTCGGTGACTTCACCGTGGCCAATACGGACTACGTCATCCTCTACCAGCCAGCGGCGTATTATTACCACGCCAACGTCCAGGGAAATACAGTTGCAATCACGGACGCCAATGGTAATATAAAAGAGGAAGTCACCTACGACGTTTATGGGCGTCTCACGTCGGTGAAAGTCGACGGAACGCCCTTGACGCAGACAAACGGACTTGTTACAGTCGGGACGTATTTCGCCGGCTCTTTGACAAAGAACGCCCGCCTGTTCCAGGGCAGGGATTTGGACGAAGAGAGCGGCCTCTACTACTTCCGCAACCGCCAGTACGACCCCGTCCACGGCCGCTTCCTCACCCGCGACCTTCTCCTCATCCCTTCCA
>Ga0315293_10007627_pt1 | contig 10035 bp, 6 predicted proteins | sample YL17G13_20_MG_FD_203071 | JGI IMG/M metagenome (GOLD analysis project Ga0315293, IMG submission 203071) | Sediment microbial communities from Yellowstone Lake, YNP, Wyoming, USA - YL17G13_20 | ecosystem: Environmental > Aquatic > Freshwater > Lake > Sediment | place: USA: Wyoming | collected... | reverse complement strand
AAAGGCCCACCGCATCCTTGGAATCATGGACGATGGCCACCGTTTTGATATTGTAATTCTCTTTCCATTTGGAAATGGCCGGGATCGCCAGGCGGAGTTCATCGATCTTGTTGCGGAAGGCATAGGGGCGATTGGCTGCGGCCACTCCCGGTTTCGAGGAGGCCTGGGCAATCATCACGATCCCCAGCTGATTTCCGACCGGAAAAGCGACCTCACACTCGGAACTGGAAAACGGCCCCAGAATGGCGAGCACTTTGTCGTCACTGGCCAGCTTGCGGACGATGCGGGTCGCTTCATCGGGCTTGCTGGCGGTGTCGTACGTCACCGATTTCAGCGGCATCCCGTTCACCCCGCCGGCGGCATTAATTTCCTCTATGGCCATTTCCAGAGCGATCACATTCCTCTTGCACCAATCACTCCATACGCCCTGGAAGGCAAAGGCCACCCCGATTTTGATCGGGTCCTTGGCTTGAGCCCCGCTGACGCCCGCCAGTGTTACCGTTAGGATTACTCCCAAAAAGAAAACCATCCTTGCTGCTTTCATAGCTGACCCCTTTCTTTGCATTACTAACGTTCAAATTCTTTAGATTTTGTAAAGAATCCCCCCCACCCTTTCCCTCCCCCTCGAGGGGGGAGGGTAGGGAGGGGGTGGCCGATCAAAATCCGAAGTCGGGTTTCATTTTAGGTAATCTTCCAGCTTCACCTGTCCCCAGCCGATGGGCCATGCCCGTTCATACATCTTTCGCTCCGCAGCCCGGTACGGAACCGGCTTGGTGGCATCAATGCCCCACTTTCCGACTACAGAAGGAAAGCGGTTTTCCTCCGTGGTGGGAAAGGCCCCGGATATAACCTGTCCGCTCGGATCAAACGGGACGGCCCGGGCATTCCCGACGATGAAGACATGCTTGCTCGGGTCCACGCGAGTGGACAGCGCATACAGGATATCCCGGTAGTCGTAAATGTTGATATCGGGATCTACCGCGATGGCCATTTTGGTATTCATCCAGGGAGAACCCAGAACCGCCATGAGGGCGTCGGTAACCAGACCGTCGTATGCGGGCTCAACCTGAATGATCACGCACAAGGTGGCCCCTCCCTGGGGGATATAGACATCATGGACTTTCATTCCCATCGCCCGCAGGCGTTCATACAAAATCGCCTCGTGGAAGAGCCGGGGCATCTCCTGGTGATCGGTAAAGGGCGTGACCTGATGATGGCGGTAGATCGGGTCCTTTCTCATGGTGATGGCCGTGACTTCGAATACCGGTTGATGTTGGATATAGGGACAGAAGAGCATGGTCGGTCCGGGGTTCGGCCCGTCCTGCGCCGTCCGGGTAGGATGGACAAAACCTTCGATAATGATGGAGGCATCCGCCGGCACTATCAAATCAATGGTCTTGCACCGGGTGACCTCGCCGGGTTGGCCGCTGATCGTTTCGAAGAGTTCAAATTCCCACCAGTCGTCGTGCGGATGAGAATAGCAACCGGCCAACTCCCAGGCCGGATGGGCACCGATTACAATGGCCTGGGGCATGCGCGTCCCGGCGGCCCGGTGTTTGGCCAGGATCTGATTGGCGGTCGGAGTGACATAGGAAGTGACCATCTCCGTGCGGCTCAGGACACCGGACCGCGGGTACATCTGGTTCAACTTGCCGGTCTCAGGGTCCCGGTGCACGGCAAACCCCGTCGCGTATGGGTAGGCATCCAAAGCGGTATGGCGTGGAATGGGCAGCATGGCCAGGTCGGTGTCGCCGCCGACAAAGACCCGCTCCTGGCATACGCCTCCCTTCACTTCCTTTAGGGGCTTCGGCCCGCGGCGAACCACTTCCGCCAGGGATTTCACGACCTCCTTCGGATCACACCCGAGCACCCGGGCCTGGGCTTTCCGGGTGGAGAAGAGTAGATCGACCAGGCGAAATCCGGGGTATCCCTCGATTTGATCGAAAACAATGGTGTCGTTGGCCTGGGCAATGAGAGCGCCGACGTGGTCGAGCTTAACGGGTTTCTTAATCTCAATATACTGCCCCTTATACGCTTCGAGAAACGAATGCAGGTCTGTCTTCATCGCTTGCCTCCCAGAAAAGAAAAATCAAAAAGCGTAACAGTTTAGCCATTTGAAAATGGCCTGAAAATCCCTCCCGCCCTCCCTTTAGTAAAGGGAGGAGATTAAAGTTCCCCCTTTGAAAAAGGGGGATAAAGGGGGATTTCCTGGGGACTCCTAGCAATTTTCGAGATTTTCAACTTTATTTTTCATAAGGCTAACAGTTACCAAAATTCAAATATCAAAATGATGTTACGCCGAATAATTTCTCCATTCGCTGTTATGGTCATTTTGGATTTCTGTGCACTCCCGTCCGGAACAAAGGACGGTAAAAGAGATCATCGCCCTTAAGCAGTAAACGGTCCAGGGCTTGAATCTTTCTCTTGATCAACCCCCTGACCAGATTATGTCCCGCCCCTGCTTTCTTGTTGAAGGGGCAGACGTTGATACATTGATAGCAATCGATGTGATACATTCCCTTATCGGTCTTCGCTCCGTTTTTGAACCAGAAACGAAGGCATTTCTCTCCGTCCAAAGGCCATTTCAGCAAGCCCGGGCTGGTGGATACGGTGCGGGGCTTGGGGGTTCTTTTCCCGTATAGTATAGCCTGGGAGGGACAATACTGCGCGCATTTCTCGCAGACCTCGCAAAACTCCGTAACGCCAAAGTCGATCGGGGATGTCGGTTTCAGGGGAAGATCGGTGAGCACTTTGCACAAGCGAACCCGGGGGCCGAATTCGGGCGTAATGAGCGCGCCGAATCGGGCCAGCTGCCCCAATCCCGCGTCCACGGCCAGGGGCACACTCAGAGCGGTGTCATTGCCGCAGGCGATGGCCTTATAACCCAGGGAGGCGATGAACTTGGCCAGCGAGGGAGCCAGGAAGGCCATTTTAGAATAGCCCAGACCTGCTGCCGCACTCGCTTTCGCAGTCGGGGCATACTTTACGTAGTCATAGTTTGTCTCGATCGCCAACACCACTGCATATTTGACGGAGGGGGGAATCATTTTATCGAGGTCGATTTCCTTGTGCCCGTATCGCTCCCAACCGGGTTTGTAAACCCAGTTCCAGTTGAATTCGGTTATGCCTACAAGACTCGCACCCAAGAACAGGGCCGTATCCTTGACGATCTCCGCCATCTCGGCCGGATCCTGGACGGGCATCTTTTCCGGCTGCCAGGGCAATCCGATGAATCCAGGGCTCCAGGGCCCTTCCCAGTCAAGAAAACAGCCCAATTTCTCCGAGAGCCTGGGCCGCGTCCAGTTACCCGTGTGGCAATTGGTGGCCATGGCGCAGTGGAATCCGGCGATTCGCTGCGCCAGGTCCACCTGCGTGTATCCCGGCTCGTTGCGGGGGACGGGTCCCTGTTCTCCGATTACCGGCAAAAGCGTATTTAGAAATGACTCGTCCCACCCGCCCGGAGGAACATAGCCGCGCGAGAGAGGGGTATCTCTTTCGCTGTACCTCGCCAGCGGGTCCATAATATCCTGGACGTAGGCAGGCCGATCCAACTTCCTGAATCCATGCCGTTTGAAATACCTTCCGTGTAAGGAACCCGCGACAGACATATCTACCTCTACAACAATTACAACAATTTAGGAATTAAGGAATTAGGAATTCGGGAAATCCCTTTTCCACTAATCTCTAATCCCTCAATTCCTCAATCCCTCAATTCCTCAATCCCTCAATTCCTCAATCCCTCAATCTTTTAACGGCTGGTCCGTAATCGGCTTGCCACCATCCATATACTCCAGCCACCTGACTTCGGGTTTTGGACGTCTTCCACGGACTATATCATCGATCCAGAGTAATAACCTAATGGCCGCCTTGGAACGAGCGGCCGCCTTCGTTGAAAGCCTGTGATACCAGATGTTGGGGCGGCTCCAGGGGCAGACCGCGATGCAACGGGCGCAATCGTTCCACTTCTGCGGGTTGGCGACCCAGAAGCGAATGCACCGTTCCGCATTTACGTTCCATTTTTCCACGCCGCGCACGATTTCTTTGCCCCCGTGGGGAATGGCCTGGGAGGGACAATTGGCTGTACATTTCCCACAGATCTCGCAGGTTGAAACCGCTCCGATATCCACGGGCGGATCGATGGCCAGGGGCAGATCCGTGGTCACCGTAGAAAGCCGGACCCTTGGACCGAAAGGAGCCGTGATGAGAATGCCGTTGCGCGATAGCTCTCCCAAACCGGCGTCCACAGCAATGGGAACGTGCAAGACCCACTCGTTGATAAAGAAATGAGCCCGGGCGGGATATCCCAATTCACGGATGTAAGCGGCCAGGCTCACCGCCGCCCTGGCGGCATTCAGGTATCCCAGGCCGACTTCGGCGTTATCGATCCAACCCGGAGAGTACCGCAGGCGTTTGTAGTTCATTTCCACTGCCAGGGAGACCGCATACCGGTGGGGCAAATTGATCTCCTGCCCGGCTGTTCCCTTACCAAAATCGATGCGCAGGCCCGTGTGGCTGTACACATAGGCTGGGTTCAGTTCACATACGCCCGCCAGATCCGCCCCCAAGAAGCGGGCCACTTCTTTGACGTTGGAGGCCATCCGGGCCGGGTCGGAGATTTCTGTTTTATTGGGGTTTACGGGGCCGTCCGCCACGCTGCGCCAGGAGCGCATCGGGACATTCATAGCCCGACTCTCTGGATAGAAGATGCGCCGGAAAGGGTCGATGGATTCCCGGGTCCAGCGTTCTTTGACCTTCTCGCCCAACCCTCCGATGGCCGCGTGGGTGTGCATCTGCTTTCTCTGATCGAATCGTTCCTGGGGGCCAACGATTTCGGTGGTGGCCCTAAATTTCTTCTTCACCTTTCTCGTTTCCTTCTTGGTGGGATCTTTAAAACTTAACCGCGGAGGTCACAGTGCGGCAGAGCCGCATCCAAAAGAAATCACCCCCTCCCTACCCTCCCCCCTCGAGGGGGAGGGAGAGGGTGGGGGGGATTCTTTATAAAATTTAAAGAATTTGAACGTTAGTAGTACAGTGCGGCAGAGCCGCAACCGAAATTTACCCCATCCCTCTCCCCCGCCGCCGGAGACTGTGTCGTAATTCGTCATGCCCGCGAAGGCGGGCATCCAGGAAGATGGGATTATTGAATAAAACTGCAACTGGATTCCGGCTTTCGCCGGAATGACGGCTCTTCTTCCCAATTACGACACAGTCTCCCGGGGGAGAGGGGAAGGGTGAGGGGGCGCGGCTCTGATGCCCTGTGGTATCGTCTGTTCTTAAAAGAGAACGTCTTTCCTCTCGTCCACGACCCTCTTCGCTTTGTGGTCCCACTTGGGGAGCGACCCGCACTTAAGGATCTCTACCAGGGTCCGAATTCCCAGGCCGATCTGCAGGGCCTTTCCCATCTTCTCCTGCAAGGAGGCATAAGCGCCGCGGTCCACCTCGGGGACCGGATCGATCTTTATGAGAACCTCATCCAGGTCATGGATTCTTTTAAATACCGCTTGAAACTCCTCCACTTCTTTAAATCCGCGGACGATTTCCTCGATCTTGCTCGGATATACGATGATCCCCCTCACTTTCTTCATATCATCCAACCTGCCCAGGACACTCCCCTCCAGGGCAAAGAGGGTTCGCCCGCAGGGACATTTCCGGTCAGCCACCTGAACGATATCGCGGGATCGATACCTCAAGAAGGGGTTAGCCTTCCGCTCCAGGTTGGTGAGCACGAGCTCTCCCCGCTGGCCTGGCCCGACTGGCTCATCGGTCACCAGGTCCAAAACCTCCGGATAGGCCCAGTCCTCATTGACGTGGGTGAGACCCGACTGAAATTCGCAGTTGAACCCCCAAGGACCAATCTCCGTAGAACCCAGGAAATCGAAACACTTACATGCATAGGCTTCTTCGATCTTCTTCTTTACGCCGGGTATAGCAGCCCCGGCCTCGCCCGTGTGCCAGGAGATCCGAATCTTGGCCTGCCGGGAAAGGTTTATTCCACTCTTGCCGGCCAAATCGGCCAGGTGCAGGGCATAAGAAGGAGTGCAGCCCAGAACGGTGATGGGATAGGTGAGTAGGGCGTCAACCCGTTGTTCGGTTTTCATACCCCCTGAAGCGAAGAGGAGACACCCGATCTCCTGGCAGGCGTAATATCCCGCCCAGAACCCGATCCAGGGCCCGAAGCTGAAGGCGGGCATCGCCATATCTGTTTGGCGAATTCCGTAGGCGTATAAATTTCTGGCATAGATGTGGCAGAACTTAGACCAGTCCTCCACCGTATCCAGTATCTTCAGGGGTTTCCCGGTCGTGCCTGAGGTCAGGTGCACTCTTTGACATTCCTCCGGTTTAATCGTGAGGATATCTCCCCATGGGGGGTGGGCTTCCTGGCTCTTCCGCAGGTCTTCTTTGGTAACAAAGGGGAGCCTGGAAATATCCTCCCGAGAGCGGATCTTATCCGGAGTCAGGTTTGCTTCCTCGAATTTCCTCCGGTAAAAAGGACTGTGCTTCCAGGCGTGGCGGACGATCGCTTTAAGCTTCTTCGCCTGCATTTTTCTCAACGCGTCTTTTGAGGCGGTCTCGATTTCGGGATCATAAAAGCGGCTCTTCATACTTTCTCCCCATCCATTCCGTTGAGGAAGCCGGAACCTTCTCCCTTACCCTTGCCTCAGGCAGAGCGGCCAGGGGACGCCGGCTGATCCTTTTTAGCCCACGATGCGGTCTCGGGCGGCAGGGCCACCTGCCCGGGAAGCGGCCTTCGTTTCCAGGGAAGGTTTTTTCCGTAGAATAATACTGAAATCCAGCAAAGGACCCTGCGGGCCACCACCGACCGGGTGGCGGCAAAAAAGCTGACCTGGTGCACCAAGGATCGGGGTTTATTCCAGGGACAGCTATTGATACATAAGGTACAAGCAAAGGTGTTGGCCCCTGACACCCAGAAATTGAAACATCGATCCTGGTCCTGATGCCACCTCTTGTATCCCCGGACGACCTTCTTTTCCGTGGGCAAAGCGTTGCAGGGGCAATTGATCTCGCAGAGCCGGCAGTTCTCGCAAAAATCCTGAACTCCGATATCTACGGGCCTATCCTCCAAAAGTTCCAGGTCCGTGGTTACCGCGGCCAGCCGGACACGGGGGCCATATCGGGCACTGAGGAGATAACTGAATCTTCCTTGCTCGCCCAGGCCGGCATCAACCGCATGCGGAACGTGCATGATCTGATCGTTCCGCAGGTGGTGGGCCCGTGCCGGATGACCCAGCTGGCGGATATAGCCGGCCAGAGCGCAGGCGATCTGGGCAACCTCATTATAGCTCTTGCCGATTTCTCCCAGGCTCCCATTGTCCTTTTCGGTCAGGGCCGCTCGAATTACGGAATCATTCATCTCCTTTCCCAGGACGATCACGTATTTGTGTCTCAAATCTACGGGGGTGGTTACGGCTGGCCCCGTTTCCAGTTTCGATTCTTCATAGGAAAAGGCCTGGCTGTAAGTGAAGTCATCCTTTCGGGAGGTAATGCCCACCAGGTCGGCCCCCAGATATCCGGCCTTCTCTTTTATTCTCCCGGTGATCTCATCCGGAGAATAGCCCTCCTCCTTATGGGGATTTACCTTTCCGTCCACCTGATACCTCAGGCCCATGACCAGGGTCCAGAAGAGGCCTCCGAAGGGGTCCTGGCTCTGCAAGGCCCATCTATTCCTCGCCGCTTCCGGGCCATACCCGCCCACATGAGCGATACTAAAGGCCGTGTCTTTCTGGTTGATTTTTTCCGGCTGGCCCTGGGCCATTCCTTTTGTACCCTTGAGGGCCTGGGGATTTCGCCCCAGGGGGAGGAACATCAAAACGGTAAACAGAACGAGCCCCGCCCCGATGATCAGCTGGACGCTCTGAGCGCCCGGGCCTGACAAATATCCCGCCCCTTGGGCCCACGCATAGACGATGAGGACCCCTGTCAGGATCAAGCAGGTCACGATCCCCAGGATCCCAGCCCGGGCGCACTTTTCCCTGAAGGAAGTTACGGCAAACCAAAGGGTAAAGAGCGCATAGATGAAAACTAAGGAAAAAAGAAAATAGAACATCTTCCTCCCCTTAAAGGAGTTCTACAGACAGGAAATCCCTTCTCCCCGGCCAGCCTCACCCCCCTCCCAGCCCATTCCCCCTTTTGAGAATGGGTTCTCTCCCAGACGGGAGGGCGTGACCGAGGAAGTAGGGGCAATTCATGAATTGCCCCTACGGGATTTCCGCGTGGTCCACGTAGGGGCGGGTCGCGAACCGCCCCTACTCCTCGCAAGAACCTTCGTTTTGGGCAAACGATTCGGTGTTCTTGGTAATAAATCCCTTTTTACGCCTCGTAATAAAGGTTCATCTCATAAGGATGGGGTCGATTTCTGATTTCATAATAGTCCCTCATCTTTCGCTCGACCCAGGTTTGAATGATGTCCTCGCTGAAGACTCCTCCCTCGAGCAAATACTGATGATCTTCTTCCAGGGCATCCAGGGCCTCTTTCAGGGAGGAGGGCAGCGGCCCTATTTTACCCTTGACTTCCTTGCTGGCCTTCTCGATGTCCACATCAAAAGGTCCAAAACCTGCCTCCATGGGGTCGATCTCCTTGCGGATGCCGTCGATGCCCGCCATGAGGATAGCACTCATGGCTAAATAGATATTGCAGGTTGCGTCCGGAGGGCGATACTCAAAGGTTTTATCATGGGGGTCAATGGCATATTTGGGGATGCGAATGGCGGCACTCCGGTTGCCCAGGGAAAAGAATAAGTTCACCGGAGCCTCAAATCCCGGTACGAGCCGTTTGAAAGAGTTGGTGCTGGGGTTGGTCAGGGCGGTAAGGCTTGGACCATGGCTCAAAACGCCGCCGATGTAGTGCAAGGCCGTCTTGCTGAGGCCGGCATACCCCGACCGGTCGAAGAAGAGGGGTTGCCCCTTCTTGAACAACTTCTGGTGCATGTGCATGCCGCTGCCCGCCTCGCCGTAGAGGGGCTTGGGCATGAAGGTGACCGTCCGCTGGCGTTTCTGGGCGATCATCTTGATGACGTACTTGATCCACTGAGCGTGGTCGGCTGCATCCATCAGGGGGTAGAATAGGATCTCTACCTCCGACTGGCCCGGTCCCCCGACCTCGTGGTGGTGATACCGGACCTTGATGCCGCCCTCCTGGATGATTTTGACCATTTCGGAGCGAATATTGAACATGATGTCCAGCGGGGGAATGGCATGATACCCCCCTTTGCGGGGGATCTTGTGGCCCAGGTTCTGTTCCTGCTCCATGCCCGAGTTCCAGTCCGCCTCCTCGGAATCGATGATGTACCGGGCCATGTTGATGTCCGACTGGTAATTGATGCTGTCAAATATGTAGAACTCGAATTCCGGGCTCCACTGGCTTTGATCGGCTATGCCGGTGCTTTGCAGGAATTCTTCCGCCCGCCTGGCGATTCCTCGCGGGTCCCTGGGGGAAATAATCTTGGTGTCCGCCTCAGCCGCGTGGCAAAGCAGACTCATCGTCTTTACCTCCCAGAAGGGATCGTAGCGGGCTGTCTCCGGATCAGGGATCAGGACCATGTCGCCCGCCTCGACGGTCTTGAAACCCACGCTGGAACCATCAAAAGCTACACCATGAGAGAAGGTTTCTTCCGTAAAGAAGGCGGAAGGAATGGTCAGGTGGTGCCACTGGCCGAAAAGGTCGATGAACTTCAAGTCGATCATCTCCACCCGGTCCTCTTGGGCGGAACGGAGCAGAGTTGCGATCTTTGGGTGCATTTTCCTTTCACCTCCTAAGAATGGATTACCAAGGGTACTCTTGGCTTTCGCCAGATCGACATCAACCCGCGAGGTCCAGTAATCTGGCCGCATTTCCCCCCAAGATCTTATGTTTGGCATCCTCACCGATCGGTAAATGCTGAATGGCCTGGATGTTTTCCTTCAGCGTGGGGACACCGGGCCAGTCGGAGCCGAAAATCACCTTATCGGCCAGACGCTCCAGCTCCGGGAAATAGGTCAGAAGTTTCTGAGGGGGAAGGCCGGCCACCTCCATGAAGA
>Ga0315293_10007626_pt1 | contig 10037 bp, 7 predicted proteins | sample YL17G13_20_MG_FD_203071 | JGI IMG/M metagenome (GOLD analysis project Ga0315293, IMG submission 203071) | Sediment microbial communities from Yellowstone Lake, YNP, Wyoming, USA - YL17G13_20 | ecosystem: Environmental > Aquatic > Freshwater > Lake > Sediment | place: USA: Wyoming | collected... | reverse complement strand
TACGTGGGCCCCATGAAAATCTGGCTCTCCATGCGCTCGCCGGTCATGCCGTTATACAGAAACTGGGTGCCGCTGTTGTGGTAGCCCAGCTCGGTCAGCATCTTGCCGAACACCTGGTGCTTGGACCCGTGGTTGACGAACGCGGTGCAGTCGCCGAACCCGCCCTGCAGCACGCACGCCTTCCCCATCAGCGTCTCCACCAGCTGCCCGATCGTCATGCGCGTGGGCAGCGCGTGCGGATTGATGATGAGGTCCGGGCGAATGCCGTCTTCCGCAAACGGCATGTCCTCTTCCGGGATAATCAGCCCCACCGTTCCCTTCTGCCCGGCGCGCGAGCAGAATTTGTCGCCAATGCCCGGCACGCGCTCTTCGCGAATGCGCACCTTCGCCAGCCGCTTGCCCGACGCTTCGTCCGTGATGAACGTGCGATCCACCACACCCAGCTGCCCCTTCTTCGGAAACACGCTGTCGTCTTCCATTTGCGGCTCATCCGCGCTCCCGCTGCCGCTTATGCCCCCGATCCATTGTTCCGTCACGCGACCGATCACCGCCTTCTTGTCGTCCATTTCCGTGTTCTCCGCAATTAAGCCGAAGCGGTCCAACGCGCTGTAATCACCGCCGGGTTTCAGGCCGCGCACGGTCGGTTGCGCCTGCACGTTGCAAATGCGTTTTTCATACGTGCGTTCCTCCTCTTCGCGCGTCTCGTACATGTTGTAATACGTGGTGCGAAACAGGCCGCGCTTGAGCGAGCCCTCGTTGAAGAGGATGGAGTCCTCCACGTTGTAGCCGTTGTAGCACATGATGGCCACGATGGCGTTCTCGCCGTAGGGGTGCTGCTCATTGTTGATGTATTTCATGTAGCGGCTTTTTATGAGCGGCACCTGGCCGTAGTTCAGCACCACCCCCATTTTGTCAATGCGCGACATGTAATTGGAGGAATACAGCGACACCGCCTGCTTGCCTTGGCCGCACGAGAAGTTGTTGCGGGACGACGGGTTGTTCTCCGGAAACACGATCTGGTTGCCCATGACGCCGAAGATGAGCGACGGGTGAATTTCCACGTGGGTGGTTTTGCCGGGCACCACGTCGCGCGGGAACATGGCGATGAACGCGCTCTCCGACTCGTTCGTATCCAAGTACTCCACAATGGCCCGACTCGCAGTCAATGCGGCAAAATCGGTGGCCCCTGCATACAGTTCGCCAATGCGATACACGCGGCAGGGGTCTAATAGGGCCACGCTCTTTGCTGCGAATCCGGTGATCAGCTGGGCCCATGTGTAGTGGTCGCCCTTGATGGTTTCAATGACTTCGCGGCTGGCGTAGCTGGGGCGGCGCTTGTCCTCGTCGTAGTAGAACACGGGGCGGCACAGGCGCCCGCCGTCGGTGAAGATCTGCAGTTCGTCGTGCGCAATGTCCCAGCGCCCGCTCGTGTGAATCGGAATGAGCGCATTGCGCCGATGCAAGAGGAAGAGCCGCATGACCTCGCGCGGATTGCCGAGCGCGCCCACCCAGGCGCCGTTCACAAACACCTTGGTCAGCTGGTGCACGTACTTCGGGGTGCACTCCTCCAGCAGCTGCATCTGCGCGATCTCGCGCAGCCACTGAATGATCGGCAGCGCCGAGCAGGGTTGCGTCACATACGCCGAAATCGCCATGTGTTTTTGCAGGCCGATGTTGGCGCCGTCGGGGCTGTCGGCGGGGTCAATGATGCCCCACTGCGACCCGTGCAGCTGGCGCGGTCCAGACACTTTGGCGCTGGCGTCCATGGACAGGTTCATTTTGCGCAGGTGCGATATGAACGAATTGTACGACAGGCGGTTCAGGTCCTGCACGATGCCCTCCACCTCCGTGCCGTCGGTCGCGCCAATGGTGCCCTTGTACAGCTTGGACTTGTCGTCCGTTTGGACCGTGGCCGCCCATTTGCCCTTGAACGACTTCTTGAACCCCGCCTCAATCAAGCGCTCGCCGAAGATTTCGTTGTAGTTGTCGCCGGTGATGACCTGCATGATCTGCGTCCCCACGAACTCGTTGCGGTCGCGCCCGTACTTGATCTTCTTGTCCAGCTTCAGCCGCACGTTGTCCACGTGCGCATTGTAATACGTGCGGAACAGGTTGAACAGCAGCGCCCCCGGCACCTCCACGCGCTTGAACTTGAAGCTGTCGCGATCGGTGGGCCGCTCCACGTTTGCTGCCACGAGCAGCAGCTTGTAGACCATGTATCCCAAGAAATACGCTTTGGTGCCGAAATTCAGTTCGCCGATCTGCGGCAGGAAGTAGTTCATGAGAATGTTCTGCACCTGTGCCACCGTTTTTTGCTTGGTGAAGGTGGCGATGAATTTGAGGGCGGCGGCCTGCGTGAACACCTCGCACGCGTCGTGCACGCACGGAATGAAGGCGTCCATCATGGCGGCATTGGCATCCAGGTTTAGTATGCACCGCTCCACGATGTCGCGGTCGCTGATGATGCCCAGCGCGCGCATGACGATGAACAGCGGCATCGGTTTCCGCACGTTCGGAATGTCCACCACGATTTGGTTGTTGGAGTATGTGACATCGGGCGCCACCATCTTGACCGCCATTTTGCGCTCGGGTTTGGAGGGGTCTTCCGACACGGTGCGGACTTCGGCGCTGTAGCTGTACACCGCATCGGGATCGTCCGCATTAGAGCGGATGTAAATTGCGTTGTCTGCAAACTTCTCTTGCGACACGATGCACTTCTCTTTGCCGTCCACGATGAAGTAGCCGCCGTAGTCGTTGCGGCACTCGCCGGCGTAGAACCGCGCTTCCGGGGTCATGCCGTGCAGGATGCAGGCGTTGGACTGCAGCATGATGGGGAAGCGGCCCAGGCTGAGCTGCTTCAGTTCCAGGCGCTCGTTCAGCTGGAGCTTCTGCACGGGGTCGTAGACGCGATACACCACGTCCACGTCGCAGTGGATGGTCATGCCATACGTCATATTGCGCAGGCGCGCCTCGTTCGGATACATGAAGTGGGCCCGGGGCTCCAAGCCTTTAGGCGGGTCCAAGCCTTTAGGCGGGTCCAAGCCTTTAGGCGGGTCCAAGCCTTTAGGCGGGTCCAAGCCTTTTGATGACTTGTCCTTGGATCCGGATTCCGACACCGATTCGGATGCCGCCACGTCGTCGTAAATAATGGGCTTGCTAAATGAAATGCGGTCTCCATTGATGCCGCCCAAATAAATTTCAATGACGGAATTGTATTTCCCGGTCTCCTTGTTCTCGTCCTTCTCCAGAATGATGGGGTTCCGGTCCTTCACGATGCGCGCAATGCCGTTGCTCAGGAAATCGTTGTACGATTCCAGGTGGTGGCGCACCAGCACGTTGGGATTGTCCTTGAAATAGTGGTCAATGATGTTCCACGACAGCGTCTCCTCCGCGTTCTTCAGCGCATCCGCAATCAGTTCATTCTCGTCGCTGGACCGGGATCTCTGTGCATGTCCCATCTGTGCCTGTGCCATTATTTTTTATTGCGTTGTGTTGGTTATTATTGCGTATCGTTTATCTAATATTTGTGTTTATTATTTGTTCCATGAATAAACACAAATTCACAAAGGATTGGGTTTGAAAATGCTTTTCATCAGTTTCATTATTCACTCATGCATGCGCGGTCCCGGCGGAAACATGGGCTGATACACGGGAAACTTGCGCTGGTCGGCCAGCACCGGGCGCTCAATCGGCAGCAGTTTTTTAACCCGGCCTTGCTGCGTCATGCGCCCGGACATCAGCATCATGAGCCCAATCAGCACGAAGAACAGCACAAGCGGAAACACCACCAACAACCAGGAAATGGAGGCGTATCCCGTGCGACACATCAAATTCAGAATCCAGGTCCAAAACAGGATGTAAAGACCTTCGCTAAATATTACCGCGGCGGTGCTGGGCACGTAGCATGAAAAGTCGCCCATGCAGTACATGTTGCTGAGACCCATGTTTTGATACGCGATAATAATGAACACTGCAACGGACACGGCTAAATACACCATGGCGGGTTTGCACAAGTGGCGAAAATCGCCCGAAATGCGACGAACCAGCGACATGATTGTTTAATGGTTTGAGTTTCAATACTTGGTATAATGTATGAAAATATTTAATTATTGTACCATCCGCCATTGAAATCATCAACGACGACGGGATTGGAACCGGGAACGTAAACGTGCACGACCAGTGCGTTTTTTACCCCCCATTTTTGAGAATGGTGACGGCGGCTGCTTTTTTAAAATGGATTGGTTCGTCCGGGTCTTTAAACTTTGTGGCGTTGTGGTCATCGGGTCAGTTAAACGATCGGCTAGAATGGACGCTAAACCACTTCTTGCCGTTAAATCTGGATTTGCATTCATGGCGGAAAGCATAGCACGATGCATTAATGGATCTTGTTGCAATACTCCTGGATGTAGGATGCGCGATCGCGCAATCATCCGCGCATGTGAAGCGGCCGTTAATTCTCTTGATACTAAAAATGGATCTTCGCCACCAATCGGTATAAATGGTCTTTTGAATGCGCGTACATCCCCTGTGCGTGGATTTCCAAAAGCACAAAGGTCAAATTCACCCTCGTTGCACCCCTTAAATTCGGTGTACCCATGCTGTGCTTGCATTCGGCGCTGCATCTCGTTTCTCTGTCGTGTTTCTAGATTAAATAGGTCAGCTTCGAATCTGTGCAAAGCAATCTGCCTCCATGCATTTGGATCTGCAAGGCGAGCAGTTGCAAGGCGAGCAGTTTCAGCAGCACCGGCTAGGGCTGCAGCTTCAGCAGCGGGAGAAGCATGTCCTACACTTATTATCGGCCTGTGCATATGCTCATATGCTCCTGGTAAATAAATAGACCGAACGAGAGTATGTTTAATATTTGGGGCATTGGGATCATGATGCGGGGGGCCTAATTCTAAAATTGTCCCTACTGGCAATGCATGTCCTGATGACCTTAGGAGGTTTTCCAGCGATGACATGTCTATATTTGATATTTGACGCACATATATAATAATATTAAATTAAATTTTAAATTCAATGCCGCCTTGGCGCCACTTTGTGCATGTGCGCACCCATGTTCCCCATTTGCGGTCCGGTGCCCAAAGAAATTCGGTTAATTCCATTGTGTTTAATGATGTCGTACTCCTCAAATTTCAGTTCGGTCGGGTTTTGCAGTGTGTCAAACGACGTCACATTGATGTATTCATCCCGAAGGTGGTAATTCAGGTTGCGCACGGTGTGATACGAGTCCTGACACGTGCGATACATGGCATCCGCCGTCTCCTTCTTGTTAATCATTTTGATGATGCCGTCCACAAATTGCAGGATGGAGCGGTGCCCGCTGGGAAAAAAATTGCTGCGGTCAATGTAGAGCCGCGAATCAATGACGCGCTGGTTGAAGCAGTTGTCTTCGCTGCCCCACGCCCAAAAATTGGGGTATCCCCCCGTGCGTTCAAAATCACCCGCCTTGATTGACACAATGCCGCCCAGCGTGAACGTGTACCCGAAAAAGTGCTTGACCACCCCAGCACGCGTCCCGTAATTCAGCAGCCCCTTGGTGTAGGGCAGGTTGTCCACATCATGAAACACCAGCGTGATGTTCCTGTATTCGTTGGGATACATGTTGCGAATGGCGATGAATCCGATGTTTTTCATGGCGCCGCGATTGAACGGGCGGTTGTCGCACTGGTGCACGAAATAAATGCGGTATTTTTCGGGTGCGACATCCTCCATGAGAAATTTCATGTACACTGTGAAAAATGTTTTGTGCTCTTCGCGATTGCGGTATGGCACAATGAAGACCAGTTCTGGCACTGGCACTGACACTTGCGATGACAATGAATTATTATCATTGGAATGTTGAATCCCAATGCTGCTTTCAAGTGACATTTTGGTATTGTGTGAAATTTTCGCCTAAATAGTGCGTGCATATTTTTTTCAGGATGCAACCGAATACTTTTGTATGATGGTTGGCGGAATCAACTGTGTCTTGATGGAGTCCAGTTTTTTGAAGCATTTGTTAATGGTGACTTCGCTGATTTGGCTGATGCGGTTCACGTCCTTTTTGGTGATGTTCAAATTGCACATTTGAGTGACAAAATAGATGATGCCAGCGGCAATGGCGTGCGGCGTGTTTTCGGGGATCATGTTGTTTTGCTCAATGCGCATGGCCACGAAAATGCAGAGCTTGGTGAGTTCTGGGTTAATGTTCAAAGGACTGCAATACCGTTCAATGAATGCCCGAGGCTTTGTTTTTTCAAAATTGGTTTTTTCGGAATTGTCCAGGTCGTGCTCCAGATCATTGATGATCGCCAGCGCATTTTTGCAGCCCTTGGTGGCGCTCTTGTTGTCCAACCGGAAAATGCTGGCAATTTCTTTGGGGGTGCGCGGGCACCCGTGCGTGCGACACGAAATGTAAATGGATGCCGAAATGATTCCGTCGCGATTCTCACCCCGAAACGTTTTGTGCTCCGATATTTTTTTGTGGTAGCGCAGCGCGCAGTCAATTATCATTTTTGGAATGCCGGCGTTGGATGCCGTGTTTTTGATGCGCTCAAATTCATCATACAGAGATTTTTCGGAATAGGGCATGGATTGCCATTCCGTGTATCGCCGAATTTTCCGCATTTCATAACTGGATGCTCCCTCGCACAGCACCTTGCATCCGTAAGACGATTCCATGAGCAATGGATTCACCGGCATGCCGCAACGCGTGGGGTCCGTCATTTGATTGTCATCTGCTCCATAAAACCGCCACTCCGCCGACTGGTCCAGCACGTCCTTGTAAATGATGCTGCAAAGCGCATTTGTGCACGTGGCAAACCCGTCTTCGGTTATGACAATGTTGGACTGGCACACATCGCACCGTTCGCGATTGCCAGATGGGTTGTACACGCACTCCACCGGTTTGGCAGGCGCCAATTGAGTCAATGCCTCCTCTTCTTCTGCACTGAATGCAGACTCCAGTTTCTTCCACATTTGATTTTTATTTTTGATCGTTGAAGCCCGATTTTTCTTTGTTTTTCCACCCAATTGACATGCCGAATGCATCAGTGATATCAGGACGGACAGATGGACGGATGGACAGGTGCGTGTGAAGATTTGCTTTAGTTTGCTTTACTTAAATGTATGCCAAGTCGTGTTTAATTCAATTTTTCGCAATAAATAAATATAAAATCAAGTTTATTAATAACTTATATTTATTAGATACATATCAGCAATTTAGGCATGGAGTCGTCATCATCCGGATCGCTGGACCTTGTTGCGTTTGAAAGGGAAATGCACGGCCGAATGGCCGACCACAACCACGACAACGACAACATCCACGCCCTGGAAGCGCAGATCGCCGATGCATTGACGCGTGAAGGAAAAAATGATCGCATGTCAACCATCAGCATGCATTTGCGATTAAAACATGGGGCAAATGCGCGCCCACGCGCAATGAGTCGGCGCGAACTGGCCGATTTGGTTGAAATGTTTGCATCCAGTGAGGCCGCCAGCACCATTGTCAGCCGATTGGCCAATTTTTATGCGCGCATTGCAATTATGCGAGCCCGCATTGTGAAAATCAATTCCACCATTTCGGGGATGGACTTGGCCAACTGCGGGGTTGACATCAACGCCATCCATTCTAAAAATGGCAATATGGATCGTTTGCTTGCATTGTATACAAAAAATGAGGAAAACCGGCGCAAAAAACAGAACACGAATCAGCGCGAACTGGCCCGAATCATGGAATCCGCCATCCATCCCGACCTGACCGAACACGACCTGCGCGCTCTGGAAATTCAGGTGGACCACATTGTGGAGCGCGGCTTCTCCGCGGAGGAGATGCGACGTCTTCAAATAATAGAAGCGGTGCTGGAACAGAACCGGCTGGATGAACTGCTGGATGAACTGAAAAGAGAGACACGTGGTTCCCCCCGATAAGGAGGGGTTTGGGGGAACTACGTTCCCCCCCGATAAGGAGGGGTTTGGGGGAACTACGTTCCCCCCGATAAGGAGGGGTTTGGGGGAACGTAGTTCCCCCATTAAATGCGCTCCTCTATCTTTTTAAACAGGTCGTTGTTGTAGACCAAACTGCCGGTGGGCTTGTATGATGCGATGGGTTTAAAATCACCGGCAGGTTTTTTCCCCGCGGCAGCAGCAGCAGCAGCCGTGGCGGAAGCAGCAGCAGCAGTCGTGCCTTTCTTGTTGTACATCATCAGATTGAGATCTGATCCGGGGGTGCCATCTGCAGTCACTTCTGCATCGGCTTCCGACACGTAATTTCCGAACTTGTCTATCACGGTTCCTGTTTTCTTTTTAATTTCGGTGCGCACGTAGTTGGGCACGTAGTGCTTCCACGAAATGAACAGCAAATTGGGGTGAGTGTATCGTGTCAAGAAATCGTTTTCTTCCAGCTTGCTGATCATGTAGGTTATGCACGCATTTTTGTCGTAGTTTGGCACCCCCATCAACATCTCCGGAACCAAAAACCAGCAAAACTGCTGGCTGTTTTTTTGTCGCGCCGCAATCTTGATTTTCTCGTGCACCCGTGTTAAGATGCGGTTGAACGTGTAGAGCTTTGCTAAATCCTCTTGTTTTTTTTGTTCGTAGAGCTCGTCCAAATTCAATTTCTCAACGCTCTCGCGGTTCTCTTCGTTCCTGTTTGAAAATATGTTGTCCATCCAATGTCGGCAGCGTGTCTTATTATTAATTCTATCGGATATATTTAATAATTATAAATAACTCAATTCCAAAATAACTCAATTCCAAAATAACTCAATTCCAAAATAACTCAATTAAACAAATGCACACAATGAGCACAATACACACAAACAATGGTGATTAAGCACATTGTGATTAGCGGCGGCGGCCCCACCGGACTGCTTTCGTATGGAGCCGCAAAGCATCTGGCGCAACAGGGGGTTTGGCAGCATGACACAATTGAAACCATTTACGGAACATCGATCGGATCATTGCTTGGTGCGATGCTCTGCTTGAAACACGAGTGGTCCACGCTGGACGACTACATTGTCAAGCGACCGTGGGAAAAGGTCATCGCGGATTCGCTGGAAATGTTTGAGATGTTTTCATCGTGCAAGGGCATGGCCAATCTGAAATTGATTGACGACATCATGCAGCCGTTGCTGGAATCCAAGGATTTGACGCTCGGCGTCACGCTGCGTGAATTCCACGAGCATTCCCGCATTTCTCTCAATGTGTTCACGGTGGATTTGAACACGTTCACCCCGGTGCAGCTGTCGCACACGACGCATCCAACGCTGCCGCTGATGGATGCCATAAAAATGAGCTCGTGCGTGCCCGTTCTGTTTCGGCCGATGATTCGCGACGGGTGCTGCTACGTGGATGGCGGCATCATGGTGAATTATCCGCTGCGCGAGTGTTTAGATGACACGCGGTGCAGTCCGGACGAGGTGCTCGGACTCCGCAACATCTGGTCCAATCCCAATGAAAGAATCCACGATGGTTCAACGATGTTGGAATATTTGCGATTTATCAATTTGCAGCTCACTCGGTTGGTCAACAAGCACCACGCCGGTTCTTGCACTGCTGCTGCTTCTGCTGCCATAAATGAAGTGGTGTGCCACGTCAAACCCGACATTACGCCGGCGGAATGGTTTTCCATCATGTCGGACGCCGGTCAACGTTTAGCATGGATTGAAGACGGCGTCGGTTTTGGAAAGGCGTTTATTCAGGCCCAAAAAAATGACCCGGCAGAATAAAATGCAATCATGCTGCGTTTTGCGCAAATATATTAATTTCTCTGCATTTATTTATACGACAAATCCACATTAGATCATCAGACAACAATTAATTGCCTTGCAAATGGACCGCATAAAAAAAGGGAGCGATTGGTTAATGACCCACAAGACGTGGGTGGGGTACGGATTCATTGCGCTGTTTCTTGCCGTGGTTGCGCATCAATTGTACAAACGACAAGTTAAATCTGGCCAAGCGGCATCTTATTATGAGGGGTATTCCAATGCGCCCGAATCGGGCGCTGCTGCAACCCCGGTTGCAACCATTCGGATGTTCAAAGTGGACTGGTG
>Ga0315293_10007623_pt1 | contig 10038 bp, 9 predicted proteins | sample YL17G13_20_MG_FD_203071 | JGI IMG/M metagenome (GOLD analysis project Ga0315293, IMG submission 203071) | Sediment microbial communities from Yellowstone Lake, YNP, Wyoming, USA - YL17G13_20 | ecosystem: Environmental > Aquatic > Freshwater > Lake > Sediment | place: USA: Wyoming | collected... | reverse complement strand
GGCTTTGGTGACTGACACTCTTTACGGCCCAGTTACATCTGGCACCTTCGAATGGTCGCTGAAGAATTCCGAAGGAGGAGAAAGAGAGAGCGGAAGTCTTGAATACAACAGCAGTATCGGCAGATGGGGCAGATGGGTGGCATCGCCGACACTATTCTTAGGATTGCCGCCGGACAATTACACTGTGCAGTATAGCATTGTCACAAACAGACAGCGGACGGCATCTGCGATAGGTTACTTAACCATTCCAGGTGCGTATTCCACGATACGCGGGTACATAATGAACGCCTTAGATAGAACGCCGATTGAAGGGGCAACAGTTCATCTTTACGATGCTGATGCAATATGGAAGATGGCTTGGGACCATTTCAATCGCAGTATTCCTTCTTTGGGCGAGATTCTTACGTACATCAGTCCGATTCGTGAGGCAACAACTGATTCAAAAGGAGTATTTGAATGGCCGGATATCGCGCCTGGATCCTCCTATGTGGTGTATGCTACAAAAGAAGGGTATCTTCCACAATACACTGAGTCTTTCCCTTATGAGGCAACTGATTATAGTATTACAAAAAACCTTTACCTGTCTGATGCAGTCAACACCTTAGCGGCGATGTTAGGTGATACTGAGAAGGTACTTGACGCATGTAGTGATATTCTCGAGCGAAACTCTGAAATCATGGCCCGCGTGGCCAACCGGTCATACGATGACCTTTGGGTGGATGATGCGATTGTCGAGGGTTTGAATATGGCCGCAAGCATCGCCGGCGTCATTAGCCTTGGGAAAAACGGCTATAGTGCGTGGACGAGTCTTGACAAAATAGAAGGTCTGAAAATTGTCAGCTTGGCCGGTGCAGATATGGTGCCTTTCGAATCTCGTATTATGGGGGAGTTTGTCGGTGATTCTATCTTCTTGTGGGCGAAATTCGGAGTAGGGGAACTTACACAGGCGATGAAAGAAAAAGCCGCCAATGAGTTTAAAGAACTAGTCACGAATAGGAACTTCCCGAGAACCAAGGAAGGTTGTAAACAATTGGACGCGTACACGCTTTACGCTACCGCTCTAACAGACAAGCTTGCCATGTTCAAAGCGGAAGCCGGCACCATTCCTCTGCAGGGTGGTTTCAGTATCGGAGCGGCAAGAACAATTGCTGATGACTATAGAAACAGGTTCGTATTTAGTAAAGATGGGAATTTACTTATTCTTTTTCCTGCGCGGGCTACTGTCGGCGCTATGAACCTCACTCTTGGTAAGAGCGAACTGGCATATAACCAAATTTCAGATGTTTTCAGAACCCTCAATGCTACTGAAGGTGTGCTCTCTGTAGTATCGATCATTGGCAGCGGATGTACTTTCTTCCCAGTAGCCCAAGGGGCTGGGATTGCGCTGGGGGCAGGTGCTGCCATAGGAAAGGCGCTGGTTGTTGAGGCCAAAGTACGCGCCCTTGACACAATGGTCATAGCATTTGCAACGACTTTCGCTAACTATAGACTGGATAATGCCTCGGCTACCATGGCGTTTACGAGTTTCGTTGACCTGCTCAGGGCCGAGGCTGCAAGTCCATACTATTTACGGGATGGCTCCCAATTTACGACTTCTGCTGAAGTCAATATAGGGCCACACGTTCACGTCCACATGCAAATACCACGACCTTTCCAAGACCCATTGGTTGTAGATGAAGATGTGGTTTGTGCTTTACCGTCTTGGTGGGTCTCAGGCCCTGTCTTCCGAACCGCTGATATCAAGGTAACAAACACAGGTAATGCTCCTTCAGAAATCAGAGCTCTGGGATATGTGACTTGGTCACTGGTTCCGGGGATAGCAACACCCATTGGCAGCCTTGCTTTGGGCTCTCAGTCACTCCTTACTGGCTTATCCGCAGAAGGTCCGAAATGGGTACAGCCAGGTGAACAGGCCAGCTTCAACATCCCCTATGTTGGCTTTTCACCACTATTTGCTAGTGTTCCTAAACCGCACTATTTTTGTGCACAGGCTTGGAGTGGGCCTTGGGCACAACAACAGCCATTCACCAAAAGGTTCTGGGTGCTGAGCGGGTTTCCCTATGACCCCTTATTCTGGTTAAGTGTGCAGGGTGAGCTTGGTACGCAATATGCCAGCGAAGGAGACTATGTTTATGCGGCGGTTGACAAGTCTGGAAATCTGGGTATTTCAAAGGTTGCTGAATACATGGCATCAGCTTCTGGTCCCGACAATTTTGTCTTGAATTCAAACACACCTCAGGTTGAGACGGCGTTTGTGGTGGAAGGTAATGATGTGTATGCAGTCGATTTGAAGCTATTTGCACCGCAGGACAGCGCCGTAGCGATTGTCGTAACCGATACAATGGGTCGAAGATTAGGCTACTCCGCTTCCGACGGCATTACCTGCAGCGAACTGATAGGCAGCGTTACAAATATGGCACAACGGCCGATTCTAATTCATTTGCTGGAACCGCCCAAAGATGAGACGTATACAGTGCGGATTTCATTGTTATCACCCGGCCCACATGATGTCCCTGTAAGTCTTTTCTACGAGTCCGTCAAACGATCTGGCGCGTTGATGACTGCGTTACCATCTCCAGTTATAATTGACAGTCACAAAGCGACGACACAGACAGTATTTGTGCGGCTGGCCGAGATATCTGGGCAAGAAGCGTTGACGGGTGTTAACGCAGCGTTGGACACACTCGAAATGTGGGGAGGAGGTGCTGCACTGCCCTTACCGAGCGATGTCAACCAAGTAATTGGCGACATACCTGCTGGTGAACAGCGTTATGTAGCGTGGGATGTCAACTACCCACGAGGTATAGAGCTTGGTAAATATGTCGGGGCAGCGACAATTTCGAGCAATGAAACAGCCGATCTGACTATACCAGTAGTTGCACTGGTGCGTCATGCAACAGAAACAGTTAGTTCATACGAAGGACCCGATCCAAATATCGCTACGATTCAAAAAAGCTTGACTCTTGGGCCAGATGGCTCAGCCCAAACTTGGGTACATATACCGCGCGGCTACCACGTTGTTCACGCCGCGCTCGGCGTCGTAGCAGCATCACCTAACTTGGAGAACCCCCTAATCGACATAGGAGCAGACGGTTCAATCGAATGGGATTTCTCAGGCAAACTCGACTTAGGTTTAGTAGTTAGTAATGTTGAAGATGCCTTCAATACGTATCTGTCTGAACATACGCCGGATGCCAATGGACTGAATGTGCCAGTTCGTGTCATAGCTACCGCTGGTGAGACTATTCTGCTTAACGGTATCCAGCTTTATCTGGACAGTATTCCAGGGGATTCGGAGCCCGACGGTGACGTAGATTGGGCCGATCTTGGCAAATTCACTTCACGCTGGCTTGATACAGACTGCAATGATCCAAACTGGTGTGATCGTTGCGATATCGACAAGAGCAGTTTTGTTGATTTTGCAGATTTTACCCAATCCGCCAACCATTGGCTTGAAGGGGCTATACCTTGAGTTGTAGATTTCCGTAAGCCTGTGATAGGCCGCGATTTCCCATACATCCACGACTTGCGGTTATACCTCAATACTGGTTTAAGGATTCGACAATCTGAGCGGGCGAGGCAAACCCGGCGTGCAATGTCGCGGCAGGTTGGGCAAACTGAGTCGAAAAATAAAAATGGGAGAGCCTGAAGGGGAGGCTCTCCCTAATACTTATGTGGCTCTTTCCTTTTTCGTTTAACCCTACATTATCGTGCCCTTGTAACGATCAAACTTCTACGCAAAGCTCGAAAGTAGGACACGACAGGTTCAGGCTAATATGGCCGGATTGGTCATTTGTCAGAGCCTCCCGTTTCCGAATACAACATATAAGTCGGCTGAGCTTGCGACGAATCTTGAACCTTTTTTCTGAGGTCCTCGCAACTCCTATGTTGGCGGTAACTTACGGCCCAAAAAAATTTTTCATGTCGCCACCCTTGCATGATTCTCGCGCGCATTTCGCAGATTACCCATATTACTCAAACTGACCGACAGTCATTTTGAGAATGCAAAAATCAAAGTGAAAAATGCAAAATTGTGGAATCCCGACGTTGTCGGGATGGCTATTTTAATTATGGTTTTGTGTTTCGTAACTATTTGTCATATAACGGTTTGTGTTGATTCTTGGCAATGAATCGGTCAGTTTGAAAACGTATATTCAGGCACGCAATCATACTCTGGCCATGATGTCCCGCAGGGCCTCAAGCACCGAGTCGATGTCCTCGGCGGTGATTCCATAATGCGTCACCGCCCTGAGCCGCGTCGGTCCGACGCGCAGGATTCTGGCCCCCTTCTTATCCAATTCGCCGGCGAGCTTCGCCGCGGTAATCTGCTTAGCGACGACATCGAAATAGACGATGTCCGTCTGAATGGTCGCAACATCAACCGCAAGCCCCTCAATGGCGGCAATCCCCTCGGCCAGCCGTTTGGCATTTGCGTGGTCCTCCGCGAGCCTATCGACCATTTGCTCGAGCGCCACGATACCCGCCGCCGCAATTATACCGGCCTGGCGCATCCCGCCGCCCAGCACCTTGCGAATTCGGCGCGCCTCGGCGATGAACTGCGCCGAGGCGCAGACCAAAGAACCGACCGGCGCCGCAAGACCCTTGGACAGACAGAAACTCACCGAGTCCGCACTTCGCGTCAGCTCCTTTACATCCACGCCGAGCGCCACGGCGGCATTAAATATGCGGGCGCCGTCGAGGTGCACTGAAAGTGCGTGCTTTTTGGCCAGGGCGGCCACGGCATCGGTGTACTGTGCGGTAAGAGGCGCACCGCAGCAGCGATTGTGCGTGTTCTCCAGGCAGATAAGCCGGGTGCGAGGAAAGTGGACGTTGTCGCCGCGAATAGCAGCTTCGATATCCTCGATAGACATCGTGCCATCGGGTCGATTGCGGACGGTGTGCGGGTGTATGCCGCCAAGAGCCGACATCCCGCCCGCTTCGTAGAGAAACGTGTGCGACATGTCGCCGAGGATCACCTCCTCGCCCCGCCGACAGTGAGTAAGGATGCAAACGAGGTTTCCCATCGTCCCGCTGACGACCAGCAGAGCAGCCTCTTTTCCCATCCGCTGAGCGGCCATTCTCTCAAGGCGGTTCACGGTCGGGTCCTCGCCGAACACGTCATCGCCAAGCTCCGCCCCTGAAATGGCCTCTCGCATCACCAGTGTAGGCAAGGTAACGGTGTCACTGCGCAGGTCAATTGTCTTCATCAATTATCTCCTAATCGGACTCTTGCACAATAGTAACAAGAGATGCCGTCGGCCTCAAGGCGTTAAACTCAAAAAGCAAGGATGAGGGCGACTGCGAGGCGACGGGCAACTGGGGTATAGGTGCATAGCGATTAACCGGAGAAGAGCGAAAGCGGAAGTGTGACGAGGACTTGCATGTCTTGCCAGATTCGGTTGGTACTCATCTGCTATCACCTGTCGTTAGTTAGTCTTTATCTGTTGTAGCAGCTTCTCAGAAATTCTTTAGAGACACCTGTGGGATCCGCACCATGCTCCAACAATAGCCGGCCGACCGTCACATTATTGCGCCCAGCTGCCGAACGGAGCGGCGTGAGATCAAAAACGGCCCGGGCATTGACATCTGCACCCTTCGATAGCAACCACCTTACCATCTCCAATTGCTTGTCGGAGACAGCTATGTGTAAGGGCGTGGCTCCGTCGTTCCCCTTAGCACTGACATCAGCTCCATAAGCAAACAGGATCTCAGCAAGTTCGGTATTTCCCTTCATCACGGCGTAATGAATGGGTCTATGGTGATGGAAGAGGTTCACGTCCGCGCCATTCTCCAACAGTATCTTGGCCACCTCGACGTGCCCATTCTCACACGCACGGTGTAGCGGCCCGTACCAGGCTTCACCCTGCAAATTAACATCGGCTCCGCTTTAAATTAGCAGCTTCACCACATCCGCATGTCCATTTGCTGCCGCCTCGATTAAAGGTGTCTCCACTGTAAACCAGTCCCTGCTGTTAGGGTTGGCACCCCAGGCAAGTTGTCGCTTAACCTCCTTTAGGTTATCTTCGCGCGCAGCAACGTGAATGCTCTGGCAGCCTGTGAAAAGCACAGAGGTCAATACCAATAAGGATGCACCAATGCCCGGCATTCGCGGCAAGACTAATTCCTCGTTACTCATTTTTCGACCTCCCAGCCCTATTTTCGCGCAATTTTATTTAGCGTACCGATTCTCTTGATGAACTGTCGGCGCGTATGTTGGTTCTGACCTTCGGTGTCACTGCTCAGATGGTTTTCAGAAGTCATCATTAAATCACTCTCCATGTCTTTCACATCTTCTCTGTCCAACCGCATTTCCGTTTGCCTCCTTATGCGTTAAGGCCAAAACAAATGAAAACCTTCAGATTCGTTGCCTGCTTTTCTCTGTTTGGGTTACTTTCTATGGACCGTAGGCCAGATTTGCATGTGCTCCTGCACTGCATGTATAACTGCCTCATTGTCTGGATCGTTTTCGCCAGCCAAAAGATGTCGCATCTCACCCCATCTGAAATAGATTTTGCCAATTTTTACGTAGAGATTATCCACGCGCTTCTCGGCATCACGTACATCCTGGGGGGTAAGCAATAATATTCCTGTCTCGTAGGTATTGATCATGCCATCGGCAAATGCCATATCGCCGGCATAATCGGGCAGCCATTCGGGAACGCCTTTTTCCTTTATATAATACTCTCGCCTTTGCTGTAGGTACTCCTCAGGCGGTTGCTGGAAGTATATCTGCTTGATACTCTGCCATACTCTTTCGTCATTGGGGTCATTGGGGTCAAATCCCCTAAGAGGGTCTTTGGGGAGTCCTTTTCGACAAATGTGTATGAACGGCTTTTTTACAAGTCTTTCTTCGTTGGGCTCATTTATCAACCCAAAATACTTGTCCTGGGCGAAAGTAGCTTTGCAGTGCTCGTATAGTCGATAAGCCACCTTGCGGTCTTTGCTGTTATTGAGGTATTTCTGAAATCTTTGATGGTCGTGTGCTTGAAGAAAAGCCTTCATCTTCTTCAGAGCCTCAACGGTAGGGCGCAGCAGTGGTTCCTCTCGTTCCGCTTCCTCAGTTAGCCGTTGCAATTCCATTTCGGCCTGTTGGACTTCCGTATAAACTTCGCGCAGCCGCTGCATTTTTTCTTTGGCCAGTTGAATATCCTGCTCGTTCGGCTCGGCTGCTCCGTATAGACTTGAGTCGAAACAGACAAGGGCAAACAGACACACTGCTGTTAGGGCTTTATTCTTGTGTTTCATTTTGTTCATACCCCTTTTTTACTAAATAATCAGTTGCTCATTCATTCTGCGAAAGAAGCCACGCATGTAAACAATTCCAGTGTTCCAAGATTTTCCGGACCTCATTAGCATCTCTGGAGGCCGGATAATCCACAAGAAGTTTGTTGCAGACTCAGCATTGTTTCCCGGGCCGACTGTATCTCCGCATCATTCGGTTCAGACAGACCGCACAAGCTTGGGGCAAGACAAACAACGACCAACGCGCCAACTGTGACAACAACACTGGTATTGCGTCTCATTTTGCTCACGCTCCCTTCATCAACTTACAGGCATCAATACCAACTTGGTTATCGAAGATGCTCGCCAGCCAAGCAATCGCTCGAGCTTGCTTAGAAAAGTGTCGCTGCCCAAGGGTCTTCCCGCGTGCGTATTCAAGCTCAGTCGGCCAATCTCAAATCCCACAAGGCCTTCGCCCAATTCCTTTCGCCACTGGTCAGCTGAAATCATACCATACCACCGCGGCAAGTCCAGCCAAAATCCCACCTTGTCCGCACCGTCACGAGGTGCGCCGCTGTATTACAGCGGGCGGATTTTTGATTTCCCGTCAGGCATTATCCCGACTATCATACCGGCGAAGACACTATGGATATTATGCTCTACATCGTAGCGTGCCCGCTGTTTGCGATATCCGTCGCGGGGTATATCTTCGTTAAGCTCCGTCTGCACCCACGGGACGACTGCGACATAGATGACTATTATCACGAATTCGAGGAGCAGCACCCTGCTTACGCAAGATACCTGAAATGGTCGAAAATCACTTTCACAGGCGCGATTATCGCCACCCTGCTGCTGTTTCTCGCCCTTGTGTTTTGAGCGAAATCCCGTGTCCTGCATCGCGGACCGAACCGTCAAGTCGTTCACCGGCGAAAAACAGGTTGAAACAAAGCGGTGCGAATTGTACCATCGTACTCCAAAGAAGACATTGCCAACACAACTCAAGGAGCCAAGGCTATGGAGCGAAAAGGGCAACAATACAACTGTAATATCAACTTAAGTAGTATGGCGATCGGTTTTCTGCTGGCGCTATGCCTTGCACTGGCATTAGGAGCAGTCAAGAAGGACGATTCGGAAGGCCCATATCGGTGCTCGGCGGCCAGCGAGGGGGCTGTATTTGTAATCGATACGCAGACCGGGCACACCTGGCAGCTCAGCAGAAGCGACCACCTTGATTTGGGAACGCCCATCGAACGCAAAAGCGTTCGAAAGAGTGTTACGCCTATGGTTGAGTAGCGGGCGCGAGGATATATCTCAAGGGCGGAAGAGGAATTCGGAGACCGTGAAGTGATAGTGCTTGGAATTTCGATGAGTCCGAGGCTTAACGGCAATAGCGACCTTCTGCTGCGCCGGGCGCTTGGAGGCGCCGAGTCGGCAGGCGCGCATGTGGAGTACGTTCGCCTGTGCGACCTGAAGATCGGGCCGTGCATCGAGTGCAACGCGTGCTACGCCACCGGGATGTGCGAAGTGAAAGACGACTACCAGCAACTCCTGCAAAGAATGCTCGAGGCGGATCGGCTCATCTTCGCTACGCCGATATTCTTTATGCACGTATGCGCCCAGGCAAAGATGCTTATCGACCGCGGCCAGTGCCTCTGGGCCGGCAAGTACATACTCAAGAAACAACCTGTTGCCGATAGGAACGACCGCCGAGCAATGGTGATTGCCGTGGGCGGCTCAAAGGGGAGGAAACAATTCGACGGCATTCGACTGACGATGAAGACGTATTTTGATTCGCTGAACGTGCGATACGCGGCCAACCTGTTTGTCAACCGGATCGACGGCCCCGGCGATATCGAGAAGCATCCCTCAGCAATGTCCGAGGCCTTTCGGCTCGGCGGCGAGCTTGTTTCCAAACGGTCAGACTCGCCGGAAAAACCTATCGACGTTGAGCTGTTCTGACACCGGGGGCAAATGGGCAGAGCGCACCTTCGGACAGGCTTCAATCCTTCTTCCTGGCGTTGCGAAGGGCTTCTGCGGCGTGTTCTCGCTCGGTAACATCCAGCGCGATCTCCACGCCCCCGATAATGCTGCCTTGCTCATCCCGCACCGGCAAGCCCCGCACAACCAGCACCGCGCCGTCGGGCATCTGCCTAGCCAATTCATGCGCCCTGCCGGTCCGGATCGCTTTGGCAACGGGGCAGTCCTCGCAAGGCTCATCGCGTTGGGCCAGCGCCTCATAACAGCGGCGTCCGGCCAATTCCTCGCGCGCTATGCCTACCGATGCACACGCCGCCCGGTTAGCCCACAGAATTCTCATGTCCCGGTCCCGGTACACCACCCGCTCGGCAAGGCCGTCGAGAATGGTTTCTTTCTCGTGCTCGGCCTTTTTAAGCGCCTCCTCCATTTCTTTGCGGGCACTGATGTCGCGGATGCTCTGTCGAAATCCGAGGTATCCGTGCTTGTCGTCATATATTGGCTGCCAGGACACCTCCGCCCAGATGACCTGGCCGTTTTTGCGCCGCAGGCGGAAGGGCACCTCGTTGCCCCTGCTCCCCTTCAAGGCCGAACCGAAGGCCCTGCCCATCCTGCCTCGGTCCGCTTCGTCGATAATCGGCATCGGATAGTCCGGCAGGGCCATCAACTCTTTTATCGAGTAGCCGGTGACGCGGTGCACAGCGGGATTCGTCCAGAGAGGCCGGCCTTCCGGCCCGACCCAGACCTCCCAGAAGTAGCTGTAGTCCGCAATCGCGCGGAAGCACTGCTCGCTCATGCGCTGCGCCAGCTCGCTGCGCTTGCTCTTGGTGACATCATCATAAA
>Ga0315293_10007620_pt1 | contig 10041 bp, 8 predicted proteins | sample YL17G13_20_MG_FD_203071 | JGI IMG/M metagenome (GOLD analysis project Ga0315293, IMG submission 203071) | Sediment microbial communities from Yellowstone Lake, YNP, Wyoming, USA - YL17G13_20 | ecosystem: Environmental > Aquatic > Freshwater > Lake > Sediment | place: USA: Wyoming | collected... | reverse complement strand
TACGACGCACTCTTCTTGATGGTCAATCACCGGCGCTATGGCGGCGGCGGCATCTACAACCTTTTTTGCGTTTTCACCACGGACAACCAATGGCAGGAGTACCTCATCCTCCATGAGTTCGGCCACTCCTTTGCCGGCCTGGGCGACGAATACTACACCTCCTCTGTGGCCTATAACGATTTCTATCCTCAGGGAGTGGAGCCGCGCGATCCCAACCTCACGGCCCTGCTCAACCCGGCCCAGCTCAAATGGAAGGATGCCCTCACTCCAGGTACGCCGGTGCCCACGCCCTGGGAAAAAGAAGCTTTCGACGCCATGGACGGGGCCAACCAAAAAATCCGGACTGGGGTCAATGAACGACTGGCCCGCCTAAAGAGAGAGGGCGCCCCCCGGGAGCAGGTCGAAAAAACCGAACAGGAAGCGGAAACCCTGTCGCGGCAGCACGCCCGCCAGGTCGATGACTTTCTGGCCCGCAGCCGGTTGGCCGGCCAGGTGGGCGCTTTCGAAGGGGCGGGCTACGCCTCGCGCGGGCTTTTTCGGCCGATGGTTGATTGTCTGATGTTCACCAAGGGGACGAAACCGTTGTGCCGGGTGTGCGAACAGGCGGTGGTCCGCGTCATCCGCTTTTATTCCGAATAGGGCTAGATCCAACGTCCCAGGGCCGCGGAGACCTTGATTTTTCAGGGCCGGCGGCCTAATATTGGTCTAGAGTCAGTTGGGGAACAATGAAAAAGCCTGTCTCTGGGGGGCGGCCTTCCGGCAGCCTGAGAACTCGAAGCAGGACCTTTCCCGGGACGTCCGGGATTGGGCTTCGCCGCCGGGAGGCCATCCTGGAGGCGGTCAGTTTTGCCGCCGAAAAATTCGTCAAGGCCGTGTCCTGGGAGTCCAGTATCCAGGATGTCATCCGTCGGCTGGGCCGGGCGGCTGACGTCAGCCGGATTTATATTTTCAAGAAAGAAACATCCCCGGAAGGACGGATTCTGGCCAACATCCTCTGCGAATGGGATGCCCCCGGCATTTCTTCCCAGATCAACAATGTGGCCTTTAAATCCTTTTCCCCGCTCGACAGTGGTTTCGGCCGGTGGATAAAGGTGTTCAGCCAAGGCAAGCCTATCTGCGGCCGGGCGAAGGATTTTCCCCTATCCGAGCAAAAAATGATGGAGTCCCTGGACATCAAGTCCATCATCGCCGTCCCGATCTTCGTTCAAAAGGAGATGTGGGGATTCATCGGTTTCAGCGAATGCCGCCGAGAGCGGGAATGGACAGCGGCCGAGATCGACGCTCTCCAGGCGGCGGCCAACATCCTGGGCGGAGCGATCGAAAACGAACAGTTCCGATCCTCGCTGGCCTCCTCGGAACGCCAGCTGCGCGCCTTGTTCGAGGGCATGAGCGATGTCATCCTGGAGATGGACAAGGAGGGCCGCTACCTGAAGGTGGCCCCCACCAACACGGAGCTGCTCTACCTTCCGGCCGAACAGGTGGTCGGCCGCCGGCTGCATGATATTTTTCCCCAGGAACAGGCGGACATTTTTTTGGATTTTATCCGTCAGAGTCTCCAAACAAAAAAGTCCGTGGAGCGGGAGTACAGCCTGCCGGTGGGGCCTCAAAGGAACGTGACCTGGTTCGCCGCGACCATAAGTCCCCTGACCGAGGACACGGTGCTCCTGGTAGCCCGCGACATCACCGCCCGCAAGAATGCCGAAGAGGCGCTAAGGCGGAGCGAAGAGAGATTCCGCGGCCTGGTTGAGAACATGATCGAGGGCGTTTATCAGACCACGCCGGACGGCCGGATCCTGGCCGGCAACCCGGCCCTGGTGCGGCTGCTGGGCTTCGATTCCGAAGAAGAGCTGCGAGCCGTGCAGGCCAAGGAGTTCTTTGCCGACCCCGAGCAACGGCAGGTCTGGATAGACAGGATGGCGCGCGACGGCGAGATCCGTAACTTCGAGTCCGTGTTCAAACGCCGAGACGGGAGCCTGATTGTGGTCCAGGACAATGCCCGGGCCATTCGCGACCCGGATGGCCGAGTCCTCTGCTATGAAGGCACCCTGACCGACATCACCGACCGGAAACGGCTGGAGGACCAGCTCCACTGGCTGGCCAACCGTGACTCCCTGACCAACCTCGTCAACCGGCGCCGCTTTCATGAAGATTTGCAGCAACAGCTCAATCAGACCCAGCGCTATCAGCAGCCGCTGGCCTTGCTCTGGCTGGACCTCGATCGGTTCAAAAACATCAACGACGGCCTGGGCCATCGGGCCGGAGACGCGCTGCTGGTCGAGATCGCCCTGCTTCTCCAGGACAAAGTCCGCAAAGCGGACATCCTGGCCCGGTTGGGCGGCGATGAATTCGCCGTCCTCATGCCTCACACCGAAATCGGGGAAGCGGAAACAGCCGCGGCCAGGATCCTGCAGGCCATCCGGGAGCATTCCTTCCGCCTGGAACAACAGCCGGTGCGCATTACGGCCAGCATCGGCATTGCCCTTTATCCGGAACACGGGGATTCGGTCGACAAGCTGCTGGGTCATGCTGATCTGGCCATGTACCGGGCCAAGGAGCAGGGACGAGACCGGTTCAGCCTGGAATCTTCGAGCAAGTTGAGGACGGAGGCTCAGGAATACCGACAGGTATGGACCTGGCTGGTGGACAGGGATTTCGATGAAAAACGGTTTTTCCTCTATGCCCAACCCGTCTATGAGCTCAACCGCGGCACCCTCAGCCATCATGATCTGCTCCTGCGCTGGATCACCGACAGCGGCCTCATCGTCTCGGCCGAATCCTTTCTCAACCTGGGGAACAGGTTCAACCTGGTCAAGGACATCGACCGCTGGGTGGTCCGGCAGGCGATGCAGCTTCTGGGCCGGCAGAAATCCGGGCCGAAGAGAGTCTTGAAAATCAGCTTGTCCGGTAGAGCCCTGGTCGACCGGGAATTGGCGGCCGTTTTTGAAAACGAGCGAAAAGGGCTGGATCCTTCGTCGCTGATGGTGGGTATTTCGGAGATGGTCACCATTTCCGAATTTCCTCAGGCTCAGCAGTTCTTCAGCCATCTCGACAAACTCGGCTACCAATGCGCCCTGGATGACTTCGGCGCCGGGCTGGCTTCCCTCCAACATCTTCGGCTGCTCAACCTGGATGTCCTGAAGATTGACAACAGCCTTATGCAGAACCTCCGTGTTCATCGCCTTCAGCAGGACCTGGTCAAGTCCATCGTCCAGCTGGCCCACAGCCTGGGTCTGAAAACCCTGGTGGCCGGGGTGGATGAGGAAAGCACCCGCGACCTTCTGCGCGAACTGGGCGTGGACCTGGCCCAAGGCATTCTCTTAGGGTTGCCCCGACCCCTGGACCGGGTTTTCGCCTAAAGCTGGCCCCCTTCCCGCCGGGCTCAAAATGAAGACATCCCCCCTGGGGGGGAGGTGCGGGCTGTTGTCAGCAAAAGGGGGGTTGATGATGGGAACCAAAAAGGTGGGAGCTTTCTCCAGCCCGCGAAAGAAAGCCAAAGACAGTATAACTCAAAAAATGGATTTGTAAAGGGGGGGGCCGAAAATTTTTTTTTAAAGGGGCCCGTGCTAAGATAGGGCCGGGAGCAAGGAGCAAGAATGGAAGAAAAAAAGATCGAGATCAAAGTCGACGAGACAGTGGCCCTGGGGCACTATTCCAACCTGGCGGCCATCCGCCATTCCAGGGAAGAATTCATCTTTGATTTTGCTTTCCTCTTCCCGGATGGGCCGATGGGCAAGCTGGTGGGGCGCTTGATCCTCAGCCCCGCCCATGTCAAGCGGTTCCTGGAAGCCTTGGAGGCGAACGTCAAACGCTACGAGGAAAATTTTGGGCCCATCACGCCGGCCGAAGAACCGCCCTCCGTGGGCTTCGTCCATTGAGGCCCGGGGCATTCTCTTGACAGCCTGTCTCGTTTTGAAGATACTTATTTCAAAAAAACAAGGCGGAGGTGAATGTCATGGCCTATGAGTACACCAACCACAAGGGCATGAAGTACTACCTTCATTCTCAAGAGGTCAGCTTGCGGGGGGGACGGCGGCAGAGAATCTTTTTTTTCGCGCGGGACATTCGGCCCGGCGCCCTGGATGCCCTGCCCGAAGGCTACCAGGTCCAGGAGACGACCAAGACCGGGATGCCCATTCTGAAGAAAGCATAATCTCCAGGAGTGCTCTCGCTTCGAGACGGCCGGGCGGCTAGGGGCCGAACGGGCCGGTGGCGAAGTGCTGTTTTTCCGCGTATAGTGGGGTTATGAACCGCAACCTCAAGATCCTTCTCTTCGTTCTCAGCCTGGCACCGCTCGTCCCTTTCGCCTGCCGCCCGGCGGAGAAGACCCCCTCGGCCCAAGGGAAAAGGCTTGAGATCGCCGTCATTCCCAAAGGCATGACCCACGAATTTTGGAAATCCATCCACGCCGGCGCAGTCAGGGCCGGCCGCGAACTGGGCGTGAATATTTTGTGGAAAGGGCCGCAGAGGGAAGACGATCGGGCCCAGCAGATCACCGTCGTTGAGGACTTCATCAGCCGGGGCGTGTCCGGCATTGTGTTGGCGCCGCTGGACGATCGGGCCCTCTGCCGCCCTGTTCAGGACGCCGCGCGGGAGAACATTCCGGTGGTGATCATCGATTCCGGGCTGCAGGGTCAGGACCACATCAGCTACGTGGCCACCGATAATTATCAGGGAGGAGCGCTGGCCGCTGGGCGTATGGCAGAGCTCCTGCCGGAGGGAGGGGACATCTTCCTCATCCGCTGTCAGGAAGGGTCGGCCTCCACCACGGAGCGCGAGCGGGGCTTTCTGGAAACTGTGCAGCGGGAAGCTCCCCGTCTACGGTTTCTGGTCCAGGACCAGTACGGCGGCTCAACCACCGAGCCTGCCTACCAATTGGCCGAGAATCTTCTGGGGCGCTTCCCGGAGGTTGATGGGATTTTTTGCCCCAACGAATCGACCACCTTCGGCACGCTGCGGGCGCTGCAGGAGGCCGGCTTGGCGGGCAAGGTCAAGTTCGTCGGCTTCGACAGCAGTCCCAAGCTCGTCCAGGCACTGAGGAACGGCCATCTGCACGGCCTTGTCCATCAGGACCCGATGAAAATGGGCTATTTGGGCGTGGTCCAGATCGTCAGGCATCTGAGAGGCCAGCCGGTCGAGGCCAGGGTGGATACGGGCGTCTATCTCATCACCCGGGAGAACATGGACGAACCTCAGATCAAAGCCCTGTTAGAGCCTGACTTCTCCGTTCCGGTCGATGACTGATCGCGGAGGCGGCTCCCCCCCCTTTTCCGCCCCGCGCCTCGTGATGCGGGGCATTTCCAAGAATTTCGGCGCGACGGCTGCTCTGCGCCGGGTGGACCTGGAGGTGCAAGGGGGAACGGTCCACGCCTTGCTGGGCGAGAACGGCGCGGGCAAGAGCACCTTGATGAAGATTTTGAGCGGCGCCCTCCGGCCGGACGGCGGCCAAATGTTCCTGGATGGCGTTTCCTATGCGCCGGCCAATCCTTTGGATGGACGGCGGCGAGGCATCGCCATGATCTACCAGGAGCTCAACCTGGCGCCCCATTTGAGCGTTGAAGAAAACTTGATGCTGGGCCGGGAAAAACAAACCCTGGGATTCCTGCGGCGGGGCGAAATGCGGCGACGGGTGGGGGAGGCTTTGGAGCTCGTCCATCATCCTGAAATCGAAGCCAACGTTCCCGTCGGAGAGCTCAGCATCGGCGCCAGACAAGTGGTGGAAATCGCCCGGGCCCTGATGGAACGGGCCCGGATTCTGGTCATGGACGAACCCACCAGCAGTCTGTCCCAGGAGGATATGGACAGGCTGTTCCAGACCATCCGGCGGTTGGCGGCCGAGGGGGTGGGCCTCGTCTACATCAGTCATTTCCTGGAAGAGGTTCAGCGGGTGGCCGATTCGGTGACGGTGCTCCGCGACGGCCAGAGAATATTCTTCGGACGGATGGAGCAGGTCACCCTGAACGACCTCATCCGTCTTATGGTCGGACAGGAAGTGAAGCAACTCTTCCCCAAAGTGGACCACACCCTGGGCCAGCCGGTTCTGTCCCTCACCTCGCTCAAGGGGAGGCGAATGTCAAGGCCGGTAAGCTTTGAGCTTCGGCGGGGGGAAATATTGGGATTGGCCGGCTTGGTCGGGGCGGGCCGCACCGAAACGCTCCGCGCGCTGTTCGGGTTGGATACCGTGCAGGCCGGCCGCTGGGAAGTTTTCGGCCGAATCGCCGGGCGGGGAGGCCCGGCCCGCAGGATCCGACAGGGGTTGGGTTTTCTCAGCGAGGACCGCCAGGTCGAAGGGTTGGCCATGGATCAGTCCTTGGCGGACAACTTGACCTTGAGCCATTTCCGGCCCTATAGCCGGATGGGCGTCCTTAACCTGCGCAGGCAGCGTCGAGCCGCTGAAGAGTGGACCGTCCGGATGAACATCAAAGTCCGCAGCGTCCTTCATCCGGTGGCGAGTCTGTCGGGGGGCAACCAGCAGAAAATCGCCCTGGCCCGGCTTCTCCATCAGCAGGCAGACATCCTCTTCCTGGACGAGCCCACCCGCGGCATCGACGTGGTTTCAAAATCTCAGGTTTACGAATGGATCGGCCGCTTGGCCCGGGAGGGGAAGTCCGTGATTTTCGCCAGCTCTTATTTCCCCGAGTTGCTGGGCGTGTGTGATACGATCGCCGCTTTTCATCGGGGGCGGGTCGTGGACGTTCGCCCGGCCGCGGACTGGAACAATGCCGACTTGATGGCCGCCGCCACCCTGGGGCAGGCTTGATAAGAAGCGTCCCAAGCGACGGATGAGAGAAAAAGAGGGGGGTGAGAGAATGAAGGAGGGCAAGGGGCGCCTCAGGGCGCTCATCAACTGGCTGGGCCCTTTCATCGGCTTGATTTTGGTCATCATTCTATTCTCCCTCCTGCCCGATGTCCGGGACCGTTTCTTGCGGGTGTCGAACTTGAGGAGCGTGGCCACTCAATCGGTCATCGTGGCCCTGGGCGCTCTGGGCATGACTTTTGTCATCATCAGCCGCGGCATCGACCTGTCCGCCGCGTCAAACATCGCCCTGTCGGGCGTCATCACGGCTTTCGCCATCACGGCCGGCTTTTCGCCGGCGGCGGCCGTGCTGGCCGGTATCTTGACCGGCGGCCTCATCGGCTTGACCAACGGCGTTCTCATTACTTCCCTGCGTCTGGTCCCCTTCATCATCACCCTGGGGATGTTGGGCATTGCCCGGGGCCTGGCCAAATGGCTGGCCGGAAACCAGAAGATCGATGCGCCCCTGACCTGGGTCACGGAGTTGATGGTCAAGAGCCCCCGTCCGCGATGGCTGATCTTGGCTCCCGGGGTTTGGCTGATGATCCTCCTGGCCGTGCTGCTGGGTTTCGTCCTCCGCAGCACAGTCTTCGGCCGACACGTCTTTGCCATCGGCTCCAACGAAGCCACCGCCCGCCTGTGCGGCGTCCGCACCGGCCGGACCAAGATTTTCATCTACACCCTGTCGGGTCTGCTGTGCGGGCTGGCCGGCGTTATGGAATTTTCCCGGCTGACCGTCGGCGACCCGACCGTGGCTGTGGGCTTGGAGTTGGACATCATCGCCGCGGTGGTCATCGGCGGGGGAAGCCTGAACGGCGGCCAGGGCAGTATTCTGGGCACCATGATCGGCGTGTTCATCATGGCTTTCCTGAGAAACGGCTCGACCATGATGGGCTGGCCTAACTACATCCAGGAGATCATCATCGGCCTGATCATCATCGCCGCGGTAGCCCTGGACCGACTCCGCTACGGGAGGGAAGCATGACGGCGAAGCCTGTCCGCCTGGTGCACGGCCAAGCGGCCTTGCGCATCAACGATATCGGGGGCTGGACGGACACCTGGTTCGCCGGAGAGGGCAAGGTCCTCAACCTGGCCGTGGGGCCTCCGGTCGAAGTGCAGGTCAAAGCCTTCCCCGGTTCCTGCCAGAGCAAGAACCGGGTTCTGGTCCGAGCCGACAACTACGGCCAGGCTTTCCGATTCAACCCCCGGTACCCCTCCCTGGGCAGGCATCCTTTGTTGCAGTTCGCCATAGCCAGCGTTCCTTGGCCGAAAAAATATCATCTCGAGATCAGGATCCATTCTCCTGTGCCGGCGGGAATGTCCGCCGGCACTTCGGCCTCGGTCTGCGTGGCCTTGTTGGCCGCGCTGTTTTTTCTGGCCGGCCGGCCTGTTGATCCCGGCCGGATCGCCAAACTGGCCCATGCGATCGAGACAGAAAAACTTGGGCTTCAGAGCGGGATCCAAGACCAAATCAGCGCCGCCTACGGAGGCGTGTGCTATATCCGCATGGTCCGCTATCCTCGGGCCCGGGTGAAACGGCTTCTTCTGCGGGCCGAGGTCCTCAGCGAGCTCAACCGCCGGCTGGTTCTGGTTGGCCTGGGCCAGCCACACCGGTCTTCGGTCCTCCATGAACAGGTCATTGCCCTGCTGAGCAAAAGCGGGGCGCGCTTCAAACACCTGGAGCGGATGAGAGGCTTGGCGGAGGCGGCCCGGTCTCACCTGGAACAGGGCGACCTGGAATCCTACGGCCGGATCATGTCCGAAAACAACGAATGCCAGCGGGCGCTCAGCCGCAAGCTCATTTCGCCCGAAGCCGATGAAGTCATCCGCCTGGCCCGGAAACGCCGGGCATCAGGCTGGAAAGTCAACGGCGCCGGAGGCCGGGGCGGGTCACTCACCCTGCTGGCCTCTGCCGATGACGGACTTCGCCGAGCCCTGCTTCAGGATATCCTGACTCTGGGAAAAGGGATAAGGCCTCTTCCGTTTTATATTTCAAGCTCTGGGCTGGCGGCCTGGGATGTCGGCCGGGGGCTTGACCGGGCTTGAATCCTTTTCCCGCCAAGGATTCTTACCGGCGGGTGTCTATTGAGTTGTATGGAACTTTAAGGAGGTTTCTGATGAAGAAACAAACGGTTGCACTCAGTGTGATAATGGGATTCCTTTTGTTGGCCCTGTTGCCCCTGGCCGCCCAGGACGAGCCAGGCCCGGCTCCGGTTCCCGGAGAGGGCTTCGGTCCAGGGCCCCAGAAGTGGCTGGACCTCACTCCCGATCAGCAAACAAAGCTGAAGGAAATAAAAAAGCTGCGCCAAGAGGCGATGAAGGGCTTTCGTGAACAGCACCTGAAAATAGGGGAGGAGTTGAACACGCTTATGGCCGACCCCCAAGCCGACCAGAAAAAGATTGATGGTCTGATCGATGAAATAGCCAAACTCCAGGCGGCCCACATGAAATCCGGCTTCAAGTTCCGTCAGGACATGGAGAAGATCTTGACTCCTCAGCAGTTGGAGAAGCTCAAAAAGGCCAAGACGACCTTCCAGCGGATTCGCGGGGAGCATCGGTTCTTCATGCGGCATCCCGGCGCACGCCGGTTCATGGGCAATCAATTTTTCGGCCGCCGGGGATTCAACCGGCCCGGGGGGATGAGGTTCGGCCGTCCCGGCCGGTGGAACAGAATGCTCTGGGAATAATGATCTAAAAGGGTCCAAATCACACTGCCCGCGAGAGGTGAGAGCCTCTCGCGGGTTTTTTATTGACTTCACCAACTATCACCTGTCACTAAAAAAGGACATTCTTTTTCTTTCTCCAGCCTTTTATTTGCGTTTTTTGCTATTCCAAGTTGGCACACCGCTTGCTTATTCTATTTCGTGAAGGAGGAAGAACATGAAAAGATCCTGTGCGCTCTTGGCCGTAGGTGTTCTTCTTTTGCCCCTGGCTGTTCGGGCTCAGTCCGAGGAAGGCTATGATAGCCGAAGCTATGCGCGCCTGAGTTATATTTCGGGCGAAGTCAATGTCCAAAGGGCAGGGGATATGGGCTATGAGGCCGGCACGGTCAACCTGGCCCTGATTGAAGGCGACAAGCTGGCCGTTCAGGAAGGACGGGCTGAGGTGAGTCTCGGCCGGCAAAACTTTATCCGGCTCGACCGACTGAGCCAGCTCGAGTTTGCGAATCTCCCCCGCGACGGTGTTGAGCCATATAAAATCCACCTTTTGAACGGCCGGCTGTACCTGAGGGTCAGCCGTTTGGACCA
>Ga0315293_10007619_pt1 | contig 10042 bp, 6 predicted proteins | sample YL17G13_20_MG_FD_203071 | JGI IMG/M metagenome (GOLD analysis project Ga0315293, IMG submission 203071) | Sediment microbial communities from Yellowstone Lake, YNP, Wyoming, USA - YL17G13_20 | ecosystem: Environmental > Aquatic > Freshwater > Lake > Sediment | place: USA: Wyoming | collected... | reverse complement strand
CTCTTCCCACCCTCGTGGACAAGCTTGGACATTTCGGTTCACCGCGGAGGACTTGAAGAAAATGCCGGACGCGCAATCGCACTCTGGTGCCCCAAAGGTACTAGACGCGAAAGCCCTATGAACCGAATGTTCGCATGGGTTCTCAAGCCGTTAAATTCCGAGATGGCGATCTCGGAGCACAATCGTGGGAAGGTCAGCCGAAGCGGGGAATGGTCGCGTGATTGCGGGAAAGGAACGATTCTTGACACTCTGCGATCACCCTCTAAACTGAGGGGGACGCTTAGTTCAGGGCATTCCCGGAAACGAACAGTGGCTGGGATGTGAAAGAACCGCAAGGCCGGCTTCGCGGGCGACCGAATAACGGCAGGCTATGATTATCCCGCTTCGGTATAATGAACGGATTCGCAGGCAACAGCGGACACCGAGGGCCAGTCCGTGGGGAATGTCAATATGCCCGAGGAGCGCAAGCCATTCGCGGCAAGGACTATCCGGCGATCACGGGAGCCTGCCGAGCAAACCTCGGCGATAAGCCCACCAGTCCCTCGGCGGCACTCCGAGGCCATCATGCGTGCGAAAGTGGAAATCAACATATAGGGTAAGTTCTGTGCGGAGAAAGGAAGACAACTGGTGAAGCAGATTACCATTGGCAATCTCGCGTTCAGCAAAGTCCTGTGCGGGACAAATGCCTTCTGGGGGCGCTCGCACTTCAGCGAGGCTCGAAACGCTGAGTACCTGGGGCGATTTGACGACGAGATGATTAAGCGGACGATATGTGCGGGCGTCGCCTTGGGAATCAACGCCGTGGAGTCCTGCCTCAACGAGCGGATTGTCTCAATCCTGACCACACTTCGTCAGGAGATCGCCACTCCCATCCGGTTCATCGGCACCACTCGGGTTGACGAGACCTCGCCGATCAAGTCACACCAGCAGAAGGTGGCCGCCCTGCTTGGATATCGCGCCGACATCTGCGTGGTGCATGCACAGTTCGTTGACCGGCCCCGGAAGGGCGATTCCATCGGCGGATTGAAAGCAGTCATCGACCAGATTCACGAGGCGGGACTTGTTGCCGGAATCTCCACCCATCAGATCCAGACGGTCGAACTGTGCGAAAGGCAGAACTACGGCGTGGACACGTACATGTTCCCCCTGAACCTCTCCGGCTTCGTCTATCCCGGATTTGAGGGCAAAGACACGGTGCAAGACAGGGTGGATCTTGTTCGTGGCGTTGCCAAGCCTTTCATCCTGATCAAAGCCTTGGCGGCCGGTCGGATTCCTCCGGACGATGGGTTGCATTTCGTTGCGGAGAACTCAAAGCCCAATGACCTGATTTCCGTCGGGTTGGGGAGCGAGGGCGAAATTGCGGAGACGGTCCGACTGGTTGAGAAGCTTTTTTGAGTCACAGGAGCGGTAGTGGCACAGAACCATCGATTGCAACCGAGCGGCGGATCGGGTCGGTTTCGAAGTCAACGCTTTTTGGCCGCCGCCGGTTGAATCGTGTCGCTCGCTGGCGTCCCGTCAAGTCATCCCTTTTCTCGGATGCTTCAGAATACCACCGTTAGGCGGGAAGCTCAAAGCCACGGCGTCCTCGTCTCGGCAGGTCCCCGTTTCCACTCCACGACCTCGCGGATGACGTCGTCCAGCTTGTACTGAGGCTGGTAGGCGATGGTCTGCTTGACCCGGCTCAGATCGGGCACGCGCGACCGGCAGTCTTCAAAGTCCTCGGAATACGCCTCGGCATAGCTCTGGAACGCGATCTCCAAGGCCGGGTCCACTGCGGCGATGACCCGCCGGGCCAGATCGAGGATGGCGATCGGCTGGTCGCTGCCGACGTTGAACACGCGGCCTACCGCCTCCGGAGTCTCCATCAAGGCCAGCACCGCCCGGACCACGTCCGAGACGTGGGCGAAGCAGCGGACCTGGCGCCCGTCGTCGTGGACCACCAGCGGGCCGCCGGCCAATGCGGCATCGACGAACCGCGGCAGCACCATGCCGTAGGCCCCGGTCTGCCGCGGTCCCACGACGTTGAAGAACCGGGCCACCACGACCGCTAGCCCTCGCTCGCGGCAGTAGGCCAACGCCAGAAACTCGTCGATCGCCTTGGAGACTCCGTAGGACCAGCGCGGGCGGGTGGTCGCGCCAAACACGAGGTCTTCGTCCTCGTTCCACCGCGGTTTGGGGTTTTTGCCGTAGACCTCGCTGGAGCTGGCCAGAAAGAGTTTCACCGGGCGTCGCGGCCGGCCGATTGACCGACTCGGGTCGGGCAATGGGGCCAATTCGCTCAAGAGCAGCTCGGTCAAGTAGATGTTGGTCTCCAGCGTGTGGATGGGGGCCTTGGCGATCAGGGCGACCCCAACGGCCGCCGCCAGGTGGTAGACCTCATCGGCGTCGGCCACCAAGCGCCGCACCAGGTCCCGGTCGGCCACCGAGCCTTTGAAGCAGCGGAGTTGCGGATGCTCCTTGACCGCGGCGAGGTTCTCGAACGACCCGGTCGATTCATCGTCGATCACCGAAACGCGGTCGCCGCGGGCCAAGAGGGCTTCGGCGAGATGGCTGCCGATGAAACCGGCCCCGCCGGTCACCACACAATGTTTGGGCGGATTGGCCAACCTGAGGACTCCTCGGATGCGAATGATGAATGATGAATGATGAATGATGAACGACGAGACGGGAGACCGCCCGAGCGCAATCTACGTTTGCGAGCCACCTTTCGTTCATCGTTCCACGTTCATCATTCATCGTTCATCATTCATCGTTCTTGCTTCCCGGCGCTTGGCCACGGCGGAAGCCGCGATCGAGATCGCCAACAGCGAGGCGACGACCAACAAGGATACCCACGAAGGAACCGCTCGAAGCTCCTCCTCCCCGCTCCATCGCTTGAAGACGTACTCGCCGATCATCTTGGCGCCGATGAAGATCAAGACGGCGCTCAGGCCGTAGTGGAAGTAACGGAACCGGTCGATAACCCCCGCCAAGAGGAAGTAGAGGGCCCGAAGCCCGAGTATGGCGAAGACGTTGGAGGTGAAGGCGATGAACGCATCCTGCGTGATGCCCAGGACCGCCGGAACGCTGTCCACGGCAAACAGCACGTCGCTGCTCTCGACCACCAACAGCACCAGGAACATCGGCGTGATGCACAAACGGCCCGCTTCCCGGGCGAAGAAGCGCTGGCCGTGGTCCTCGCGCGTGACGCGGAAAAACCGCCGGGCCGTGCGGAGCACGAAGTTCTTCTCGGGATGGACTTCCGTATCGCGTGCCATTGCCAGCTTGATCCCGGTGTAGACCAAGAACGCGCCGAACACGACCAGCGTCGATTCGAAGCGTCGGATCAGCTCGACCCCGCCCAGGATGAACGCCAGCCGCAGGACGATCGCCCCCAGGATGCCCCAGTGAAGCACGCGGTACTGGTGCTTGAGCGGCACCTGAAAATAGCGGAAGATCACGGCGAACACGAAGAGGTTGTCCATCGAGAGCGACTTCTCGACGAGGTAGGCGACCAGGAAGTCCATGCCCGCCTTCGAGTCACCGTGCGTCACCACGCCCCACCACCAGACCAGCGCGTTGAACACCAGCGCCAGCGTGATCCAGAAGATGCTCCAGCCGGCCGACTCGCGGAGCGTGGGGGTGTGGATGCGGCGGTGAAAGACCAACAAGTCCACCGTCAATAGCACCACGACCAAGACGGCGAACGCAACCCAGTGCCACCAATCGACTTGGAGCAAGTTCACAGCCGACGTTCTTCTTCCGGGGTTAAGAGAGCCCCCACAGGCTCCCTAAGATGTGTATTGCCGCGATTGCCCTGACTGCGCAGACTTCCGAAGCCTCTGAGACTTCGGAAGTTTCTCAACTGCCCCAGTCGAGCCGCTCGCGGGTAAGGCAAGAATCATAAGGGATTGCCCGGGCGAAGGCAATGTCGCCCGCATCCCATAGGAGGGCAGGCATTCTTGCCTGACCGGTCTACCTGCACCCCGCACCGGGCTTTGATATCATGGGGGGTGGAGGTTTTGCCGTGAGGATCCGTAGTTTACTTTGTTGGGGCGTCGAGTTGGGCCTTCTGTTGTGGGCAGCGTCCTCCCACCGCTGCTACGCCCAGCCGGCCGAGACGGCCAACCCGCAATATGCCTCGGCGGTCGCCCTGCAAAACCGCGGGGCCTTCAAGCTCGCCGCCGAGCAGTGGGAAGAGTTCATTCGGCAGTTCAAGAGCGACCCTCGAATTGCCCGCGCTTACCATAACCTGGGGGTCTGCTACTACCAAGAGGGCAACCTGGAAGCGGCACTGAGAAGCTTCAAGACCGTTGTCGACCGGCACCAGAAATCGGAGACGCTCGCGGCTTCTGAGCTCTACGTCGGGGCAACGCTCTACGAGATGGCCAAGCGGGGCAAACCCCAACTTTACGAGACCGCCGCCCAGACCTTCCGCACCTTTCTGGCAAAGCACCGGCAGGGGGAGCAGCGCGGAGATGCCCTCTACTACTTGGGCGAGTGTCTCAATGCCCAAGGTAAGAGGCCGGAAGCCGTGCAAGTCTTCAGCGAGTTCGTCGGGAAGTTACGGGACCATCGCCTGGCCCCCGAAGCCCTGTACTCCCTTGGCGTGGCCCAGCAGGAGTCGAGCCGGCCGGACGCAGCGGCCAAGACCTACGACGACTTCCTGGCACGGTTCGCCAAACACAAGCTCGCGCCCGAGGTGACCCTCCGCCGCGGCGAGATCGACCTGACCTCGGGCAACCTCGCCCAAGCGGCCAAACGCTTCGCCGCAGCCGCATCGCAGGAAGACGCTAACCTGGCGGATTATGCCGCCTTGCGCCAGGCCGACGTGCTCCTGCAAATGAAGCAGTTCGGCGACGCAGCGACCGTCTACGCCTCGATCCCCGCCAAGTCGCCGAAGTCGCAGTACGCCGGGCAGGCGGCGGTCGCGGCCGGCAAGTGCTTCTTCCTGGCCGATGACCTTGCGCAAGCCCGCAAGCTGCTTTCGCCGCTCGTCGAGAGCGCCGGCCCAACGGCGCCCGAGGCCGCCCACTGGCTGGCCCGCACTCTGCTTCGGGATAAAAAGCCCGCCGAGGCGTTGGCCGTGGTCGAAAGGGCGTTGGATCGGCCGGCCAAGGAGCCGTTTGCGGCCCAACTGCTCATGGACCGCGCAGATGCGGTCGCCGCGATCCCCGAGCGCCGCAAGGAGTCGATCGGGCTGTATGCCGCGGTGGCTGCCAAGCGCGCCCAGTCGCCGGAGGCGCCGCAGGCCCTCTACATGGCCGCGTTTGTGGCGTTGGAGCAAGGCGACTACGCGGCCGCCTTGACCCATGCCAATCGCTTTTTGGAGGCCCATCGCCAGCACCGCCTGGCGCCCGACGTGCTGTACGTGGCCGCGGAGAGCAGCCTCCAATTGGGCAAGCTGGCTGAGGCCGAGAGACTTTTCGGGCAGCTTCTGGACGAGCAGTCCGACCATCCCGATGCGGAACTCTGGAAGGTCCGCCGCGCCGTGCCGCTCCATGCGCAGAAGAAATGGCAGGAGACGATCGCCAGGCTGCGCCCGATTCTGGGGGAGCTTCGGCTGCCGGAGTCCAAGGCCGAGGCGCAGTTCTTGATCGGCAGCAGCCAATGGGAGCTGAAGCAGTATCCGGCGGCCATCCAGTCGCTGGAGGCTTCGCTGGCGGCGCAGCCCAAGTGGCGCCGGGCGGACGAGACGCTGCTGCTTCTGGCCGACGCCTTTCGGCAGTCGGGGGACTCGAAGAAGGCCCAGGCGACGCTGCGGCGACTGGCTCGTGAGTTTCCCGAGAGCCGGCTCTCGGACGCTGCCGCGTACCGGCTCGGCCAATCCCTTGCGGCCGAAGGCGATTATCCCGCTGCCGCGGCCCAGTACCGGCGACTCTTGGACCGCTGGCCCGAGAGTCCCTTGGTCCCGCTTGCCTGGCACGAGATGGGCTGTGCGCAGCTCAATCAGAAGGATGCGGCGGGGGCCGAGGCCGCCTTCAGCACGTTCCTGGAGAAATTCGCCGGGCACGCGCTGGCCTCTCGGGCCCGCTATGGGCGGGGGATGGCGCGGCATCAGTTGGGCAAGCTCTCCGAAGCCGTGGAAGACCTTCGGGCAGTGCTCGCCGCCGACCCGGCGGGCCACCAGAAGGCCGACGCCCAATTTCTGCTCGGACTGTGCCTCGCGGAGCTGAAGCAGCACGACCGCGCGGCGGAGTCCTTCCGCGGTCTGCTGGAGGAGCAGCCCAACTACGCCGGGGCCGACAAGGCCCGCTACCAGTTGGCCTGGGCGCTGAAGTTGGCGGGCCGGGAGGCCGAGGCCAAGCGGGCCTTTGAGGATCTCATCGCACGGAATGCGGAGAGCCCGTTGGCGCCGGAAGCCCAGCACCACGTCGGCGAGTCTCTCTATCAGAACAAGGAGCACCTGGCGGCGGCCAAGGCGTATTACGCCGCGGTGCAGAAGGCCCCCGAGGGCACGCCGCTCTATGAGAAGTCGCTTCACAAGCTCGCTTGGTGCTACTACCACTTGGGCAATTACGACAACGCCCGGAAGACGTTCGGCGTCCAGTTGGAGAAGTGTCCCGACGGGCCGTTGGCGGCGGATGCCGCCTTCATGGCCGCGGAATGCCTCTTCAAGCAAGACAAGTTCGGCGAGGCGCTGGGGGCCTACAAGAAAGTCAAGGACCTCTCCAACAAGGAATTCCAGGCCCTCAAGCTGTTGCACGCCGGGCAGGCCGCCGGGCAAATGAAGCAGTGGCCGGAGGCGGTCGAGTGGCTCAGCCAGTCCACGCGGCAGTCCCCCGACGCTCCCACCGCGGCCGAAGCCCTCTACGAATTGGGCTTTGCCCAGCAGAACCTCGGCAAACCGCAAGAGGCGATCTCGCTTTACGAGCGGGTGATCGCCAAGACCGACCGCGAGGTGGCGGCCCGGGCCCAGTTCATGATCGGCGAGCTGCAGTTCGCCGAGAAGAAGTACGGCGACGCGGTGAAGAGTTACTTCAAAGTCCTTTACGGCTACAGCTTCCCGCGGTGGCAGGCCGACGCCGCCTACGAGGCCGGCCGCTGCTTCGAGCTCTTGGGCCAGAAGACCCAAGCCGTCAAGGTTTACCGGGAACTCTTGGAGAAGTTCCCCCAGAGCGACCGGGTCCGGCAGGCCAAAGAGCGGCTGGCGGAGTTGAAAGTTCCATAGCGCGGCCGTGCCGCAGACAAAGCAGCCGGGGCACTCCGTGACCCGGGGCCGATCCACAGCGAGAGGTGCTTTCATGCGTCCAAACGATTGGGCAAGGTGCGTTGGCTTCCGGCCAATAGCGAGCCGGGCCGTGCTGGCAGCCGGCGCCATGGCGCTCGCTCTCGGCTCCTTGGCCTTGGGCCAGGAGGCCCCGGGGCGGGCGTCGGAGGCCAAGGTCGAGGCCGCGGCGTCAAAGGCCGCCCGGTTGGCCGAGGCCGGCCAGAAGGCCAATGCCGCTCTGGCCGCCAAAGAGCCGTCCACCGAGGAACCGTCCGAGAGCGATTTGTCCGATCCGTTGACCGGCATCCCTCCCATGAACCTTTGGACGCTGACCGTGGCCGGCGGCCCGCTGATGATCCCCATCGGCATGTTCTCCGTGCTCGTGGTCGCTTTGGGGATCGACCGCGCCGTGGCCTTGCGGCGCCGCGCGGTCCTGCCGCGGAAGCTGATCGCGGGACTCAAGGCCCTCAGCCATCGCGAGCACGGGCTCGATCCGCGCGAGGCCGCGCGGGTGTGCCGGACACATCCTTCCGCGGCAGCCAACGTGATCCGCGCCATGCTCGCAAACTCGGGGAAGTCGCGTGCCCGGATGGAGCAGGCCGCCGCGGAGTCGGCCCAGCGCGAGGCCGACCGTCTTGGCGGCGGCGTGCGGTGGCTCAACCTCTCCGCCGCGGTGGCCCCGATGTTGGGCCTCTTGGGCACGGTCCAGGGCATGATTCAGGCATTCTACATCACCTCCCATCTGCCGGTCGTGGCCAACCGGGCCGTGTATCTGGCCGAGAGCATCTACATCGCCCTGGTGACCACCTTCGGCGGTCTGACCGTGGCCATCCCCGCGGCCATCCTGGCCCATCTGTTCAGCGGGCGGATCCAGCGGCTCTTCCGCGAGTTGGACGACGCGGTTCCGGTGCTCGCGGGGCAACTGGAGCGTCACGCTCGAAGGCAGCCGGCGTCCGGCGGGCCGGCGGCCCCGCCGAGGGCCGAGCCGCCCCCGCCGCCCGGCGAGGCCCGGGGCAAACACCCTGCGCCCACGCGCAAGTAGCAGGAGAGCGGAACGAGGCAGCAAGAACGAGAGAACGTCGCCGTGCCCATCAAGCTCCACGAAAAGACCGCCGTCGAGTCGATCCCCATGACGCCGCTGATCGACGTCGTGTTTCTCCTGCTGATTTTCTTCCTCGTGGCCACCACGCTCTCGCAGGAGGAGCGCCAGATCGACGTCCTGCTCCCCAGCGCCAGCGAGGCCCAGCCGCTCATCGTCCGGCCCCAGGAGATTATCGTAAACATCCACGCCGGGGGGCGCTACTCGGTCCGGGGAGAGCGCGAGGTGGACCTGGCCCGGCTTCAGCAGGTCCTCAAGCAGGAGGCGGCCGACGCCGCCTCGCGGCACCGCCGGGCCTCCGTGATCTTCCGGGCCGACAAACGCTGTCAGCTCGACTTCGTCGTCGCGGCGATCAACGCCTGCAAGAAGGCGAGGATCAAGGACTACACGGTGTCTACCATCGGCGAGAGCGGCTAAAGGGAGGATCGCGCCACCATGCCAGGGAAACCGCCGCCTGAGAAGCGACCCGTCGCGAGGACCCGCGGACCCGACCGCGACGCCCGATTTTGGGCGGTCGATCTATTGATCTGGCTGTTTGCCGGCTCCCTGGGCGGATTCATCGCGGTGGCTGCGGACTTCCGCGATCCGCGCACGATTCTCGGCGAGGGTTGGCCGTCGCTGGCGTCCAGCGGTTGGGCCCAGATGGCCCTCGTCGCCACCCTGCTCGGCGCGATGATGGCGGCCGCGCGATGGCTTCGACGCGCGGTGCGCCGCCGCGTGCAGGTCTGTGTGCTCTTGAGCCTGGTCGTCCACTGCTGGCTGGCGATCTTCCTCCATGCGCACGAGTTGCCGGTCGTGAGGGCCTGGGCCGCGGCCGTCTTCCGCCAGTCGCCCGACGGCTCCGAGCCCACCAGCATCCCCGACTATCACTGGGAGGACGCCGCAGGGCCCGGAGTCGTGCAGCCGCTGGAGCGGCCCGTCGAGACCGGTGCGCCGGAGCCGTCGGGCACCGCCGGCATCGAGCCCAAACCGGCGCCGTCCGAGTTGCCCGTCCAACCGCCGAGTCCCGCCCCCGAGCCCCCGCTGCCGCAGAAGCCGGACCCGCAGCCGCCTCGCATGGCGGAGCTTTCCGTGCCGCCCGTCGAGGACCCTGCCGCAAGGCAGCTTGCCCGGCAGGAGTTCAACCGCCGGCTTGAGCCTCCGTCGCCGATCCCCGAGCCCGCGATCAAGCCGCCCACCCCGGAGGTCCGTTGGGAGCCGGATGCCGCTCGGGCCGAAGTCGCGCGGCGCGTCGATGCACCCGAGGTGCGTCCCGAGCCGGCCGGTTTGCTGCCGGCGGAAGCGCCGCGGCCTCTTGCCCCGGCGGCGATTCAGCCCGCACGCAACGACCCGCGGTCCGAGGCGGAAGTGGAGTTGGCCGCAGCGAGCGGTCCGCGGCCGTTGCCCCGCACACAAGCCTCCCTTGCGGTCCTTCCCGCTGAGGCGGTGGAAGGCCACGAGCCGGGCCCGTCCACGCCGGCGGCACCGAACCAGTCCGGTCAGCCGTCGCTTGAGTCGCGTCCCACGGCATTGGAGCCGGTCCCCACTGCGCCGACGCCAGTCCAATCGGCGGAAGCCGGCGTCCCCGGCGATTTGGGCGTAAGCGGCTCGCGCGTGCCGCCGTCCTACCTTGCTTCGCGCCAGCCTCGGTCCCCGATCGCATGGGATGATCTCAGGGAGTCCCAGTTGGAAGGCGGCCCCAGGACGCTGCCCCGATCCGCGACCAGCCGCGGGCTCCCCGGCCTGCCCCTGGCCTCCGAGGAGAAGACGTTGCC
>Ga0315293_10007618_pt1 | contig 10042 bp, 10 predicted proteins | sample YL17G13_20_MG_FD_203071 | JGI IMG/M metagenome (GOLD analysis project Ga0315293, IMG submission 203071) | Sediment microbial communities from Yellowstone Lake, YNP, Wyoming, USA - YL17G13_20 | ecosystem: Environmental > Aquatic > Freshwater > Lake > Sediment | place: USA: Wyoming | collected... | reverse complement strand
GGATCAAGGATATGATTGACACGTTCGACCGCCCGCAGGGCGGGCTCATCCTCGGCGCCGGCAATGCGATCACCTCCGAAACGCCGTTCGAGAACATCGAGGCCTACCTCGACACCATCACCGATTACGGCCGCGCGGTGCGGCGGAAGTACCACGCAATCCCCGGCAAGGGGTAACGAGCGCCCGCGTGAGGCCCCAGGGCTCTGCGCCGCTTGGCCTTCGTCCTGTCCCCCATCTTGTCCCCCGACTTGTCCCCCAAAGCCTCGGCGACGGGGGAAGCCCTCGCCCTCAAGCATTCGCCGCCGGAGTCGCATCCGCCCGCAAGGATGGGCATATTCATCGCGTTCGGAGTGGTGCCGCTGGTCATCGCGACCGCGCTGGCCTACCTCGCCGTCAGGAAGCAACCAGCGGAGTTGATGCCGACCGAATCGGGTGACCTGCCGGCGACCCGAGAGGATGCTGGCTGACGTGAGCACGAAGGCCGATGCGCCCCATTACGAGACCGGTCGCCGGCCACTCAGCGCGCGCCGACCGCACGCGATGGTCAGGGGGCAGCGCCTTCGGACACCCTCCGGCTCGCCGAGCAGGCGCCGCAGGTCGTCCAGGGTATCCACGTCATACAGCGCCGGGCCAAGCCGGAGTGAGCGCAGGCCGTCACTCCGTTCCCTGAGTGCCCGGTCAAGCCGCGCACTTTCCCAGGGCAGGCCCTCGAGATCGAGAGGCGACGGTAGGTCAAGGCCGAGGAGCGCCAGGCCACCATCCTCCACCGGGTAAGACACGACTTGAGCCTCTTGTGCCGCGACCGCGTCGGCGGCTCGGACGATGAGGCGTGCCCCCAGGTGCGGCGTATCGGCGGCGAGGGCGATAGCGCCGCGATAACCTCGATGCGTCATATCGCCCAGCACGGCCATGAGGCGCGTCCCAAATGAGCCATGTGCCTGGCGCAGCACTCTCGCGGCTCCGGGCAGCCAGGCCGATCCGTTGCCATCGGTGGCGAGATAGCACGGCAAGCCAAGCGAGCGCATGGTCTGCCATGTGTCGGCGGCCATGGCGCCGTAGATCTCGCAGGCCGCCTCGTCACCGACCGCTTCGGCAAGCCGCGACTTCACTTTGCCCGGCGCGGGTCGCCGCGCCATCAGCACCAGGGCAAGCCGCGTTGGCTCCGGCTCTCTTTCTGACTCAGCTTTCACCTCGGAAACCTCATTCGCCATGTGATCATCCCCGCCGAGCACTCGTGGCGACGCGCCGCCGGCGAAGCGCTCATGCCGCGACCGCGCCCGTGCAACTGCTCCCCTGCCCCGCCGTACAGCCGTAGCAATGGCTGCGGCAGCGGACGGCACGGCCCGTCAGTTCATCCGAGGTCGCCGATCGAATGTGCGCGCTCTCGCCGTTACCGATCGCAAGCCCGAGCGCCTGGTTGAAATCACAGTCGTACAGAGTGCCGTTCCAGCCCAAGGAGAGCGTGGTGCGGCACATCAGGTTCGGGACCGTCGCGGCGTTGAAGCTCGCCTCGAGGCGGCGCATGTAGCGCGCGAGGTTGCCGCTCTCGATCAGGAAACGAAGAAACCGTCCGATGGGCATATTCGCCAGCGCGATGAGCCGGGTGAAGACGACGCCGTGACGAGCGAGCGCGGCGCGAAAATCCGCCTCCAAGGATTCCTGTGACGCCAGCAGGAAGGCGCCCGAGGGGTTGACAACAAGAACCAACTCGAGGCCGGTACCTGGAAACCCGTGCCCGGCGGCGTTGAGGGCGCGCAGCCCGGCGAGCGAACGCGCGAACGCGTGGTCACCGCGGACGCGGTCCGTCATTTCACAACTGTGGTGCGGGAGCGAGGCCATGACCCGCACCCGATGCGCCGCCAGGAATCGAGGAAGATCTTGCTCTCTCGCCTCTGTCAAGATGGTCAGGTTGCAGCGATCGGTGACATGGCCACCTTGCGCCTTGATGCGCTCGATGAGCTGCCTGAAGTGCGGGTGCAACTCCGGCGCGCCGCCCGTGAGGTCGAATTCGATGATGCGCGACCGGCCCGCGAACTCGAGCGCAGCTTGCATTACTGCCCACGGCATTTCTTCGGCGCGTTCCGGCGAAGCATCGACGTGACAGTGCGCGCACCGCTGGTTGCAGCGGTAGCCGAGGTTCATCTGAAGCACAGCCGGGGGCAGCGCGGCTATGGGCCACTCTCCCGCGCGCGCCACCCGCTGCTCGAAGGCCACGGTCACGGCTTCTTCAAGCGACAGGCTCGCAGTCAGAGTGTCCATTCACTCCTCGTGCTCCAGGCTGAGTCTGCCCGCCGTGTGGCGCATCTGCATCCCGTGAACCAGCGACGCCCCGCCCCGGATCGCCGCGGCCACATGCACCGCTTCGGTCATCTGGCGGATGTCCGCGCCTTGCGCCAGCGATTCCTGCGTGTACGCATCAATGCAGTACGGGCACTGCACCGCATGCGCCACCGCCAACGCTATCAGCGCCTTCTCGCGCTGCGTCAGCGCCCCCGGCGCGAAGACACTGCCGTACCACGCCGAGAACTTGCCCCACAGCTCCGGCGAGGCCTTGCCGATCTCAGCGAAGCGCTCGAGGTCTTCCGGATCATAGTATCCAGCCATCTGCGCAGCCTCTCCTCCAAGTGTCTCACAACCGCCACTGCTATTACGCGGGCCAACGCCTCAAGCTTGTAGGTTGAAGCTTACAGCCTTGTCTTTGTCGTCCTCCGGCAACAAGAGCGCTCGCTCGCTGCGGCGAACAACCGACCAACCATGCTCGCTGTCTCCCAGGTGGTAGCCATCGTCCCCGCGCTCAACGAGGAAGGCGCCATAGCCGACGTCGTGCGCGGTCTGCTTCGGAACGGCGCATCGCGCGTGATCGTGGGCGACAACCGCAGCGCCGACAACACCGCCCGCCGCGCGCGCGATGCGGGAGCCACCGTCGTCCATGAGCCCCGGCGCGGCTACGGTCTCGCGTGTCTCGCAGGGATGGCGGCGCTCGACGACGCCCGTATCGTCGTTTTCGCGGACGGCGATGGGTGCGACGATCCGCGCGACCTTCCCGCGCTGGTAGAACCAATCCTCAACGACCGTGCGGACCTGTGCCTGGGTTCGCGCATGTCCGGATCCGCGGACAAGGGCGCGGTGCCGCTGCGCTCGCGCTTCGGCAATTGGCTGGCGGCCTGGCTCTTGCGCGCGCTCTTCGGCCAAACCGTCACTGACCTCGGCCCGCTTCGGGCGATCCGGCGAGACGCGCTCGATTCGCTGGCGATGTCTCATCCGCACCTCGGTTGGACCGCGGAGATGCAGGCCAAGGCGGCACTGCTGAACCTGCGCGTTGTCGAGATCCCGGTCCGGTACCGCAGGCGGGCGACCGGCCAGTCGAAAATCACCGGCAGGCTCTTCGCATCCATCAAGGCCGGCGTCGTCATCCTCAGCACCATCGTCAGAATTCGCGTCCTCGGGCGGCGTTCGATCCGCCGAACCGCCTGATCCGCATAGCCCTCTTCACTCCGCGGCCGCAGTAGCCCTCGCTTCACGAGCCACATCCCCGATGATTGCCGCCCGCCTCGCCCTCACGCCCTCAGCCATTAGTGTCAGGCAAACTGGGGCGTACTCAGTCACAGGAATCCAAACCGGGAACGTCTGGTGCACGTAGTATAGGTATGACAGGTTGCAGGTGACCGCGAAAACCAGCAGACCCGCGCTGGGCGCCACCGCCAGAAACGGCAGCAGCCAGCAGACATACCACGGATCAACGGTCGGCGCGAGGAGCAGGCACACCGCGAGTACATTGCGCGAGACCCTCATGACGCCCGCTGCGTCCGACGGCACTACGCCCCGCACCGCAGTAATCGCGTAGGCAATGATGGCGAGAGCGACCAGCAGCCTTGCCGGGGAGACCGGCAGACCGTCCGCGTCCGCCAGCAACCGTGACTGCGCCCACGACAGCGCCCCGAACACCGAATAGTTGAAGCTCCACCGCCGAGCATACTCGCCCGCGCCGGAGAAGAGCCGCGCACCCGCGCCCGCGAAAGGCAGGTAGGACAGGACGAGGAGCCCGGCGGCCCACGCAAGTGTCCTCCATCCGCCCAGACGCCAGGCGATCGGCGCCAGCAGCGCCGGCACGAACTTGGTTGACAGCGCTGCGCCGAAGCTCATGCCTGCGGACCTAGATGCCGGCTTGCTTCTGAGCCAGAGATAGAAGGCGAGGAGCAGGAAGAAGAGCATGACGGGCTCGACATGGCCGCTATTGGCACACTCCTTGGCGACGAGCGGCGACCAGGCGTAGGTCATAGCCCACGAGCGCGGGCGGCCCGCGATGCCGAGAAGAGCGGCGACAAGCAGCACATTCGCCATATCGAAGAGGAAGAATACGGATTTCAGCGCCGGCGCGGTCCTCGCGCCGACGACATAAGCCAAGCCGAAGATCGCTTGCGCCACGGGTGGATAGATGGTTCGGATGTCGGGGTAGCCGATCCCCGCCCAATTCGCGTCGCGCAGGTGCGCCAGTTCGTCGGCGGCAGGCGCATAGAGGAACGGGTTGGTTCCGTGCGCCAGGACCTTGCCGTCCCACAGATATCGGTGGATGTCATCATCGAATAGCGGCGACGACGGCAGAAGGACCAGGCGCGAGGCAATCGCGATCAGGAACACGTACTTGAGGGACAATGACTGAGGCCGCTTCAGTGCCGCGTGCACGGCACCGAGGTAGACGCCTCCGGCCACCAACTGCGCCGCAACAAACCGGGCGGCGGACGGGTGCGGGCTGGTCGCGATTGCGAGCTGCCACGCGCTTGCCGCCACCAGCGCCAAACCCGCGCAAGCCCAGAAGATGCGCATCTATATCACACGCAGCACATTGCGCGGGCAGATCGCGACGCACGCCCCGCAGTAGATACACGAAGTCGTCTTGGTCGTCCGCCCGACCAGGGCGTTGCGGCGAATGTCGATCCCCATGTCGCAGTGCTTGCTGCACATGCCACAGCCCATACACATGTTGTTGGCGGCGATGCCCGCGCGCCCCAGCTTGCCCAGCGCGCCGAACATGCCCGCCCATGGGCAGAAGTAGCGACACCAGATGCGGTTGCCCAGCACCGGGTACAACCCGACCCCCGCCAGACTGGCGAACCCGAACTTGATCCAGTCCCCCCAACCCTTCTGCCATACCACTTGATTACCGATGTTGAACGCGAGGCCCACCGTCGCGACGACTGCGAAGAGCACCAATGGAACCAGAACCCATTCAAAGCGCGCCGCGCGCTGCCCCTTCGGCGATTGCGTACGGAATGGATCGCCGGCGGTCTCGGCCAGGTTGCCGCACGAGCAGAACCAACTGCAATACGCCCGGCCGAACCGCAGCGCGATGATCGGCATGAGGATGAGGCTCGTAATTACAACGTACGCGAACCACCCCGCGACCACAGCGACGAACCCAAAATAGCGGGGTATCGCGAGGCCGTAGATCTCCAGCGGCCACAGGTTCTGGGCAAAGGCGGTGAACGCCGACACCAGCTGTCCGCCCGAGGTGATGCCGCGCCAGTTCAGAGGCAGGATGAAGTAGATGAGGAGGTAGCCCCAGAGAAGCTGCGCCGCCATGCAGGAGATGGTGCGCACCGTGAAGTACCGGCTCCGCCGCCACTTGATGAGCACCGGCGCGCCCATCACCAGCACGAACGCCAGATAGACCGTCTCGTACCAGAACTCCTTGTCCCGCCCCAACCACATTGGGTCCGGCCGCTCCCGCTGCCACATGAAGAAATAGATCAGCGCAGCGGCCAGGATGGGATAGCCGATCCGCTTGATCAGCGCGCGCGTCGCCATCTGCGCCCTTTCAACCGCTCCTGTGCCAGTTCGAGGTTCATCCCATCGCCAACCATCTGCATCAGCACCTCGGCATTGTCGCCCGCCCCCACCGAGGTGATGCCGGTGACGAGACCGCTGCGATGGACGAAGCGCCGCGCCGCCCGGCCGTCGCGCGATACGACGGTCTCCTCCGCCAGATCGTCGCCGGGACTGCGCACCGAGCCGATGGCGACATAATCCACATTGAAGAACATCGCGGAGTTGTAGAAGATCCCGCTGTCGTAGGGCCTGACGTCGGAGCACATCGCGCGCGCGACCGCCTCGCCTTGCCGCGCCGCGCTGTACCAGAGCTGCTCGATGTATGTGCCTTGACCGTTGCCGTCACGGATCTCCGCGCAATCGCCGGCGGCGAAGACGTTGGCCCTGCTGGTGCGCAGCGTCTCGTCCACGAGAACGCCTCTCGCCGTTGCGATCCCGCTGGCCGTGGCAAAGTCAGGGTTGGGTTCAACGCCGATGGTGACGCCCACGGCATCGGCCTCGAACTCCTTGCCCGTCTTCGTGATGACTTTGGAGACCTTGCCGTTGCGCCCGAACTCCGCCGCCTCCTCATTGAGATGCAGTTCAACCCCATGACGCCGCGTTTCCGTTTCGACGATGCGCCCCTGCGGTTCGCTCAGGCCTTTGGGGAAATACCACGGCTCGCGCACCAACTGGACGACGTTGACCCCGAGGTGCCGCCAAACCTCGGCGAGCTCCGACCCCAGCAGCCCTCCGCCCAGGATCACCGCTTTCATGCCGCGGCGCGAGCGGCTCACGATGCGCTTGCAGTCCTGGAGCGTATACATGAAATGGACGCCGTCGAGATCCGCGCCCGGAACGTTCGGTCGCCGGCTCTTGCTGCCGGTCGCGATGAGCAGACGGTCGAAAGGGAGCCGCTCGCCCGACGCCAGTTCCAGGACGTCATCGTCGGCGCTGATTCGAACCGCCGTGTCGTGCTTGAGTTCAGCGCCAAGCTCGCGGTAGAAGCCGTCGCGCGCGATGCGCAGGTCCCACTCCTTGAGGTACCCCATCATGTAGTACATCAGGCCGGGGCGGGAGTAGAACGGAGTCGCTTCGTCGGTGACAATGGTTATGCGAGCGCCGGGGTCGAGTCTGCCGAGAGCTCTGGCAGCCGTGATCCCGGCCATGCCGTTACCGACGATGACGTGTCTCATGATCTATCGAGGTTCGTGCATTAGGGGGACGCGCGAATAGCCTGCGCCCTCCCGCGAGCGAACCCGGCGACACTCCGTGTCGCTCCAGAGTCGCGCTGCCCGCGACAAGCGTCCGGAAGAGTCTGCAGGCATTACCGGCGCTGCGGTAATACCCGAGACTCTATAGGGGTACAAATGCAGAAGGCGGGCGCGGAACGGCCGCTTTCCCGAAGATCCATGAGGTCGCTACATCTTCATCCCCATCATCTTCTCGCCCTGCATCATATCCACCAGGTTGGCTTTGAAGATGGGGACGATGTTCTTCATGTCCTTCGCATCTTTGCTCGGGTGCTCGACGATCTCCAGCATCTGCATTGCGACGCTGCGGCAGTTGGTGACCGGCGCCGCTAGCTTCGCGTAGCCCTTGGCGTCAACCGGCAGAACGTAAGGCGCTTTGCCCACCCCCATCATTTTCATCTCAGACATCTTCATCGCCGACTTCATCTTCATCTCGGGCTTCGTCTTGGCCATAGGCTTTGCCATGGACACCAGCCACACCGTGTACACCTTCCTGGGGTCGAGGCCGCTCGCCATCACGGTCAGGGTGCCCTTGCTCATGTCCGAACTGCACACCAGGCTCGTCGTCCCCTTCGCCTTGCCCGCCGCCTTCTCCGCCTGCAGCGCGACCGTGCCGAGCTTGACTTGCTTCGTGTCAGGCGGGGTAAAGGTGACGGATGCCGACGCCGCCGCGATGCAGAACACCACCAGCGTCAATACGGACAGGATCTTCGCACACCTTCTCATAGACACCTCCTTTCGGGTGACGCGTTGATTTACCTAACAGAACCCGGTATTCCTTGTCTCGGGAGGCGCCAAATGTGCGATTCGTCATACAGAACGCTGGACGACTATCGGACGCGCGTGCAGTAATCTCCGTTGCGGGCCGAAAAAACTGCAAAGGAGTCGCGGGGCATGGGCCTGGCGGGCGAGCCACCGCTTACCACCCGCGGCCGGAGGTGCGAATCCATGCAATACAAGTTGCGGACCGGCGCGTTGACCTACGGGCTGATGGTATGCGTGCTGCTCGCGTGTGGCGTCGCGCAGGCCGCTCTTCCCGCAGACTCTCACCCGCCCGCATTCATCGGTACGGCCGATGATTGGATCAACAGCCCGCCGTTGACGTGGCAAGAGCTCAAGGGGAAAGTCGTCCTCGTTGACTTCTGGGAGTACACGTGCGTCAACTGCATCAGGACTTTCCCCTATCTCAAGGCGTGGTACCAGCGATACGCGCCGTACGGGTTGGTGATCATCGGGATCCACACCCCCGAGTTCGGCTTCAGCGCCGACAAGGAGAACGTGGCCGCCGCCGCCAAACGCGAGGGGCTGAAGTACCCGATACTCAACGACCTTGAGAGCAAGAACTGGCGCGCGTATGACGAGAACTTCTGGCCCTCAAAGTATATCTTCGACCAGAGTCAGCGACTCGTGTCGCAGCACGCGGGGGAGGGAGGGTATCAGAGCACCGAGCGCCTCATTCAAAAGTTGCTGCTGAAAACGCACCCAAGCGCGAAGTTCCCGCCTCCCCTCCCGCCTCAGCGTCCGGGCGATCGGCCCGGCGTTGTCTGTCAGTCGGAGACTCCTGAGTTGTACGCCAACCCCAACTACGATTTCCTGGCAAACCTCCCGCGCGGCTGGACGACGGACCAGGTGGCCAACTGCGTGGATCGCGGCCGACATCAGGACGGGAAGGTGTACGCCAACGGCGCCTTCATCACGAGGTACCAGAGCCTCCAGCATGCGCGCACGACCAAGGATCTCAAAGATTACATCGCCATCCGCTACCACGCAACGGAAGTGAACGTTGTGGTCAATCGCCCGCAGAACCGCGACTATACCGTCTATGCGACCCTCGACGGCAAACCCATCCCGAAGTCCGACCAAGGCAATGACATAAAGTACGATGCCCGGGGAAGCTATTTCGTGGTCAACGCGCCCCGCATGTACAATGTCATACGCGGCCCGTTCGGCACCCATGGGCTGAAGCTCGCCTCCGACTCCACCGGCTTCGATCTCTACAGCTACACCTTCAGCGGCTGCCCGCAGAAATGAGATTGCCCGGGCCGGTGAAGCCCGGGCGGCGAGCCGACCGGGTGGTCGCTCCACGATACATGATTGCCGTGTCGTGGGCCACATCGACGCCATCCCACCGACGGTGTTCGCTTCCAGGTACGTACTGGCGCGCCATCGCACAAGGGATTGCGCTCGAATGTCGAATTGTGCCACACTGTGCGGGCCGGGCTCGAAGGAGGGTTCATGGACAAGCTTGACGACCTGTGCATCAATACCATCCGATTCCTTGCCGTTGATGCGGTCGAGAAGGCGAAGTCGGGCCACCCCGGAATGCCGATGGGCGCCGCGACGGTCGCCTACACGCTCTGGGACCGGTTCCTCAAGTTCAACCCGCGCAATCCCGATTGGCCTGACCGCGACCGGTTCATCTTGTCTGCGGGCCATGCCTCGATGCTGCTCTATGCCCTGCTCTACTTGACCGGCTACGATCTGTCGCTCGACCAGATCAAGCAGTTCCGGCAATGGGGCAGCCAGACCCCCGGCCACCCCGAATCAGATTGCGCGCCCGGCGTCGAGGTCACCACGGGCCCCCTCGGCCAGGGATTCGCCAACGGCGTCGGCATGGCGATCGCCGAGCGCTGGCTGTCCTGCCGCTACAACCGCCCCGGTCACGACATCATCGACCACCACATCTACGCGCTCTGCTCCGACGGCGACATGGAGGAGGGCGTTTCGAGCGAGGCCGCGAGCCTCGCCGGCACCCTGCGTCTGGGCAAGCTGATCTATTTCTACGACGACAACAAGATCTCGATTGAAGGCCCGACCGACATCGCCTTCCGCGAGAACGTGCCCTTCCGGTTCGAGGCATACGGCTGGCAGGTCATCGGCCCCATAGACGGCTTCGACATGATCGCGCTGCAAGCAGCCATCAAGGAGGCGCAGGCGGAGAGGGATCGGCCATCCCTGATCGTGTGCAAGACCATCATCGGCTA
>Ga0315293_10007615_pt1 | contig 10044 bp, 8 predicted proteins | sample YL17G13_20_MG_FD_203071 | JGI IMG/M metagenome (GOLD analysis project Ga0315293, IMG submission 203071) | Sediment microbial communities from Yellowstone Lake, YNP, Wyoming, USA - YL17G13_20 | ecosystem: Environmental > Aquatic > Freshwater > Lake > Sediment | place: USA: Wyoming | collected... | reverse complement strand
CGAGCAGGTCCTCCCTCTGCGGCAGCAGGTACTTCTTGGGGGGGATGACCGTGGTCGGGTAGCCCAGCTCCAACTCGCCGGCGGAGGTGACTTCCCCGAAAATGTGCTGGCCGTACAGCGGCTTGGGCCCGACCACCCGATACCCGGTGCACAGCCGCTCCACCCATTGCGGCAGCGCAGCCTTTGGCAGGACTTTGAAGCTCATCGTCGGTTGGCTCCATTTCTGCGAAGCGCGGAAATGCATCACAGCCTCGAACGGGATGCAATGGAAGTGTACAGCTTCTGGTGCGGTTTCCTGACCTAACACACATCATCCTCTGGGAGCGAGGGATGTCACCACCGACCGCGAAACCGGCTTGCACCCCATCCTTCCCACAGACCTCCCTCCGCCGGAGGAGGCCTGGAGGACCAGCGGAAGCAGCCTGCGAGAGTGTTGAAAAGCGTCGATGGATGGAGAAGAACCATTACACTCCGCACCAGGGTCTTTTCAACGCCCTGCCTGAGAAGCTTGACGCCTGGGTCCTTGGGGAGATAATTCCCGGCGTCCGTGACCCCGGGCGGAGCGAGTTGCCGGCCAAATCTCGAGAGGCGTCTGAGGATCACGAGCCTGTGGAGGAGTGTGAAAATGAAGGTGATCCTGGTGCTTTCGGATGCGTTGCGGGACGATATCGCCGCCCAGCGGATGGGCTACCTCGAGCACCTTGTCGAGACCCATCTAGCCACCCGCTACTCGGTTCGGGGCGAGCTGCCCACCCTGTCGCGGCCGATGTACGAGACGGTTCACACGGGCCTGGCGGTGTACCAGCACGGCGTGGTGGGCAATCAGACGGTGCGGCGCTCGACGGTGCCGAACATCTTCGAGGAGGCCGTCAAGCACAAGCGCACCACGGCGGCCGCCGCCTACTACTGGTTCTCCGAGCTGTACAACCGGGCTCCCTTCGATCCGATCGACGATCGGGAGGTCGATGACGAGTCCCTTCCCATTCAGCATGGTCGCTTCTACATGGAAGACAGCTATCCCGACAAGGAGCTCTTCCTGACGGCGGCGCACCTGGTGCGGCGGTACGCCCCGGACTATCTGCTCATTCACCCCATGGGGATGGACTTCCTCGGTGAAAGCTACGGCTCCGACACCCCTCAGTACCGCAACCATGCCACCCACCAGGACATGGTCCTGGCTGCCCTGATCCCGGAGTGGCTGCAGGCTGGCTACACCGTACTGGTCACCGGCGACCACGGCATCAACAGCGATGGTGCCCACGGCGGCACGACCCCGGACGTTCGCATGGTCCCTCTGTATGTTGTGCCGCCGACCGGCGGCGGGAAGGGAGACACGCAGGCCGTGGTCTCGCAGCTGCAGATCGCCCCGACCGTCTGCAGCCTTCTTGGCATTCCCATACCCAAGACGATGACCGAACCGGTGATTGGCTGAGCCAGGCGCCTGGACATGCGACGAGCGAGACCCCTCCGTGCTCTGCTGGGCCTGGCGATGCTGCTCGGCGCCTGCGTCTCGGGCCCGGCCGGCGTCCTGCCGTCGCCGGAGGCGACTCAGGCACTTGTCCCCGCCTCACCGGCTGCGCCAGAATCGACAACGGCCATCCTGGAACGTCTGGGAGGCAGGCCGTGCCCGGACAGCGACTTCACCTGCATCACGCTGGCCGTGCCGCTCGATCACTTCAACCCCGGAGAGGCCGGGACGATCGACGTGGTCTTCGCTGTGTTGCCGGCGACGGGCGAGCGCAAGGGGATGTTCGTCACCGTCACCGGCGGGCCGGGCTCCTCCGGCCTGTCCGCCGCCGACGGCTACACCGCCGCCTTCGATCCCTCGCTGCCTGAGCATTTCGATCTCGTCTTCTTCGACCAGCGCGGCGTGGGCGCCTCCGGCGGCCTGCAGTGCGTCGAGGCCGCGGCCGCTCTGTACCGCAGCGAGACGCATACCACAACGCCCGAGGGGGAGGCCGCCCTGTCCGCAGCCGCCCAGGCCTTCGCCCAGGACTGTGTGCGCGAGACCGGCCGGACCGATCTCCTTCCCTATCTCGGCACCCGCCAGGCCGTCGAGGACCTGGAGGACTTCCGCCAGGCCATCGGGGACGAGAGGTTCTGGCTGTACGGCGAGTCCTACGGCACCCAATACGCCCAGACCTACGCCGCCGCCTATCCCGGTAACTTGGCGGGCCTGATTCTGGATGGGACCGTCGACCTGACCCTCTCCGGGCCGGAGTATTACCGCCAACAGGCGCAGGCCTTCAACGACGTGCTCGTGGCGACGTTCACGGCCTGCAACGCCAAGCCCGTCTGCGCCGGCGAGTTCGGCGGCGACGCCCAGGCCTTCTACGACCAACTGGCGGCCCGGCTCGCCCTCTCCCCCGGTGTCTTCGACTTCCCACTGCCCTCGGGCGGGACCAGTCGGCGTTCGTTCACGCTCTCCGACCTCGAAGCGGCCGCCGCAGGCGAGCTCTACACGGAGGGCAGCCGCATGCTGCTGCTGCGGGCGCTGGCCGCCGCCGCCCGCGACAATCTGGTTCCGCTGGCGCGCCTGGTGTACACGGATCTCAGCCTCGACCCGGAGACGCAGGAACCCATCCTCGACCCCACCTACTCCGACGCCGTCTACTACGCCGTCGAATGCGCCGACTACGACTACTTCTCGGGCACCCCGGCAGAACGAGCTCAGGCCTACCTGCGCGCGGGCGACACTGTCGACGAGGCCGTCCCCCACCTGAGCTCGATCTTCTATGGCGACCTGCCCTGTGTCTTCTGGCCTGCCCGCCCCGATCCGCGCCCGGCGCCGCTCGCCGCCGAAGGCATCCCCACACTGGTGCTGGGAGCAACCACCGACCCGGCCACCCCCGTCTCGAACGGCGTGGCGGTCTACGGCCGCCTGGCCGACGGCTACCTGATCACGACTCAGGGCGGCCCCCATATCATCTTCGGCCGGGGCGACGAATGCCCCGACGACCAGGTCACGGCCTTCCTGGTGGAGGATCAGCGGCCGCCTCAGCGGGAGTCGACGTGTCCGGGGGAGGTGGTCGCGGCCTACGTACCGCTGACCCCGGTGGAGGCGAGCGCCTTCGCCGATCCCCTGGAGCCACTGGCCTCGGCCGACACCGAGCTCTACTACCTGCCCGAGTACTACTACTGGGACCTGGAGACGCCGACGACGGTCGGCTGCCCGCAGGGCGGGACCTTCGCCTTCGAGGGCGTCGATGTGGGGGAGAGCTTCACCCTCACCGGCTGCGCCTTCTCGGCCGGCTTCGCCATGACCGGGACCGGCGGCTACAACTACGACGAGGACCGGTTCACCCTGGATGTGGCCGTGACGGGATTGGGGACGGGGAATCTGGCCTACGTGCGACAGGGCGACACGGCGGGCGTGACGGGCGACTACAACGGCCAACCGGTTGACTTGAGGCGCTAGCCGCCCGCTTCAGCCTTTGGCCAGCAGCCGTTTGGCGACGGACACCGCCTGGCTGGCGTCTGGGGCGTAGCCGTCCGCACCGATCTTGTCGGCATAGTCCTGCGTCAGGGGCGCGCCGCCGATGATGACCTTGAGGCCGTGGCGGATCCCGGCGTCGTCGAGCGCGGCAAGCACGGCCGGCATCTTGGTCATCGTGGTCGTGAGCAGGGCGGAGAGCGCCACCAGGTCGGCACCCCCATTGGCAGCCTCGACGAATCTGGCCGGCGGGACGTCGGTTCCCAGGTCGGTGACCTCGAAGCCCGCGCCCTCGAGCATCATGCCCACGAGGTTCTTGCCGATGTCATGCAGGTCGCCCTGCACCGTCCCGAGCACGACCCTGCCCGTGGCCTTGATCCCGCCGGCGACGAGCAACGGCCGGATGACGCTCAGGCCGGCCTGCATGGCGCGGGCGGCGACGAGCATCTCGGGTACGTAGTACTCCTGCCGCTCGAAGCGGGCGCCGACCTCCCCCATGGCCGGGATGAGCGCCCGGTGGAGGATCGCGTCGGGAGCCTCCCCGCTTTGGAGAATGGATTCCACCCCCTGTCGGCAGGCTTCGGCGTTGCCCTCTAGGACGGCAGTGTAGATCTGCTCGAGACTCATGGATGCTGCCTCCGGCGCGTGCTGAGAGGTGTCCTGGTCGGACCATGCGCATTCTACTCCGCCGGGGCGAGGAGGGGAAGGTGCGGGCCCCGCGCTCTGCTTCCACCAAGGCGTCTCGGGGCTGAGATCGATGGCGGCTGATAGCCGATCGGTCCCGTGAAGCCGCTTGCAGGCCGGACCAACGGATGATCTCCGTGCCGGTTGGGCGCAAGTCCTGGAAGATTGTCACGGGGAGAGTCCGGGGGGCCCTCGCCGCTCCAGGACGAACTGTGTGGTCGTCGGGTACAACGAGCGGGGGGGAGAGCCTCGTCCAAGCGCTGGCAGGGACGGCTCTTTGGGGCTTTACATCCTCTTATAACCTGCTATAATGAATATGGGGGTTTCCCGGCGCTGGCCGGGCTTGTAACTGACCAGCGGCGCTATGGAGGTTAGCAGAGATGGCCGAACCAGAACACGCTCGGGGCTCGGGAGCCGGCGGCCGGAAGATGGTCGGTGGGGAGCTGTGCCTCAATTTCGCCAATACCGTCGACTGGCACGCCAGCGGCAAGCCGGGGGAAGGGCTCGTCGGCTACCAGGATCTGGTCGCCTGGAGCCGGCAAGCCGGCATCTTGAGCGACGGGGAGGCGAGACGGCTGGTCCGCCTCGCCTCGAGGCGCCCGCTGCTGGCGGAGGCGGCGCTGCGGCGGGCCATCGCGCTGCGGGAGGCCATCTACCGGATCTTCCGGGCGGTGGCAGTTGAAGCCTCGCCTCCCGCAGGCGACCTGAGGTTGCTCAACGAGGCGCTGGCGGAGGCGATGCCTCACCTCAAGGTGGTGCGGAAGGGGGACAGTTTCGCCTGGGAGTGGGCAGACGTCGGGGAGTCCCTGGATGGCATGCTCTGGCCGATCCTGCGCTCGGCGGCCGACACGTTGACGTCGGAGAAGTGCACCCGGTTGGGGCAGTGCGCCGACGATCGCGGCTGCGGCTGGCTCTTCCTCGACACGAGCAAGAACCACAGCCGGCGCTGGTGTGACATGGAGGACTGCGGAAACCGGGCCAAGGCGCGGCGGCACTATCTGCGGGAGCGTGGGAGAAGCGCAAGCGGCGCCGGGTGAAGCGCTGGGCATCGCCGCCGGTGGCCCGGACGGGAGACGGCTTGGCCGGACCTCGGGGAGGACAGGAGTGAAAACGTCTGAGCGTGTGCTGAGTTCGTTGGAGGCTCTGGGGGCCGATGGCTGGCGCGCCCGAATCGTCCCGGCCGAGCACATCAGGGACCTGGAGGCTTCACTTCAGGGCAGCCACGACCAGGGGCTGTTCGACGAGACCTTCTATCAGGAGCGGCTGACCGTGTTCTCCTTCGCCCCGCCTGAGAGCCTGCCCGATGCCCGGTCCTTGATCGTGGTGGCCATTCCGGTGCCGCAGACGCAGGTGGTCTTCCACTGGCGGGGGGAGCCGCGGCCGGCGATCCTCCCGCCGACCTATGTCGCCTACGGCAGGACGCGCGAGCGTGCCCAGGCTCGCCTGGCGGCGCTGTTGGGCGGCGAGGGGTACCGGGTCGCTGGCACCCAACTGCCCCTCAAGCTCCTGGCCGTCTCTGCCGGCCTGGCGGAATACGGGCGGAACAACATCTGCTACGTGCCCGGCATGGGGAGCTTCCTCCAGCTGGCGGCCTGTGCCTCCGATCTTCCCGTCGAGGACGATCCCTGGCGGGAGCCGGTGATGATGGAGCGATGCCAGAGCTGCACGGCCTGCCAGCGCCTCTGCCCGACGGGAGCCATCGGTCAGGACCGGTTCCTCCTTCACGCCGAACGCTGCCTGACCTTTCACAACGAGCGCGGCGGTCCGTTCCCCGGCTGGATCAGCCCAACCTGGCACAATGCCCTCCTCGGGTGTCGGGAGTGCCAGCGCTGCTGCCCGGAAGACAAGGGGGTCTGGGAGTGGGTTGCCGAAGGCGGCAGCTTCTCCGAGGAGGAGACCGCCTTGATCCTCGGCGGGGCGTCTCGGGATCAACTTCCTCCGGCGATCATCGAGCGGCTCCGGGAGTTGGACCTGCTCGAGGATCTCGGCACTCTGGCCCGGAATCTTTCGGTTCTCCTCGAAGCGCAGGTTCTGCCCGGCTAGCAGGATGCGGAAGAAGGTGGCGGGAGAGGAAGAAAACCGTATATGTGGTGGTTGGGGCTCCCCCCCAACCACCACATATGCGAATTCATCTCTCCGTACGCGTCCTTTTCAGCAACCTCCTATGAGCGTGATGAAAAGGCCTTGGTTCCTGAGAGGAATACATATCTGTGGTGGAGGGGGCTTCGCCCAAACCACCACAGATGCGGTTCTCTTCTCCGGGCAAGACGCTCTTTCATCAGCCTGCGAGTGGAATCGCTCGAAGGACCTGCGCCTCACGATGGAACCTCCAAGTTCACGGGGACGCGAAGGAGGCATACAGACATGGCGAGCTCCTCGGACTTTGAACACTGGCTGTTGACGGCCGCCACCCCATCGGTCCGCCGCACGACGCTGCGCCGGCTGCTCGATCGGCCCGAAGCCGATCCCGAAGTTCAGCGGGCGCGGGCGGAGATGCGGACCCAAGGTCCCATCCCGGCGATCCTGGCCGACCAAACCGCCGAAGGGAACTGGCGAGGCGCGCGCGCCTACTACACCCCCAAGTACACCGGCACCCACTGGAGCCTTCTCCTCCTGGCCGAGCTGGAGGCGGACCCGGCCGATCAGCGTCTGGCCCGGGGCGCCGACTTCATGTTGAAGGCCACCGAGAGGGACTTGGAGCGCGGGCAGGGGCGGGGGCGGGGCGGCATCTCGTGCTTCTGGGGGAACCTGCTGCGCTACAGCTTGCACGCCGGGCTGGCGGAGGATCGCCGGCTCCAGCCGGTCGTTCACTACCTGGTGCACGATGCCCTCGCGGGAGACTGGCGCTGCGGATACGCCGAGGGCCTGCCCTGTGCCTGGGGAGCCGCCCGCGGGCTGTGGGGCCTGGCGGCGTTGCCTGGCCCGCTCCGATCGGCCGAGGTGGAACAGGCCATCGCCCAAGGGCTGGCCTTCCTTCTGGAACGGCATCACTTGGCCGATGCCGACTACCCCGCTGCTGATGGGGCCGGCCCGCTCTGGTTCCGGCTCAACTTCCCTCTCTTCTACCAGGCCGATATCTTGTTCGTCTTGCGGGTCCTAGAGGAATTGGGAGCGCTGGCTCACCCGGGAGCGCAGCCCGCTCTCGCCTGGCTGGCCGGCAAGCGGCTCGCCAACGGACGCTGGCACGGGGCCAGCCCGCTCCGGCGGTGGACGTACGCCGCGCTGGGCGGCCGCGAGGAGACCGACCGCTGGGTCTCCATGCAATCGGCCATCCTGCTGCGACAGGCCTCGACAACTACCAGATAGGAACACGCGAACTGGCTTTAGCCTGGGGGTCCGCCGCGCCCCGCGTCAGGGTGTCAGGCTGAACTGGTCGAAGACCTCGCCCTCGGGGGTCATCGCCTCGGCGGTGAGCGTGTCGCCGGACACGTGGAACAGCATGACGTGGTGGACGTTGCGGTAGGTGATGAGCTCGGGAGCGGGATGGGTCACGTTGTATAGCTCGGCGCCGCCGCCGCCAGTGACCAGATAGGTAATCCCGTTGACAATGCTCCGCTGGTAGTTGTGGTGGTGGCCGGCGAAGACCGCGTCCACGCCGGTGCGCTCGAAGAGGGGCGTCAACGACTGGCGGACGGCGACCTCGAAGCTGTCCTCGGCCAGCGAGGAGTAGGGCGGGACGTGGAGGTAGACGAACAGCCACGGCTGGGTGTTGGCGGCCAGGGTGGCCTCGAGCCAGGCGTATTGCTCGCTGGCGGTGCCGAAGTGGGCGTAGCCGTCGACATCGACGCAGACGAAGCGGGCGTTGCCGTAGTCGAAGGTGTACCAGTGCTCGTTGCCCGGCAGGTAGAAGGTGTCGAAGTAGAGCGGGCCTTCGGCCTCGTGGTTGCCGAGGGTGGGGAAGAGCGGGGCGCGGGCCATGAGCGGGGCTTCGATGGTGAGGAAGCGGGCCCATTCGGAAGCCAGCAGCCCGTCGCCGACCAGATCGCCGGTATGGAGCGCGAAGTCCGGCGCCAGGGCGACCAGGCGGTCGATGACGGACCGGTGGACTTCATGGCCGGTGCGGGTGTCGCCGAAGACGGCGAAGGTGAAGGAGGTCTGCGAGGGATCGGCAGCGGTTCGGAAGGTGAAGTCCTCGCTCAGGGGCCAGCCGAGCGTCTGGATGCGGTAGTGGTAGAGCGTGTACGGGGCTAGGTTGGTCAGCGTGACGGCGTGGCGAACGCCGATGGCGGGATCGGCCATTAGGGATGCGTAGTCGGCCGACTCGCCGTAGACAACCTCGCCCGCGCTCGGCAGATCGGTGTCCCACACGACGATGACCGAGCTGGTGGTGACCGACTGCAGGTAGGGCCCGTGGACGAGGGCCGCGGCGGGCGTCGGGATCGGCGTGGGTGTGGGGAGAGGGGTGCCGGTTGGGGTGATCGTGGGCGAGGCGGTCGGGCGGACCGTCGCCGTGGACGTGGGCAGGGCGGTGGCGGTGGCCGTAGGCTGCGGCCAGAGCTGCGTGGCCAGGCCGCAACCTTGGGCCGAAAGGCCAAGTCCCAGGAGGAAGAGAGTGGCGAGTACAAGTCGAGAGGGTTTCATCTGAAGTCCTGAGTAGTCCCAGCGCGATTCTACCCGAAGATCGGCGGCGGCCCGGGTCAAGTCACCGCCGGCAGGGGAATACTCGAACCACTGCGCGTAAGCGGTGTTGGCTACCCCGAGCGATGCTTCGAGATCAGCAAGTCGCTGCGCGATCCGGGGTGGGGCCTGACCTCACCGTACTCATTCGCCGAAGAACTCCTCATAGACCGTGAAGGCAATCTGGTCGGGCTCCAGGTCGAGGCGGACGAGCGCCTGACGTTGACGGCCTTCTGACACCACGCCGCGGTTGTAGGGGCGCACGGCTGTGCGCCCCTACATCAATGGGAGGCGCATCGGCCGCGCTATGGCTCTTGACGACCACGATTCCATGCAGGTGGTTGGGCATGACCACAAATGCATCCAACTCGAATTCCTCCCGGATGTCGGAGGATCGAAGCCACTGCTCTTGCGCCGCATGCCCTGCACTGCTGAGACGCATGTCCCCGCCCAGGATGTCTCCGAAGAGGCACGTGCGGTTGTGTGCCACGATGGTGACGAAGTAAGCCCCCGCCTGGGTGTAGTCGTAACCCTTCAGGCGGATGGACCGCCGGTGTAGCGGCCGGGCTTCTGGACTGTGGGGAGGATGCGATCCAGCCTGCGTTTGCCCCGCGATGAAGGATCCTAACGAACGCGGTGAGCGCAAGGGTGGTCGTAGGGGCGCACGGCCGGCTGCAAACGAACGCGGTGAGCGCAAAGGCGGTCGTAGGGGCGCACGGCCGGCTGCAAACGAACGGGGTGAGCGCAAAGGCGGTCGTAGGGGCGCACGGCCGGCTGCAAACGAACGCGGTGAGCGCAAAGGTGGTCGTAGGGGCGCACGGCCGTGCGCCCCTACATCAACGGGAGGGGCATCGGCCGCGATTGCCGGGCCGCGAGCGTCTCCATAACCCATCTCCTCCAACCAGGCCAGGACGGCGCTCTCGACGAGGGATTCTGTCAGACGCGCCATGCCCCCTCCGGTTCGGGATTGATGGACGTCGGGTTCTCACGATCCATGGACCAGCTCGCCGGGTTATCCAGGATGTATTGGCGGATCCGATTCAGGGAGTCCTCATTGCGGATAATGTGTTCGTGGTAGTTGCGTTGCCAGACAGGCGCGCCGGGAGTACCCCGCGCGGCGTTGATGCACTTCGTCGCCGAGGCCTTGAACCCCGCGATGAAGGATCCTAACGAACGCGGTGAGCGCAAGGGTGGTCGTAGGGGCGCACGGCCGTGCGCCCCTACATCAATGGGAGGCGCATCGGCCGCGCTATGGCTCTTGACGACCACGATTCCATGCAGGTGGTTGGGCATGACCACAAATGCATCCA
>Ga0315293_10007613_pt1 | contig 10046 bp, 4 predicted proteins | sample YL17G13_20_MG_FD_203071 | JGI IMG/M metagenome (GOLD analysis project Ga0315293, IMG submission 203071) | Sediment microbial communities from Yellowstone Lake, YNP, Wyoming, USA - YL17G13_20 | ecosystem: Environmental > Aquatic > Freshwater > Lake > Sediment | place: USA: Wyoming | collected... | reverse complement strand
TGGACAGGGGAGCATGGGATTGGAGTGCTTGCAAATCGCTCGCATCAGCGGGGCTGGGTTAATCATCACCGTCGATGTCCGCGACGAATCCTGTCAGATGTCCAAGGAACTCGGGGCGGACTACTCACTGAATGCGAAGCAATGCGATGTCGTTGCCACCATCCGTGATTTGACACAAGGCAATGGCGCTGACATCGTATTCGAGTGTGCGGGTGGCAGCCCCAAGCAGGGAATGGCCGGAACGCAAACTGTTTCGCAAGCGATTGATGCTGTTCGATCTGGTGGAAAAATTATTGGCGTTTCGTGGTTTGGTGGACCGATGGAAATTCATGTGGATCTGCTGAGAGAGCGGTCGCTACGTTATCTTTTTCCAGACATCAGCACGCAGGCGCACTTGGAACACACCGTTCGACTTGTTTCGTCTGGCCGAGTTCGGTTGGGACCGACGATCACGCATGTCCTGCAAGGAATTGAGTCCGTGCCACAGGCCTTTGAGATCACAGCAAACAAGGGGAAGTTTCAAGCAATCAACCCCGCGCAAGTGATCCTCAAACCGTAATTGACAATCTCGGAAGTGAGCGGACAACGACCCCTAAATACGGAGACTTTAGGTGTCCGGAACGGAGTCGGTTCATCGCACGGGCTTCGCCGAGCCGGCAGAGCCTTCGGGATTCCCGCCCGCTCCCCCCTCCGATTGTCCGTTTCGTGTTCTGACTGGAAATGACCGCTCACGAATCGCCAGTTGGCTTGTGGGTGTTTCTCCCACAGCCGCCCGTTCGTTCTTGTTTTTGGCGAATCGATATCCGTTGGCTGTTTTGCCTTTTGTGGATTCGCCAGAGTCCATCTGTTCACTTGGCGTCAACGATCAACCACGATGTCAGGATTTGGCGATCTAATGTTTCCGTCGGGCGACTTCGGCCTTGGACGTCACAAAAATGAAATCGCCTTCGATTTCGAGAACATATCCTCTGGACTTTAAAACCGCTTCTAGGGCAGCAAGGATCGTCACACTCTGCAACTTCAGCGAAACGGTTCCATGGATTTCAGCACTGAAAATCAGATTGGCTCCGGACTCTCGTGCCAGCGTTGCCAAAACCTGTGTCAATTCTGCGTTATGAAACTCCAGCGAATAGAGTCTGCAGTCGCATAGGCATTCCTGGGGAATAACATGGATTGCCCCCTCCTTACCACTGGGAAATCCAGAAGACTTGGCCATTTTATCGAGAGACGATTTTGAGGGTTGATTGACTTCCGATAGTGTCTCCGAAACATCGGGGATTGCCGGGACGTGGCCGGTTTCTCTTGGCCGTGGTTCCGATTGTTCGAGTTGCCGAAGAATCTTGATAGCGATGTCCAATTCCGATCGCTGACTCTGGATCTGTGATTTGGACAATTGATCGAGTTGCCGCTGCAGGCTCGAAAGACGATCTTCGAGTTGTGATTCACGGCAAGGCAAATCAGGCTTCTCCGGCCCGGTTTGCGGCAACATCATTTCGAAATGATGCGTTGAGTCGAGAAGGGATTGGCAAATCTCATCCTCGGTTCGAAACTTGATCATGTGTGGTTTTTGTGGTGTTTCAAATTTTTGAATCAAAGCAGCAGGTTTGTTGGCCATCGGAGGTGATTGTCGCTCGGTGAGCGACACGTATTTCGGACCAATCGTCGCCGGATCATCCCAAGTTTCCGGTATTTCGATCGATGAAATTTCAATCCCGGATCCTGTCGGGAACGACGAATGCGGGTCTTGCCGCTTTAATCGCATTTGTCCGTTCGGGAAATCCGGCGGCGGATTGAACGACTCCGATGCCTTTCGAGGTTGGTCACCGCGTGGCCCATCCGTTGCCGTGAATTCCATCCATCGGGGATTCGCCGTGGATTGAAGTTGGCGTTGTCTCACGTGCGCGGCACAAAAGACGATCAAGGGCAGAAGTACCGCAAGCAATATCGTCTGGTTCACAACTCGAAAAGCGGCAACATGGAGTATCATGTGACATCCGAGACCATCTGGAGTTCGCGATCCGTCTCAAAAATGCGTTGGCAGTGGATGTCCGCGATTCGTCAAATGAACCATCGCCACGACTCAAACCATGAGACCGAACGGAATTTTATCGGACGACGATCGACCTGACATGACGGTATTTCCGGAAGTTCCGGTAAAAACTCGCAGAGAACAAAAATGAAGGTCGATCTGCGAGAATTTCCTCAAGCCGATGTGCTCGTACTCGACTTTTGAATCATGCGGTCCGTCCCGCTTGCCGAGCCAATACCTGCGAGGTCCACGCCTCAGCGAATTGACTAAGAGGGCCTAGGGATATCTCCGCCAAGTCCTCTAAAAACGACCACGCCCGAGAAATGCGATTGGCCGTTCAGCATCCAACACATTCTCTCAAAATTCAATCGATTCGCTCTCCAATCCCGATTTAATGACGCTCTACGGTATCTGCAGCGAAGGGGTTACAAGAGTTTTTTCATCGGCATCGAGTTCCGAAGTTTCTTCATCAAGATTGAGCTTGGCTGCGGAACGTGAACCGGTCAGCAAACTGTCACCGATATCGACTGAGGCGCCATTTCTTAACGAAAGTTTCACGTCGTTCCGTTCGAGAATGGAGACTCGGTAGATCGGGTGCTGGCGTCCTGCAAGGTTCATGTTTCCTAAACCATCGGGCGTTGATCGCAGGTCATATTCTTTCGATTTAAGGATCAACTTAATCGGGGCGGACTCGGGATACTTAATCGTCAGTGCCACTTCATAGTCATCGTGAGCATGCAACAACGGACCGCCAAATTCGGCGATGCCGTCGAAGCTGACAAGTACCGCATCGCGACCGCCTGCAATTCGTGGAGTTGTGAATGTCTTGTCCCCAATGTGCAGTGCAACTGTCGCGGTATGCAGTTGCCACGAGGGACTGGCGGAAAGCACGAAGTCATCCTTGCCGAACACCAAGCGGGGTGTTCCTTGCAATGACGATTGCAGTTGATCCGTGACTGGTTGAGGAATGGCGGGTGACAACTTGACGGCACACACCATGAGTTGGGCGGCGGAAATGTCTTTCACCCATTCGGGGTCTGTCAGCCTTGCGGCTAGTTCTGGGCGATTGTTCGTGCGATAGTAGATCCCGAGTAAAGCAACACGACTCTGCGTCCGTTCAAGATTGACGTCAATATTCCTGAGGATCGCGTCCTCGGCCTCCTGATGTCGGCCAAATTTTTCCAATACGGATGCGCAAACAAGATTTGCCTCCCAGGCATCGGTCGAATATTCAAGGGCCTTCTTCGCCGTTTCCGAGGCGACCGACTGCCCGAGAAACGCCTGTATAAAAGCGCGGTTGGCCAAGCCCGCCGCCAGCATTTCATCCTTGCGAAAATGGCCGTCTCCCAGAGTGGCCAACCTCTCGTAGGTCGCCGTGGCCGCCAGAAACTGTCCCATCGATTGTTGTGTTCGTGCGACGTAATAAAAATACGGCGGGTAGCACTCCATGAATGATTCCATCCGCTTGAGAACTCGTAGACGTACTGTCGTATCTTTTTCGCTCCACGCCTCTTCGAGTTTGTCGAGGTCATCATTTCTGACGAGCCATTTGTCGGGGATCTGTTTGGAGCGAGCCATCTTCCAAGAGGTGTCGAGAAATTGGTTGGACTTGTCGACAACACTCAACATCCGCTTCTTATCGACCTGCCAGAGATCGAGGTCCTTGGATGCCGATTGACTCCGGTGGTCCCACCAACTGTTGGCTCCCGTCCGCACGGCGGAGGCGTATCGAGCAGTCGCCACCTGCGCCGCGATCTCAAAGGCATTGATGCTCATATCGCGAGTAAACGCCCGCCGAAATTTCTCGCGAAGCACCTCTCGTTCGCGATCAGCGATTTGGGATTGTGCGATGTCATCAATGACCGAAGAGTAAAGTTTCATCACCTCTTCGTCGCCAATTCCATTCAAATTCAGGTGATTTAGAATCTTCTCTTGTTCTTCGACCATCACCCGAACGGACGGGTTGCGGCGGATGCGATGAAAAGAGGCGCGACTGTAATTGAGGGCGACCGCTGCAGAACGGCGTTGAGCGTCGGTGATACCGGCCACAGGTGTTACCGCATCGGCGGAGAAAGCGGTGGTCCAATGGCACAGCAAGATCGCGGAAACCAAAATCTTTCGCATGACTGTTTCCTACCTGATACGGTTGGGTATGGCTTCTTCACATGGTTCCAATAAGAATTCAAGCCCTCCCGGGGATGGTTTTCTGATTGGGAACACGGTCTGACGCAATAAGCCGCACCGTCATGGCACGAAATCATGTCAACTCGCTAGTCCTCTTGACATGAAGTGATCTGAGTGCACTCGCGATGCCGCGACCAGAAAAAATGACGGTGTGTTTCTGCAGATGTCGTCGACAGCGGACTCGCCAAATTGTAACCGGCAGAAAATGGAGTAGGCCGTATCTAAATACCAGAATTCGTTGAGAATGTCAGAATCCGTGTGGGCATGAACGACGATCAAACGTCCGCGGATTCCACAAGGTTTAACGGCTGGTGAACTGTACAGAGTTGGGCGAACTCTAATGACCTTCTCGTCAAGAAGAAACGACAAGACACGGAGGACTTGGCCCGGAATTATTGCAAGATCGACAATGATGCGGAGCGATCTTAACGTCGGCCCACTCGTGGCGAATGAGGCCAAGGATGGTTCTTCAGCCGCAAAAGGGCCTCGGTGATGTTTCGGGGCATACTTATCGAAAATCGCGGACGCGACAAACGTCCTGCGTCTTGTGCCGCCCTCCGAATCCTCGTTGTATTCACCAAATGGATTGATCCGACAACCGCTGACGACGACTGCAAGGGGACACCGTTTTGACAGTGTTTAACCCTGGCCGTCTCTCGTCGAAACAACTAGTTGCGGGAGATCGATTCCGCGACAACGGTGAGGACACTGCTCGGATTATGCCGCGCGATGGAGTTTGCCAACAATTCGTTCAAAATCGTCACTGGACTGGAATTCAATGACGATTTTTCCTTGATCCCTGGCCGCCAGCGTGATTTCGACAGATGCGCCCAACCAATCGCGAAGCTGATCACGCAGGCTCAGGACATGCGGTGTCAATTCGACGATGGTCGTCTGTGACTTAGGCTTCTTTCCTTTAATCGATACGACAGAGTCGTCCAAACTGGCATTCAAGTCACGGACCGCTTCTTCAATTTTACGGACGGACAAACCTTCTTTTTGAATCCGGTCACAGAGCGTCACTCGGTCAGAATCACTCTTCAGCGAAAGCAGCGCACGAGCATGCCCTGCTGAGATCTTGTCCGAACGCAAATCGGCCTTCACAGCTTCGGGAAGTTCGAGAAGCCGAACCATATTGCTGACCGTGGACCGATCGAGACTTAAACGACGTGAAAGCTCTTCAATGGAACAACCGTAGCGGTCAAGATAACCCTGAAAGGCCGTTGCCTTTTCCAAGACGTTGAGATCCTGTCGTTTCAGATTTTCTTCGAGGGCGACTTCACTGACCTGCTGGTCGGTGAGTGCAAGAACACGACAGGGAATCTCCTGCAATCCGGCTTTCTTGGCGGCTATCAGACGTCGCTCACCAGCGATGAGTTGATAGCCGCCGCCAGCAGATCTGACGAGCACTGGTTGTAAGACACCATGCTGACGAATACTGTCAGCCAACTCATTCAGAGCGGCCGGATCAAACTCGTGACGCGGTTGAAACGGATTGCGATCAATCAAATCAACGGAGATGGTGGATGAGGTTCCCGGCTCTGCTTCGGTCGACGGGCCTGTCGGGGCCATGCCCAGTAAGGCATTCAAACCACGTCCTAGTCGACGGCGTGACGGTTCTTGAGTTCCGAAGTCGTCCATGACAATCTTCCCTTGATAATTAAGACTCGTTCGATTCAAAATCCAAGAACGAACGAGAGAGGATGAAATACCGGATCGCAAACAAGCCAGAGTTATAACTTTGAACAGGAGAACGCGACAAGACGAAGTTGCGTAACAGAAAATAAAGGTCCGCTGACCGGACACAAATAGTTGGCGAATGAAGATGCGACGTCCGAACACGTCAGCGAGTCACACGTCCGATCCAGACAGAGACGTTTGCCGGTATATCCTGATTGATCCGTTGATTTCCTGATGTGTCTGAGTCATCGAAAAGCACAAGCGGACTTTTCTTCAAGTTTTGTGTCTCAATGATTTCGAAGTCGTTTCGGTGACACATCAATTCTTCCTGAAATGTCGCGGATTTCAATGCGCGATCTGAATACACGAAAAACACCGGACGTGGATGAGATGACGAAAGGAATCGCAAGTGTTGAATTGGTACTACCAAAGGGAATCCTCTGGATTTTAATGTGAAGGCCATCGCCGGTTCGCCGAAAACATAGATGATCGATTCCTCGGGCGGAAAACCCGATTTTTTTGTCAGTTCCTGTATTTTTGATGCAATCTGAGTCCCCATGGATGCGACGTGGGTACGGTCTGCCCATGCATGTGCCGTGCCCAATCCACAGCGGGTGCTTTCACAAACAACGAGCCAACCGATGACCACCAACTCCACCCGTGCTGGTGTCCATAACGCGTTGCTCCCGCTCTTGTCCAATCTCAAGACGAAACGGGGGTTTCGCAGCATTTGCAGAGACAATGCGACACCGATCCAGCATCCTATCAACCAAGGCAGGGCCAATCGCGGATACGGGTGGTACAAGGGCGTGGAGAGACTCATTCCGGCGAACCATGCCAGCGAAGTCCACACTCCTGCGTTCCTTAATTCGGACCATTTTCTGATCAGCAAAGAGGCGTAAGTGACACCGCTCACTAGCAGAAAGACAAGAGGGGTTGCGATCACCCAGATTTTGTTGAGACGGTCAGGCTGGTGGATTGTTTTGTTGGTTTCAACAGTCTGAGGCGTCGGCAGTAACCACGGTTCTGTCAACAAACTAAACCAATTGTCATAGAGGCCGATATTCGTCAGTTGCTGCAACGCTGCCATTCCCCACCCGCGGAAACCGACGACATATTGCCGGTGATTAGCCGCCACAGCCGAATAGCCGCCATGGCTTTGTAGTCCCCACAAGACCGGAGACCAAATAGCAAATGCGATGGCCGCGACCGATAGCCAGCGGGTGGCCGCCAATCGCAGGCATCTTTCGTGGCGTGGTCCTGAGATCTGCCATGCCATACCTCCGAACAGCCCAATCAGGAGCGGTAGCCAGCCATTGTACTTCGTCCACCAGGCCAATCCTGTGAAGAGGCCGGCAAGCAGACTGTTGCGCAGCGTTCCGGTTTGCAAAGTTTGACAAATAAAATACACGCCCCAAAGGATGAAGAGACAAACAGGGACATCCGTCAGGGCCGCTCGACTGTAACACGCATGGAAGTCGCTCGTTGCAACAAACCATGCGGCAACAATTCCGGCACTCGGTCCGAACCAGCGGCGGCCGATCCACCAGATTGAGGGAATGGTAGCAAGCCCCGCAATCAGGCAGGGAATCATCGGAATGAATCCCGTCGGTTGGATACCGCACAACGAGGCAACGATCATCGTCCACTCAATCGCCATCGGAAGGAGTGGCGGTGCATACAGATGCCGCGAGGGATACTCCCCTCCCTGATTGAATCCGAACCAAATATTTGAAGCGTAAACACCCTCATCAAAGTGCTCGATGGCCATTCTCGTGGGGAAACTCAGTCGTAAAATCAAACCGAATAGCACCGCGCCCCACAACCAGAAAAGCTCCACTTGCGAAATCGATCGTATGTGAGGGGGAGGGTCATGTGCCATGGCGAGTCCGATCTTCTTCCGGTGAGACAAGACGCAGCGAGCGAGTCATCCGATGGGATTGAGAAGCTGGTTTTCTGAGGGAAAGAGGGATTGGTCTGTGAAGAACAAGATCGCAGCCCATGCTTAAGCCAGATCGACCCGCTTCTGTTTTTGCCCCATGTGGTCAAACGAATTTCCGTCTTTTGTCTTGCCATCGGCCGACTTGAAAATTGAGACGGAGGCGCCGATTCGGTGACGTCATTCAGAGGTCTGCACTCACAGCCTATCGATTTTACTCGGCGATCCGACCCACATCGGCTACCTTTGTAGGTGAGGCTGAATTCCTAGGCAATGGCGACCAGAAAGCCGCCACTTCGATGCAGCATCATTCGGATCGAGCGGAAACGGTCACCGTAGACGATCATTTTGGCCATCCATGAGCCACCCCGCAGGCCAAATCTCTGAGTTAATGCGAGCCGATCCGATCAAGTTTTCATTGGCGAATGCTTGTGAGTGGCGAATTGCGCCTACGACCTGAGATCTCAACGGGGACGCTCTTCCAGTAGTTTTCGGTACACGGCAGCAGCGACCACATGGACGCTGGCGTTAGCGATTCCTAAAATTTGCGCTACGCCTGTTTTCCTCCGCGACAGAGCCTTCCCTGACACAGCCGCGGATTTTCACCGTCGATCGACATTGACTCTCAATGTTCTTCACCCGCCATGGAGTCGAGGCATGATTCGTCTCAGGCAGAGTTTTATTCTTGCCAGTCTATTCTGTGTGATTGCGATCGCTTCCGCGGACGAGCGAGACGACAACAAAAAAGGGCCGTCTGATGTCATCGACCAAACGGTACAACAACTGGCCCCGCAGTTGAAGAAGTCTGTCGTCGTCGTGACATTTCTCGGTCGCGACGGGAAACGACAGGGACTAGGATCGGGATTCATCATCGATTCGGAGGGACTGATCGCCACCAACATGCACGTCATCGGCGAGGCACGTTCCATTCAAATTGAGCTGCAAGATGGCCGGAAATTTGATGCTATCGCCATTCACGCAACCGAGCGGTCACATGATCTTGCGATTCTTCGAATTGCAGCCAGCGGCCTACCCGCACTTCCGCTGGGAAATTCAAATGACTTGCAGGAGGGACAATCCGTCATGGCGGTGGGAAATCCGATTGGCTTGGAAAGGAGTATTGTCAGTGGCGTCCTGTCTGCAAGACGAGAGATTGAAGGTCGAGTGATGTTTCAAGTGGCTCTGCCCATTGAGCGGGGTAATAGTGGCGGACCATTGGTCGATATGAAGGGACGCGTGCAGGGAATTTTGACGTTGAAATCGATGAAAACTGAGAATCTTGGATTTGCCATGCCGATCAATGCCCTCAAGCCGCTGTTAGAAAATCCCAATCCGATTCCGATCAGCCGCTGGCTGACGATAGGCGTCCTCGATCCCGAGGAGTGGACTGTTCTTCCCGGTTGCCGATGGCGGCAACGCTCAGGAAGAATTTTCGTGAGCGACATCGGTGTTGGTCTCGGAGGCCGTGCTTTGTGCCTCTCGACACATCCGGTCTTCAGTGGCACTTTCGAAATCGCTGTTCAGGTGAAAATGACGCCGAATGAGGGTGCTGCCGGCCTCGTATTTCAATCCGATGGTGCAGACCGGCATTACGGATTCTACCCCAGCAATGGCGCCGTTCGGTTGAGTCGATTCGATGGCCCGGATGTCTTTTCTTGGAATGTGCTGAAGGAGGTCCGATCTCCGTCACTCCACAAGTCTGGCTGGAATTCTTTGAAGGTACGCGTCGAAAAAGATCGATTCCTGTGCTATCTCAATGAGGAACTAGTGATCGATGTCACCGACTCCAAACTGGAATCGGGACGCATCGGTTTGTGCAAATTTCGGCAGACGGAGGCTGAGTTTAGAAACTTTCAGTGTGGTGACAGCCTCGCTTCGGCGAAACCCTCGACGGAACTTCGTGAACGTGTCTCCCAAGTCGTCGACCAACTGACGACAACTGCGGTTCTGCCGTTTTCGACGAAAATGCTCCCCACAGAGGACGCTACGTTGGACGAACCCGCCGCGATCGAGTTGTTCGAACAGCTCGCCCAGAGGCTGGAACAACAGGCCGGCCGTGTCAGACAACATGCGCAGGGTCTTCAACTACGCAGGACTCTCGCGGAATTGCAGAAGGTGTTGTCGGTAGAGGACGAAAAAAATATTGATTTGCTACGCGCGGGATTGTTGATTTCCAAACTGGACAATCCCGAATTGGATGTGGAGGCCTATGTT
>Ga0315293_10007612_pt1 | contig 10046 bp, 6 predicted proteins | sample YL17G13_20_MG_FD_203071 | JGI IMG/M metagenome (GOLD analysis project Ga0315293, IMG submission 203071) | Sediment microbial communities from Yellowstone Lake, YNP, Wyoming, USA - YL17G13_20 | ecosystem: Environmental > Aquatic > Freshwater > Lake > Sediment | place: USA: Wyoming | collected... | reverse complement strand
TCCAACAATCTCCCCCGTTGGGGTGCCTACTGCTTGAGCCCTGGTTATCAGCAGTCTGGCGTTCAAAAGCTCTACCGGCTTGGAACCATCTATGAACAGTGGTGAGCCGTTCACAGTTCCTACGTACTTCTCACCGTGTTTGGATATTATTACGACCATGTTGCTGTACTTGCTCATTTGGAATCTCCACTTCTAGTTTGTGTGATGGATAATCAATCTTCCTGAGGTGACTTCGTAGGCTGGAGCACGAACCCCGGCACATCTTGAACGGCAGGTCTTCATAGACCCGTACTAGAGAGGGTTGCTTACCCGGTAGCACCCGTTGAATCCGCCCCCATGCCTGCTGCAGGTCATTGGGGCTAGAAAACGGTGTGGTCACATACAGAGTATCCAGAGAGGGTTTGTTGAGTCCCTCCCTAGCGAGTTGGAAAGTACCGATGACGGGGTTGCACTGCCGCAAAACTCCCATGCGCTCTTCTTGTGGTGTCTCCCCAGTAATGGTACCTGCCCGGTGACCACTGCCCCAAAAACATTGTTGGAGACGGTCCACATGTTCTACGCTGTGGCTAAGAACCAGAATTTGCCGTCCTTCCTGGAGATCAGAAAGGAGGTCTCTGTAAATGATCTGATTCCTCCAGTCAAGTTCCCCTAAATAGGTGCGTATACGAGGGAAGTTAAAGTCCCCGTTGCTGTCGGTTACGAGTGGCTTGTTCCGAAGATCGAACTCCCATTTCAGTCGATGAAAATACGTCGTTGGAATCAAGTCCTGTTCTAAGTTTTTGTGAATAACAGACCCAAGGTGGTACTGGTAGATCGCCTCCAGACCGTCAATGCGAGTGGCAGTGGCAGTCAGTGCTATACGTTTACCGAAGAATAAATCGGCAGACTTTACAAAGGTTGGTGCTGCGATGTGATGGCAGTTATGAACTACAAATCCGTTAGCGAAGTAAGTGTGGGTGTCTTCAACTTCGAGATTGTAGACAAAACCGTCTGGACACAATCCTCCAAATGTTCCGTCACTTCCTGGTTCGAGAATCTCAATATTGTCCACCCTAACCCAATTAGGATTTTCTCCTTTTTTTGGTCCTGTTCTTTCCTTATCAATGCGGAATGGGAATTCCCGTCTACCTCTATTCCTACTTTCAATTCCCGATTTCCTATGTCCAGTTTGTAAACTTTGGCACTGTTGTTTATCTTGGGGTTTGGTATCCCCACAGACACTTCCATTGGCCACCCCAAGGCGCACGCTAGCAACTGCTGAGGAATCGGCGCTGACCTTCCGTTTCCTCCCTGTACCGTGGGGGTCCATCCCATTGCTCGTAAAGTTGTACTCACCTTCGCTCGTACCTCTGCCCGTTTCATGGGCATGTTCACCGTCTCTTTTGGGTTTGTAAGTTTTTGTGGTGCTATACACCATGTCATCGCTTGTCAAGTTCCCAGCTTTTGCCCACCCATTTTTAGTTAAGAACGGATGATTTGGTGTACAAACTACGCTTTTTCCACCAGCGGTTATTTTAACAAGGGATAAAACAGGATTTTTGAATACTTTAACCACTTTTTTATCCAGGAGCCTGTGGCTAGTTTGGTCATAGCTGGAAACCAGATCTCCTGGATGGATTTCTTGAATAGGAATATTTCCTACTAAGGTATTGGCGGGAAAACATTCATCGTATATGGCCAAACCAAATCTCTTCCGGAATCTCATCGACCAGGATTCCCTATGTTTGGACAATGTGTGTACCATGGCTAACACAATGGGGTGTTCCCAATCTGCTATGGGCCCCTGAATGACACCAACGCGACCAACACCTAAGAATTTTTCAATCTCCAGTTTCCACTGCTCAAGAAGAGCAGTTGAGTTCACAACGATCATTGTAGGGACCTGAAGGCACGCAGCGAGTTTGAGAGCCAGGAAAGTTTTTCCTTTTCCACAGGCAAGGTTCACAGTTCCACTGTGGTTCTCCTCCATGGCTCGGAAAGCGTTTCGTTGGCTCTCATCTCGAAAGTCTGCACGGTCCTCAATCTCTACAAACGGAAAGTCTACTGGTCGTTGGTCAATGAACTCGAACCCAAACTGGGGATATTGCCGGGGGTTGAGAAATTCCCTTGGTACAATGAGGTGGTGCTGGGTTTCCTGCCATAACAGAAGTTCAGCAGGGCGGACCATTATGAGCTCTCCAAGCTCGTCGCGTACCTCTGTCTCACCATACACAAAAGTCAGCGCCCGTTTAGTAGGGGCTTCCAGAGTTCTCAATCCGCATTTTGGAAGCATCAAATTGTTGGTGATGTAGGCCTTGTCTCGGTCTTTTGGCAGGAAATGGTAGTTCATGGAATCCTCAGTGCGTCTTTCAGCAGTATTTCGATACGTCGAGCACAAACCCTACTGGTGTTCCTTGTAATAGAGGTTCCCACTCTTTTCAATTCGTATTCAACCTCCCGTTGGATCTTCTCTGCTAGCTCTGACGCTTTTAAGCCAGGCGGGAGTTGCCGCATCTCAACTCCCAACCTTCTGGCCAATGAAATGGCGTGGATCTCTCTGAGTTTTTTGGCTGTCTGTTCCGATATTCCAGAGTGCAGGATGATGCGGTTCAGAGACTGCAATTTGGGTAACCTTAGTCCACTCTCATATTGCACGTAAGTATCGTGGCTGACCCTAGAAACCCTTACGAAGTCGCATAATCTTGGGTACTGAGATTCAAACCGGGCTTTCCTTATTGCCTCATGGAATGGTTGTTCCATACCAGTTTCTACTCCGGTCTACGCTGCCGGAAGAACCCGAGCAGCATTTCTAACGCCCCTTCTACCGCTCCCCAAGCAGCATTCAAACTCATCATCCTCCAAAATGAATCCTCTGGAAACAGTATAGGTCTCGCTGTTCGTACCTGTGGAACAATGATACTTCCGTCTCTTCTAACCGGGTGTCCTTGGCCGTACACTGGTACGGTAGCTCTTGTTTGTGGAGTTGGTGCGAAACCTGTTGTAGTAGAAGGTCGGTTGATGGTAATTCGTCGTGGCGGACTAGGTTGTGCAGAAGGACCATAATAGGGACTTTGACCTGTATACCTGGCTGCCTCTGGTTCGCAGTGACTGACATGAGGGCATGAATGACATTGAGGGTCATCATATTCAAATTTGCATCCGAAGCAGCAAATACCTGTCTTCGAATGATGTGCAGGGCAGTAGGTACAGTTTCGTTCGCGGTCACCGTCGAAACACTCTTGTACGATCTGCCTTTGGGAAATCGGCATAGATTACCTCCAGTTAGGTTTTGGGACCTTAGTTCAAAGTTCTTATCCCTAATAAATCCCGGGAATTTCGCCTTGACCAACGGCCATCTTGGGGCGTACGGTCAACCGTCTGGAGCCCTTTATTGTGTCGCCCGTCGCGTGGGCGTGGATTGAAACATGACTGAAAAACAAGCTATCGGGCTACCCAATTTCTTAAAGAGTAGACTTTTTGATTGGGCGGGAAAAAGCGTCGAGAAAGCCGTTAAGAAACCGTCTGTAAGTAAAGGGCTGAACCAGGTAATTTCTAGTGCCGCGGAATCCGCGATTGAGTCGGCTGGTAAAAAGCTTGGACCGGCCTTCGAACGGCATATTCCGGAAATCGGAAATAACATAGGCGAGTCAGTTGTTCGGGGTGCTGAAAAAAGGATTGAGCCCCTTTTTGAAGAGAAGATTTTCCCAGCCTTGAGGAAGATCCAAAAAGAAATTCCTAAGACTGTGACTACAGTAGTTGAGCATGGAGTCGAACAGCTTGCCGATAGTGCTGCTGACCTTTCTCGGAGTCTCAGTGCTGCAGCTGCTTTGGGGTCATTATCTGGTGCCACTACAGCTCCTGAGGGGGAAAGAGCTCATGGGGCTGTGAGAGGTGCTATCGGGGGCCTATTAGGAGCGGCAGCAGGAGCATCCTGGGGGAGACTGCTCCCAGAACATTCTCTTCTCCCTGCCGCTGGTGGTGCTATTCTAGGGGGCATTATTGGGGGTGGTACTTTGCGAGACTGGGAATCCCCTAGGAAAACGACAAACAACGAAGGTACTTTTGGTGATCCTGGAATGACCGGGTCAATGCAATTTGGTAAGGAGTCCTCAATGGAAGGCCACAAATACGCAGGAGTAACGATTGATTGGTACGACGATGAGGGCATGACCTTGAAAGGTAAGTTCCCTACGTTGGACAAAGTTCCTGAGATCATCAAGGAAGCGTCGGTTCTCCCTAAGGAGAAACTAGCGAATGAGGACTTCGCCCTCATCATGGTCGACCGGGGTTATGTTTTTCGGAAGTATGCTTGTGTGGACCCCGGTACGACGGCCATGTCTGTGATTTACTTTATGGAACATGGCGACAAGCTTCCTGAGACCGCGCAGAAGGTAGCAGCATCCAATCTGTTGGCAGCATGCTTACATCACGGTTTACTTCCTCCAGCGACCTTGACGAAGACGGCCGGTGTTGGAAAGTACATCATCCCGGTTGGCGGTACTTTGGCGGGTGCTGCCGGTGGTGGCGCGGCTGCTGGAGAAGGGCATCGATTGGAGGGTGCGCTACTTGGTGGAGCAGCTGGAGCTGGTGGGTCGACCCTAGCCAGAAATGCTCTTCGAGGACCCGTCAGTAAAAAGCTTTCGGAATATGCAAAGAGTGTCTCTCCGAGGATAAAAATAAAGGGCAAACCATCGGTAGCAGCCTTGGAAAACGCAGAAAAGAAGATGAGTAGAGCCGCCCGCGTTGCAACTGCGGGTCTGGCAGTACCCTCGATAGCAGCGGGCGGTTTGGCGGGAAATACTGGAGTCAGAGCGTTGAAGTCCCTGACTGCAGATGAAGAGGCCCAGAAGATCTCTTCGGTGGTCGATGTGACTGGGCAGCGCCCGAAACAAATTGTAAAGGTAGCCAAACCAATGAAAGACGAAGATTACGCCGTCGTTATGGAAGATGGGACTCGGAAGTACCCAATTCACACTTGGGATATGGTCAAGAAGGCCGAAGACTATTTCCTCGAGAACAGTGTCAAAATCCAACCGGAAATTCGTCGGCAGTTTGCGGTTAAGCTAGCCGCAAAAGCGTTCACAATGGGTTATCCCGTTGCAATAGAGATTGCGAACCTTGGGTCTACTCATTACGCAGATGAGAACACCCTACGGGACGCCATCGACATGCGTAAGGTGGCTTGTGCTCCTAAGAGCAACGCCCGGGAGTTCCTAGACGAGCTGTTTAAGAAGAAAGCCTCGATCTACCCAGAGATCTATTCGGAATGCCTGAAGCGCTTCGACATCAACGAAGGCCTCGATAAAGGTTGGGATCATATTGTTCCTGATCCCTGGGCATCTACCTTTGGTAAGGCCGCCGCGAAAGTAGTGTGGGAGAGTGGTGCGGATATTGTAACAGAGGATGCTCTTACCAACTTGGCAGAGAACCGCCTGGACCTTATCATCCAGAAGTTCACCTACACGGTGGGCAACGAATTCAGAAAAGACCCAATTGGAATCTTCAACTCGATGCCCGACCCCCAAAAGCGTCTTATTGCTCGTATGGCCTCGGATGCCGAGAGCGACGGTATGTCGGGTGAGCGCGGTATTAGCGTATAGGCTTACGAGTGGTAGATTCTTCTCAAAAGTGGGGACTCAACCCTACAAAGACCCCGCCTCCTGTACTGGCTTCAGAAGAGCCTATCGTCCGGTTCTTCAGCTATCATGATGCCCATCCGGTGGCGATCATGTTTGTACTCATGGAAAAGTTCGGGGTCGACTGGTTTGAGTGGGAGCCCGAAACTCTCCATGGAGAGATTATTCTGACCTTCAAAGCCACGTCTATCAGTGAACACAATTGGCAGAAGATTCAGGCTATCCGCGTGTTGACCAATACTGTCGGCTATTGGAAAGAGTGGCACATCTTTGAGAAGATCATTCAAGCCTTGAATAACAATGTTCCGCGGTTCGATATTTCCCAAAGATGCAGGATGTCCCAACTCATGGCTGGAGTTGACATCGCCAATCAAATCCGTAACGAGGAATACGGGGATGAGATACACCGCTATATCGCGGCTTGTGCCCTCGACGACTGTATTACCTATCTTCCACCCCCGATTGACTTTGCACAGAAAATCCTCTCTCAGCCCATGTATCGGTGTAAGGTGTGTGGGAACATTGACTTGGATGACCTGGATGGAAAGTGCGATTTCTGTTGTGGGCGTTTCACAGATGAACATCCTTTGAACTTTAAGCCTAATCCTCGATTACCGGAGAGTGCTGGCAGCCAGGTGGAGAAATACCTGGAGCGTGACCCTGCGGAAGTAGAGAAGAGATTCAAGGAAGTTATGGAAAAGGGTCATCAAAAAGTGACCTTCAGTGATACGTCGAATGCAGATATCCAAACAGTGAAGCTCGTAGTAGCTTCGGAGTACATGGACCTTCGGCGGCGTCAGTTGGTTGACCAATTGGAGGAATTGAAGTCATGGGTAACCTCCTGAGCGACCAGGCACTCTACTCATTCCAGGATGAGGTAGAATTTCTAGAGAGGCTTTCCGAGCTTCGTAAAGAAGCGGCCATACCAAATCTGGGTAGGCTTGGGCGTCTCTCAGTGCAAGGATTGGGTGGTCTTGGGCGTACTATATCTGGCGGTCTCGGGGGTATAGGGAAATCCATCACGGGAATTCCAGAGACTGGCCGAGAGACGTTGCAAATGATGGCCCATCCCCTTAAATCTATGAAGAAGGGTTGGAAAGACTCTAAATGGATGGGTGAGGGTAAGATCACCAAGTACCTGCCTGTAGGTATGAAATCCATGACTGTAGGATTTGCAGCTCCAGGACTACATGAAGCGTATCAGGCAACTAAGGAACCCACGACCCCTACTGGTGAAGGTGGAGCGGCTGAAAAATTACTTGGCGAAGTAGGGGGTACCGGGGGATTTCTGACTGGAATGGCGAGCAAAAAATTTCTCCCAGGTATGGCGCTGATGATGGCGGGTCAGTATGCTGGTGGAAAGATGGGTCGAATCATTGACCGTCTTCGTGGTGGATCAACTTTGGGCACAGCTGTAAATGCCCCTGGACCAACTGAGGCTGAAGAACAGCTCGAGAACATTCAAAGGTACTATGGATAATGCCAACTCTTGATGCCCTGAGTTTTGGCCCATCGGGGGCTATGCGTTTTGCGAGAAACAGTGGTCGCTCTATAACTGGAGAGGCCCTTGGAGCTATCCGGTACCCTTCACCCTTTTTCGATATTGCCCATACATATCTGCCGACGTCCTTCAAGACGATGCTTCGTTGGTGCAGGTATTATTTCCTGACCAATCCGCTCATCAATGCCGTTTGCTACAAGATGTCAGAGTACCCGGTTACTGACTTGGTATTTGATGGGGATAGCGACCATCTCAACGATCGGTGGAGTAAGTTCTTCAGTGACATTCTCCACTTCAAGAAATTCGAAGTGGAATCTGGCCTTGACTACAACACATACGGTAACGCGTTTGTCAGCTTGTACTTCCCATTTCAGAAGATGCTGAAATGCAAACAGTGTAGCCGGATGGTGAAAGTAGACCAGCAGAAGTACATCTTCCGGGAGTACGCTTTTGTGGGTGAATGCCCCTACTGTCGGTACTACGGGGAGTTTTCAGTCAAGGATCATTACCTTCGGTCAGCGCGGGACATTCGGCTCATCCGGTGGAACCCGGAGTACATCACTATTCAGCACAACGAAGCTACGGGGGACAATCGTTACTACTATGTTATTCCGCCATCCCTGGCCAATGATGTTCGTATGGCCAAGCGGCATATTATTGAGCAGATCCCTCAAGTGTTCATTGAAGCTCTGAGGAAGAACAAGGCTTTGCTATTCAGCCGTCAGAACATCTACCATATGCAGCGACCCACCATCGCCCAGAAGGACCGTGGTTGGGGGATGCCGATGATTCTTCCGGTCTTGAAGGACACATTCTACCTTCAGGTACTCCGCAAGGCTCAAGAAGCCATTGCGATTGAGCACATTGTGCCCCTCCGCATCCTGTTTCCACAGTCTGCCTCATCTAGTGCGGATGTTTATTGCGTCTCTTTAGATACGCTGGTTGAAACTAGAGAAGGCATCCGGCCAGCAGGTGAGGTTCATGCGGGCGATTGGGTAAAGACACATACCGGTTTGTGGAAACGAGTAGAGGACGTAAGAGACCGACCAGTAGATAAAAGCTCCGTACACAAAATAACGGCTGCTTCTTTATCTGCTTTCCCATTTACAGTAACAGGGGAACATCCCCTTTATGCCGCCAGAAAACTCGGCCCTAGATATGAGAACGTAGGGGAGCCTGAGTGGATTAACGCAGGTGATTTGCAGAAGGGTGACTACGTTCTATATCCCCGTAAGAGAATTACCTGGGGCAGCCTTGAGCTAGATTTGGCCGAGTACATCCCAGAACGGGCCGTAACGGAAAATTTCATATATCGCAGGTTGAATCAATCTGCGGCCAATATTTATGAGTACTTGGAGGTCAACGGTCTGCAGGCTTTTGAACGAGGGGGTCGGGAGAACTTCATTAAGCAGCAGGGCTGGGACCTTGATGACTACAAGAATGCCCGGGCTGCTTTTACGCAGCAGGATACCATTGACCGGATTCCTAGATATCTGAAGGTGGATGAGGATCTGGCGTATGTAATTGGCCTATATATTGCCGAGGGAACTCCGAAGGGTGACTGCGCCGCAATAGCATTACATGTCAAAGAAGCCCATTTAATGGACCGCCTAGACGCGGCTATAAAACGTCTGGGCTTTAGAGATTCTACTCGGGGTTTCAACGGCAATAGCGCCCGGTATGAAATCAATGACATCTTTTTAGGTCAGTTTTTAACCACTGTGTGCGGGCGTGGGGCTCATAGTAAGAGGCTGCCAAGATTTCTGTTGGAGGCTCCCGACAATATTGCGCTCGCGGCGCTACAAGGAGTGTACGACGGGGATGGGTGTAACATCGCCACTGAGACCCGTCGGGTAAACTTAATGACAGTAAGTCCCGAGCTTGCTGTTGAAGTGCGCCAACTGCTTTTGTCATTCGGTTTTATTGCAGGGGTTCAACAGCGGATTCCTCGTGAGGATGAAATTTCTAAACTCCCCATTTACCACGTAAATGTAAATGGAAAACAGGCAGAAGACCTGGCAGTACTTCTGGGGTGGGACCCTGCAAAGGTTGAAAGGCGAATTGACACACACAGCCAATGTGGATTTTTCCGCGGGGACTACGTGTATCTACGGGTAAACAGTATAGAGACTGTAACTAACGTAGAGACCGTACGGGGTCTTCAAATTGAGGGAGACAAGTCTTTCTGCGTTGTTGGTGTAGCTACACATAATTCGACGGTCAATTTGACCCAGTGGAGAGACAAGATTGAGAACGAGCTCATACGGTGGAGACTCGACAACAATTACATTCCTATTCTCCCCGTCCCTATTGGGTCAGAGACTCTTGGTGGTGATGGTAAAGCTCTTATGCTTGCTCAAGAGTATCGTCAGTGGGCGGAGCACATCATCGCTGGTATGGGCGTTCCGATTGAGTTCGTTTTTGGTGGGATGCAATACTGCAAAAAAATTGACAGCTATCTTTTCTCTTCAAAAGGTCTAGTTCAGCTAAAGGATTTAATTCCAACTGCCCATGGCACTACTGCGGGTAGTTCAGAAGTTTCTGTGGCCACAAGAATCGGCACACAAAGAATAGAAGCTGCTCATAATACGGGGACAAAAAAGAATTCTCTCATTCGTACCAAATTAGGCTTGGACTCCGAGTCATCTTATGATCATCGTTTTCTCGTGCTGAGCAAAGATATTTCGATGGTGTGGAAAAAGACTTCGGAGATTATCGCTGGAGATTTCATTGCGGTAAGGGCCGGAATGAATTTGTGGCCCTCTGAGACGCCCTCAGTTCCACAAAAAGCCTTTGAACAGATTGAGGAGTGGAGACAGTCACAGAAGCTGGTTAGAACGGCAGAACGGTTCCCGGTTCCACAACTCTCTAAAGAGCTTACTTTAGGTATTGCTCGACTCTTGGGCTATTTGATTTCTGAAGGCACTTGT
>Ga0315293_10007608_pt1 | contig 10049 bp, 7 predicted proteins | sample YL17G13_20_MG_FD_203071 | JGI IMG/M metagenome (GOLD analysis project Ga0315293, IMG submission 203071) | Sediment microbial communities from Yellowstone Lake, YNP, Wyoming, USA - YL17G13_20 | ecosystem: Environmental > Aquatic > Freshwater > Lake > Sediment | place: USA: Wyoming | collected... | reverse complement strand
CCGCCCCGATCTTGACTTCCGACCGATTGACCTCTTCCTTGCGCCGCGCCTGCCAGTACTGGTAGACCCAACCGAGGGTGTCGCCGGCAACGAAAACGTCATCCGGCAACCCCGTGACCAGCGCCCGCAATGCCTGCCGGTCTTCCGGCGCAAACACGATGCGACCGGCCGGGTCATCCGCAAGGAAGATGTCGGGCAGCATAGCCGACGCGAATTCCGCGGCGACATCCCACGGGTCGGATTGCCCTCGTTCGGAGGCGAGTTCGGCACAGTCATGCAGCGTGACATTCACGCCGTGCGAAGGGGAGATCAACAGGTTGTTGTCCGCAAGCAGCCGCGCGAACAGGAGGCGGTGCCATTGATCGTAGGCGATCTTGCCGGCGAGATGCTTGACGTCATAGACGCCCTTGCGCGCGGGATCTTCGGTGTCGCCCAACTGCTTCGCCTGTGCACGAAGGCTTCTACGCAGGAGGCGCTGTGATTCGGAGAGATGCTGCGGCGGATCTGGTTCGTCCACTCCGAGCGCGTGCAGAGCTTTGCACGCAGCTTCCTCGGCAACCTCGCGGGCTTCCTGCACCGTGCGTGCGAGAATGGTTCTAAGGTTTCGGGGAAGGTTGGGCATGGGTGGTTACCGGGGTTCCGCTAGTGTGCCTCATCGACGGTGATTTTGTCGGCGGGAATCCGTTCGATTCGGTTGTTACGCCATACGGCGATCGAACGGCCCGCGCGCTTATGCGCCAGAACCGCCTCCCGCACGCCTTCTGTAACGCCTTTATGAATTCGATCGAGAGTCTCGCGGTCGGTGCGTGGTTTCATATCGCAGCCTCCTGAATTGATTTCCATGTTTGAGCATCGCAAATGTTTTCTTTCTCGCCCGTTGTCTTCTCGGCGATCAATCGGACCGTGCTTTCCGAATTGTCATAGCACGCCCAGGTATCGGCGCTCGGCATATACAGTTGAAAAAAGTTGGAAATGCCGCGTGCGTAGCGACTCCGAATGGTTTCCTCCGGCACCGCATGGCCGCCGCTGAGTACTCGCTGGACAACTCGCTCGATCGCCAGCTCCGGCGTTCGCAGCCACAGATACACAACGTGGATCTTGTAGCCGGCGGCGCGGCATTCGATGAGAAATGGGGCAAAGCTGCGCGATGCCATGGTTGTCTCGAACGCGAAATCTTCCCGTCTTTGCGCCAGTTCACGAATGCGCTTGAGCATCACGCGGCCCGCCTCAATAGAAACCTCGGCCGGACGAAAGGGTGAGAGAGCGGCGGCGATGGCATCGGCATTGACGTATTCGTAGCAGTCGATGTTCCCGGGCATCAAGCGCATGGCGGCGGTTGTCTTGCCCGCACCATTGGGGCCACCAATCATGTAGAGCACGGGCGTTGTCGGAGAGGTGTCGGTCATGGGTTTCCTGCCTACTCCTATAGGATAACCGGTCCCTTCGCGAGTTGCTTCTTCACCGCCGCGCGGACAACAGACACCCACGCTTCAAGCTCCTCCTCGTTGCGTATGGTCGCTCCCGGAAGCGTGACACGCGCAGCTTTGGGCTCCAGAATGCGCGCGGCATCCTCAAGAGCGCGCTGGAATCGCTGCGTCATGGCCTCGACCATGGTGCAACGAGCCGCAAGATTCATCTCGCTCAGCGCGATGAGAATCTGATCCTCGGTACCCGATGTGAGCGTCGAAAGCGGTGAAATCCCCACGGCTCGAAGCACGTCGGAGCGCTGCGCCTCGGTCAATGTGCGCCAGGATGCGTCCGCGCTCAACCGCTTCATCCCGGTCTCGTATGCGGATGACAAGCGACCATGCGCTTCGGTCAGTGCTGTTCGCAAGACGCCGACCACCTGTTGAGCGAGCGAGGGCACAGGGTCGGGATCCGCGAGAAGACTTCGGCCCGACAGGACAGCATCCGCACCTTGCGCGATCTCCAGCGCTTCCGAGATGTCACGAGCGTGCGACAACAGCATGCGCAGGGATTCCCAGCGCGGAAGACGCTTCGAGGCGTTGTCGCGACGCTTGCTCCATGCGTCAATCTCTCCGACCAAGCGATCCTTCTCGGAGTGAACTGCAAGCAATTGCGCATTGCCCGACTGGGATTGCAGCTCGCGCAAATGACGCATTTCGGGGCGCTCGGGCAGAGGCGCATCCCCACCGGCCAATTGTGCGAGGTCAAGCATCTTGGCCAGAAATGTTGCTGCCGAAATGCTTTCCTGTCCATTGGGGGTCTGCACACCCGCCTTCTGGAACAAAGCCCGTAGCTCCAGCTTCTGGTTCGCGGTGAGTGGGGGTACATCGACCGTGAAGACGGCGATTCCAATCTGGTTCTGAGGCAGAGTCTTCGCGTCAACCGGTTGGCCATTGCATGTTGCGCGGAGATTGCCGGCAAGCATGAGAACCACCAAGGCGGAGTCTATCGCATCCCTGCTCCAGCCGTACGGCGCGGTGAGAAACTGTTCGCGCACTTCACGCCCCTTCTTTCCCGCTCCGATATAGCGGAAAATCTCTCTGCACACGGCATGCTGCATGGGATCCCCTCGGTGGCCCACGGCCTGCATGGCCGCCAGATCGCCTGCCTTGGCCCGATCGCGCACTTGGGCCCACTCCAGGTGATCCGCTTCGACGAAGCGCGGAAAAAGTCGCTGAAGCGCACTCTCGCCAGCTTGACGAACTGCATCAACGAATTCAACTCCGCCTACCTCGGTTCCACCGCCAAGAAACACCTTGGCATCCGTGAGTACTTGACGCATGCATGTTGAGATGCCCGATTCGGCCGAGGCTAGGCGCGTTTTCATGGCACTGTAGGCTTGTTCGGCCTCGCCGCCGGAGGGCGTGCCATGTGCATCGATTACTTCCTGCGCCGCGAGACGTGTTGCGAGGTGTTCGCGAAACTCATTGTGCGACGTGCGAGGCAAGTACCCGAAGAGCATCGGACTCTGGTCACCGGCAGCGCGCGCATCCCCGGCAACGGTCTTCTCCTGTTCCGTCCAACCATCGCGAACCCACAGCACCAGGCCCTGTTTCGCCTCGCCGGGCCTGGAGGCGGAGAACGTCGTAGTGATACTGCGACTTTCACGCGATGCCCCCTGTGCGATGTCAAGACTACGAAGGGCTGCCTCAAGGGCCTGCTGGAGTGTTTGAGAACGTTCCTGCCCCAGGCGCGGTTCGTCTCCAAGAATCTGTGCCCGCCTTCGATTGAAGTCTTGCGTCCAGGCCGCGCCTTCACGCGTTTGCAGCACGTACTCATTGTCGATCAGCATCACTTTTCCCGCACGTGCCATTTCGTCAAGCAGGCTCGGAACCTCTCTGCGCAAGCGTGCGCCATCGGTGGCCAGGTCTTCGACCAGAAGATCCGCAAGCGTATCGGCGGTCGCGCGAACCAGCAGGTCGCCGGTCCCCTCATGAGGCAATTGCTGTATAAGAAACATGAGACTGCACAACCGCGACTTCAGTGGATCATCGCCGGTCCCCGCGCGAAGCACCGCGATGGTCTCGTGATACTCCTTTTGCAGAAGACCGCTGTTGAGCAGCTCGGCGGAAACCTGGTCGTATACCGAGTCGGCGGCTACAACGCACCCCAGGTCGCGTTTGGCGGTGTCTCGAACCGCCTGAAAGACGATCATGAGTTGCGTTCGCAGTTGAGCCTTGGTTCCTGTGGTGTCAACACGGCGCAGCACGCGCTCCCAGAACCGCCGCCGTACGGGCAACAGGGGATAGTCGGCAACCGCGCATTCATCGTCATTGGGGACGCGCGCGAGGCGTGAGGATTGCAGGTGCCTGCTGATTTCGCCTTGGTTGTCGTCTATGGCTTTCTGGACGTCCTTTTTGCGCTGTTCCTTCTTGAGCAGAACGGTTTGGCGAATCACATTCTCTACGTCGGCGTCGGAAAGCTGCACCTTGACGCCGAAGCGCGCCTGGAGCCGGCCAAGATTGGTCGTGGAACTCAGCGCCGACTGGCCTGTCCCCACGAGGAGCAGGCGGCTATTGAGACGATTACTGCAGCACTCGGCAATTTCCTGAACGTCCATCGCTCGAGCAACGCTATGCGGACCGTCGCCGATGTACTGTTGAATTTCATCTATCACCAGCAAAGTGCAGGGGATCTCCTTACCGTCGCCAAAGAGCTGCTTGATAATTGCGATGGTGTCGTCTATCGTGGGGGCCGCGACCTTGGGCGGAAACTGCGATCGGATCGCCGCGAGGGACTCTTTCGCCGAACCGAGTGATGGATCCGACGCGGCCAAGGCTTCGCCCAATGGTGTGGAGACGTAGAAGTTGGCGAACTCCTTCTGCGGGTCTCGACCGCGTTTGACAAGGTATTCCGAGACCGGATCGATGAGTTTGCGTTCCCGCAACCACAACACAAAGCGAGCTGCGGAAAGATTCTCGGGAAGATCGGCGGCGCGGAAGATCAGTTGCAGAAAAGAGAGTCGGACGCTATCCATTGAGCCCGCACCGAGGGTTCCGGCTGCGGCGCGCAACCCACCGTATCGCTTTCCACGGTTTGTGAGTTCCGCCAACAGGTCTGTGACCGATTTAGGCAAGCGCGCAACGGAACGAGCGGTCGTACCATCGGCAAAAGCGAAGTCCTTCCATAGGTACCGGAGCATTTTCACCAAATGCGACTTGCCGCTGCCGAAGAAACCGCTTACCCACACCGCCTGCTGCTCGGGTTTGTTCAACCCGGCGAGGTATGCCTCGAGCATGCGTACCATACCGCGCTCGTACTCACCCTCGCACACGAAGTGCTCCAACTCAAATCGCAACGTCGCGAGTTGTTGCTCGTCACGGCTGACTTCGCCTACCTTTGACACGCCGTTGTTCAGCAACTCGAAGCTCAAAGGGTCGCGTGCAAAGACATCACGATTCTTCATATCGCAAACCTCTCAGCGCAGGTGATTGGCGCAGCCATATAGTTGAACCCGTCGCGAGCGTCCATGAAACGATAGCGGTTGTTGTCGTATTCACCGGGAAAGAAGACAAGCAGCCTGCCGGGGATGTCGGCCTGGACTTCCAACAATACCGACGAGACGTGAGTGAAACCGTAGAGGCTACCCGTCCCGAGAATTGCGACCACCGCGGAACCGTCCACGCGTTCCCTCTTCAGCGACTCACGCACAGTGTCAACGACCTGCCGGCGCAGTTGTTCTTCTGTTGCCAGCAGCGCGGCGGGGTCGGCGAAGTAACCGTCGGCATACTCATGCTGAGCGAGCCATTCTTCCGGCAGCGCGGTAATGTCGAGCAGATGCCAGCCATGCCCGGCCCGGCGAGTAGCCACCTCAAATTCCTGGATCACGACCCGAAGCCTGCGTTCCTCCGCCGGCGGATACACGGCAAACCAGACGCGTTGGGCATGAGCAAGATTGCCCGACCAGGGCAAGGCCACGAATCTCTCGTAGTTCGCCAGCAACTGCCGGATATGGGTCATTTGTTCGACTCCAACCAGCGAGAGAAACGAGGAAAGCCTATTTCCACAATCGATCCGATCATACGCATGTCAATGAGCGCTTCCCTATGGGCTGCGGCGGCAGCCCTACGCGCCTGCTCAGGGTCGAGATCCAGCAGCTTGATCCATGGGCATGAGAAGATATCCACACCGACCGCGCCTGCCACGTGCCCGAGCGCCAGCGCAAGGGTGACTGCGGCCGGGCGGGCCACGATCATCGTTCTCACCTTGTTGGCACGTCCCGAGAGGTGGCCCGATTGTGTCCACGACGATCCTGTGTTGCGACCGATCTTGCCTATGTTCAAATCGTTGTACTGACCGGGGATGGCATTTCGAAGGGCCGCCTGTAGCGCATCGGGTGTGACCGCCGAGCCGGCTTGAGCGCCAAGGACCGCTGGTGTTGTCGCGCGCAGGAGAGGATCGCGAGACCAAGCGACGAGGAGCGCGAGATGGGGCAACGAATCTCTGTCGAGATCCGCCAGCGCGCGAAACACCCCAAATATCGCGATTTGTGGCGAGAGGCCGTACAGCTCACGGAGATGGCGATAGCTCTTGTTGCGCGTGGATTGGGTATCCTTGCGCAGGACGTTGCGCTCCAGAACTGCGGCACGGTAGTCGGCCTCAGCGGACTCCGGCGGCATGGCTTCCAGCAACGCCGAAATCTCGGCGACCATCATCGTACGGCTGGCGTGTGTGCCGCCAGGGGTGAGCTTGCAGCCGAAGCGCTCCAAGGCAGCACTCTGCACCGCGCTGCGTGTGAGGGCCAATTCTCTATCCATAATCACGACACCAATTGCTATGCACCAAACGACGCTATCTGGTCTGGCCAGGAGACGTGCTACGCAGGAAGTCGGAAAATACGTTCAATACCCGAATGCGGTCTCCGCTGAGAGGAATAAGGAATATAGTGGAACGCGCACACCAAAGTGCACGGTTTCAGGCGAAGCACCCGGTCAAAAATGAGTCAGTTGCGGAGATCGCCAGTTTCGAGCGCGGCGGTTGATTGATCAGGGCAAGGAGATTCTTTCTCACGGGTACGACGATGGCATCAAAGACATCGTGTCGCGCCTCAATGGGCTGAAGCGGGAGCGCAGTGAGGGCGTGGTGCGTGGGGATGTGTTGGAGGCTCGGAGGTGAAGGGTGATGGCGTTTCGCACAAACCGGCTTCTGGACGCTCCTGCGAGGCCGGTTCAGGGGAGGAATGCTTCGAGCGTGCAGCGTTTCCGAGGGCTGGGAGTGTAGGAGAGGGCCCACTGCCCAACCAGCTCGCCAAGGGTGCCACAGGGCCAGGTCCGCCTCCGCGTTGACAATCCACCTCGGCCAACCTATTTTTGATGGTCTGACCGCGACTTCCCGGAGGGGTGCCAGAGTGGTTGATCGGGGCGGTCTCGAAAACCGTTGTGGGGGGCAACCCCTACCCAGGGTTCGAATCCCTGCCCCTCCGCCATTTTTGTTTCAGTCGGCGTAGTGCCGAGTCGGTCAGCGCCGAGCGAACGCAGATATCCCGCAGATTCCGAGTCCGCGTTCAAAATTCCGCGATACGAACCTCTTCGGAGAGGTGTCCGAGTTGGTCTAAGGAGCACGCCTGGAAAGCGTGTGTGCCGCAAGGTACCGGAGGTTCGAATCCTCTCCTCTCCGCCACGAAAGGGCTCTTCTGCGCAGCAGCGTGGAAGAGCCCTTTCGTTTGGTGGGCGCACACCACACCGCCAGCGCGTCCCCCCTCATCCGCCCGCAAGGACTCCTGCGGTCTCCGCCACATTGCGCAGGAGCCGATCGAGATTCCCGCGGATCTGCGCGAACCTGCCATCATCCCCGAGGATGCAGTCCGCGCTCTGCACATACGGCGCATCAGTCAATTCATTCCCACAGTTGGCCACAAGCGCCTGCGCGCTCTGCCGGGTCGTCTCCAGATGAAACTGCAACCCAATCACGCGCTCATCGTACACAAACGCCTGATTCGTGCACACATCCCCCGTTGCCACCAACTGGGCGCCCTGCGGCAGGTCAAACGTCTCCCCGTGCCACTGGAACACCGGCACCACATCGGGGAGCCCGGAAAACGCGGGCGAAACCCGCGCATCCGGCGTCAGGCGCACGTCGAACCACCCGATCTCCTTGTGCGCATTGGCGTAGACACGGGCGCCCAGCACGCTTGCGATGAGCTGCGCTCCCAGGCAGACACCGAGCACGGGCTTGCGATCATGGATCGCAGACTCGATGAATCGCTTCTCTCTGGTCAACCAGTCGATGGTCCCCTCGTCGGTGGCGCTCATGGGCCCTCCCATCACGATGAGCCAGTCGAAAGCTCCCGCGTCCGGGAGAGGGTCGCCCGCGTGGAGCCGTGTGACAGTGACGGGATGTTCTTGCTGCTGTGCCCAATCGTCAATGGCGCCCAGGCCCTCGAACGGAACGTGTTGCAGGTGGTGAATGCGCATGGAGCCTCCTCTATGTGGTCGCGCAGATCACGCTAAAGATACACCGTTGATCCGGGCCCTCCCTTGACTCCGGTCAAGAGGTGGGAGCCGTGCATTGAGCGAGGGACGGAGGTAGGTTATTAGGCTATGTTGTATATTTCCCCTCATGCCTCGCAAAGCCCGTCTGGTTGTTCCAGGCGCCATCCACCACATCATGTCTCGCGGAATCGAAGGTAGGGCGATCTTCCGGAGCGATGCTGACCGGGCCTCGTTCCTCAGCCTTCTGGAACGCGGCATCTCCAGGTCTGGCCATCTTCTCTACGCGTGGGCGCTCATGGAGAATCACTACCACTTGGTCCTTCGTGCGAGCGAGCAGCCATTGGGGATCTTCATGCGGAGCCTCAACGGCCAGTACGCACAGTTCTTCCGCAAGAACGCGGGAAGCCGAGGATATCTGTTCCAGGATCGGTACAAGTCGATTGTGACGCAAGATCAGGACTACGTCGAGCAACTTGTCCGCTACGTCCATCTCAACCCGCTTCGTGCCGGAGTGTGTGCATCGATCAAGGCCCTTGACACATACCCTTGGTGCGGACACGCCACAATATTGGGCAACCACATCAGAGCATTCCAGAACACAACAGACGTGCTCGCCAGATTCGGGGGTTCCCGCGCCGCTGCAGTCAAGAACTACAGCAGGTTCATCGAGGCGGGAATTGGCGCAAAGGATGAGCTGGTCGAGACTGTCCGCGCGGCAAACAAGGAGGCAGAGAGCATCCACCACACCGGGTGCTGGGTGATCGGCAACAGGGACTTCGTCAAGAAGTCCGTCGAACGCGACCGGAGTCGCCGCATCGGCCTGGCAGCACACGCCAAGCAGGGTGTGAGCCTGGACGATATCGCGACCAAGGTTGCGGCTCACTTCGGTCTGGCGGCCGGGGATCTTTCGCGAAGGGGACGACATGACGTGCGCTCCACTGCGCGCAAAGCTGTAGCGCACATCGCGCGCCAAGACTACGGCGTACCTGTTGTTGATATAGCGCGATTCTTCGGCATCCGCCCCCCGTCTGTCTCGGAGATGCTGCGCGAAGGAGCCGCAGCAGCGGCTGGCATAACCTAATAACCTACCTCCGTCCCTATTTCGCGTGCGAGATGGACACACGTATTTTCATTGGTCCACGGCTTGCTGCGTACAATAGTCCAAATTACGCAACACTCCATCTCACCCGAGAAGACCAAGGAGCCCCGCATGAAGCCTCGAACAATCTCCGACAATGTCTGCTGGCTTGGCGCGATCGACTGGGACCGCCGTCTCTTCGACTCACTCATCCCCCTTCCCGACGGCACCAGCTACAACGCGTACCTCGTCAAGGGCAGCGAGAAGATCGCACTGCTTGACACCGTGGATCCGGCGCTCGCGGACACTCTCATGGCTCAGTTGGATTGCATCAACAAGATCGACTACGTGATCGCCCATCACGCGGAACAAGACCACTCCGGCTCCATCCCCATGGTGCTTGCCAGGTATCCGGCAGCCAAGGTCGTGTGCTCGCCCAAGTGCAAAGGCATGCTCATTGACCATCTCTGCATTGCCGAAGACCGCATCATCACTATGGAAGACGGCGCAACGCTCTCCCTCGGCGACAAGACACTGGAATTCGTGCATACACCGTGGGTACACTGGCCCGAGACTATGTGCACGTATCTGAAGGAGGACCGTATCCTCTTCTCCTGCGACTTCTTCGGTTCGCATTTGGCAACCTCCGACCTCTACGCCACCGATACCGAGCGCGTGTACGAGGCTGCCAAGCGCTACTATTCCGAAATCATGATGGCCTTCCGCGCTACCATCAAGAAGAATATCGAGAAGGTGGAGGCACGCAAGGTAGACATCATTGCTCCCAGCCACGGCCCCATCTACAACAAGCCCGCGTTCATCGTCAACGCCTACAAAGACTGGATCTCCGACACGCCCAAGAACCTGGTGGTCATCCCCTACATCTCCATGCACGGCAGCACGCGCAAAATGGTCGAGCGCCTCGTGATGGGCCTGGCAGAGCGTGGGGTTGCAGTGCAACAATTCGAACTCTCCGGCACCGATATCGGCAAGCTGGCCATTGCGCTGGTTGACGCCGGGACAATCGTTCTGGGCACACCCACGGTGCACGCCGGCCCCCACCCCCTCGTGCT
>Ga0315293_10007607_pt1 | contig 10050 bp, 11 predicted proteins | sample YL17G13_20_MG_FD_203071 | JGI IMG/M metagenome (GOLD analysis project Ga0315293, IMG submission 203071) | Sediment microbial communities from Yellowstone Lake, YNP, Wyoming, USA - YL17G13_20 | ecosystem: Environmental > Aquatic > Freshwater > Lake > Sediment | place: USA: Wyoming | collected... | reverse complement strand
ACTGCTTTGTGCTTTCCAAGCATCCGCTCCCATTGGCTTCTATCCGGACAATCTTTAATATCCTGAAATTCGCTACTAGTTCACCTTTATTATACAGCAAAGCCCATCCGTCCTTCTGGTTGTCCATGCTGTCACCGACCAGCGTTATATCATTGTCCAGTGTGATCTTCATTCAATCCGCTCCCTTCGCATACGGGGCATATCTCACGGTCTTCTGTTATATCGTACCCATCACCTAATGTCACCGTTACCTTGCCCGTTCCCTTGCATTTTGGGCACATCTCGGACTCGTCCCACGCCTCGCAATCCTTGATATGTTCTTCGTAGGTGGTATGCTTGGATTTCAATATTTCAGAGATAGCAATGACAAAAGTACACGCGAGCCCGGTAACGCTCAATAGTATAATGTCTATTTTTTTGTATATCACACCGTAAAACGCCACCACGGAGAATATAATAATCAGAGTCAGATTGAATATATCCTTAAACCTGATCTGTGTCTTTGTCGGGTATGTGGACTTGCAAACCTCGCAGGTCTTCTTGTTTTTCATTCAATCACCCCCGGTTCTTTCCCAACGGCGTTTAAAATCCTGTATGATATTGTTGGGATTATTCAGCAGTTCCGCGATCTCAAAACGGGTCAATTGACGATTCTTAATACTACAAAAAGGCGGGACGTCTTCGGGATCGCCTAGAGGATATAGTTCGCAATGCCAACCGCAACCCGCACAAAACACTTTTCTGAGCTCCTTGTGATTGTTAAGAGGTTTGGGATTGGATTGCTCCGCCCCCTCCCCCCCACTGCGGATATCCGGAGCCACCGAAGAACCGCAATGAAATGTATGCTCTGATTCCTGCATCAAGCCCGCCTCCGTTTTATTGAGTACGGGAATATAAAAAACCCGTTGGTTTCGCTGATCTCGTCGCAACCCTTGCCGGTAGTTTGCTCGAATATGGCGCGAATAGTTGAGGGTTCAGTACCTATTGGGGTTTCGATAGTAATATATCCAAACCCGTTTATTGCGCCGTGGCGCACAAGTACTTTAATACCTTTTTTCGAGAATTCTTCCTTGAGCGTTTTTGTTTCCGCCTGAGGATAAATAAAAAAGAAATCCTCGAGCGATAGTTTTCCGGTTTTCGGTTTTACTTCCATTTCGGTGGCTCCTTTGCTTTACTTATGCTTCTGAATAGTTCCATCATTATATAAACATATGCTGTATTTCTGCTACCTAATTAAAGCAAAACCTTTATTAAAAATGCAATAAGATTAATTAACATCAAATCAGTTACTTGTTAACATGACAACCCGAAAACAATCCCTTGACGCTTATGTCGTTGCTTAAAAAAAGTTTCATTTCGCTTTCGTTCACCAAATGTTTCTCATTCCCGCACCGTGTATATACTTTTATTATATCGTCGTCCATGTTTTTCACTAGGCGATAATAAAACACCATGATATATAAATGAAATGGGGGGATGGGTGTAAGTGTTATTTTTCCTTCCCGTTCTTATTCGGCTTCTCCCCGACTGTGATCTTACCTAAAGAAAGGTTCTGCTCCTCGGGCTGCCCGGTGTCTGGCTCCTCCTCGTCTTCCTTTTCCTGCTCCTCACGCTCAAGCCGTTCCCGCTCGGATTTCTCCGCGTCCCGTTTCTCTTTCTGCTCGATGTTAAACGGTTTCTCCTGCAGTCTATTGGACTCTTTGGTAAAGTCCGTCCCTTTATCGTAGTTCGATATCACCATACGGCTCAGTGGATCAAGCCCGGTCATCGCCTCCCCGCCTTTTCCGCAAAGTGCCTCCAGCTCGCCCCTGAGCTTATAGTGCCGCCTATACAGTACCACCAGCATATTCTCAGAGTTGTCTATCCCCGTAAGTATCTTACCCAGCATAACAAGGTTATCGAGTTCCTCAATTTCCATCCTGCGCGGGTTCATCGCCACCAACCGGGCGGTAAGGTTCTTTTCCGCGTATATGTTGGCTTCAAACCGCGTTAGTTCCTCGTATTTTTCCTGTGGTGTCTGGCGGCGTGTCTGTATCTTCTCCTGATGCTGCATTATACAACTCCCTGCTTGGTGGCATTGAGGAATTTCCTCGGCTTGAGTATAAGGAGCGCAACCGTTAGGAATAGTATAGGTATCAACAGGTATACAATGATGAATACCAGTATACCCGACAGTCCCGTATTCGTTATATAATAGCCGAAAAAGTAATCTATGCTCCACTTGTCTGCACCTATCACCATTGCACCGTTGAAATCGACAGCAGAGGATCCCGCGTAAAAGTCAAAAACAGAGACTATCAACAGCAGTAACACGCTAGCCCTGATCGTGCGCCTATCGAATCCCCAGAACGACGAGAATACAAATATCCACAACAATGTTATCAGTACATAGAATATAAGGAACATCTCCCAGACCGCCATGGTGTCCTCTACAATCGGATAGATGAGGTTTACATACAGCACTATCAGAAGCCCCATGGTGCTGATTATCAGTATCGAAAGCCCGGCTTTCCTCCGTATTGTCTTGGTATCGGTCTTCATTGTCTGCCCTCGATGTTGCCTTTTATATACGATCTTGATTTTGTAAACCTATCGTCGTTCATTCTCGAATATTCCTTGTCCATCATCGCCTTTACTTTGGTCTTGTATAGCTTACCTTCATCGTCATCCGGTATATCCTCGGGATTGCCTGATAGCATGGTGACGGGTATCTTATCGGTATACTCGCTCCCGTCTTCCGCGTGGTTCTGCCCGTGATAGTTCATTGCCCCGGCTGTCTGCCCGGTAAGCACAACGATCTCGAACCGTTTAAGCCATATTGTTACGCGCTCGATGACCTCCAGAGGTACGCTAACCCTGAGCCTTTGGTTCTCGGCTTTTACCCTTTCAAGCTCGTCCCTGAGCTGCAAATGCAAATCCTTTATAGTGAGGAAATCAACGCTCGAAGCCCCTTTTAGTTTGGTCTGATAGATTATCCTGGCTAGCGGGTCTACCTTTTCGGCAAAGAAAAGCCATCCTCCGTCAGTCATATTGATCAAAGGCGGCACATTGCCCTCTATCTGCCATTGGGTCTCCAGAGTATGCGCCGGGAGTTTATGTATGGCTCCCACATCCTGCAAAGTCCTGGGGTTGTGATGTACTTCTATTATGGTATGCATCGGTATTTTTACAAAAGCATATGCCGCCACCAATGTTATTATCAACGCGATTATGAATATGAATAATCCATATCCCGCGCCGTATACTTTGTACATATATATCGAGACATAGATACCTAATAATATCCACGCGATAATAAGCCATTTGCGCTCTACCGGGTGGAAATCGGGATCGCCCTCTAGCTTCTCATTGGTGTATCCGTAAGCCCTCTTGCCGCCACCGTATATGTATTTACCGCCTTGTTTGGTCTTCCCCCAGATTCCCGTTTAATTCACCCCTTAGATTCTGTATGATATCGTCATCCTGCTCCTTAGCGTCCCTAATGCTCTTTCCCCGTTCCCTCTTCATTTAACTTGCTCCTGTACATATCCGTAGCTGTCGCCACCGTTTTGAATGTCGTGTGATGCTCTTTTATCCTGACCACGGTCTTTATACTCAGAAATATCATAAACACAAGGCATGGCATCAATAACAATGTCATGCCCATAACATCATCATAAGTCATGCCGTAGAATATAACCGCTTCCGGTATCTGTTCCTCGTCTTCATCATCCGGTGGCGGTGGTGGTGTTATCCCTTCCCTCACATAGTAATGGATTGATAGGTATATCGTGTCGTTCTCATTGTATTTGACCACATTGAGGTTTATCTCTGTGCTGTTGGTATAGAACGACAGCATCAGTACCTTATCGCTCTGTGATTTCATCGCTATTGTAGTTTCATTGAGCTTGATTAAAAATACATTCGTGGACATCTCGATAAATGTAAAATCATACGAATAGTGCATTGCCAGTGTTTGATTCGTATTGGGCGCTACCACCGCCATGTTCTTATCAATATCCGAATAATAAACCTGATAGCTGTATCTCTGCCACGCTCTGCCCTCCGCGTGATAGAGCGGGACGGCTATTAAAAATAAGAATACGATTATAATAAGTAGTTTTTTGACCGTATCACCCCCAACTTTATACTATACGGGGTATCCAACCTTGTGAAAGGAGGACGGGGTAGGCTAGCCACACAAGGATACCGATGCCAATAAGCACCGAGGCAACGCAAAAGAGCTTACGCCCTGCGCTCCCCGTGTATAGCATCCCGCCTCCGATCATCGTTATAATAGCCGCTATTGCGTAGATATACCAATATGCAGGTAGTCCTGAAAGTATGGGCTTTGCGGTTATATCTACCGTATATTCATCATCCATCTCAATCAGGTTATGGTCTGAGACCGCTACTATATAATAATGCAAAGTCCCCACGGTGTCCATGCCGGGTATTGCGAGCGTGTAGTTCCCATCGTAGAAATCCCCCGCGCTTAAGTCCATTTCTAGCGAGGCGTTATCCCCGTCATCGTACCAAAACACGATATAGACACTTGTTATGCCGTCCTGGCATGATACCATCGCGTTTACTGTTATATCGTCCCCTATGTATGCCGTTTCTACCGGGTCGATATTGATTATCGTTATATCATGCTGACCGCTTGGCGGGATTATTGGCGGGATAATAGGAGCTGGGACGAGGTTGAACTTACCGCTCCCGTTCCTTGTCTCGTTCCTGTCGGGTCCTTCCGGTCCTTCCAATAGTTCATAGCCCCCTTCTCCGATTGGGAAACCTATATCTGCTATCGGCTGGTCCAATACAACCGCAAATAATGATACATTGGTTGTGTCTTCTGTAAAAATACCGCTTGCATCCCATGTGTATGTATCATCAGCCTCAGAGCTTACATTGTCAAGTAATTGCGTATAGTTTTCATCGTCCAGAGTATAATACAATGAAATATTGAAATCACCGATACCGCCGATTATATCCCATGCAATAGATATATCCTCCCCTATCGTGAGGTTGTCGCCCTCTATTGGGCTGGTTATGTTTACCGCGATTGCAGGGCTCAGTATTGTTATGCTTGAGCAGTAATCATTATCACTCACCCCTAGAGTATCGTTTGCCATTACTCCGATCTCTCCGTATTCTACCGGATAATTAACAATTTCCCAGTTATAATATCCTGTATTGGAAACATCACCCGCTAGGCAATACCACCACACAAAAGGACCCGTTGAGGGGTTGTTTTTTACAGGACTGTAAGCTAACGGTCCTGTATTGTAAAAGTATAGGCTTATGTTCAGATCCCCCGTACCGCCTGTGGCTTCCCATGTGATGTTCATTATATCCCCGACGTGGTAAATATCGTATGTTTCCGGTGTGAGTAGTTCGACACTCACGGGAGCTGCGAGTATTTCAAACCCCCCATCTATATATTGCCCTCCCATTTCACTATCGAATACACGCGCCGACATTAGGCAATCATCACTTACATTATCATAGGGAACCGTCCATAGATAATACCCGGATGTTTCCGAAGTGCCCAGTACCGATACTATACTATGCCAAGTTACCTCATTGTCGCTTGTAAAATTGATCCATAGATTATAATTGGGTGTTCCGTCCGAGATATTCCAAACAATATAATGCTGTGTGCCCGTTACCCAAGAGTTATCCCCTTCGGTTGGATGGTCTAATATAATCGTTGGGCTTACATAGTCGGTGAGTATAGTAAAAGTATCCGTCCAGTTGCTATCTTTGCCCATATCGGTATCAATAACAGTTGCGTTTATATCGCATAGTTCGCTTGGATAATCCGCGACAGTCCAATCATAATAACAATCATCTCCGCTTGTTTCTGTGGTGTAATTGGTAACGGGGTAATAGGTTACCCCGTCGTCATAGGTATAGTTCAAGTAAACTGTATAAGGCGCGGTTCCGTCGGTTATATTGTAGAAAACGCGATATACACTATTTGCGGTTATCTCCTCGTTCAGTATCGGGCTTGTTATGTTGATTGTGGGGGGGATGTATGCGGCATCACCCACTTTAAAATTCAATGTTTTCCTTGCACAATCGCCTGTATAATTCAAATCGCTTATTTTAGCATAGTATGATATTTCGATATTTAAATAATCTCCAGCATTAACGCTTAATGTTTTTGTATATGTATAATAATTAGTATGCAATACTTCGACAAAAGATGCGCCTATCTGTTGATTACTCCCATTATTCACTTTTAATACTACTGCCATATTATTAAAAGGAGTTATCATTTGTGCATAATTTAACCCAAGCGAAGAAGAATAGAACGCATATTTTAAATCTATGGTTGTGGTCGAAGATGGAAATATATGGTCGGTATCCATATATTGTAATCCTTCTCCTCCGTAATCATTGGTTTGGATGATATACATATTCGCATTGATTTTCTCGCCTCTATCCTCGCTCGCCCCCGCAATACTCGCAAGCCCGACAAACGCCCCGAATATCATTAACCCAATCGCACCCATGCATAGTAACTGATTTATTGTTTTCATTTATACCGCCTCCACATACCACCACGGAAACCCTAAAGGATTCGTGATAGCGTTTACTAACGATGATAGTAAATTAAAGAACCATACTCCGAGTATTATTATGCCCGCGAGTATCAACAACAACGCTATTATCCGGCTTGAAAAAGAGAACGCTATTATCCCGAATATTATAAGACCGATCCCGACAAGAGGATATAGTGAGCATAGAATAGAGAAATCCATCTAGATTACCCCCAGTAAATCCAATATAGTATAGCGGTGGACATGCTCATTAATATCATATAGATTATAACCGCGCTGAACCCAAACGATATCAGTACCAATATCAATAACGCAACCCGTGATTTTATTCTGGGTTTGATCACATAGTAGATTATCGCTGCAATTATCGCGGATACCAATAGGGTCAGTGCCAATACGATCCACGGAAGGAACTTGGAGTTTATCGCGTTCAAGTATGCCCGTTCCCTCTGCTCCATCTTCTCATCTATTCCGGCTATGAGCTTCGCGCCATCATCCGCTATCCCGCTCTCGCCGTTCAGGGCTGCAATATAGAAATTATAGACCGTGAATGATTGACCGTACCGCCATTGGGTGAGCGTGAGACCTTCCCGGAGCGTCAGGAATAAGGAATTAGACCCCTGGATATCCTCCCATTTGTTATCTTCCATGAATGTCTTTAACGCTACATACTCGTCCTTGAATCCCTGTATGGCGTCCTCTACCGCCTGGCTCTGTGTTGTGCATATACCGGGATATTGCTGCCTGAGGCTGTTAAAATCAGTCTCTAGCGTCTGTATTTTGGTCTTCATCACCGATATTATAGTTTCAATCTCTGAATAGGTGGACTCCCCGACATCGTCCTTGGTCTTTAGCCCCTTTATCAGATCGCTCATGTCGTGGATATCGTCCCTGAATTCCAAGTAGTTCCTGAGAACATAGTATAAACATTCGGAGTATATCTGTGAATATCGCGTGGTTCCGTATGGGCTGGTAGTCTCCATGCTGGATATCGTTATCCTCATACCGTAACTTGTGAGGTCTTTTAGTCCGGTCCCTGCGAGGTCTATGTCCCATGCCTTTGAGCCAACCGCACCATACCCGACAGCCACGCCATCGGATACCGTGATGTATACCCCGTCGTTATCGTATATTTCCATTACGATATCAAACGCAAATGCATCCGGGGAATTGGTCCCGAGTGGTACGCCCGGCATCCCCAGCATATACCGTATCTTGAACTCTGCCGTGGTCTCGTTCAGATAGAAGGGGCTGTTAAAGTCCACAACCAAAGGAGCTTTGTTATTGGTATCATATATTATCCGGTGTATCTGCTGCTCGTCGATAAAGTAAAAGTTATATGTATACTCGAAAGCCGTTATGAAATCCGCGTGGCTGAATTCGCATAGCGTTTTTCCCAGCCGTTCCATGTATTGCTGGGAACCATACATATATGTAGCCAATAGTAAAAAGGTATATTCCCGCAATTCTGTACTTACAACCCCGTCTATTGTGATGATGTAATAATGGTTGCTGGATGCCGGGATTGTTATATCTGCGCTCTCGTTGTTTAAATCGTATATCGCTACCCTGAGCCAATATGATTCCGGGTTTATTACAGTCGTACCGTTGTACATCACATAATAGAACCCGAACTCCGTTAATCCCGTCATATCGTCCACGCATATTAAGCGGGTCTCATGGAATTTATACACATCGTTATCATATGTGGATATTGACGGTTTCCAGAAATCCCCCGATACATTGGCGGTGTTCAGTCCCCTGAATATATCCGGGCTCGGATTGCAGTTAAAATCGCCGTCCCATGAGCCTTGACTGGTGAAGTTATCCGCGATCCTCATACCCTGATAGTCCGCATCTGTAAACATGCCTTGCTGGATGCCTAGCAACTGCTGGGTATCGCTCCCTAGTCTTACATAGATATTCGGCTCGTAGGAATTACCGAATGGTGTTTTAAATGAGCTGCTCCATTGTATGTTTATATCGGTAATGGCAAAATCCGAATAATGCAATAGATCGTCATCGGTGAGTTTAATACTCATTTCCTGATTACTATACCATCCCAATTCCCTAGGTATTCCTCCCCACGACATATCGAATTTATACTCATTGCTATTATCGCCCTGAGAGCAGGTTATTATCTCGTCTTCCGCAAGTGTTATTGTGTCCTGTATGAAGAAATTAATAAACGGTGGCGCGGTATCGTGAGCGTAACATGAAACTATTAAATCTACATCAGGTATTGCCGTACCGTTAAGATTGGTTACGATTATCCTTATTGAATGATCGCCGCTTATATATGATTCTCCGAATTTGGTTTTTTCCTCTTGTGATATCCAATTTAAAGGTATTGTGCTTTTGTAATCTATATCTGAGCAGCTTTGTATTGTAAAAGTCTCGTCTGCTGTTATATTCACATCGTAGTTTGGATCCGAAACACCTGGATTGTCGGGCATCAACGGATTGATATAGCCGCCTCCGATATCGCCCGGTCCCGCATCGGTAAGGTTGCGCGGTGTTATATCGGATGTGTCCCCGCTATTCCATTTGCCCGCGTTCATGTAATTATTTACTTGATTTAATATACACGGGGCAATCGCAGACATTACCAAGATGACTACAAGAAAAATACCTAGCGTCAGGGCTATCTTCTTTCCCCGTTTGTTCCCTGTGCCGCCTTTGCTGCTATGTTTTCCATGCCCGTTCATCTGCCATGACCTCCTTTGCGCGGAGGTCGCGGAGGTCGCGGATAAGGTGGAACTTTGGGATGCCATATTATTACTATTATTATAACGAAAACAAATGACCCTGAAGCGACCAAAACGAGCGGATCGGACAAAGATATAAATGGTCTAATGATTGGAGGAGAGTTATAATACAAATAATAATTCGAACTCGCGAGTAAACCATATTCATTGTGTCCATCATTAGCGATTATATAAAAACGAAAAACAATCAAATGGTAACCGTCGGTATATTCCATGTCGGTATTATCCCATATTTCGTTTGCATCTTCATTGCTTATATAATAAAAAAAATCACCGTCTAATAAACTATCGCCCACCATCCCCCAACCCCGCGATGTCATTTTTGCTCTATAATCCAATTGAGCAAAACCATCTCCTTCATAATGCCCGTAATCGATATATACATCCGTATTATTCCAAAATTGTAAGCAATCGGTCTGGACATTGATACTTATATATATTCCCAAATCCGATTGCTGGTAATCATTTTCGATGATCGTATTATCTATAATTTCGAAATCCGAGTACCAAGAATCCACCCGCAATAATGTTGTATCAAAATTCCCATGAGAATCCAGTGTGAAGGTCGCGCTTTCCGTGGTGTCATTTTTCATATTGTGGTCCAAACAGTCCATTTGTATTTTACAATTATAATAAGTCTGAAAATATGCCGGTAAATTCCAATAAACAAAATAATCCCCTGTGGTATCGATTATAATCGGTTGGTTTGTTGCAATGAGATCGCATTTATTATA
>Ga0315293_10007605_pt1 | contig 10051 bp, 10 predicted proteins | sample YL17G13_20_MG_FD_203071 | JGI IMG/M metagenome (GOLD analysis project Ga0315293, IMG submission 203071) | Sediment microbial communities from Yellowstone Lake, YNP, Wyoming, USA - YL17G13_20 | ecosystem: Environmental > Aquatic > Freshwater > Lake > Sediment | place: USA: Wyoming | collected... | reverse complement strand
CAGGTCGAGCAGGCTCTCGGGGATGCAGCCCCCCGAGGGGCCGCCGGTCTGTACGGCCTTGAACGCCTTGCCCTTCGGGATTCCCCCTCCGATCGTGAAGATGATGTCGCGCAGGCTGATGCCCATGGGCACCTCGACCAGCCCCGTGTTGTTGATCTTCCCGACCAGCGAAAAGATCTTCGTGCCCTTGCTGCCCTCGGTGCCGATGCCGGCGAACCAGTCCGCTCCCCTGTTGACGATCAGAGGGATGTTCGCCCAGGTCTCGACGTTGTTCAGGTTGCTCGGCTTGTCGTGCAGGCCTTTCTCGGAGGTGTGCACGTACTTCGCCCGCGGCCTGCCGACCTTGCCCTCGAGCGATGCCATGAGCGCCGTGGACTCGCCGCACACGAACGCGCCCGCCCCCCGAACGACCTTGATGGAGAAGTCGTGGCCGCTGCCGAGGATGTTGCGGCCGAGAAAACCGTACTCCTCCGCCTTGCGGATCGCCGCCGTCAAGTGCTCCACTGCAAGGGGATACTCGGTGCGGATGTACACGTACCCGTCGTGGGAGCCGATCGCGTACGACCCGATGATCATGCCTTCCAGCACCGAGTGCGGGTTCGCCTCCAGCACGGCCCGGTCCATGTACGCTCCCGGATCCCCCTCGTCCGCATTGCAGATCAGGTAGCGCACGCCGTCCTCGGACTCCGCCGCGCGCACGGTCTCCCACTTTCGACCGGTTGCGAAGCCCGCGCCCCCGCGGCCGCGCAGGCCCGATCGCTTCACCTCCTCAATCACCGCTTCGGGTGTCAGGGAGGATAACGCCTTCGCGAGAGCGGAGTAGCCGCCGTCGGCGATGTATGATTCGATGTCGGTGGGGATGATCCGCTCGTTGGGCCCGAGCACGAGGCGCATCTGCTTCTGGTAGAAGGGCACCTTCTCGACCTCGGCGATGAGCTCGCGGCTGAGCGGCTCGCGGTACAGCAGGCGCTCGATCACCTCGCCGCCCATGATGGACTTCTCGATGATCTCGGGCACGTCCTCGGGCCGCACCTTCTGGTAGAGGATCCTCTGCGGGAGGATGACGACCATGGGCTCGATCTCGCAGAACCCCAGGCATCCCGCGAGGCGCAGGCCCACGGCTTCCGTCAGGTCGTGAGAGGCGATCTGGGCCGTGAAGGCGTCGGCCACCCCGAGTGACCCGCGCAGGATGCAGCAGGTGGAGTCGGCGGAGAGAATGATCTCCCGGTTCTTCGGCCGGCACGCGGCGGCCGCTGCTCCCCGCAGCGTCTCGAGCTGCGCGTACGATTGCAGCCTCACGACGCGGCCTTCTTCGCGTAGGCGTCCAGGAGGTGGGGGACCTTTGCCGCCGTCAAACTGCCATGGAAATCCCCGTCGATCGCCACGATGGGCCCGAGCGCGCAGGCGCCGAGGCAGTTGACCGTCTCGAGAGTGAAGAGGGCGTCCTTCGTCGTCCGCCCCGCGGGGATGTCGAGCCTTCGCTCCAGCTCCTCGAGGATCCTCTGCGCTCCCCGCACGTGGCAGGCCGTGCCCACGCAGACCTGGATGATGTGCGCGCCGCGCGGCTCCAGGCTGAAGGCCTTGTAGAAGCTCGCTGCGCCGTACACCTCGGCGTAGGGCACGCCGAGTCGCGTTGCGATCCTGTGCAGGACAGGCTCGGGCAGGTAGTTGAAGGCCTTGTTCGCGTCCTGCAGCACCGTGATCATGCTCTCGCGCGCGGCGCCGTAGGAGTCGACGATCGCGTCGATCCTGGCCGTCTGCTCGTTCAGAGCGTCATCGAGCGGCTCGGGCACGCGCACCGTGTTCCGTACGGGGCAGGCGGCCTGGCAGGCGCCGCAGCCGGTGCACTTTGAAGAGTCCACCGAGCGCGCCTTGCTCCTGAGCACCGCGCGGAAGCTGCCCGCCTCGCCCTCGAGGGACTCCACCTCGGCGTAGGTCAGCATGCGGATGTTGGGGTGACGCGCGCACTCCACGAGCTTCGGCGAGACGATGCACATCGAGCAGTCGTTGGTCGGGAAGGTCTTGTCCAGCTGCGTCATGGTGCCGCCGATCGACGGTGACTGCTCGACGAGGTAGACCTTGTAGCCAGAGTTGGCCAGGTCGAGGGACGCCTGGATGCCCGCGATGCCGGCGCCGACCACGAGCACCGCGCCGGTCTTCTTGCTTCCGTTGCCGTTTCCGCCCATCGCCTCCGCCATTTGCGGTTCAGTCCTTCCTTGCCGCTTCGGCGAGCGCCTTCTCCGCGCTCGCCCGGGCGCCGTTCTCCGTCGCTGCGCCGAGGTCCAGCAGCAGGTTGATGCAGTCCCTGCGCAGCTCGTGGGCCGCCGTGCTGATCCTGTCGATCCTCTCCTGCATGTCGGCGGGGGCGAAGCCCTCCTCGACCGCCATGTCGCGCAGGGCCATCATGATGTTGGAGAAGTCCACGTCCTGCGGGCAGTTGGCCGAGCAGACGTAGCAGCGCGCGCACAGCCAGATCACCTTCGAGGAGAGAACCTCCTTCCTCATGCCGAGGAGGATCATGCGGATGAGCTTGCGCGGATTGTACTCCGTCTCGACCTGGAACACGGGGCACCCGGCCGTGCAGGACCCGCAGGCGTAGCACTTCCTGATGTTCCGGCCGCCCGGCTTCTTCGCCACCTCGTACTTGAAGCCAGGGTCGAGCTTTTCGATCGCTATCCTCTTGATGTTCGCGCTCATGATCGAACCCCCGGCTCACCGTCAGGCTCGGGCCGGGGCCACAGCCCCGCCCCCTTCACGATCTCGGCCACCTTCTCTTCCCATTCGATGGCCATGATGTGGATCCCCGCGACGCCCTCGATCTCGCGAAGGGCCTGGATCTGCTCGATGCAGATCTTTATCCCTTCGGCCGGCTTGTCCGCCGCCCTGTCCATGCGCTCGATGTAGGAGTCGGGCACCGACAGTCCCGCCACGCTGTCGCGCATGTATTTCGCCATGCCCGCGGACTTCAGCGGCGTGACCCCCGCGAGGATCTTCACCTTCTCGTGCAGCCCGCGGGCGCGCACCTGGCGCATGAACTCGGCGAAGCGCTCCATGTCGTAGATGCACTGAGTCTGGATGAAGTCCGCTCCGGCCTCGACTTTTTTCGCCAGGCGGATCGCTCGGAACTCCAGCGGGTCGCCGAAGGGATTCTCGGCGCCGCCGATCAGGATCCGCGGCTCGACCACGGGCGCCTTCTTCGAGTTCCTGATCTCATCGCCGCAGGCGAACTTCTTCTGGTCGCGCATGCAGGCGAGCATTGCGATGAGCTGGATGGAGTCCATGTCGAAGACGTTCTTCGAGGTGGGGTGATTGCCGAACTTCTGGTGGTCGCCGGTCAGGCAGAGGATGTTGCAGATGCCAAGCGCGTATGCGCCCAGCACGTCGCTCTGGATCGCGATCCTGTTCCTGTCCCGGCAGGTGATCTGGATGATGGGCTCGATGCCCTCTTTCATCGCGAGGAGTCCGGCCGCGATGGACGACATGCGGACGATCGCGGTCTGGTTGTCCGTGATGTTCGCCGCGTCGACGTTCCCCCGCAGATGCCCGGCCTTTGCCGCGATCACGGCGGCATCCGCGCTCTTGGGTGGGCCCAGCTCGGCTGTCACCGCGAAATGCCCGCGCGCGAGGATCTTCTCGAGACGGCTCCCCGCCTTCAGGCCGTCCATGGTCAGGGTGCTCATAGGAGCGCCTCTTCCTTCACGATCTTCCCCGGCCCGCCGTGGCGGCCGGTGCTCCAGTCCTTGATCGGCTTCACCGCCTCCAGGCGATCGAGCTGGCCCAGCGCCTTCATCCTGTCGTAGATGAGCTGCCAGCCGCAGTCGATGTTCTGCGGGTCCACCTCGCACTTGCCCTTCTGCGAGCCGCCGCAGGGGCCGTTGAGCAGGCTCTTCGAGCACCGGGTGACAGGGCAGACCCCGCCGTACTCGCCGATCACGCAGGTGCCGCAGCCCGAGCATCGCTCGGCCCAGACGCCCTGTTCGACCGCCGCGCCGTAGAACTTCGTGTCCAGCCCCGGCAGCACGGCCTTGTCGGGGAAGACCTCGCCGAGGAACTGCACGCCGACCCCGCATGCGAGCGAGAGAACCACGTCGGCCTGGACGACCGCATCGCGCACGGAGTCGAAGAACTCCCTGTCGCACTGGCGCTCGATCGTCGCCTCGGCAATCTGCATTTCCCGCCCGTCCTTCTGGTTGGCGAGGCGCAGCGTGGAGGCGAGGATCGCCACCTCCTTCTCGCCGCCGGCCATGCAGACGGTGACGCATGTGCCGCAGCCGAGGATGAGCACCTTCCCGCTGCCTTCGAGCATGCCCGCGATCTCGGCGAACGGCTTACGAACGGCTGTGATCATCGATGTACCCCTTGAAGCTCACGACCGCGTCGATGAGCTTTCGGCTGTCCAGCGAGGAGAGGAAATCCAGACGCACGAGCCCCTCGTCCAGCCCCGCCTCGCGCAGGGCGGCCTTCGCGGCGCCGACGCGCTTCTCGGCCCTGTAGTTGCCGCGGATGAAGGTGCAGTTGTCCTTCGGGCAGCCGAGGACGAGAACGCCCGCGCTCCCGTTTTCGAGCAGCTTCAGAATGAGCCCCACCTCGACCTTTCCCGAGCAGGGGAGCTTCACCGCGTCGAGGTCCTGCAGCAGGCGCGAGGCTTCCACGCCCTCTGCGGCGGCATCCACATACGCCTTCCAGCCTGAGTTCTCGCAGAGCAGGGCGGTGATTCGCGCGGTTTTTCTTGCCATGCTATTCTCCCGCCCTCGCGAGCACGATCCTGTCGGCGTACGCGGGAAGCTCGATCGCCTTCGCGGGGCACTCCCCCACGCAGATCCCGCACCTGCGGCAGGCCTCGGGAGAGCAGTCCGCGCGCGTCTCTTCGGCGAAGATCCGCATGGCCTTGAACGGGCAGGAGCGGATGCAGGTCAGGCACAGAACGCACTTGTCGCCGTCCACCACGGGGTGCGACAGCTCGACCTCCAGCTCCTTCTGAGAGAGGAGCTGGTGAACGGCGAGCGCCGCTGCCCGGGCATCGCGGAGGATGGTCTCGCCGTCGAACTCGCCTCTGCAGGGGCCGACGACGAACACGCCCAGCCTGTTGGTCTGGTCGGGCAGGAGGTGGATGTTGTTCTCCTGCAGACGTCCGTAGCCGTCAAGCCCGATACCGGCCGCTTCCCCGAGCGCTCGCTCGGCGGGAGCGTGAAGGCCATGCGGGCTCACGGCGGCGATGCCGACCGAGATCTCCACGTCCTCGCCCGCGACCCCGTCCGTGCAGGCGATCGAGATGCCCTCGGGAGAAGCGGCGATCCTCGGGGCGCCGTCGTACTTCACGAAGGTGATTCCGGCCTCCCTCGCTTCGTCGTACCGCTTTTCCAGCCCGAGGCTCGAAACGCGCACGTGGCGAAGAAGGATCGTCAACTCGATCCTGTAGCGCGCGCGCAGGGCGAGGGCGACACGGAGCGCCTCGGCAGTGCTCGCCTTTGTCTCGTCGATCTCGAGGTCGAGGATCAGCGCGGCGGACCTCGGCTTGTCCCGACGGGCGAGGCCCTCGATGTGGCCTTCGAGATCGGCGAGGGGGACGAGTCCACGGAAGGCGGACGAAGCAGCGCCGGCCGTCCCATCCGATGCGATGACGACCGCGCCGAAAGCCCTGGTCGCGGCTCCGCCCTCGCCCCTCAGGCGCGCGCTGAAGTTCCCCACGCCGCCCGTGAGCGACTCGAGAACGTGCGGCTCGGTGATCGTCGTCGGGTAGCCGAAGGCGGCAACCTGGCGCGCGGCCTCTGTGCCGGCAGGTCCTCCGCCGAGCACGAGGACTTCGTTTCGAAGCGCGACCCTTCGGGACTCGAAGACGGGCAGGAGCTGGAGGCCGGTCGTCGCCTGTCTGATCATCCGCGCCGCGACGGCAGGGGAGGACCTGCGGGGAAAGAGGACGGGGAAGACGGCGCCCGAGGCTACGCCCGCTGCCTTCGCCGCGTTCTTGATGAGCGCCTCTGACTGGAGCGCGGCACAGCCCGCCAGGAGGAGCCTGCCCAACTTGTGCTTCTTCGATTTCTCGCGGATCAGCCTCAGGCCATCGGGGCCGCACAGGCCAGCATGCCCGAAGAAGTGCTTGACCGCGACAGCCGCGCCGACCTTTTCGAGCCAGGCATCGGCGGACCTCCGCCCGCACGAGCAAACGAAAACGCCAATCATGCGCTCGCCCCCTGCGCGAGAAGCTCCTGCGCGGCCGCCCGGGCGGATGCGATCGACTGCACGATGCTCTGCGGCTCGACGCAGGTGCCGGCCGCGACAATGCGCCCCGGCTTCGAAATGCAGTGTCCGAAGAACCCGAACTCGTCCGCCGGGAGGCCGAAGAGCTCCGCCACACGCGAGGCGCCGTCCGCGGGGCTCATGCCCACGGACAGAACCACTGCGTCGTGCTGTGCCGTCGTCCGGTTCCCGTTCGGGTCCTCGATGAGAAGCCCGAGCTTCCCGCTGCCGGCCCGGCTCACGGATGAGGGGATTCCCCGCACGAACCTCACGCCCAGCGCCTCGATTCCTTCGCGGAAGGGAGTGAAGACCTTGTCGAAGTTCTGAATGTCGATGTAGTAGACCGTCACCTCCGCTGCGGGCTGCCGTGCCTTCAGGAGACGCGCCATGCGCAGCGCGTACGCGCAGCAGACCGCGCTGCAGAAGTTCCTGCACAGGACGGGGTCGCGCGAGCCCACGCACTGGATGAAGGCCACGCTCCCTGCCGCCTCACCGTTCGCTCCCGTGAGGCCGGCCTGGCGCGAGAGAGCGCGCTCCGCCTCCAGTCCCGTCGTCACGCCGAGCAGCCGACCGTAGCCGAGACGGGGCTTGCACACAGGGTCGAAGGTCTCGTGGCCCGTTGCGATGAGGACTCCATCCGCGGACAGGTCGAAGGGCTGCTCGGGGGCGCCTGCTTCTATCGCGCCGAAGCCGCAGGCTTCCGCGCAGGCCGCGCACGACTTCCCTTTCTGCAAGAGGCAGGTCGATGGGTCGACGGTGTAGGTCGTGAGACCGCCGCGGCTGTACCGCTGGATCGAGCGGGCGGGGCATGCCGAGGCGCAGGCGCCGCAGTCGACGCAGAGGGAGTGGCAGATCTGGGGCCTCGCGGCGACGCCGCGCACCGTGACGGCCGGCCCGGCCGCGTCGACCGCGCCGATGCGCGCGCCAGTCAGGATGCTGATGCGGGGATGGCGCAGCGCCTCCGCGATGGCGTCGTGCGCGACGCAGACGCCGCACCTGCTGCACGAATCGGTCGCCTTGCAGCAGTACGACAGGACCTTCCCGCCGATCGCCGGCGAGGACTCGAGGATGGTGACGCCGTGCCCCTGTCTGGCGAGCTCGAGGGCCGCCGCAAAGCCCGTCACGCCCGCACCCACCACGAGGAAGCGCTTCATTCGATCTGGAAGGTAGTCCGTAGCGCCTCCTCGGTATTGTATGGCTCTTGCTGTTCTTGTAAAATCATGCTACTTTCCTACCATGGCCGACCACCACGCCAGCCCCCCCGCCATCGACGCAGCCGGCGTGGACCTCCCGCGCATGCGGCAGCTCGGCGCGGAGTTCAGGACCTCCACGGGGCTGCCCCTGCTCCTTGTGGACAGGGCGGGGCGGGATCTCTGGTCGCTCGGCGGCTGCCCCCTGCGCGGGATGCTCGCCGGGTCGCGCAAGATGGAGGCGGCCTGCCGGGACCACCATCGCACCGTCATCGAAGAGTCCCTCCGCTGGGGCGAGCCGTACATCTCCGTGTGCCCCTTCGGCCTGGTCACCTTCGGTGTGCCCATCTCGCAGGACAAACGCCTCAAGGCGGGGCTGATCAGCGGCTTCTCCATCTTCTCGCAAATGGAAAAGGACATTCACGAGGAGGTTCTCGCCAGCCTCGCGAAGCACGGGATTCGCGACAGTCTCGGGCCGCGGACCAGGCTGCGCTTCCGCGTCGTCCCGTCAGAGACGCTGCGCAGGAACGCCGACCTGCTGTTCAAGCTAACGGGAAAAACGGGCGTGAACGACCTCGAGCTCATCAACGAGAGCCGCGAGAAGAGCATCCAGCAGTTCACCATCGCGAACTACCTCGCCGACGCCCGCGCGGGGAAGCAGGACCTGGTCGCCTCCCTGGTGCGGATGCAGAACGAGATCATCGACAAGGTCGTGCTGGGCGACCTGGCAGGCTCGCGCGAGATCATCAACAGGTTCCTCGGCGTCATCTTCCTGGAAAGCGGCATGAACTTCGACGTGCTGAAGGTGAGGCTGCTGGAGTTCATCATCATCATCTCCCGGGCCGCCATCGAGAAGGGCATCAGCGCCGAAGGGCTGCTGGGCCCGCGCTACTCCTTTCTCACCGACATCAACGCGGCGGCGGGCTTCGACGACCTGTTCTGGAAGGTGACCAAGGCCCTGGAGAACTTCAGCGGCACGGTCTCCGAGCAGATGGGCCGAAAGAAGAGGATCCACGTCACGCGGATGAAGGACTACGTGAAGAAGAACTTCACCTTGAAGATCTCGGCCCGTGAGGTCGCGGCCGCCGCGGGGGTGAGCGTCAGCCGTGCGCTGCACCTCTTCCACGAGGAATGCGGGATGCCCCTTTCGGCCTACGTCGCGCGGGAGCGCATCGAGTACGCGAAGTACCTCATAGACAACACCGACGACAGCATGGCGACCATCGCCTCGGAATGCGGCTTCTTCGACCAGAGCCATTTCACGAAGACCTTCAGCGCCCTGGAGAACATACCGCCCTCACGCTACAGGAGGAAGGCGCGGGGCGGGTAGCCGCGACTGCCGGGCGCCGCGGGATGCTCTTCGGCACTTCGGATGAAGGCGAAAAGGCGAACACCGCTTTCCGGCTTGCCCTGCAAGCCAGATGGGTGCGATGCTGTTCGCGAGGTGCAGCCGATGGTCACGATCACGCCTCTCTCCCCGGCACTGGCCGGGAGTTTCTTTTCCTTCTTCGACCTGGTCGCCTTCAGCGACAACCCCGAGTGGCAGAAGTGCTACTGCTACTTCTACCATCACGACCCTGTGACGGGGGACTGGGAGGCGCGGTCGGGGGCCGAGAACCGTGCTGCGGCAGGGAGAGACATCTTTTCGGGCACGCTCAAAGGCTACCTGGCCTTCTCTGACGGTGAGGTCGTGGGTTGGTGCAACGCCAATGACAAGAAGAGCTACCCGCTCCTGTGCACGGAACGGGAACTGTGGGAAGGGGAGCCGGGCGGGGCGAGGGTCTCTGCGATCGTGTGCTTCCTCGTCTCTCCCGGGAATCGCCGCCAGGGGATCGCCCGCCTTCTCCTCGATGCCGCCTGCGCGGACTATTCCTCCTGTGCGTACGACTTCATCGAGGCATACCCGAGGAAGGATGCGCGGACCACGGCCTCCCAGTATCACGGCCCGCTCTCCCTTTATGAAGCAGCCGGGTTCGCCGTGCACCGCGAACTCGACACGTACTGGATCGTCAGAAAGACGCTTCGCCAGGGCGCCTGATCGATGCCGGGGCGTGCGATGCGCGGAGTGCGGGCGAAACGCAGCGACGCGCGGCCGCCGCATTCCTATCGCCAAGGAAGCAGGAGCCCGCGCCTGTCAGGGAAAGGTTTCAGGCGCCGGGACAGGCCGCGAGCCTTCGAGAGCCGGATCGGCCTCCGTTCATTCCTATTTCCTCAGGTAAGGGTTCAAGCGGGTGGAGTCGCAGGGAGCGGTTCCCATCTGCGGAATCTGCGGAACGATGCACTCGTTCAGGAACGCAAGTGCGATCGCTCCGTCCTCGTCACCCACCGCTTCCCAGAGCGAAAGAAGATCGCTTTCCTTCAGGGTTATAACGACTTGGCTCATACTTGATAGTAATCCACCTCGGATTCTCCGTCAAGGACACGGCGTTCCCGAAGGACTTGCCGCACAACCTCGGTATGGGGGGCAGGGGAGTCGAACCCCTGAACGGGCCCTTCGAGAGATCGTGACCAGTTACGGTCTTCATGGGATCTCCCAACCCTCCCCCCGGTGAAACGCAGCGGAGCCTATCACGTCGGCGGACACAATGCGAATACCCAGGAACAGGCCCCGTGGAACGCACGCT
>Ga0315293_10007603_pt1 | contig 10051 bp, 5 predicted proteins | sample YL17G13_20_MG_FD_203071 | JGI IMG/M metagenome (GOLD analysis project Ga0315293, IMG submission 203071) | Sediment microbial communities from Yellowstone Lake, YNP, Wyoming, USA - YL17G13_20 | ecosystem: Environmental > Aquatic > Freshwater > Lake > Sediment | place: USA: Wyoming | collected... | reverse complement strand
CAGGTCCAGTAGGCCGCGATCGGCGAGGCCGCGCTGGTCGAGACCGAGTAACCGCCGACGTTGTCGAGTTCGCCGCCGCTAAGCAGCGTCTCCGGCGCCCCCCCTCCGGCGGCGGGGTCGTGGCGGTCGAGATCGTAACGGAAATGATGCGAGTTGTCGAAAGCCTCGTAGGTATCGGCGGTTAGGAGTCTCTCGCCGGTCCAGCCGACGAAGGCCGATGTCAGACCGTGGCCGGGAAGCTGCACCAGCGTCCCGCCCTCAAGATCGAGGACCCACACCGACAGCATCTGGTCGGAGTGGGCGTCCACACCGCCAAGGTTGGCCTCCATGGCCAGGTAGCGACCCTGGGGTGAGACGGCCAGGGCCACGGAGCAGGGTTCGCCCAGCTTGTTCGGGGAAACGACGATGGCCGTCCGGCCGCTTTCGAGGTCCAGACGTCCGACGCCGACGCTGCCGGACGCGAGCGCCGGGAAGAAGACCGAGCCGGAAGCCGCGCCGAAAGCGCAACTCCCGGAGGCCACACGCGGCGCGCCCGTCCCCGAAAGCACCGGACCGGCTTTGGCGACGGCGGTCATCGTGGCCACGTCACCGACGTACAGGCGGAGCTTCCCGTCCGCGTCGGCGGCCGTCCAGGCGACCATGGTTCCGTCCGGCGACCAGACCGGTGCTCCCGCGACCTCGGCGGAACCGCCCGACGTGGCGAAGACAACGGCCCGGTCGCGCCCCATGCGGACCTTGCCGTCAGCCGACTCGAGGCCGCTCGTCACGGTAAGACGGTAGCGGGTGAAGGGGGCCAGGTCGGAGAGCGGCTCAACCTCGTAGGTGAGGGGCTCGCTGTTGCGTGAGGCCATCACCTTCACCGGAACCAAGACGGGCGCCGGACCACCCGGGCCGGGGTCGGCCTCGAGCCGTGTATTGGCGGTCAGCGACGGCAAGCTGACCGCCACGTCGAACCGAAGGACCAGGTAGTCCCCGGAAACCGGAAACGCCAGGTACCCGGGCTCCGGCCAGACCGGGGTGAGGGCGATGGCGCCGGGGCGGAAGGCCTTCTCCGTGGCGACCACCGGGTCGCCGGCGGCCACGGCCGGTCTCAGCCAGGCCTGGACGGTGAACTCGTCGGGCCAGGTGGCGGTAGAGCGCAGGGTCAGGACGGCCGAGACCGTAGCCGCGGGGGCCACCGTCTCCGGAAAGGGGACGGCCTCGCTCTGAGGCGAGGCGCCCTCGGCGCCAAGGTCGACCGCCAGGTAGGCCGTGACCGGGCCCAACCTCACGGTGGCGGCGCCCGGGTTTGCGGCCCGCAGTTCGTAGCGCTCACCGGCGACCGGGTCCGCGGCGAGAGCGTCGAGCGTCCAGGTGAGCGAGGCCACGGCCGCGGCGAAGGCTTGCGGGTCGAGGTCTCCCCCCGCTCCGGTATCGCGCGGCCGGCACCCTAAGGGGCCGGCGAGCGGGCCGGCGAGGACCGCGGCTGCGAGGACGGCGGTCAAGACCGCGCGTCCAGAGAAGGCCTTCATCACTGTCTCCTCCCTCGACGGGACACGATACTTGCCTATTCTGTCCGCGGGGCGGCTTTCCCTGGAGGAAAGTAAGAGAGGGGGGACCCCCGAAGGAATCCCCCCTTGACTTCCACTCCAGTCCTTCTACCGGCCAGGCCGCGGGACCAGCCGAGGCGGCCCGCCCGGTAGGGCGGACGAACCTAGCCCGAAGCTACGGCGCCTCGTAGAGGATTACGGCCACCACGCCGGCGTCGAGGTAGGCGTGAACCGACCACCAGTCCGTCAGGCCCGCGCACCCGATGTAGGTGTAGACCGCGCCGTCCTTGCGGTAGACGACCAGCGGCGGGTCGGCGCCGAAGGACAGGCCTCCATTTTGGAGGACCGCGTTCGATGACGTGTGGGTAACGACGGTGAAGCTCCCACCCGGCGTGAAATCATCCGCGTGGGTCACCTTGCCGGTCCCGGAGTCGACGGTCAACCGGACAATGTGGTCTTGCATGCCTGTCGGGTTGAAGGTCGTCTCATAAGTCTCCGCCGTGCCCCGGTTGTCGCAGGTGATGTAGGAGCGGTCTGGGGTCCCGGAGACGATCGAGACGCTCTCCACGTAGACGATGGGGGACGTGTCGGGCACGATGACCGGAGAGAAGAGCATGTTGGACTCGTTCCGGGTGAACGTGTAGTTCATACCCACCGTGGGCAGCCCGGCGAGGTAGTGGTCGTCATCCCGCTCGAAGGTCTGTTCCACTCCGCCGACGTTCATCTTCACGTAGTAGTGGAATCCTTCGCTGTCGGCGACCGAGGTGTTGCTGACGACCGTCCCCGCCACCGGCCGGCGCGTGGCCGCGACCTCGATGATGGAGGTGGCGTTCCAGATGCCCTTGGCCCCGAACGTGGCGATCTTGACAACGTCGTTCTTGGCCAGGGCGTCACGGTTGGAGACTACGCCGTTGATGGTGACGACGGCGCCCGTGCCGACCTCCAGGCTGGCGGTGTTGAGCGCGGTCGGCACGCCGAAGAGCAAGAACCCGAAGGGCGAGATGCCCGAGAACAGGAGGCGCGTGTTCAGGACCGGGGTGGACGCCTTGACGATGTTGAGATAGTCCTCGGGGTGGACGAAGAGCCCGATGGTTCGGATCAGGTCATACCGCTTGGCCGTGACGAGAACCGCGTTGCCGCCGGCGTCGAGGTTGATGGTCAGGGCGTCGCCGGAGTTGAGGTCGGTCTGGTCATTGGGCCCGACCGTATCCTGGTTCAGGTGGACCGGCAGCGGCGCGGTGTAGTAGACCTTCGGACCGGTCTTGAGGCTGAGGTAGGTGCCGCCCGCGTCCGACCCGAGGCTGACGAAGATGCCCGTCAGATTGCTCCCGCTCTTCCGGCGGATGTAGACGACCTTGTGCGGCTCGGTTGAGGTCGCCACGCACTGGACGTCGTTGCTGACGCACTGGGCGTAGTCGGTGGCCCCGAGCATGTAGACCGGGGCGCCCAGGGGGATGGTCCCCATGACGCCCGCCAGGCTAAGGTCGCCGCCGACGCGATTGGCGAGCTTGAGGTTCCAGATGCGGTGACCTTCCTCGAGGAAGGCCGCGTCGGTGTCAGGTACGCCGGCCGCGTCCACCGGGTCGACCTGCATGGTGGCGAAGAGCAACCGGGCCATGTCGCCGCGGGGGCAGGCCCCGTTGGGGTCGGTCGGCGCGACGTCTCCCATGAACCCGTTCGACACCCCGTAGAAGATGACGCTGTTCGGCCAACCGGTCATGTCGACCTTCGCCTTGTGGCCGCTCACCGACCGGATGAGCATGACAACGGCCTCGGCGTAGGTCACGTTGTTCTTCGGACGGAAGGCGAAGCCCCCAACCTCCGCGTATCCGGTGATGATGCCCGCCGCGGACGCGGCGTTGACGTAGCCCCAGGCCCACCGGGAAATCGTGTCGGCGTCCTTGAAGTTGGGTTTCATGTTCTTGAGGCTCTCGGCGTGAGCCGCGCGGTCGGTGCCGATGATAGCGACCTTGCAGTACTGCTCCCGGTTGATGGGGTCGTCCGGCTTGACCTCGCCGCCCAGACCGTAGGCCCCGGTGAAGATGCCGAGGGCCCCCAGGGCCGTGAGGTCGCCCTCCGCCGGGTGGCCGGCGATGTCGGAGAACGCCGGGGCCGGCGATAGGTCACCGGGGGCGGCGATAGCCAGGCCGCTGTAGGCGCCGAGCATAGCCACGGCGAGAATAAGAATCAAAAGCTTTTTCATCCTGTTTCCTCCAATCCAGACACGCCTTCGTTTTGGCTGGTCAGGCAAGAGACAGGGCCAGGACGAGAACGGAGGCGGAAGGTTGATGAGCTGGGTGTTCGCCCCCGGGTCCTGCATATCCTGCCAGGATACGCTATGGCAACGGGATACTCGTCGGGGACTGAGGATTTCGGAGGGAACCGGCGCAATGATCCCTGTCAGGCAAGAAAGCGCCGCCCCGACCGTAGCCGGGGCGGCGCTCGACCTGGCGCGAATGGCGGTCTAGAACAGCCCCTTCACCTTGCCGGTGTCGGAGTCGACGTCGATGCGGCGGAAGGCCGGGTTCGACGAGGTGCCGGGCATCAGCTTGATGGTCCCGGCCATGGGGACCACGAACCCCGCGCCCTTGTAGACGAGGCAATCGTGGATGCGCAGCCTCCAGCCCTTAGGCACGCCCTTCAAGTTCGGGTTGTCGGTCAAAGACAGGTGCGTCTTCACCATGCAGATCCCGAGCTTGGCGATCTCCGGATCGGCCTCGAGCTTCTTGACCTTCTCCAGCCCGTCCGGCGTGTAGTCGACGCCGTCCGCGCCGTAGACTTCCTTGGCGATGAGCTCGATGCGCTGCCGAAGCGGGGTGGTGAGGTCGTAGAGGAACTTGAAGTCGTTGGGCTGCTTGCAGGCGTCGACGACCGCGTCAGCCAGTTCAAGAGCGCCGTCGCCACCCTTGGCCCAGTGCTCGGACACCGCGACCCGGGCCCCGGCGGCTTCGGCGGCCCGCCGGACGACCTTGATCTCGTTTCCGGTATCGGTGTGGAAGGCGTTGACGCAGACGACCGGGTTGATGCCGGCCTTCTTGATGAGGTTGATGCAGTGGACCATGTTCTCGACGCCCTTCTCGACCCAGGCCACGTTCTCGGTCTTGTAGCCGGGATCCAAGGGCTTTCCGGGTACCGGGATGGGCGCGCCGCCGTGGCACTTGAGGGCCCGGATGGTGGCGACGAGGACCGCGGCGTTCGGCTTGAGGCCGGACATGCGGCACTTGAGGTTCCAGAACTTCTCAAAGCCAATGTCCGCGGCAAACCCGGACTCGGTGAGGACGTAGTCACCGAGCTTCAGGGCGATACGGTCGGCGATGATGGACGACTGCCCGATGGCGATGTTGGCGAACGGTCCGGCGTGCACGAAGACCGGTTGGCCCTCAATGGTCTGCAGGAGGTTCGGGTTCACGGCCTCGACCATCCAGGCCGTCATCGCTCCGGCGACCTCGAGGTCGTCGCAGGTGATGGGATTGCCCTGACGGTCGTAGGCGACCACGATGCGGCCGATGCGCTCCCGCATGTCCTTGAGGTCCTTGGCCACGGCCAGGATGGCCATGACTTCGGAGGACACGGCGATGGCGAAGCCCGACTCCATGGCCACGCCGTCCGTTTTCCCGCCAAGACCGATGACGATGTTCCGGAGGGCGTGGGCGCAGAAGTCGATGATCCACTTCATCTGGACGTTCTTGGGGTCGATGTTGAGTCGGCGCGTGATACCCTGCTTAGCCAGGAAGGAGTCTGTGGCGACGGCCTCGTGGTGCATGCGGGACGTGAGGGCCACCATGGCCAGGTTGTGGGCGTTCATGATGGCGTTGATGTCCCCGGTGAGACCCAGGGAGAACGGGGTCAGCGGCACGCACTGGGACAGACCCCCGCCGGCCGCGGAACCCTTGACGTTCATGGTCGGGCCGCCGGAGGGCTGGCGGATGGTGGCGATGACGTTCAGCCCACGCTTGCCCATGCCCTCGGTGAGACCCATCGTCGTCGTGGACTTGCCCTCGCCCAGCGGGGTGGGCGTAATGGCCGTCACGTCCACGTACTTGCCGTCGGGACGGTTGCCCAGACGGGCCAGGACCTTCTTGAAGTCCACCTTGGCAACATAGTGGCCGTGAGGGAGCAATTCGTCCGGTTGGAGGCCCATCTCCTTGGCGATCTGGGTCACCGGTTTCATGCTCTGTTCGGCGTCTTCGGCTATCTCCCAGTCGGGGTGGTCAACCGGGTTCAACTTCGAAGGCATTGCTCGTCCTCCTCGCTTGAAACGATTCCCTACCCACTCTTCCCCAAATTCTCGGCCGCGTAACTTGCCTGGCTGCGCGGGGCGAGGTCTCCTACCGGCGCCGCCGGAGGCGGCCCTCGGAGACCACGATTTTCCCTTTCTTCAGGACCGTCCGGACCAGGTTCGTCCCCAGACGGTAAGGTACCTGCCGGTAGTCCGTCGCCTCGAAGATGACGAGGTCGGCGGGAACCCCGGCCTGTATCTGCCCGGCCCTACCCTCCAGACCCACCGCCCGGGCCGCGGCCACGGTCGCGGCCCGGAATGTCTCGGCCGGCGTGAGCCGCAAGGCCCGGCAGGCGATGCCCATGACCAAAGGCATCGACTCCACCGGCGAGGTGCCCGGGTTGAAGTCCGTGGCCAGGGCCACCTCCAGCCCGAGGTCGAGCATCTTCCGGGCCGGGGCGTAGTCCCGGAGGCCGAGCGTGAAGGTCGTGACCGGGAGAAGCACGGCCGTGACCCCGGCCCTGGCCATCGCCTCCAGACCCCGGTCCGACGCTCGGGCCAGATGGTCCGCGGAGACCGCGCCAAGTTCGGCGGCCAGTTCGGCGCCTCCCGTCGGCTCGAACTCATCCGCGTGGAGCTTGACCGGGAGACCCAGGCGAGCCGCCTCGGTGAGAAGTCGCCTCGACTCGGCGACTCCGAAGACGCCGGCCTCGCAGAAGACGTCGCAGAACTCGGCCAGACCGTCTCCGGCGATCTTGGGGAGCAGCGGAAGACAGACCTCGTCCAGGTAGGCCGCGGCCGCGCCGGGCCGGTTCCGATACTCGGCCGGCACGGCGTGCGCCCCGAGGAAGGTGGAGACCACGGTGACCGGATGCTCGGCGCCCAGCCTCCGGTACAACCGGAGGGCTCTCAACTCCTGGGCCGCGACGAGCCCGTAGCCCGTCTTGGCTTCCACGGTGGTCGTGCCGGAAAGAAGCATCCGGTCCAGAGCCGAGCGGCCCCAACTGAGCAGTTCCTCGTCGGCTGCGGCCCTGAACCGGGCCACGGAACTCAGGATGCCGCCACCCGACGCCAGGATTTCAAGGTACGTCCGTCCCTCGAGTCTCAGAGCAAACTCCGCTTCCCGCCACCCGGCGAAGAGAAGGTGGGTGTGCGGGTCGACGAGTCCGGGAGAGACCACCCCGCCGGCCGCGTCGATGACGACCGTGTCCTGCTTCTCCGCCAGATGCGGTTCAACGTCCGTCCGCGATCCCGCCGCCAACACGCATCCGTTCCTGACGGCGACCACCGCGTCCTCGATCAGACCCAGCCAGCCGGGCTCCGTGGCGCCTACCCCATCGGCGCCGGCGGGCCGGCCCGGGCGTTCCGGCAAGACCCGCAGCGTAAGGAGTTGGCCGATGTTCCGGATGATGAGGTCCGCAGCCCGCGGCACGGCCGGTCTCTCGAGACAATCCGACATTCTAAAGTTTCTACGGTCCAAAGGTCCGCCCCTTTTGTGAGACTTTTCCCACTAATGACCTGTTCTCCTCGTCTCCCCGGATGGAGAACTCCCAGGAGCACCATTCCCCCGCCGGCGTCTGGTCCGGCGGGCAGTGACGGCACGTCACCGCGAGGCGAGGGTCGATGGTGGCGGCGAAGCCCGCGTACTCCGGCAGGCCGACGCTCCGGCACGGAAAGGGCGCCAGACCCTGGCGGTTACGGGCGTCCTGGACCCGGCAAGTGTGCATCGTGAAGACCAGCCGTTCGCCCTCGCGTCGTATGGACTGGCGGTTCAAGAGCGCGTAGAGACGGGCCTGCAGGGCGGTTTCCAGGGCCCCCAGGCCCCCGCCGGAGGGGAGGTTAAGCCTTTCCCTGATGCGTTTGGCCTCAAGCACCGTCCAGGCCGACATGGCCGCCTCGTCGCGGCGGATGGCCTCCTCAAGACCGCCGGCGCCCTCAACGGCCCGGAACCAAAGGCCATCATGGGCCAACCACAGCTTGGCGGCATCGCCGAGCCAACGGACGAGCTGGTCGCGGGACAGACCGGCGGTGGCGTCGAGGAGAACCCCATCGCTCATCGGGCGCATCTCCCTCGGTATCGTCATGGCTAGAGGTGGCTCTCCAGGAGGTGCCTCGGACCGAACCCCTCAACCTTGAGGAAGTGCGCCGCCGCCTCGGCCATGGCTTCGGCCGGAACCAGCCCGATGATTTCGCTTCCGGACACGCCGGCGCCTCGCTTCTCGGCCTCCTGCCGTACGGCCTCGAAAGCTCTGTGGATTGGAGTGACGCGGTGGTTCGTGAGGTTCATGGACACCTGGGCCTGGCTTCTCCCGGCCAGGAAGACGCCGATGGCCCGGACGCACGGCAGACCGCCGGAAGACTCCCGGACGGCTCTGGCTATCTCGCGGGCGACCGCGAGGTCGGGGGTCGTCAGGTTGACGTTGAAAGCGATGAGCGGCCAACGGGCTCCGACCACGGTGGCCCCGGCGGTCGGGTGGAGCCGGAGCGGACCGGCAGGGGCGAAGTCGGGAGCGCGGCCCGGGTCGCGGCCTACCTCCACCTTGAGACCTTCATACTGGCCCCTGCGGATGTCGGGCAGGCGCCGCCGCTCGGGACGCAGGGCCGCCTCCTCATAGAGGTAGACGGGAATGGCCAGTTCGGCGGAGATGCGGCGACCGAGGTCCCGGGCGAGCGTCACGCACTCGGCCATCGCCAGGCCCCGAACGGGAATGAAGGGGACCACGTCCGTGGCTCCGATGCGAGGGTGGTCGCCCTGGTGCTTCTCCAGGTCGATGAGGCGCGTGGCGACCTCGCAGGCATCGAAGGCCGCGGCGGCCGCGGCCTCGGGCGGGCCGACGAAGGTGATGACGACCCGGTTGTGGTCGGAGTCAGGCGCCGTGTCGATGAGGCGGACTCCTTCCGAGGACCGGGCGGAGACGGCGGCGGCAATGGCGCCGTAGACCTCCGGCCGGCGGCCTTCACTGAAATTGGGGACGCATTCGACAAGCTTGTCCAAGGATGTCCTCCTGTTAGAGCCGGCCTCCCGACCCGCGGGGTCCGGATTCCGGCTCCGGCCGGTCCCGGCTGCTTTTTGGGGTCCGGGCCGTCAACTCCTGCCTAGACGGCCCCGGTCGGTTGAAGTTGCCTGACCTCTGGACGGCAGCCGGCCCGCGTCTAGCGTCGCGGGAGACGTGAGGCGGGTTCCTTGGTCAGTGGTGACCGGCCCAGCGCCACACCAGCCGGCTGTGGCCGCGAACCTCGAACCGGACAACCTGGTAGCCCTCGGCCGTCGCCAGGGAAACGTAGAGTGTTCCGTCCCGGGCGAGGTAGGCGTCGGCCGCCTCGGCCCCTTCGGGCAGGGAAGCTGACACCGCCCGACGGCCCTTCTCGTCGAAGACCGTCAGCGTGCCCGGGGTCCCCGGCCCGCCGAGGCGCGCGTAGATAAGCCCGCGAGCGTCCACCCCGACGAGGCGGAGGTGGCGCGTGTAGACCCCGCAGTCGATTTGGAGCTTGCCCTTCTCCCGGCCTTCCCGCGTGTAGATCCAGATGTCCCGGGCAAAAGGCGAGGCGCCGCTCTCGGCGGCCGGGCTTCCGGTCGGCGGCCCCGCGGCCACGATGTAGAGAAGACCACTGTCAGCCACGGCTACCGACTCCACCTCGAGGCCGATGGGCGCCGCCTCGTCGATGCGGATCGAACCGTCGCGGACCAGTTCGTAGGAGGCAAGGTCCTGGGGCTCGGCCTCCGCCGCCTCGAGGAAGCGCACGAAGTAGACCAGCTTGTCGGGCTGGAGCTCGTACCCTGAGACGAGAAGACCTTTGTCGCCGGGGAAGGTGTCAAGGTCGATGAGATACCCCGCCCATGTCTCAGGTTCGGGAGGCGCGTTCGGCAGCGACGGGTCGGGAAGGTTCAGGAACCTCTCCGGGGTGGAGAGATCCCGGCTCCATTTCAGGTTGCCGCCGGCGTCAGTGGCGGCCACGATGCCTTCCCAGCCCGCCAGGAGGTAGATCTCGGGTCCGGCGCCAGGGTCGATGCGCCCGGCATCGTTCCGGACGCGCCAGGCGCCCGCCGAGAGGTCGATGTCCGTGACGTATGGGGGGCGGGTGGCGAACAAAGCCTCCCCCGTGTCTTTGGCGACCGGGACCGGCTCGTCCGAAGACCGGGCCGGAGCGACCACTTCGGGGCGGGGCCGGAAGCCGGTGCCCCAGTCGAGGCTCGGGCGGAGAAGCCCGTAGGCCGCGGCCCGTTCGTCCTCGGTCCGCGGGGTAGCCGCCCCCACGGGCACGGGGACAACCTCGAGCAGACGGCCCTCCCGGTCGAAGATCT
>Ga0315293_10007602_pt1 | contig 10052 bp, 7 predicted proteins | sample YL17G13_20_MG_FD_203071 | JGI IMG/M metagenome (GOLD analysis project Ga0315293, IMG submission 203071) | Sediment microbial communities from Yellowstone Lake, YNP, Wyoming, USA - YL17G13_20 | ecosystem: Environmental > Aquatic > Freshwater > Lake > Sediment | place: USA: Wyoming | collected... | reverse complement strand
TCTGGTTCGAGCACAACCGGCTGTTTTGGCCGACCTGCCGCCATGGGTCACCTCTACCACGAAGGATGCACCCATGATACACAGGCTACCATATTTAGTCAAGCTACTTCGGTAACAGCACACTAGCATCTCGTACAGAACCACGCCCAGGGAGTACACATCCGATCGAGGATCGATGGGCGCGCCGCGCGCCTGCTCCGGGCTCATGTACGCCGGCGTGCCAAGCAGGCTCCCGGCTGCCATCTGGGTATCCGCGCCGGCAATGCGGGCGATGCCGAAATCGGTCAGGATCGGCTGGATGTCGGCCATGCCGCCGCGACCGAGCAGGCGCTCGAGAACGACCTTGGACAGGGTTCGGCCGGACCACTCGGTCATGGCCGGTTGCCGGGGGAGCGTCCCCTCCGGCGTGCGCAGCGCCGCATGCGGCGGATATCGCATGACGGCAGGAGAGCCCGATGGGAATGGGAGCGGGGGGAGAGAGAGGCGGGCTATCCGTAACGACCCGTTAGGTAGTCCTCCGTGCGTTTGTCCTTCGGGTGTGTGAACATCTCCTTCGCGGCGCCATATTCCACCAGTTCACCCTGCAACAGGAACGCGGCGAAATCGGCTGTCCGGCCGGCCTGTTGGACCGAGTGTGGGACCAGGACGATCGTGTACTCCCGTTTCAACTCCTGAAGCGCGGCCTCGACTTTCCCGGTCGAGATGGGGTCCAGCCCCGAGGTTGGTTCGTCCAGCAGGATGACCTCCGGCTGCAGCGCCAGCGAGCGCGCCAGGCACAGCCTCTGCTGTTGGCCACCCGACAGGGCAATGGCGGGGTCGTCGAGGCGATCGCGGACCTCATCCCACAATGCCGCCAGGCGCAGGCTGTGCTCAACGGCCTCTTCCAGGCGTCGAGGGTCGCGGGTGCCCATCAGTTCCAGGCCGTAGGTCACGTTCCCGCGGATGCTGAATGGCAGCACAACCGGCCGGGCGAAGACCATGCCAACCTTGCGTCGCAGCGAAATCACATCCGTCGCCGGATCGAGCACGTTTACGCCGTCGAGCAGGACACGCCCCGAGACTCTCTCGACGTCGGCCAGGTCGTTGAGCCGGTTGAAGCAGCGCAGCAGGGACGACTTGCCACCGCCTGCCGGACCGAAGAGCACCGTAATGGCATGGGCCGGGATCACCATCGACACGCCGCGCAGCGACTCGGTGCCATCGGTGTATTGGAGCGTCAAGTTCTCGACGACAACCTTGTCCATGCCTCTACCACTGACGGCGGGCACGTGCCCGTGACCGGATGACCGTGGCAATCAGGTTCATCCCCAGCACGAAACTGATCAGCACGAGCGCCGTGCCGTACTGGATCTGCAGCGGCATTTCCGGCACCTGGGTCGAAATCACGAACAAGTGATACGGAAGCGCCATGGTTGCATCCAGGGGCGAGTTGGGCAGTTGGGGCAGGAAGAACGCCGCGCCGGTGAACAGGATCGGGGCCGTCTCCCCTGCCGCGCGCTCCAGACCCAGGATCACCCCGGTTAGGATACCCGGCACGGCTTGGGGCAGGGTGATGCGCCAGATGGTCTGCCAGCGCGTGCCGCCCAACGACACACTCACCGTGCGGAAGGCTTGCGGCACGGCGCGCAGCGCCTCTTCGGAGGCACTGATGATCACCGGCAGCGTCATGATCGACAAGGTCAACGATGCCGACAGGATGCTGGTGCCGAGGCGTAGAAACAGGACGAACAGCCCCAGGCCGAAGAGCCCGTACACCACCGACGGGATGCCGGCCAGGTTGATGATCGCCACGCGGATGAGTCGCGTCAGGGCGTTGTCTTTGGCATACTCGGCTAGGTAGACTGCCGCTGCCACGCCCAGCGGAACCGAGAAGACCGCTGTCCCCAGGGTCAGGTAGAACGTCCCGAGAATGGCCGGGAGGATGCCGCCCTGGCGCATGCCCTCGCGCGGGAAACCAGCCAGGAAGTCCCAGGAGATGGCCGGTGCGGCGCGTTGGACGACGTAGGCGATCACCAGGACGATGGGGATGACGGTCAGCACGGCGCTCAGCGACATCAGGGCGAAGCCGGCGTGCTGGATGATCCGTCGCCGGGCGGAGCCGGAGCGGAATTGCCCGCCGCCAGGGGCCTCGCGCGCGGGCGAACCGTTCACGGCCTGACTCACGAGAGAACCCTCTCGGCACGCGAACGTTGGCGAAAGACGATCGCCGAGGCGATGACATTGACGATCAGTGAGATCAGGAAGAGCACCATCCCGATGAAGAACAGGACGTGATAGTGCTGGCTGCCGGTGGCGACCTCCCCCATCTCGGCGGCGATGGTGGCCGTCATCGTCCGAACCGGCGAGACAATCGAGGCCAACCGCAGGGCCAGCACCGGCGCGTTGCCCGTCACCATCATCACGGCCATGGTTTCCCCGATGGCACGGCCGATGCCGAGCATGATGGCCGTCATGACTCCCGAGCGCGCCGCCGGCAAGGTCACGCCCCAGATGGTCTGCCAGCGCGTGGCCCCCAGGGCCAGAGCCGCCTCCCGGAATGCCTTTGGGACGGCGTCGAGTGCGTCCTCGGCGATGGAGACAATTGTAGGCACGGCGATGCCGCCGAGGAGCAGCGACCCGGCCAACGCGGTCAGGCCGGTGGGCAGGTCCAGGAATTGACGCAGGAAGGGTGACAAGAGAAGGATGCCCAGGAAGCCGAGCACGACGGACGGCAGTCCACCCAGGAGTTCAACCAACGGCTTGAGAATCTCCCGCGCCCAGCGTGGGGCGATCTCGGAGATGAACACGGCCGTCCCGATGCCAAAGGGGATGGCCACCGCCATCGCCCCGGCTGTGACGATGAGAGAGCCAGTGATCAGCGGTAAGACGCCGAAGTACTCTTCGATCGGATACCAACGTGCGGCGAACAGGTCGCTGAGGGGCACCTGGAATACGGCCGGTAGGCCTTCGCGTACTAGGAAGAAGAAGATCAGGCCGACGAAGACGATCGCCGAATAGCCCGACATCTGAATCGCGCGGGTGACGACCGCCTGTCCCCAATCGCGTCGGGGAGTCCCGTGGGGCGTCTTGCCCGCAGCATCCGTATCCTGCCTGATGGTCCCCGTCACGGCGGGTCCTCCGCCCTGATAGGAACGAAACCAAGATCGCTGACGATGTGCTGTGCCTGCGGCCCCAGAATCCAAAGCACGTAGTCTGCAACTGCGCCCGTGGGCGCTCCGGCGGTGTACATGTACAAATCCCGAGCGACCGGATACGACTGGTCATTGACCGTCGCCACCGATGGCAGGACATAGGCCTGATCCGGCCCGCGAGCCAGGGCGACAACCCTCAAATCCGCGGGCACGTAACCCAGCCCGTCATAGCCGATGGCGTTCGGGTTCTGGCGCACCTCGTTGACGATGCCCTCGGAGGACGGCAGGAGCAGCGTGTCGGTCGAGAACAGGGTGGGACTGTCGCTCTGGCCCAGGCGCACGACGGTCTCCAGGAAGTACACGTGCGTTCCCGAGTTCGTTTCGCGCGACAGGCGCACGATTGGCCGGTCCTCGCCGCCGACGTCGCTCCAGTTGTTGATCTCGCCGCTGTAGATGTCGGAGAGCTGCTGGAGTGTCAGCCGGCCGACCGGGTTGTCGGGGTGGACAATGACGGCGATAGCGTCACGGGCGATGACGAATTCGGTCGGGGTGATGCCGCGGGCCTGTGCCTGCTCCGCCTCCTCGGGCTTGACCCTGCGCGAGGCATTGGCGATGTCGACGGTCCCGTTGATCAGCGCGGTGATCCCGACGCCGCTCCCCCCGCCGCTCACGGAGATCCGGACCCCGGGATGTTCCTGCGGGTAGGTTTCCGCCCAGGCCAAGGCCAGATTGACGATCGTGTCCGAGCCACGGTTCTCGATGTACTCGGACGGAGCTTCGGGCGTGACGGATGCTGTTGCCGGCCGGCAGCTAGCCAGAAGCACGGAAACCAGGACCACAGCCAGCGCGGCTCGCATCGCGTGGATTATAAGGGGGAACCCCTCTGGGCCGGGAGCCGGGGTCGGGAGGAATTGGGTACAATCGCCACTGTGGATGAGGACGTTGCGGCGCTAACGGCTCAGGGCCTGAGCCTCTACTATGGCAAGTTCCGCGCGGTTCGGGATGTCAACCTTGTTATTCAGTGCAAGCGCATAACCGCCATCATCGGCCCGTCCGGCTGCGGCAAGAGCACGATGCTGCGCTCCTTCAACCGCATGAATGACTTCATCCCTGGCGCGCGCGCCGAAGGCCGAATCCTCTTCGGCGGACGGGACATCCTGGAACCGACCGTCGATCCCGTCAACTTGCGACGGCGGATCGGAATGGTCTTCCAGAAGCCCAACCCATTCCCCAAGTCCATCTACGAGAACGTTGCCTGGGGTGCCCGCGTCCACGGCTTCAAGGGCAAGCTCGATGAACTCGTGGAGATGTCACTGCGCAAGGCCGCCCTTTGGGAGGACGTCAAGGACCACCTCAGCAACGGCGCGCTGTCTCTTGCGGGAGGCCAGCAGCAACGCCTGTGCATCGCCCGGGCGCTGGCGGTCGAGCCGGAGGTCATCCTGATGGATGAGCCCTGCTCCGCCCTCGACCCGATTGCCACGCTCAAGATCGAGGACTTGATGCGCCAGCTGGCCGTGAGCTACACCATTGTCATTGTGACCCACAACATGCAGCAGGCGGCGCGCGTGTCCGACTACTCCGCCATGATGATGATGGACGAACAACGCGCCGGGAGTGTGATCGAGATGGGCCCGACCAAGATGATCTTCACTCGGCCGCGCGACCCGCGCACCGAAGACTACGTCACCGGTCGCTTCGGCTAGAGGGCGGGACACAGACTCGTCGCATTCCTGTCCGGCTGCCTGCCCGGCGGCTGGTCGGGGAAAAGCCGAAGCGGGAGATGTGAGTGAGCTTCGACGCCAATCCGTCCTGCACCACCGACGTCACGAGGCGCAGGACGTGGACGGTGGCACACGGCGCCGATCAGAAGGAGGCACAGGCATGACGCATGCCCGAGCGACGCTGGACCGGGAACTGATCGAGATCAATGAGGGATTGCTGCGCATTGGCAGCCTGGTCGACGCGGCCATCGAGCGCTCGATCCAGTCCCTGGCCCACCGGGACGCGGCCCTGGCCCGCCAGGTGGACGCGGACGATGCCAAAGTTAACGCGCTGCGTTTCCAAGTCGAGGAGGAATGCCTGGCGCTCATCGCCCGGCAGCAGCCGGCGGCCAGCGATCTGCGCGCCGTATTGGCGGCCTTCAGCATCGTCACCGACCTGGAGCGCATGGGAGACCACGCTGCTGGAATCGCCCGCACCGTCCTGCACATGGGTGACCAGCCGCTGCTCAAACCGCTGATCGACCTGCCGCGCATGGCCGAGACGTGCCGTGAGATGCTGCGGCTGGCACTGCAGGCCTACGTGGAACGCGACGCCGAGAGGGCCCGCTCGATTGTCGCTATGGACGACACCGTGGACGCCCTGTACACGCAGATCTTCCGCGAGATCCTGTCATTCATGGTTGAGGATCCGCATACTACCAGCCGAGGCCTGTACCTGATCTTCGCCGCCCACAACCTGGAGCGGATTGGCGACCGGGTAACCAACATCGTCGAACGGATCCTGTTCATGACCAGCGGGGAGATGCGCGAGCTCAATCCCAAGGTGAGCAAGATCATCGCCGACAATATCGAGTGAAGACGGCGTCCGTTCCGTCTCCGCGCCGGGGACGGAACGGGGGAGGCGGCGATAGCCTGCGCGCGGGCGGCTTCTTTCGGGCGAACCGCACGGTGGCCCGATCCGGTGCCCGTGCGCCCCGATGCCCTGAGGCGGCGAGACGCTGGCCGTGTCTCGGGCGGATCTCGCCCTGCGGTCAGCCGCGGACGACCTGCGTGCTATAATCCCGAGCACAGGGCGCGCCGCGCCCTTTTTTCTCGGCCCCGGAGGAACGAATGAGGCCGTCCGTCACCGATTCTGTTCCCCAGTCCGATGACGCCCAAGGGGATGAGCGTGTCTGGCATGCCCTGGAGGTTTCCGATCTTCTACCGGCGCTGGCCACCTCACCGCAACATGGCCTGACGTCCGAGGAAGCCGCCCGCCGTCTTGAACAGCACGGCCCCAACGAATTGGCCGAGAAGCCGCGCCCCGGAGTCTGGAAGATGTTGCTGGGGCAGTTCAACAACTTCATCGTCATTGTCCTGATCGTTGCGGCCGTGATCTCGGCCTTGCTGGGAGACTATATCGAGGCGGCGGCTATCCTGGCCATCGTGGTACTCAACGCCATCCTGGGAGTCGTTCAGGAGCGGCGGGCAGAGGAGGCGCTGGCGGCGTTGCGGCGCATGGCCGCGCCCGACGCACAGGTCATCCGCGATGGACACCGCCAGACATTCCCCGCCCGCGAGCTGGTGCCGGGTGATCTTGTCCTTCTGGAGGCCGGCAACTTCGTACCGGCTGACCTGCGACTGGTCGAAACGGTCAACCTGCGGATCGAGGAAGCGGCGCTGACTGGCGAATCGGTTGCGGTGGAGAAGGACGCGCGCGTTGTCCTGCGGCAGGACATCCCCCTCGGCGACAGGCTGAACACGGCCTTCATGGGCACCGTGGTTGCCTACGGCCGCGGGCGTGGGCTGGTGGTCACCACCGGCATGCACACGCAGATCGGTTTGATCGCCGCCATGCTCCAGGCGGCGGAGGACGAGTCGACGCCGCTGCAGCGCAAGCTGGACCAGTTGGGCAAGGTGCTGGGCTGGGCGGCGCTTAGCGTGTGCGCCCTGGTGTTCCTGGTCGGCTGGGCGCGCGGCTACGAGCCGTTCGAGATGTTCATCACGGCGGTCAGCCTGGCGGTGGCGGCTGTGCCCGAGGGCTTGGCGGCGGTCGTCACCATCACGCTGGCGCTGGGCATGCGCGAGATGATCAAGCGGCATGCCCTGATCCGCCGGCTGGCGTCGGTCGAAACCCTCGGCTCGACGACCGTGATTTGCTCGGACAAGACCGGCACGCTGACCCAGAACCGGATGACCGTCACCCGGCTGTGGGTCGACGGTACACTGCTGGAGGTCACCGGCCAGGGATATGACCCAGTCGGGGCGTTCCGCGTCGACGGCCAACCGGTCGACCTGATTCGGATGCCGGGAGCTGCCACCGCGCTGTGGGCGGCAGTGCTGGCCAACGACGCCGAGATCGAGCAGGCGGAGGAGGGCCAGGCCTCGCGCTTCAGGGTGGTCGGCGACCCGACCGAATCGGCGTTGCTCGTGGCCGCAGTCAAGGGCGGCGCGGATCACGACCTTCTCGACCGCGCCTACCCGCGCATCGACGAGATCCCGTTCGACTCGACGCGCAAACGCATGACCACGCTGCACCGCGTGGTGGAACCCTCGACGACCGACTTGAGTCCTTTTACCGACGCCCGCCACCGCGAGTGGGTGGTGTCGGCGATGAAGGGCGCCCCGGACATCGTCCTGGATCTGTGCGCGCACGTCCAACATCTGGATGACAGCCGCACGCCGCTGACGGAGACGATGCGCCAGCAGATCCTGGAGGCGAACAGCCGCATGTCGCAGCAGGCGCTGCGCGTCCTGGGAGTGGCCTACCGGATCGACCAGGAGGCGCCGGGAGAGGTCACTCCCGAAGTGGTCGAGCGCGACCTGACCTTCGTCGGCCTGTTCGGGATGATCGACCCCGGCCGGGCGGAGGTGCCACCGGCGATCGAGCGCGCCCGCAAGGCCGGCATCCGCACGGTGATGATCACCGGTGATTTCGCCAATACCGCCCGCGCCATCGCAGACGAGATCGGGCTGCTGCGGCCGGGCGGCCAGGTGCTGACCGGATCCGACCTGGCGGCGATGGATGATGCGGCGCTGAAGGGCGAGGTGGCCCGCACCGACGTCTACGCCCGCGTCTCGCCCGAGCACAAGGTTCGCATCGTCGATGCGCTGAGGGCCAACGGCGAGATCGTGGCCATGACCGGCGACGGTGTGAACGACGCCCCCGCCCTCAAGCGGGCCGACATCGGCGTGGCGATGGGCATCACCGGAACGGACGTGGCCAAGGAAACGGCCGACATGGTGCTGACCGACGACAACTACGCCAGCATCGTGGCGGCCGTCGAGCAGGGCCGCGTGATCTACTCCAACATCCGCAAGTTCGTCTTCTTCCTGCTCTCCAGCAACGTGGCCGAGATCGCCATCGTCTTCCTAGCCACGCTGGCCGGCCTTCCCAGCCCGCTCACCGCCATCCAGTTGCTCTGGCTGAACCTGGTCAGTGACGGTGCGCCAGCTCTGGCGCTGGCGATGGAGAAGGCCGATCCGGACGTGATGGATCGCCCGCCGCGCCCCACCAGCGAGCCCATCATCCATGGTCCCATGCGTCTGGGGATCCTGATCCAGGGCATCACACAGACGGTGGCCGTCCTTACGGCGTTCGGCGTGGGGCTGCTGTGGCACCTGGAGAACGCCTTGCCGGCGGGGGTGAACCCGGTGCTCGGCCTGCTGCAGCATGACTGGCGCGCCGACGGAGTGGATGTGCAGATCGCCGAGACGATGGCCTTCGTCACGCTCTGCCTGTGCGAACTGTTGCGCGCCTTCACGGTTCGCTCCGAGCGGCTGTCGATCTTCCAGATCGGCCCGTTCTCGAACCGCTACATGGTTGGTGCGGTCCTGCTCTCGGTGGTCTTGCTCCTCCTGGTAGTCTTCGTGCCCATCCTCCAGCCGATCTTCAACACTCACGCGTTGAGTCTTAGGGAGTGGCAGGTCGTGATCGGGCTGGCGCTGATCCCGGCGGTGAGCGAAGAGATCACCAAGTGGATCATGCGGCGGCGAGGCTGAGCCGCGTCAAGTCGGACCGCCGCGGGGATGGTGTCCCCGGTCGGGCATGACGCCGCGCCCCACCCGGAAGCACCGGGCCTGAGGCCGGGAATCGCACGCCGTCTTCCAGGGCGGCGGTGCGCTGCGGGCGCGGGCACCCGCCTGCCTCCCAGGGCCAAACCTGTTCGGGACACAGCTCCCAGGCACCGGCCAGACAAGTCCCCTCTGCGCCGGCCGAGAGCGGCAAAGCTGATACGCTCCGAGCGGAAGTGAGGGTAAGCGGCCCCAGGATCTGGCCTGAGGGGATGTCCCGGCTCACTGCCCGTCACGCGGTTGAGCCGAGTGCGCGGGACTACACTAGGCGTGTCGACGAACCGCGGGGAGAGCATGGATCCGGCCGTCCCATCTTCCACACAGCCCTGGAAAACGCCGCGCATGCAGGCCCGTTTCCTGCGCGTGCTAGCCTTCTTCACACCGGTCGCGCTGGGGATCATCGGCTGGGACATTGCGCTGCGCCTGGTCGGGTTCGGGCGAATCGCCCGCCGAACTGCGCCGGCTCGCTATCGCCGTGTAGCCCAGCGCTACCGCCGCCTGGCCACAAACCTCGGAGGGGTGTGGATCAAAGTTGGCCAGTTCCTCTCCGCCCGGGTCGATGTGCTCCCCGAGTGGATTACGGCTGAGCTCGCCGGCCTCCAGGATGAGGTGGCGCCGGAATCGGCGGCGTCGATGCGTGATGTGATCGAGCAGGAATGCGGCCGGCCGGTAGCCCAGGCATTCACGACCTTCGACGACTCGCCGCTGGCCTCGGCGTCGCTGGGCCAGGTGCACCGGGCGCGTCTGGGGGATCAGGCGGTGGTCGTCAAGCTCCAGCGTCCGGACATCCGGCAGCTGTTGGAAGTAGACCTGGCGGCCCTGCGCATCGTGGTGGGATGGCTGAAGCGCTACCCGCCGGTGGCGCGGCGGGCGGACCTGGATGCGCTGGTGGCGGAGTTCAGCCGGACCCTGTGGGCCGAAGTGGACTACGTCGCCGAGGCCGAAAACGCCCGCCGCTTCGCAGCCATGTTCGCCGGCGATCCCGGCGTGCGCGTGCCGCGCGTCTTCGACAGCCACAGTACACGCCGCATGCTGACCCTCGAAGATGTCTACGCGATCAAGATCACGGACTACGCCGCCATCGAGGGCGCAGGCGTAAGCCGGGCTGAGGTGGCCGACCGGTTGTTCCGAACCTACCTGCATCAGA
>Ga0315293_10007601_pt1 | contig 10052 bp, 10 predicted proteins | sample YL17G13_20_MG_FD_203071 | JGI IMG/M metagenome (GOLD analysis project Ga0315293, IMG submission 203071) | Sediment microbial communities from Yellowstone Lake, YNP, Wyoming, USA - YL17G13_20 | ecosystem: Environmental > Aquatic > Freshwater > Lake > Sediment | place: USA: Wyoming | collected... | reverse complement strand
ATGATTTCCATCTAAATGATCCATGTGATAACAATCAGTTGGAAACTCGTGATATCTCTCTTTATCCATAGCACATGTAAATCCCAAAATTCCGTCTTTATTTTCACATATTTGTTTTTTATGAAATGTTACATTATCAATTTTTTTATTTTTTATTCTTGCACTAGAACAAGTGGAACATTCAGTTTTAAGTGATGGTAGAGCGTTAGACCAGTGTCGTATGGCCACAGATTTTTTGCAACCGTCATTGATGCATGTTGGTATGACCTTTCCTTTTTCATTCCATTCGTTCAAGTATTTTTTACTTTGCGAAATTTTTTTAGGTTCAGGTGGTTGTGATTGTGGCGATTGTTGTGATTGTTGTGATTGTTGTGATTGTGGCGATTGTTGTAGTGGCTGAACATTCGATGAAGAATTGTTGCTGATATTGCAACTTTCGGATTTAATAGAAATGGTTTCATGTGTTGGTTTGATTATTTTAATTTTCATTAGTAGTACTAGGGTGCGGTATGACGGCAGCATGGTACATAAAATCAAGATCATATAGAAATTTCAATTTTTATAAAAATATACTTTTTATAAAAATAATATATGTAATATATTATATTTGATATATTCTCTTCATTTCTTCAAAATTATACATTATATGGTGTGTGTTAAAAAAAATACAAACAAGTATCGTTCCCGTGAGTCTCCGCCTTATTCAGCAATGGACTGTAAAGGTTTAACGAAAAAGGGCAATAATGGTCTAACATACACATCAAAACCAGATAAACGCGGCATATATCGTTGGGTTGGAACCACTGCCAAAATGCCTCGTAATAATAAAACCAAAACCGTCAAGGTTAAAGACAGGGGACATGCTGTCCCCTCTGACCACTTGCCTATATTTGAAGGGAGGGGCACCGTAGGTTCCCTTTGTACATACAAGAAAAATGATTATGGGAAAGTAAATGTTTCTCAATTCATAAAATGCATAAAAAATGATACACTTAAATCGGCGATTGAGAATGGTGCTACTCCTAAAAACATATACGAAATAAACGATAATGCATCTTTTCCATTTGTTGTCTTTCAATATGAAGGGAGTGTTGATATTTATAATAATCGTTACAACGAAACCTTGAACAAGGAAGAGTTGAATAATAAATTAATGAGTGTAAAATATGAACAGATATTTCTTGGTGATAATGATTTAAATGATGCTTATTGGACATTTAAACGTGGAATTGCAAAAGGTAATACAATTCTTTTATATTTAGGTAAAGGTAAATACATATTAATAGGGAAGGGTGTTGTATCTTTTTCAACTAAAAATGGAGATACTATTCGAAAGTTTTATTCATCGATAGGTGGAAATTATGATTCTTTTCCGTATGCAGTTGGCGATAAATATGTGTATTTAATAAATGAAAAAAATTATGCTCCTCTTGGTGAATTCGACATAAAGAAAGATATTTGCAGACAATACTATTGTTACGAAATTGAATGTAAAAAATACAAAACAATGAAATTACTTACGAAAATGATTCATCCTCCTTATTTATAAAATGAAACGATTAATATTCTGGAACGTGACGTTTGAATAAACAGCCGTGTGAAGTGACACCTTCAACTTCACGAATAATAGTTGCATCCTGAAATAAACAGTTTGCAACCCAAACCTTCATAATGCAAAAATTCTTTTTCGGAGATATTGTTATTCCGTTGATGTGGGGTAGTATTTTGACATTGTCCGACATTGTTTCTCCTACCAACAAGTATGACATTTGTTTCCAGGCTCCCGGAACATCTTTATTTATGATTTTATATGAAAAACAGCCACCATTTCTATTTCTCTCATCTTCCCATATTGGATTAATTCCTTTGCGCATTAAAAACAACATGCAATTTATAATTAATTTTGGCGGAAGCATTTCGGTTATTGTGACTGCTTGCTCTAGTGTATTAAATTCATAAATTTTAGTATAACTTTTAATACTCCAGTCTGTATCGTGTGGAAGATGCGCCCAAAGTATCCACGTGTCCGACAAACTATGCGGTGATGAATGGTATGAATTGTCGGAGTTGTTTACATTTATTGTATTTAAACTTTTATTACTTCCGCCTTCTTCTTTTGTCGAGGACGTCGATGGGTGTTCTTCGAACGATGTCATGTACTTGAATATAATAAATATAATCATTGAATATGTTTATATTGATTTCAAAAATATTAATATTAATTCGTTGCTGTTTTTTTACACATCTATAATTTCATAATCATTCAAATTTACCAATAATCCTGAGGATTTTCCAAGTTTATATGTTGTAACCGCGTTGGATATGCACCTCAAAGTGTACTCGCAGTCTGCAGCAAAATGTGCAACCTCGTATTCTTTCAACATGTACCATGATAAAAATGTGTAATCTAGTATGACGTTTCCAACCACGTTGAAATTGTAAGGGAATGTAATGTCAATGTCATATGATTTACCCTTCAATTCAAGAGAACACACAATCATTCCTACTTTTGAAATTACGAGATCATTTGGCGAAATTGAATAATTATTTTCTGTAAATTTTCTGTAAAGTCTTGTGTAATTTTTATTGAGTTTTTTGTAACTAGTTCCACAATGTTCAGAAAATAGTGTCTGCATTACAAAATCATATGGTACAAATCGAATCGTGTTGTTTTGTTTGTTATGTTTCATAATGAATAATTGTTCATTTTTTGCATTTGTTGGGTGTGTTTCTGTGGTTTCTGTGGTTTCTGTGGTTTCTGTGGTTTCTGTGGTTTCTGTGGTTTCTGTGGTTTCTGTGGTTTCTGTGGTTTCTGTGTTGGTTATTTTATCTTGCTTAACATCGCTGCCATCCTTATTATCCTCACCATCATCTTGAGAATCAGACACGTCACACACATCACAGCTTCCGGTAGTAGAAGATTGCGATTGCGATTCCTCTGTCTCGTCTTGAGAGTCGCAATAATCATTTGGATTTCCTAAATAATTTGATTTTTTGAATATTTTCATTGTTTCAAATTGTTCGCATTTAATTCCATTTTTAATTACTCTGATTTCATAATCTGTAAAAGAATCTGTAGGTGATTCTGAAATTGTCGATTTATTATCATTATTATTATTTTTACCGCAATTAATCATGGTATTAAAGTAGGTTTTTAAATTATTGTACGTTTTATTTACTTTTGTATAGACCAATACAGCTTTATAAGTGAATCGCATCATTGTTTCAGGGAATGCATCACTTTGTACGAAAGAATAAATCATATAACTCGCTGTTACGGCAAACGCGATTTTCAAATTTACTTCGGATGTAATTGAATCCGTCTCTCCGCATCCACTATAAACTTTATGGTTGTAATTGTGTAGGTTTGGAATATTTGGAATATATTCATTATTGATGTCATATTGAACGAGAACCATATAAACAATCAAGTATGTGAAATTATGTAAAAAATATAATATATAATAATATAATATATTATATATAAATGTTTATGTGATTTACATATATAATAATATATGAAATAATAAATTAAATAATAAATCTTTTTTTATATTACCGGATTAAAAACTCAACACGCTTTTGCCACTGCGGCGCTTCCATCAGAACAGCAACCATATTTTTTTTTTGAACAGCCGCCAATAAGTTTTTCTGGAGCCAATGATTTTTCAGGGTCGACCACAAAAGATGTTCCGTCGGGACATGGTTGGGTTGATGTTCCATTATCACAACAGCCGTATTTCGTTGCACTGCAACAGTTAGTTCCTTTACTATCGTATTTTGAGGTTTTTTTGTCAGGACAACAGCCGAAACGCGTTCCAGCGCATCCGCCAATGAGATTTTTATTATGACGAGAGTGATGACGAGAGTGGGGATAATATGATGAACAATTTGTACCGTACAAGTTTTTTTTTGTGGTTTCTCCGTCGTCACAACAGCCGAATAGCGTTCCCGCGCATCCGTCTTTATAGTTATTCCACCAGTCACGATTATGTTCATTTCGAGGTTTGCGGTCAGGTCGTGGGTCAGGTTGTTCAGGATTGATGTCTGTTGTCTTTGGAATTCCGAATACAAAAACAAGAATGGTTGTAATGTATGTCATTAAAATAAATGGAATAAACACAATCAACCAAGATATAACTCCAAGTCCTGCTGTGCACAACATGTTGAGCGCAATCGTAAAAACTATCATTACAAGAAATTTCAAAAATGCAATATTTATTTCGCCTCTAAACATATCAATAAGTATTTGAATGAGTGAAAAGGCTAAATATAATGCTGCTGGTGGACAAATGTACTGAAAAATCATTTTATAAAGTCGAATTAAATAAGTGTATATTATATATATAATATATAATATATAAAATTAGCCAATAAATAATAAAAATTAGAGAAACAATGTTCTCTGATTCTTTGACCCCCCCTCAATTATTGACAATGGGTCGGATTGGATAGCATGTACCCATGTACCCTATTTATTATTTTCGTCTAGAAAATGAAGCTTTGCCATTTTTAAATTTTCCAACAATTTCTCCAACATCATCATTTACGCAAGAATAAATGTCACCATTTTGTTCGTTTGTTGTGTAATATGTTACATTTTTAATTACAATTTCAAAAACTTCTTCCTCAGCTTCTTCTTCCTCAGCTTCCTCCTCTTTATTAGCTTCTTCCTCTTTATTAGCTTCCTCCTCTTTATTAGCTTCCTCCTCTTTATTAGCTTCCTCCTCTTTATTAGCTTCCTCGAGTTCTTTTTCCTCAACTTCTTCTTTCTCTTTTTCTTTCTCGGCTTCCTCAGCTTCCTCCTCTTTCTCGGCTTCCTCTTCTTCATCAGCTTCCTCTTGATCTTCTTGATCAGAATCTTCCTCTTCCTCTTCCTCAACTTCCTCTTTCTCAGCTTCCTCTTTCTCAGCTTCCTCTTCCTCTTCCTCTTCCTCTTCCTCTTCCTCTTCCTCTTCCTCTTCCTCTTCCTCTTCCTCTTCCTCTTCCTCTTCCTCAGCTTCCTCTTCTTCCTCTTCCTCTTCTTTATCAGATTCCTCCTCTTCCTCTTCTTCCTCAGCTTCCTCAGCTTCCTCCTCTTCCTCTTCTTCAACTTCTTCTTCCTCATCAGCTTCTTCTTCGGCTTCGGCTTCAGAAACGAATTCAAATTCAAAATCATTTTCAGATTGTTTTTTATTCATTTTATTTGTTTTTAAAAAATCAGTACGCAATAAAGATGGTTCATCATCCTCATTATTATTATTTGGAATCAAAGATTCATGAATATTCAATGTAATTGTTGGTTCAGGTTCTTCCTGTTCTCGTTCTTCTACTACACCACAGTCTTCTTGCTGTTGCTTCTCTTGCTTCTCTTGCTGGTTTAATATTTTCACTTGTAATGACAGTTCTGAATTTTTATTATACAAATCTTTGATAAACGGAATTTGAAGTAATGCATCATGAGTAGATTTGTATAATTCATAATCTTTAAATGCATCATCAAATGACATTTTCAGATTAATTTTAATAGAATTTGTTACGTCTTTTAAAACAGACGAAATGTCAAATTGAATTCCGCGAATGTCAATAACGCTATCAACATGATTATCAGTTTTTATTTTTTCTTGGGTTTCCATTTTCAGTTGGTTCCGTGAGTCGTTTCGTTATATGTAATATAAATATTCGTTTAATATGATTTAGAAAATATTTAATGTAATATATATATATTGATAGCGAAATCAAATGAATTATGAGGACCAAGCAGATTTGAATACCAGATTAATGGATACAGTAAAACAGAAATTGGAATACAGACGAAAACAGCAAATTCAATTTATTGTGTCTCAAACAAATTATGATGAATGCGAAGCGCTTCAAAAACTAGAATCATGTAGCAATGATGTTGTGAAAGTTGTGAGTGATTATCTAGGCATTACGCCAAAGGAAGATGGCAACTTGAAGAAAACAAAAAATCAAAAAGTATATTCTGTCATAAGAGACATTATGGACAAGGGGTCAAATAATTATCGAATGCAACAAGAAAAAACTAAAAAAGTTGAAGAGATGAATGAGTTAATAAAGCGCAAACAAGCGTATGCTGCAGCAAATACAAATACAAACAATGCTGAAAAAGAAAAAGAACAACCATGCAACGACCTAGAAATTTGCAATCAAAAGTGTCTTGATTGCAATGCTACTAGTTGTGAAAATTATGAAAATTGTGTAAAGAATAATAATATTATTCTAAAAGAACTAAAAGAAAAAATTGATTGATGGCGATTTTTATTTGATTATTTTATTTTACTACACCAAAAACTTCGTTGATAATATTCGTTTTATTTGATTTTTTTTTCAATTGATTTTTACGAATATTATTGTTTTGAATGATTTTATTTCCAACCAGAAAATCGTTATTGTCTTCGTAAAGTTCGGGCAAGATGTGCGTAAGCGGTTTATTAACCATATAAATAAGCTGTTCGCTTTTGAACAATTTTCGATATTCTATGATGCTGAGGTTTCCGTAAAACTTATTCAATAAATAGTAAGGATTTGGAGCCGGTTTAATACTCTTATCGTAGTTATATATAGGACCATACATGGAATTCAATAAATGATATCGTTCAAATTTTATTGACGTGTCAATATTTTCATTCATAAGAAATGCGACGGCACACTCTGGATGACAAAAACACCCGTAAACATTACACGTGTCTTTAACCATCGACTTGGGAATGTAAATTGCAGGTGTGTCAAAATCGCACGTGCACCAAAAACACGCAGAACGGTGTGACCCAATGATTTGAAATGTATCATTTTTATTATAACTTATTTTTAGTTGTGATATTTTCTTCCATATGTCTTTCATTGTTGCATTATTGTCAGAACCTGCCGAATCGTCGTGTTGATAATTCTGTTTGTGTTTATCTTTCCACTCGGTAAATAATTGTGATGAAGATGATGAATCACATGTTGAAGTTGCTAAACAACAATTAGCAAATGTTGAAGGGTCATAAAGCGTGTGCATGTTGTTGGTATTATTATTATTCTTATTATTATCGGGCTCATAATTGCTCATTGACCTGATAGGTGAATCGGAATCGTCGACAGAATCTGTGGATGATGAGTCGGCATAGTTACAAACCTCTGACCCACACACGGTTTGGTCGTTGTAGCACATGATTTCATTCTCATGTTTAATCGCCGATATCTCCGACGATCCTATAATGCTTTCATTGTTTACAGTATTCAAATCCGATGTTACACATTTTAAATGCAAGATGATATTTGGAAGCTGAGGAACATTATTATTATGCACAAGAGTTTCTTGTATTATTTTACCACCTCTAGGCTTTCTTCCTCTTTTTTTGTGGACAACAACGGGTGGAGGAGCACTTGGATCCACATCTGCGGAAATAATAAGCGTATTTGTATTATTTAACAAATCTGGTTTGATCAGTTTTTTTCTTCCTCTCTTTTTTTTTTCAACTACTGGCGGTTCTGCGTTTTCAACAACAACAACAACAACAGCAGCATCAGTCATGACATTGGTTTTAACATTTATCTCGGCATCGACACTAGTGTTATTTTCATTTTCTTTACTAGGTTCTGAATCAGAAGATGCAACGGCATTAATCATTTTTTTTTTCATTCTATTTATTTTTTATAATTCTTTAATAATATATGAATATTTGGTTTATATTGTTTTATTATATTTTATAACGATTTATTCTCTCTTCTCTCTAATGTTTCACGTTATTTCTCGGTTTATCAACACATTTATCCAAAGTGGAATCGGGGTTTGCAATGCTGTACGGGTCTTGAATGCTTAAACACCATGTTTGTGGGTATCCGTCTTTTATGCAACTTTCATAGTTTACGTCTGAGCCTTGATACGATTCAACGAATGATTCTTTTATAATTTGTTTATTTTTATATAAATAATAAACAAGTGCTTCTAAAATAACAAACACGATGAAAAATATAATAACTAATACCAATTTATTCATTGTTAAAATAATGTGTTATAAAATAATATAAATAATATAATAATATATTTTATTTTACACGTTTGATTTGTATTAAAATTGATTTTAAATTCGGCATATTGTTTTATTACTATTATATCGACTATTCATAGATGGTGTATTATGAAAAGGATTAAAATAATACCAAGACCGAAACCGGATGGTGTGCTTGTGCCACAGCCGCCACCGCCACCGCCAATTACAACAGCTGTGTCAGTTGTAAAAAGTGATGAAAAAGAGCACGCGCGCGACATGGAAATAAATGATTTGAAAGATGACATTTCGAATCTAAAAAAAGAGCTTATGGATTTAAAAACACAATTTGAGAATTTTATTAAACAGTCGCAACAACAGCAGTCGCAACAACAGCAGTCGCAACAACAACAGACGCAGCAGCAGTTAAAACGTGGTTGCATTTGCGATTTTGTAGAATGGGTAGACGCGCTAGAAATAACAAATGAAGACTTGGAAAAGCTATTTAATTCAAAAGACATTTGTGATTGGGCATGCAGTTTCGTTGTGGATGATTTGAAAAAAAAATCATTTGATCACGTCCCGATTTGTTCAATAAAAGGGTCAAAAAGCGATATTTTGATCTATATTTCTAAAAACTGGACGAAATTGACAGATGAAGAATTGTCGGTTCAGTTTGTCAACAAGATTTTTAAAAAATTATTACGGGCTTTCACAGATTGGAAAAATGAAAACTACAAGTTGATAATGATGAATGACAAGGTTGGCTCAGTATACCACACAAATAATGCTCGAATTCTAAGTTTTAATGAAAATGCTACAAAATTAAAACTTAAACTGTTCAACGCTCTAAACAATATGAACTAAGGGAGTCGGTCAGTTCTCTTTACTAGAAACCTGGATTGTCGGTAAATACTTCGATGGAACCACCGCCGCTTGAAACTTCTGACTGAAATTGTAGGAGCAAATAGTAACCAATAATGCAGCTGGCGTAAACAACCACAGTGTCGCGCATCAAGTATTTAAGAGGTCTAGGTTCTTCAACAGAAAATCTCATTTCTAAAAACTTTGCTAAAAAAAAGACGGTAGATATAACACAACCAACTACAAATATATTATCCATTTTTTTCTTTTATACTCTATAAATTCATATATTAATTACTTTTTTTACGAATCAAATGAAAATTCATCCACGTCTAAATCTCCAAGACTTACAGGGTCGCCGATGCGCAGCGTGTCATCAGTTTCATCATCGTCATCATAACCATCTTCCTCTTCTTTACGTTTTGCAAAATTTCGAATGCTTATTTCTTCCAATCTCTCTAACGTTTTTGGAGCATTTACAAATTCTTCTGCATCTTGTTCTGAATCAGAACCTAAAACTCTTACTCTATCAATGTCGTCAAATGTGATTGTTTGGCGCTTTGTCACGTTGTCTTCGGCTTCCGCAATGACGGCGGCGGCTTCTTGTTGTTGCTCTTGCTCTTGCTGCACTTCTTCTTCTTCTTCTTCAATTACCGGGTCCTGAGATATAATTTCTTCCGTGTCAACCACTTCAGTGTCTTCTTCGATGAATTCATCCTCCATATAGACCTTCAACAGATGCTCTATTGGGATACTTTCGCGCACCGTGTTGAGAATGCATTCTTTTACGATGAGCTCGAGCTGACGGTTGTGTTTTTGGACTTGCAAATGCTGTTTGCTTTTTTCAAATAAAAATACATTTGAATACACTTTTCTTGCGGAATTAATGTAAACCTTGTGAATAAAGTCAGATAATTTGGGTATAGCGATGTCGATTTTTTTTTGTTTACTCCCAGCTCGCATGCACGTGAGCATTTTAAGCTGAACAATGTGGACACACGTAATTAGTTCTTCAATGTGACCACAACCACTTCGTTCCACAATGCGCGTTGCCTCTTGTTCTATAATTGCGGCATTCCATTTCGGCACACGCATTAAAAAGTTTTGAAACGTCATCAAGTATTTTGGCACCTCGTCATTATCAATGCAGAGTCTCCATGCCTCATCAAAAATAGATTTTAAACCAAATATGACGTGCGGCGTTAAGATGTT
>Ga0315293_10007600_pt1 | contig 10053 bp, 7 predicted proteins | sample YL17G13_20_MG_FD_203071 | JGI IMG/M metagenome (GOLD analysis project Ga0315293, IMG submission 203071) | Sediment microbial communities from Yellowstone Lake, YNP, Wyoming, USA - YL17G13_20 | ecosystem: Environmental > Aquatic > Freshwater > Lake > Sediment | place: USA: Wyoming | collected... | reverse complement strand
CCGCAGCTCCGCCAGGTCGTCGCACTTGTACTTGATCCGCGCGCCCCAGACCGCCGTCTGCAGGTCGCGCAGCCCCCCGCGCCCCTCCTTGACGTTCGGCTCCAGCAGATAGACCGTCGAACCGACCTTGGCGTGCCGCGAGCGCATCTCCCCGATCTTCTTCCCGATGAACTTGTCGCCGCCCTGGAAGTAGAGGAACCGGTCCAGCTCCCGCGCCGACTCGCGGTACAGGGAGCCGTCCCCCGTAACGAGCCGGTGGTCGAGGAGCGCCGTGCGGATCGAGTCGTCCTTGCCGGCGAGCCGGATCGTCTCCTTGATGTTGCGGACGCTGTGCCCTACCTCGAGGCCAAGATCCCACAGCGGGTAGAGCATCCACTCGGTCATCGCCTCGACGAAGCGGTCGACCTTGTAGCCGTGAAGGAAAAGAAGGTCCACGTCGGATTGGGGGCACAGTTCGCGCCGCCCGTAGCCGCCCACCGCGACGACCGCCATCCGGTACGACATGTCCGGCGCCGAGGCGAGGAATCGCGCGCGGGCGCGGTCATGGAGAACCGACAGGACGGTGTCCATGGCGCCGGAGATCTTCCTGCACGCCTCGGCCCCGCCGCAGAGGCACTGCCGCTGCTCCTCGCGCACCGCGAGGTGGGTTCCGGCGAGGAACTCCTTCAGCCGGTCGAGGAAGTCCCGGTCGGGGAGGTCGGTTCGCAGGACGTCCTGGGAAAGGGAGGGAAGAGGCACTAGTGGTCCGAGTGGGCGAAGATCCCGTTCCGCCCGTAGTAGCGGACCGCCTCCACCACACCGTCGGCGATCCCGTCGAGGCACGAGGGATCGCGCAGGCGAGCCTCCTCGCGGGCGTTGCTGATGAAGGAGGCCTCGACCAGGACGGCCGTCATCCGGGCGCCGACGAGCACGTAGAACGGGGCCTGCTTCAGCCCGAGGCTCTGCGCCCCCGGATAGCGGGTGGAGACGTGGCGGACGACGGCGTCGTTCACCGTCTTGGCCAGCCGCAGCGACTCGTTCTTGCGTGCCCCGGTGAACATGTCGTCGATGATGAACTTGACCCCCTGGAGCTTCCCGATCGGCACGCCGTTCTCGCGGGCGGCCAGTTCGAGGTCCTCCCGGTTCGACGCGCCGCGGGAGAGGACGTAGGTGGAGAACCCCTCCGCACTCCGGTTTCGGCTGGCGTTGATGTGGAGGGAGACGAAGATGTCGGCGCGCCCCTTGTTCGCCATCGCCGTGCGCTCCTCCAGCGGGATGAAGACGTCCTCGTCCCGGGTCATCCGCACGTCGAACTCCCCGAAGCCCGACAGCTGCTCGCGGATCTTCCGGCCGATCGCCAGGACCACATCCTTCTCTTTCAGCCCGGTCGGACCGATCGCCCCCGGGTCCTTCCCCCCGTGGCCCGGGTCGATCATCACCCGCACGCGGTGCTTCCGGGTCGGGGCGGGGTGCGACGCAGCGGCTCGCGGCGATTCCACCGACGGAGGGATCGCCGGAGGCGCGGAAGGAACCGCCGAACCGGCGGGGGATGCCCGGGGGGAAACGGGCGGAGTGATCAAGGGCTGCGCCGGATCCTCCGGTGACGGCCCCGCGGCGACGGGACCGGGGGGGGCGACGGCCTCGGGGGACGTCGGGAGAACGGGGATCGCCCCTTCCCCGTCGATGTCCACGATGATCCGGAACGGGCCCGGGAGCGCGAAGACGCGGTAGGTGCTCTCCCGTTCGAGGTCGATCACCACGCGCACCGTGTCGCGGTCGAACCGCCCCGCCCGGACTTGCCGAAGCAGGCCGTTGCGGACCTCGACCGGTTTGCGGAGGATCTCGTCCCGGATGCCGGCCCCGCGGATGTCGATGAAGATCCGGGGAGGAAGACCGCGCGCCGGGTCGGCGCGGAGGGTGTTCGCCTGCCAGGAGACCTCCTCCCCCGTGTCGATCGCCACGCGGGTGTAGATCTCGTTCGTCCAGGCCCGGATGTCGGAGACGCGCGGGACGCCGGGAGCGGCGGCGTCGGCCGGCGGGGCGGCGAGCGGAAGACCCGCCGCGCAGAGGAAGACGGCGAGGGACGCCGCGCCGAGGTGTCGCCGCAGGAGTGTCAAGTCGACCCTTTCCCCAGCCTCCCCTTCCATTCCGCGAGGCGCATCAACGCGTCCAGCGGGGAGAGGAGCGAAGGTTCGCACCGGCGGATCTGATCCAGGACCGCGTCCTCGTCCCCCCGGGCGCGCCGGGAGAACAGCTCCATCTGGGCGTCGCCGGATTCCCTGGCGGCCCGCGAGCCCGCCAGCGTCGGAAGCCCGTATTCATTATACTCGGCGGATTCGAGGTTTTTCAAAATATCCCGGGCCCGGTCCACCACGGAGGCCGGCAAGCCGGCCAGCCGCGCCACCTGGATGCCGTACGACTTGCTCGCGCTCCCCTCGTCGATCCGCCGCAGGAAGATGATCTCCCCCTGCCACTCCCGCACCGCCACGTGGAAGTTGCGCGCGTTCGCGCACGTCGACACGATGTCGGTCAACTCGTGGAAGTGGGTGGCGAAGAGAACCTTGGGGCGGGCCGGGGAGTCGTGGAGGTGCTCCGCCACCGCCCAGGCGATGCTCAGCCCGTCGTAGGTGCTGGTCCCGCGCCCCACCTCGTCCAGTACCACCAGTGTCCGGTCGGTGACGCCGTAGAGGATCCGCGCCGTCTCCCGCATCTCCACCATGAAGGTGCTGTCTCCCCGGGAGAGGTCGTCGGAGGCGCCGATGCGCGTGAAGATCCGGTCCACGAGGCCGATCTCCGCGCGGTCCGCGGGAACGAAGGAGCCCGCGTGCGCCAGCAGCACGATGAGGGCCGCCTGGCGGATATAGGTTGATTTCCCCGCCATGTTCGGGCCGGTGAGGACGGCGAGGCGCGTCCCTTCGGGCGAGAGTCGGCAGTCGTTCGGAACGAAGGCGTGCCGCCCGAGGATCTTTTCCACCACCGGGTGGCGCCCGTTCTCGATGAGGATCTCCCGCCCGCCGTTCACCTGCGGACGCCCGTAGCCGTTCTCCGCCGCGAGTTCCGCGAAAGAGAGGAGCGCGTCGAGCTCGGCCACCCCTTCCGCCGCCACGTAGACCGCGGGGAGGGTTCCCTTCAGCGAATCCCGCAGGGCGAGGAAGAGTTCCTCCTCCCGCGCGGCGCGGCCCTCCTGCGCGCGCAGCACCCGCCCCTCGAACTCCTTGAGCTCCGGGGTGATGAACCGCTCCGCGTTGACCAGCGTCTGTTTGCGGATGTAGTCGGCGGGGACCTTTTCGAGGTGGGTCCGGGTCACTTCGATGTAGTAGCCGAAGACGCGGTTGTAACCGACCTTGAGGCCGCCGATTCCGGTGCGCAGCCGCTCGCGCGCCTCCATCTCCGCCAGCATCCCCTTGCCGTGGGTCAGGAGATGGGTCAGCTCGTCGACCTGGGCGTCGTACCCCGGACGGAAGACGCCCCCCTCCTTGTACCCCGCGGGCGGCGGATCGGCCAGCGCCGAGGAGATCCGGTCGACCACCGCGGCGTGGTCCCCGAGAAGTCCCTTCACCGACTGGAGGCGCTTCGCATACGGCTCCCCGAGGGCGGCCCGGATCGCGGGAATCGCCGCCAGGTGGTCGCGCAGCGCCGCCACGTCCCGGGGCCCGGAACGGTCCTGCGCCAGGCGGGAGGCGAGCCGGGAAAGGTCCCCCATCGCGTCGAAGGGCGGAGAAAGGGACTTGCGGATCGCGTGCGCCTCGAGAAGCTCTCCCACCGCGTCGTGCCGCTCCCCGATCCGTTCGACGTCGAGCAGCGGCGCGGCGAGCCAGGCGCGCAGCATCCGAGCCCCCATCGGGGTCCGCGTGCGGTCCACCGCCCAGAGAAGGGACCCCTTCCGCTCCCCCGACATGGTGGAGAAGATCTCCAGCGTCCGCACGGCGGTCTCGTCCATCGCCAGGTAGCGCCGCCCTTCGCGCTCCGTCACTCGTCCGATCTCGGAGAGGGCGGCCGGCTGGTGCAGGAACAGGTAGTAGAGGGCCGCCCGGACGACGCCCCCCGACGGGTGGTCCGCGGGGGGGATCCCGCCGATCCCGGGCGGAGCCGGAAACGCCGCGACGGCCGATGGGGACAGCAGCGTGAGCAGCTTCCCCTCGAGAAGCCGCCTCCCGCGGGAGGTGGTCGGGTTTCCCTCCCCCTCGAGCGCGACGAACTCCGCGGGCGCGATCCGGAACAGGGCGTCCGCCAGCCCCTCCTCGGTGTCGCACGCCTCGTGGAAGAATTCGCCGGTGGTGGCGTCGAGTGCGGCGCAGGCGAACGGGGCGACGAACCGGACGGCGGCCAGGAAGTTGTTCCCCCGGGCGTCGAGGCACTCCTCGCTGAAGACCAGCCCCGGGGTGACGACCTCGGTCACCTCCCGGCGGAAGATCCCCTTCTGCCCGGGCTCCTCGATCTGCTCGCAGATGGCCACCTTGCACCCCTGCCGGATCAGTTTCGACAGGTAGGCGTTGCGCGCGTGGTGCGGCACCCCGCACATCGGGATGTTCGACTCCTTGTCGCGCGAGGTCAGGGCGATGTCGAGGAGGCGGGAGGCGCGCAGGGCGTCCTCGAAGAACATCTCGTAGAAATCGCCCATGCGGAAGAAGAGGATGCAGTCCCTGTAGCGGGACTTGATCTCCACGTACTGCCGCATCGCGGGGGTCAGCGAAAGGCTCATCGCGGATCGGGAACGGGGAAGGCCCGGCGCCCGGCTACGGTTTCAAGGGGCCGAAGACCGCCGATAGACGGCGGCGGGATTCGAGGAGCGACTCGGGCAGGACGCGGGTTTCCTGGACCGGGGTCATGAAATTGGTGTCGCCCGCCCAGCGGGGAACGAGGTGGACGTGGAGGTGGTCGACGATCCCGGCGCCGGCGGCCTTGCCCAGGTTCACCCCAATATTCATCCCTTCGGTTCGATATTCCTGCGCAAGTCCCCGTGTCCCAATGGAAACAAGGGAGAAGAGTTCGCGCAGTTCCTCGCTCGACAGGTCCCACAGGTTCGCCACGTGCCGACGGGGCGCGACCAGCACATGCCCATTGGTGTAAGGGTAGCGGTTCAGGATCGCGACGGTGTTCAGGTACAGCCCGAGAAAGAGCCGCTCGGGATCTTCGAGGTCGCCGTCCCGGACACAGAAAACACACGGCGCCGTCCCTCCGCCCCCGCCCACCTGGAGGATATATTCCATCCGCCACGGGGAGAAGATCCGGTCCACCGTTAGTGCTCCGCTTCACAAATACGGTCGCATTCGAGCGCCGCTGCATCCGCTCCAGCTGCGTTGCGCTCCTTGCGCCGTACTTGCCCAGTACGCCTCAGTCGCGCGCCTTGCTGGCGCGGCGCATCGACGCTCTCGGTGCTGACCGTATTTGTGAAGCGGAACACTATCTCAGCCGTTGACCATTTCCCGCAGTTCCTTGCCGACCTTGAAGAAGGGGATCCGCTTTTCGGGAATGGCGACCTTCTCGCCCGTCTTCGGGTTGCGTCCCTCCTTCGCCCGACGGGTCCGCACGGTGAAGCTCCCGAACCCGCGGATCTCGATCTTTTCGCCGCGGTGAAGGGCGTCCTTCATGTTGAGGAAGACCGTGTCGACGATGACTTCGCACTCTTTCTTGGTCAGGCTCGTAAGTGACTCGGACAGCTTCTCCACCAGGTCGCTCTTCGTCATTCCAGGGTCCCTCCGAAAGATTTATTGGGCGAGTAAATCCATTCGCAGATGGTTTCCGGAAAGCTTCTCGTCGATCAGGGTGCGCGTCTCCTCCCGGAGCAGTTCGAGGAAGGAGATCCTCTTCTTCGGGGAGGTCACGACCTTCGGCTCCCCGGAGATCTTCCCGAGCTTTCCCGCGTCGGAGATCGCGTCCTCGAGGTTCCCGAGGACGTCGACCAGCCCCAGTCCCCTGGCCTGCTCTCCGGTGAAGATCCGCCCGTCGGCGATCCGGAGGACATCCTCCCGGTTGAGGTTCCGGCCGGCCGCCACGGCGTTGACGAACTGCAGGTGGACGTTGTCGACCACCCCCTGGAGAAGTTCGCGCTCCTGGGGCGTCATGTCGCGCATGGGGGAACCCATGTCCTTGAAGACGCCGCTTTTCACCGTCATCCCCTTCACGCCGATCTTCTCCACGAGGTCCTTCACGTTCATGAACGGCATGATGACGCCGATGGAGCCGGTGATCGTCCCGGGGTTCGCGTACACCCGCTGGGCCGCGCAGGCGATGTAGTAGCCGCCGGAGGCCGCAAGCGCCCCCATGCTGGCGAGGACCGGCTTTTTCGCCCGCGCCTTCTTCACTTCCTCGTAGATCTCCTGGGACGGGCCCACCCCGCCTCCGGGGGAGTCGATCCGAAGGACGATCGCCTTGACCGAGTCGTCCTTGCCGAACTTCTTCAACTGCTCGATGGTCGGCTCGGAGTCGGAGATGAGGCCGGAGACCAAAATGACCGCCACCTTTTCCCCCCGCGCCAGGGGGAGGTCGTCCATGCGCGAGATGATCACCAGGAGAGCGAAGAAGCCCCCCAGGACCAGCAGCACGGTGAGACACCCGCGCAGGAACGGTTTCCGGCGCGGAGGAGCGGAGAGGTAGGAGTCAGCCATCGGGGATCAGTGGTTCTGCTCTCCGTTGGCCTTGAACTTGGCCAGGAGCGCTTCGCCCAGGGCCCCGATGTTCTCGGTCGAGGCTTCGGACTGTTTCCCGAGGTACGATTCCATGTTCTTCCGATCGAGCTCGTCGGCGTGTCCCCGGATGCTGAGGGAGACTTTCTTGTTCGACCGGTCCACACCGAGGACCACCGCGCCCACCTCGTCGCCGACCTTGAGCGCCGCCGCAGGGCTTTCGATCTTCTCGCGGGAGATCTCGGAGACGTGTACCAGCCCCTCGACCCCGTCGGCGATCTCGACGAACGCCCCGAAGTCGGCCACGCGGGTCACCTTCCCCGTGACGATGTCGCCCTTCCTGAACCGCTTCTCGACCCCCGCCCACGGGTCCTCCGCGAGCTGCTTGATGCCGAGGGAGAACTTCTGGGCCTCGGGGTCGATCTTGAGGACCTTGGCACGGACGTGGTCCCCCTTCTTGAACAGCTCGGACGGGTTCTTCACCCGCGTGTTCCAGGAAAGGTCGGAGACGTGGACCAGGCCGTCGATGTCTCCCCCGACGTCGACGAAGACGCCGAAGTCGGCCACGTTTTTCACTACGCCCTCGACGATCGAGCCTTCGGGGTGCAGCGCGCGAAGCTCATCCCACGGGTTCGAGAGGAGCTGCTTGTATCCGAGGGAGATCTTCTTGTTCGCCTTGTCGACCTTGAGGACCACCACCTCGATCGCGTCGCCCGCCTTCATCACCTCGGACGGGTCCTTCAGCCGCTTGCTCCACGACATCTCGGAGATGTGAAGCAGCCCTTCCACCCCCTCCTCGATCTCGATGAACGCGCCGTATTTCGTCGTGTTGGTGACCTTTCCGTGGACGCGCATCCCCGGCTGGTACTTCGCGTCGAGATCGAGCCACGGGTCCGATTTCGTCTGCTTGAGGCCCAGGGAGATGCGGCCGCGCTCGCGGTCGAAGCGGATGACTCTCACCTGGTAGAGCTCGCCCACCTTGCACAGGTCGGAGGGGTGCCCCACTTTCCCGTAGCTCATGTCGGTCACGTGCATCAGGCCGTCGAGCCCCCCGAGATCCATGAAGACGCCGTAGTCGGTGATGTTTTTCACCCGCGCCTCGACAACGTCCCCCTCCTTGATGTGGTCGAGGAGTCCGGAACGCTGGACCTCGCGCTCTTCCTCCATGAACGCGCGGCGGGAGACGACCACGTTCGCCTTCTTGCGGGAGAACTTGAGGATCTTGAACTTCCCGGAGATGCCGATCACCGGGTCGGTGTCCCGCACCGGCCGGAGGTCCACCTGGCTGCCCGGGAGGAACGCCTTCACCCCGATGTCCACGGTGTAGCCGCCCTTGACCTTGGCGACGATCATCCCCTGGACCGGCGTGCCGTCGTCGAACGTCTTCTGCAGGTCGTCCCACACCCGGATCTTCATCACCTTCGAACGGGAGAGGCGGATGGCCCCAAGGGACGCGTCGTACCCCTCGGTCATCACCTCGATCGGGTCGCCCGGATTCAACGCGGCGCGCTCCTCCTCCGAAAGGTCGTCGAGCGGCAGCATCCCGTCGGATTTCTTGTTGATGTCGACGGCGACGAAATCCTTCAGGACCTTGATGACCTTGCCGTGGATGACCTGTCCTTCCCCGGTGGACTGGAGGCTGGCCGCGAACATCCGCGCGAAATCTTCCTCCCCGGCCGGCGCACCGGCGGCGGGGGTTTCCGGGTCCATCTCCCCGGGAAGGTCCGTTGGGTCGGGTTTGTTGTCCATTCCGCGCTCCTGTGGTTGAATTCCGAATTGTCTATCATACACCGTAACCCGTTACCGGTAAAAGGATACCTCAATCGTGTCACACTTCCAAAGCTCCTTCAGGCGCTCGAGGAACCCGGCGATGATCCACTGGGGGGTCGACGCCCCGGCGGTCACCCCGGCCACCGACGCCCCCTCGACCATCGAAGGCGTCAGCTCCCCTTCCGTCTCGATGTGATGGGTCCGGGAGTTGATCGCCTTGCAGATCTCCGCCAGGCGGCGCGTGTTCGCGCTGTTGTACCCGCCGAGGACGAACATCACGTCGGCCATTCCCGCGAGACCGGTCGACTCCTGCTGCCGCAGGGCGGTGGCGTTGCAGATCGTGTTGAACACCCGGACTTCGGGGAACCGCTTCATCGCCGCGGCGACGAACGCCATGAGGTTTTCGAACGACTGCGTCGTCTGGGCCACGATCCCCGCCTTGCGCACCCCTTTCGCGGCCGAGATTTCCGCGATCGAGGTGAAGACGGGGACCCCCTTCTCGATGTGGCTGATGATGCTTTTCACTTCCGGGTGGTTCGGGTCCCCCACGACGACGACGGCGTACCTGTCCCGGCTCAAGGTCCTGGCGTGCTCCTGGGCCTTCGCAACGAAGGGGCAGGTGGCGTCGACGATCGTGACCCCTTTCCCCTCCAGCGCCGCCCGGTCGGAGCGGGTCACCCCGTGGGAGCGGATGATCACCTTCCCGCAGGTGATCTCGTCGACCGTCTCGACGACGCGCACGCCCTTCTCCTGCAGCCGCTCCACCGCCTGCGGGTTGTGGATGATCGGGCCAAGCGACTGGATCGGGCCCTCCTTCCCGCCCCCGGCCTCCGGCTTCGCGGCCGTCTCGTCGGCGATGGCGATGGCGCGCTTCACGCCGAAGCAGAAGCCCGCGCTCCTGGCGATCAGGACTTTCTTCGTCACCGCGGGACCCCGGGCAGGCGCCGGAGCATCTCCCCCACCACCTCGTCGACCGTCATCGTCGTCGAGTCGATGTACAGCGCGCCGTCGGCCACCCGCAGGGGGGAGTGCTCCCGCGTGCTGTCCTCCACGTCGCGCCGGAGGACGTCCCGCAGGACCTCCTCGAACGGCTGCGCACCTGGGGGGGAAATCTCGAGGTAGCGACGCAGGGCGCGCACGGCGGCCGCGGCGTCGAGGAAGAACTTCGCCTCCGCGTCGGGGGAGACGACCGTGCCGGTGTCCCGCCCTTCGAGGACGACGCCCCCCTCCCGCGCCATCTCCCGTTGCTTCGCCACCAGCGCCTCGCGGACCGGGCCGTGGGCCGAAACCGCGGAGGCCCCCATGCTGATCTCCGGCGTGCGGATCGCATCGCTTACGTCCTCTCCCGACAGGAAGACGCGCGGCGCCCCCGCGACGCTCCGGAACGAAAGGTCCAGCTCCCGGGCCACCCCTCCGAGACGAACCGGGTCGTCCCAGGGGACACCGAAGCTTCGGGCCGCCAGGGCCACCGCCCGATACATCGCGCCCGTGTCGACGCGGACCATCCCCGCGGCTTCCGCGAGCCGTTTCGACACCGTAGTTTTCCCCGCTCCCGAGGGCCCGTCGATGGTGACGACCGGACGGCTCCTCATCGCGTCAATCCTTCAAGCAACGGTTGAAATCCCGGGAAGGAAGTATCGATGCAATCTACGTCCGTTACCTCGACCGGAACCCCCGC